>Ga0181413_1000037_pt1 | contig 29546 bp, 48 predicted proteins | sample 36SPOviralmetaG_FD_130111 | JGI IMG/M metagenome (GOLD analysis project Ga0181413, IMG submission 130111) | Marine viral communities from the oligotrophic San Pedro Time Series (SPOT) site, San Pedro Channel, CA, USA - 36 SPOT_SRF_2012-09-28 | ecosystem: Environmental > Aquatic > Marine > Strait... | reverse complement strand
TACGCGATAGATGCTGTTCTTGTTTTAGTAATTATCATTTCTGGCGGAGAACTAAGGCCATGACCAATTGTGTTTGAGCCACCGCCGGGCGATGTCCATCCTACTATGCTAAACCCTTTTGTGATATTAGCTTTAACTGTGCTAGTAATACTGCCATCAGTATTGCTTGCGGCAGAACCAGAGCCAGCATCCCAGCACCATGCGACGTAGTTGTACCCAGAAGAATTATAATTTGATGTAGTAAAACCATTACTGTCGAAAGATGTAAGCCCAGTTGTATCCTCTGCAGCTGTACTCTGTGACTGCAACCTTTTTGTTGCACCTCTGACGGAGTCAAACAGCCCATGACTGAAAGCCCCATTTCTAGCTTTTGCCCATACAAAATCTGGCTCAAAGCCCACGCCCTCGATGGACTGTGTGCCGCCGTTGCCAGTGTAGGTCACAGTCGAGAACCCTTCGGCCTCAGTGGTCTGCTTGAACGGTAGGTAGAACCCATTTGTCCCAAAGGTCAAGTTGCTAGTAATGTTTGAATCAGACTTAGACTTCCACAGTGTGTCCTCGTACTCGCCAAAGCTGGTAGGGTCTAGGGCAGTGCCGTCAATGAAAGAAAAGTTAGCTATATAGCCATCCCAGACGTTTGTTGAGGATGACTTTCCGTATTCATCTGCACCAATGTAATGGGTGGTGTTATTATTAATCACACTATTTGCATAGTTTAAACCTACAGCATTTGTTGTCGAACCAAACGATACAAAGTCACCATTAACATACAGTTCAACTCTGTTTGTCCCAGCAGTGCTATTGTGTGAATTTGCTCTGGTAGTATCTACAGCCAAGACAATATGATACCAAGCTGACGGGTCACGATAAACTGCATCTGTAATATAATAACGAGAAGTGTTTGCTGAACTATCGCCAATTTGAAAGTATATTTGGTCGCTTCCATCTATTACAAGATAGCCTCTTTGCCCACCATTGCTTGATGTTCCAGCGGCAAAAAGATATTTCCAAGTACCTCTGTTTCCTAATTTAGTCCAAAGGCTGATGGTGTATTTTGTGCGTGTTCCAGCAGAAGCAAATGTTTTAGACAGGTAGGCAACATCTTCGTCTTCAAATCGCAGAGACTGACCCCCTGTTGCGGGTGTGCCATAAAGAAATTGAGAGGAACCTAATGGACCAGACATAGCCGCTCCTTATGCGAAAGCTAATTGCGGTGTGCCAAGCAGAATACGCCCAGATGCTGCTACAATATACGGTACAATATCCGTTGCGCTGGCTGCTGGTGATAGGGTTATTCCAGCGGCTCCCGCAGTTTCGTAGTCCGTGCCCAAGGAAAGCGTTCGACCGCCTGTTGAGTCCTGGATTATTACGATAAAACCAGATTGACCTACCGCCTCAGTTGAGGGATTGGCAAAAGTAACATTTCCTGTAAAGGTCAAAACAAAGTTTTGGTAAGTGTCAAAATCAAGCGTAACACTGCCTGTGTTAGTCGTATCCGTGTTGGTGTTGCCCTGCAACGCCTTATTGTAAGTAACATCGCTATCATACGCCACCGCGCCAGAATAGGTGCCTCCAGTAACAGGAACAGTGTTTGCCACGCTAAACGCATCAAAGACCACAACCTCGGCTATCTGCCCTGCGGTCAGTGCAGCAAGGCCGCTAATGGTGTTAGCAGTGTTTGTATTATAGTCCGTACCCGCAACGAGCGATACGCCGTTCAGCTTTACGTCTACATACTGACCGTCAGTAAACTTTAGTGACAAGCCGTTATCATCTGCACCAGACAAGGTTGTTTCAGAACCTGACGCTGTATAATAGTAGCGGGTTCTAATACCAAAATTCGGGGCTTTTCCTATATAAGGCATAACTTAGCTCCTTTAAAATGATTCTGGTTCACCCTGCAATCTCCATAACGGTAATGCTGTTTATCCCGTTGCCTGCGCCGTAACTACCAGTGCCTATTGAATGACTTGCGTTGCCTGTTTTCATTTGCATAGTGTATGTAATCGCACTTGTAGTGGCAGGGCTGTCCAAATAATTTATAGAACCAGCCTGTGTCGCAGAACCAGAAACATTTTGATAAATCGCTACAGCACCTACAGTGCTATCTCCAAGATTTGTACTGTCTCTGAATATAGTGTAATACCCTATGCCACCACTCCAACTGTTACCAGCATACATTCCGAACTGTGCCAGCACTAAAATTTTATTGCTAGTAGACTGGGGTGTAATACTAACACTTAAACCAGCGTTATCCGCAAAAGATGTACTTGTAGTGGTAAGACCAGTTAATTCTGTGTCTTGCACAACTTGTAATACTGAACCGCTAGGCAAAACTAACCCGCTAGAACCTACTGAATCCGCTAAATTTCTTGCTACGCTCATCTATCTATCCTCACGGCTTGGTAGGCCAATTTACATCTTCAAGTGATGTAGCTGTTTTGGTTATATCGCGCAGTTCTTGACGATACGTCTTCATTGCGGTGGGCAAGGTCACATCTGAGTTACCATAGTAATCTGTTTCTGCCAACAAACGGTCACGCTCTGCACGAAGGGCGGCAAGGTCACGGTCTGCTTGACCATCTGCCCATGCCTGTTCTTCTGCAACAACTACAGCTTCTTCTTCATCGGTTAAGGCTATCTTAACGCCATCAATATAATGATATCTAGTCATGCTTCACCTATGAACTCGCTAAACCATAAAGCACATAGCCACCATGACTAAAAGTGCCTGACGCTGGTGATATCTTAAACTTATCGTTAGCCTCTGCGGTGTTTAACATTGCTGAACCAAAACCAGCATGATGGTTTGAATCACCGCTATCTCCGCCTACCATGTGAAATACTTGAGTACGCAAAGATGTGCTTCCATTGTTGGTAAATCTAAAAAGGTAATCATTAGCACCAGCCGCCAAATCAGAAGGTGAATGATAATTCAATCTCATATAAGCAGATGTGTTCTCACTGCTGCCCTGTGGCGCAACGCCATACTTTCTATCAACATTAGTCCACGCATAATCTGAACTACCAGTCCTATAAGAACCACCATAAGTTTGAAAATAACTATATAAGTCTGCGGCGGCAGAACTGTAATATCCAAAGACATGCAAATCTAAAACGCTATAACCGCTTGTCGGTAATGTTACTTGCAAATCACTTAGGCCTGTTGCCGAAGTGCCAGTAGAAACAACAGCCATAGCACCAGCACCACTCACAGTACCAGTAAACGCATAGGTATCAGCGAGGTTCATGCTTTCTGCTTGTATTTTAGATAATGCCATTAGAGCCTCCCTATCCCGCTATTTCCATAAGTGTGATTGTTGAAATAGTTCTACTTCTACGATTATCATCAGAATCATCTTCACTTCTGTTGATGTAGGCAGGGTAGCCACTACTGTGCGCCCGACAATAAACTTCGTAGGTAAGTTGAGCAGTTGATGAAGGGCTATCTAAATACATAGGAGTAGATGGGCTTTGAGAAGTTGTTTGGGCATACTCACCAGCATGAAACCAATTTCTATCTCTGCTACCAGCTGCATCCCCTCTCGCTCCACTGACCTCAGAACCATTTCTGTATAACTTTCCACCTACACCTTCATTCTGACCAGATGCGCCTACATGAATAACAGCTTGTACCAATATTTTGCTAGATGTGCTTGTTGGTGTAATCACAGCTGAAAGACCACTTATTGCAGAATAAGTATTTGCATTAAATGTTTGCGTGTCTGTTTTTACAGCTTGAACAACTTGCAATACAGACCCTGTTGGCAAGCTACTAATCTTTGCCGCAGTAACCGCACCGTTCTGTATCTTGGCTGTACTTACAGAATCATCAGGCGGGGCGATTGTGCCTTGAGTCAAGCCAGAGAAAATAATGTAAAAGTCATCGCTAGCCGCAATTGAACCTGTCATTGTTAAACTGGTGCCAGAAACAGTATACGCTTCAGTAGGCTCTTGGCGCACATTGTTAACAAAAACAGAAATCTCATTCGCGTTTGTCACAGGGTAGCTTAACGTAAAACCAGTACCGCTACCCCCTGTCAAATCCTGTTTCTGAACTGAGCTATATATTTCCGCAGGGCTGTTACCCACATATGACATCAGGTAATCTCCATAATAGACAAGCAAACATCTGTAGCTGCGCCTGCCGTTACCTTTATTACATCTGTTGTTTCCAACACGACCTTGTTGCCTGAAAGCAGTTCGAGAGATGAGCCAGAAGGAATCGGTGCATTTGTTACCAATTCTACATCTTGATTGGCCTCATTATTTGCCCCTGCTCGATTGGCGGTGTTTGAGGACAACGTAACGGTAGCAGTGGTCTGACTACTTGTTGTGTTGCCCAAGACTAAACCCAAAATAACAGTGGTTGTGCTTGACGCGACAGTGTAGATGACATCTTCACTCGTCACGCCAGCTTTAGTTATGACCTTAAAAGTGTTTGCCATGATACTATCCTAATGCAATTGCTAACGCGGTGGCGTTGCCGTCAGCGGTGTTATTGATGAAGGTTGTACTTGCCGCCATAGTAGAGGAGAAATCGGTCACTGCTGCGCCAGAACCAGCCCCATCACAATGAATGATGCGAGACTCGCCATTTGCAATCGTAACATTTGCGCCTGTGCCCTGTGAAAAGATTACAGACTCTCCTGAACTATTCGTTACAAAATAAATCTTTTCTGCACCGCTTGGGGCAACGGTGATGGTGTGAGTGCCAGACGGCGAACCAGAACAAACAATTACCTTGTTCATGCCGTCTGTTACGGTGCCGTCTGTGGTGGTAAGGGTTGAAGAAGTACCACTTAAACTTAACGTAACGACACCGTTTAGAGCGGTGTCAATGATGTCAAAGTTAGTATTGGTGGTATCACCCCAGGTACCTGACTGTTCGCCAGTAGCTGGCTTTTCTATACCAGTGTTACTTGTGTATGCGCTTGGCATTATGCCACCTCTTTCCAGTTCGGAGTGCTGCTAGGCGTTATATCGCTCCAAGTGTTAGTCGTGGACGGCACAATTTCTTGCGGATTCGCATTTTGGTCAGGAACCACCCGTCCCCACACATTGACAATACCAACATTTGCAGTGGCTTGCAATCCTGTGACCCCAAACGCTAAGTCGTCCACCTCGACAGCACCTATCGCTCCAGAGCATGATACCCCAGAGGCGGCAAAAACACAATCAAGACTGAAAGAAACGGTGCCTATGTCTCCAGAGCCAGATGTAACCCCTGTTGGGAACACATTAGCCCCGGCGGATACCTGTTCGTCACCAAAGCTAATAGAGCCAACCAAACCATCTTCAGTAACAATTGCACCCCCCGCTGCCAGAGCATTGCCAATTTGCCCAGTGCCGAGAATGTTTGTGTTGACGACAGCAGGAGCAACATCACCCGCAAATTGCGGTATGCCAACCGCACCAGTACCCGCTACTCCTGTCACCAAAACGGGCAGGGCTTCGTTCCAAGCACCTTGGCTCCAAGTGCCTCTGCCCCAACCCGATAGCGACATGGCTTACTCGTTAAGCTATGCGGATAATCGCGTTGGTAGCGTCAGCAGTTGGGAACTGAATTGTAAATGTACCAGCGGTTGATGTCTTATCAGAACCAAAGTCAAGCACACATACAGACGTATCACCTGAAGTGTCTTCGTTGTAAATCAACGCGCCACGAGCGGTAATTGTAGCTGTTGTAAAGCTCAAGTCTGCAAAATCAGTAAAAGCAGTTGTGCCAGATGAGCTTGGGTTAACCCTTGTAAGGGACGAACCTTTTGCTGAGTAACCTGTGCCACTAACTTCGTTTGACGCAGTGTATGCAGTGGTTGCAGCGTCAAGTGAGGCTGAACTTGTGTACAAAGCCAGCTTGAAGTCGCTTCCACCAGAGTTTAAAAAGTTGTGCTTTCCTTCCAAAAGTTCCTTCTTGAAAGAAGTACACATTGCTTGTGTAATAGCCATTTATAGTCTCCTAACGAGTTCAGCCATTTCGCTGTTGCCAGCAGATTGTATTTTATTGGCAATACTAGCACGTTCCTCGCGCCTTGCCAATTCAATGTAATGATACAATACTACACGCAGATTATTTTGAAAAGCCTCTGCCTGGTCTCGGATGGCTGGAGGTGCAGTATCAGACACCTTCATTATCTTGTCCATCGCAAGTTCTACAATCTGTTCTGAACTGTGACCACCGTTGTCAGATGTCATAACATTGACAGACCCCATCTCCAGTCCACCAGTAAAAGATAACATTTAACCCTCCATTAAGTTTTTTGCATACGAACAAGACCCGTTCTGTAAGCGTCTGTATTTTCCATCCCCTCGCCATAATTCTTTAGTCTAGCAACACATTCTGAAAACCTGCTTTCATAAAGTTGTATTATCGGCGGCTCACCCTTCATAAATGTGTAGGCTTCAACCAATGAACCATACAACAAAGTGTCGGGGGCGTTGTCCGCAAACCAAGACGTACCTGAAGTTGTCGCAGTGATTGATTGCGGCCTATAATAATAATGTAATTCAACAGAGTACGCCTGATTTGGTGTAGGCGCTAAAATAAGATTGTCCACATCAAAAACGCCATAATACTTTGGCGCACCTGTAACTGTTGAATCAGGCGCAAATTCTTGAAGAAAATTAACATCTTTTTGCAACAAGAATACATGTTCCCCACTATTCAAGTACGACAAAGAAAACGTTGAAAGATAGTCTGCGGGGAGAGCCAAAAACTTATTACCAGAAGCTGTTGTGGCTGTAACATTTTTTCTAAAGTAATCCAAATCAACAAGTTTAAGAATCCGCTCTTCTGTATTTCTAATGATGTTGTCTAGATTATTTACAAATGTAGTGTCATCATTCTCAGTGTAATCTTGAATGGCCTGTTTTAATGTGGTCAATGTATAAGTCATGGTGTATTCGCCTGTCCGCCCATGCCGCTATGGTTTGTGCAGTAATAGTACAGAGTTGGGGCACCTGCCGCCACTGTTATCTGTGTGTAAGTTGAAGTTGTTGTTACCCCTGTTGTGTATTGTGTGCCACCACTATGAGTCCCGTCAGACGTTGTTGACAAGCGTAATGGATGCCCTGAATTGCTGCTGTCACTTTGGTCAAATCTGTAAGTGTTTCCTTCAGTTAAGGTAACTGTAGCTTGGCGAACACCGTCAATGTAATATTTATTTGCACCATAATAGCTTTGAACAGTAACAGTAAATGTCTGCGTTATAACAACGCCAGATGTAGAAACAGTTACGGAGCCAACAGATGCCGTTGCGCTAACGCCTGTAGGATTAACATTTGTTGGAGTAACTGCAGTGCCACCAACCGTTACAGAGCCAACAGAGCCATTCATAAACGGCACCGCTATGCTCCGCAATGTCTGCAAATTAAATGTAGGAAACTTGATGGTTTGCGGTATGATATTGTTTGTATCTGGCCTAGAATTTCGGATTGCTTCCGCATCAGTTGGATGTCGGCGAGGCTCTAGTTGCGGGTGCTTTGATTCCCACTCGTCCTTACCCACAAGAAACCCATTCCACTCCATACGCATATCTTTAAGCTTGTAACGAAACCCAGAGCGGTCTGATATGCCATATGCGTATTTTCCAGCAGCATATTTTGCCATCTATCAAACCCTGTAGTATCTAAGATTAGGCGCCACATTGAAAGAAGCCCTGTCTCTGTCTTCTGACAGCGCTCTATCAAACTCTTCCTCATATACAGACTTTAACAACTGAATGCGGTCTGGCGCACGTTTAATAGCAAGATAGTAAGCAAGGCCAGCAGCTAGGCAAGGATAAAACCTGAAAGGGACATCAACAGTGTTGGTAAAAGTATCAGCATCATCTAAGCGAGTTAAGCAATCATAGATAATGACATCTGTGCTGTTTTCAGGAGAAGGCCAAACATTAAGAACGGGTGTAATCTGCCTATCAATAAAAAATTGACTAGGCCGACCTTCCGTACTTTTGTTCGGAATATTCAAAAACTCATCACGACTAATTTTGTCTATACTAATGTCCGTGTTGTTTCTTCGCACAACCATGGACAATACGTCAATCACATCAGAACCCAAAGAATAAGATGCCGTTCCAGCAGTTAACGCCTGTGTACGCTGAACAATTGTCCATTGATTAAGACCCCTGTTTGCCCATTCAGCAAACATAAGGTTCATCGAGCGCTTGGCTGTCTTGAGGTCGTAACCTGTTTTAACCTCTAAGCCACAACGCTCGAAAGCCTCTTCAATGTAATCAGATACATCTAGCTCAAAATCAGTGGAGCCTGAAACAGCCATTACTTCTTGACCTTACCGCCGCCCATCATTTTTTTGGCTTTACCGCCACCGCGCATCATAGCTACTTTTTTCTTTGTTGCCATGCCACCACGCATCATTTTTTTAGCTGCGCCGCCGCCCATCATCTTCTTAACTTTTTTCTTTGGTGCCATCTTTTAATCTCCTATAAAGAATTTCTCTTAATTGGTACAGAGAGTTATTGTCATAATAATCCTCGCAAAACTTATAATACCCCTTGTCTCTCAAAAGATTCGAGGCTTCTTGCAGTTTTGTCAAGCGTTGCAAAAATATCATAGCATAAGAATTATCATCAGTCATCTCAAAGGAGTCATTCAGAAATTCATTGCTCTCCGCTTCTGGGTGAAACCCCATAACAAACATATCAGTGCCGTCATCAGACAAAGTATCGTTCAAAACATCCAGAAATTTGTACATTTCATCGAGCTCTGGGTACTCAAAGTCAATCAAGATAATAACATCTTTGCTGTCATCCCAGGCTTCAATTGTTTCAATTAAAACATTCCAAGAGGCGCCTCTTTTAAACGTAAAGCCAACGCGGCCTTCAGACCACGATTTCTTTGCGAACGGACAAGCTGGAAGCCCATTGTAGTTCTCATTAGGCTTTTCTAGCGCCTCTTTAGACCAGAGACGAAGCTCTTGTTTTACCTGCCCCTCCAAAGACATTTTACTTTCTCTTTCGCTTCAAAGATTTTACCCGGCGCGGTTTGCCAGCAGGCTGTCCAATACGCTTCTTCTGAGATATCCTACTTCGCTTTTCAGCGGAGGTCATTTCTTTGGAGGTTTTTGGAGTTTTGGAAGAAACCCTCTTGCTGGGGCGACAATATGGAGTGCCCCGTTTTTCTCCTTTGCGGCGCCCACATGCTTTCCCCGTGCGAACATCCTTCCAGTCCTCTTTGAACCACCGCTTGAGATTAGCTCCAGCTTTTGTTTTTCTAACCGCCATATCCGCCCCATTATGCGTATTGAGTTTTTTTACGCCTATTACTCATAACAACACCACAGCCGCGTGCTACATTTTTATTTTTAGACGGACGCTTTGCTTTATTAACAACACCGCCATTTTCCATAGTTACAATGCCGCCCGCAGCTTTTTTCTTTGCCTTGGACTTATTTCCCCAATTCTTGGCACCCACTTTTCTGCATTTGGCAATGGCGCCGCTTGCATACGCGCTTGGAAAAACTCTGTATCGAGCTTTTACTTTCTTATAACAAGCATCTTTCGGCATTTTTTTACTCCCCGGGTTGCTGATTTGCTGGGACATCTGCGAGCGTGATATTGGCAATTTTTTTCTCCGAAATAAATTGTTCCCACATAGGCCTAATCATTTGATAATTAGCGTCAACCTTTGCGTGCGTCTCTGCTAAGTCAACCTTCATATCAACAATACTTATCCCTACCCAGCCAATAAATGGCACAGATAAAGCTGTAAAAAAACCTATTACACCTATCAAAATCTTAACTAGCATTTCCATCTACGCCTCGCCTGTCTCAAACGGCTATTGGGATTTTTAGCTGCTTTAGGAAATTTCTTCATTTGACCAGCGCTTCGAGCGCAGAATGATTTACGGCGTTTTGCCGCCGCAGAACCTTTTTTAACCTTCCCAGTAACAGCCGTTTTTAGCTTGCTTCCTGGGTTGTCTCTGCGATATTTAGCGACACCAGCCTTAGTCATTCCCGCTCCACTTTTAGTAGAGCGGAAATACTTTTTTGTTTTAGGCGGTTGCTTGTCCCTTTTACGAGCCATAGCGAACTCCCTATGACAAGAATATTGTCAATTGATTGCTTGAGCCTGTAAACGCGGAAACAAAAGCACCGCTACTAGCTATAATTCCATCATCAGGAATGTTCAAATGATGAAGACCTGTAGGAAATGTTTGCGTGATTAAAACTTCACCACTGGCGTCACCATTCTTGATGGTAAAAGCACCAGCCGCATCAGCAAAAATTACAATCTGACGTATTCTTGACCGTGCAGGGCCGACCACGGCAGCGGCAGCCCCTTGTGCATGGTTAAAGGCTTTTACTGGACCAGCCATTTAAGCCTCCTTATTCTACGCCATCATTTGACATTGCGTATGTTAAGATTCCTGTCCATGTGCCGCCAGTGGCCGCTGAAGAGCCTTTCATTGCGGTAACGGTTGTGTTGGCTGATAGACCGCCAGCAATTGCTAAAGCGCCGTCTGCGCCCTTTATAGTGCCTTTGCCGTCACAATCTACTTCATTAAATAGACCGTCAGGGTCATTTGCACCGCCAGCAGGGGTTCCGCCAATATCAATTGTTGGGTTTGTGCCGCCTGTAGAGGCATTCATGGTCATCACTGAAATTGGAATTGCACCAGCGGGCAACACTAAATTTTCACCAGTTGAAGATGAAGTTCCAATCTTTACGTTAGCCGCTGCGTTTGCAGTTGGGTCACATGAGATTTGTACTGATTGTGTCATTACGCCGGGTGTGACAACGCCTTTGCCACCACCAGCATAGGAGCGCACTACTCCTTGGAAGGTTGTATTAGCCATGATTATCTCCTGTCTTGGCTAGTGTCAGCCGCACCATGCGACTGTCAGGGATAAGTAACTATACAATAAAAAAGGGCGGCTGAAAAGCCGCCCCTTTCAGAACATTTGTTTGTATTAGGCTCCTGGGGAACCGAATACAGCGCGTGGGTCGGAATAACCGAAGCTATAACGCTCACGAGCTTTAAAGCGCATGTTGCCTGAATCAAAATCAGCTTCCATGCCTGTTGACATAGGAGTACGCTCAAAGTGCTTAAAGCCATTTGGTGTATCTGTTTTGATAAAGAAAGCATCTGGGTCTGTTAGGAAGTGGTTAACAGTGTAACCCTCTGGCAACATACCCATGTTGCGAATTGCATTCACATCATTATCTGCTGTGCCTACACGCAATGTAGACTCAAGCAGACGGTCAGCAACAAACTGAAGCTGTGTCGGAACAATTAACTTAGTACCGCGTAATGCGATAATCATGTTCCGCTCATCAACGAAAGTTGAGATGTCAATTAAGGCATTCTCAAGTGATGTTTCGTTAAGGTCAGCCGCTGTTGCAAGCTCGTTACGGAAAGTACCGCCGCCAGCTAATGGGTGGTCAGTAGCGCAAAGCTCTTTACCATCACCGCCAGCAAAGTTGCTGTCGAAAGCATTATTTAGGACAGCAGCGGCTTTTACTTGCTTTGTATGCGACATTGAGCGTGCCAATGCGCGGGTGTAACGAGCGCCAAGACGGTCATACAAGTTATCTTCCATTGCTTCTTCAGTCAGCGCGAAAGCCAATGAGATAGTCTCATGGCTGTAACGTGCTGTGTATGCTTCTGAAGCATTATCGAAAGATACGCCTGCACCTTCAGCTTTAGTTTGAGCGTTGCCGAAACCAACGAGCATTACCTCTTCTTCAAACGCACGGTCTGATGATTCAGTGTCGAAAATTTCTGCGTGCTCCGCGTCATAGCGGTCATATTCCATGCCGAACAGGGCGTTCAGGCCTGGCTCTAGTTCTTTAACTAGCTGTGCTCTTGAAATAGCCATTATCTAGTCTCCTTATGCCAAGCCAGTTGTGCCAGCGGACAACAAGTGGTTGTTGATAACGACCATCACGTTTGTATTTGCGCTTGCCACATCGCTGTTCTCTGGGTCTTGCGAAATATCAAGCGCTTTCAGAGGCAGTGTTGCGGTTGTTGCGCCAGTGGTAACGTCAATTTCCATGCGTGAAACGCCAGAGTTTGTGTCACCTACAGGTGATTGGTCAACGATGTCGAAATTGCCAAACAGGTCAGCCACAGGGAATGCAGCGTCTGCTTGAATTTCATAAACTACATCTGGAGCATCAATTACAAACGCTTCAATGTCAGAAGCGGCAATTGAGCCAGGGTAGCTGTTTGAAAAAGTTTCCTTTTTCGTGGTTGGGTCAGTGTAACGGCATCCGTTGAACACACCAAGAACCAAGCCAGAGCCGCCAGCGGCAATGCGCTCAATCCCACCACCAGTCACGACAGCAACAATGTCACCCTGAAAGATAGCGGTTGAGTAGCCAGAAGCAATTCTGTACTTGTTTTGCTGGTTCATAAATGCAGAGCCGTTCATCAAACGCGCTGGGCGCAGACCAAAAGAGGCGTCTTTATTAGCCATCTTGAACTCTCCTTATGAGATTAATTTTGGCCTTTTGAGCCAAAGGTTACTTTACTTGAACGCTGTGGATTTAGCTTGGGCATAGCCGCATTCGACTCACGCATCCAATCTCTATCTACAGATTCCATTTGATTTGCTGTGACACTACGATAATGTGCGTCACGTTGTTCCACAATCTCTTCAGGTATTCTGGCAAGAACCAAGCCACCTACGCCGATTACGCCAGCGTTTTTACCTTCGTCAATGACAGGTGCATCGAAATCAGGATAATCTTCCGCCCTTACAAGCTCCCAACCTTCACGGCGGCGCTTATGGACGTTGTTTCGGTCATCGTATTCCATGACTGACTCACGAATCCATCTGTGTTTAAAGCCCACAGGCGGTTCTGGAGCCTCAAGGGCTGATGGTGGACGCCACGCTTCTACTCTCGCTGTTTTTTCACGGGTTTGCGAATCCCGGCTTGCGCGGTCAACCATTATGCACTCCTTGTGTCTAGTTTTGCGACTTCTTTTGCGTACCGCTCAAGAGGAATATTCATCTTCTTGGCGAAAGCCACCTGACCCGGTGTCAATTCTACCGTTTTTTTCCGCCCTGATTTCACTGACCGTCCAGAGGACGCAGGCGCAACTGCTTGGGCGTTATGCCGCTGTGCCTGAAATTTGTGTGGAAATTCAACGCGCATACGTTTATCAATCTCCGCATATTAATCATCGCTAGTTGGGTCATACCCCTCTACACCAACTAATGTTTCGTGAATGGCCTGTGCCCCACGGGTCATAACCATGTCTTTGCCAAACCAATTTTCGTTTTTACCCATCCACGTTTTTAGTTTAGGGTCTAAGTCCTCTACCCTTTGCGCCTGTTGGCGCTGCGGAGATTGCGGCGGCTCTTCTGGCTGTTGTGCCGCTTGCTCTTGCCTTACTTTTTGAACGCGAACACGTTCTTTTTCTATAGCAAGCCTAGCGATTAAATCTTGCGCTTCTATTTCTTTTTCAACATCACCAATCTCACGGGCTTCTTTTAAAAGTTTTTTAGCTTGCTCGTGTTGCGAATCAACGCGAGCCCCGTATTCATTAGTGTAGCCTTGGTCTAGCTCTGCGAGCCTTTTTTTCATTTGCTCATTTTGTTCTTGAACTTGTTGAGCATAATTATACGCCGCTTCGGCCTCTTCAATGGCTTGCTTGCGCTTTGCGGTTAACTGGTTTATGCGCTTTTGAACATTTCCGCTGTAATTCTCAAGTTCATCACCGCTAACACCTTCAGAATCAACTTGTTCGGAAGAGTCGAACATTTGTTCGGGTTGTTCCTGACTTTTTTCAAGAACTTGTTCGCCGTCTTCAAAATCTACTGTGAGATTTTCTTCAATTTCTTGCATTTGCTCTGTGCTCATTTTATGCCTCCAATATTTTTATACATACGATATATCTGCTGGGTCAAGTATAGTGGCGATAATATTATCGTCATTTATGAGACGAACCTCAAGACCATCCACTTTGAACCTATTTCCAGCATATCTACCCATAAGCACCCATGACTTTTCCCCTGCCCATGCGCCAGAAGGGAACTTGCCCTCATCTTTGTAAGCATCTGGGCCGACCTTAACGACATAAGCAGCAACAGTTGCAAACGCTTCTCGGTCACGAGTGGCGTCTGGTATGTAGATGCCGCCTTTTGTTTTGGCTGGAGGATAATATGGAATCACAAGAAGACGATACCCAACAGGTTCTGGGAGTCTATCAAGAGCAGAGGCATCCATTTCAGATGGATTTTCTGTATTCTTATTTTCCTCTTCTTGTGGAAGAGCTTTTTGAACCGCCTTTGGTATTTCAGTCTGCGGCGCGTCAGACTTCATGTTAGCCGCAACCCTTTCAGGCACGAATAATTTTTTAGCCATTTTCAATGACACCTTTCATCGCGGCTCTTATTTCATCTTCGCAGTAGGTCAGTCCGCGTATTTGACCTACTATGAAGCGGTAGTTTTCCATGTTTTCTACCGCACCATTCGACAGCATAGTTGCATAGTCATCCTTCTGCTGTCGGATGTTCTTTAATAAATGTTCAGTTAATGCTATTGCGTCCATAACCCCTCCAGGCGCCGCTTATTTAGTTAGCTTTTTATACTTTTCAAAGCTACGCATTCCACCCAATCCGAGCATCCCCAGTAATATAGTCATTAAGCTATCCATGTCAAAGGCTGGGTAAGCTACAGGGGGGTATCCCATGTAAGCAGTCACTACATCGGCGGTCGGAAAAAGCAGAAAATGCGCGAACAACGCAAGCCCGCAGGACCAGCCAATAAAGGGCCGCCAGCCAGCCACAAAAACATTTCTGGATTTTGCTTCCTCTGCATTGATAGCCAACTGCCCTTTTGCGAGTTCCTGGGCATGGCGTTCAGCCATTGTTGCTATCTGATGAGCCAACTCGTTCTTTTTGTCTTTGTCCTCTACAAATTTACCAATAAGCTCTGTTGCTGGACCAATTAATGCTTGTAACATAATCCCCTCCTACCCTTTTAAATACATGGCAAATAAATATATACCAGTTAACCCTACACAGCCGACAAGAATTACGAAAGCTATTTCTACTGCTTGTTGCACTTGCCTTCTTCTTTTTTCCCTCATGGCTATTCTTTCTTTTCTTATCTTGGCCTGTATTCTAAGAACATCTTGCCAAGCATTAAATCCATAATTAGCTATTAGAAAGTTTCTTAACTCATTTTCCATTTCTTGAGCTTTTTTATGGGCAACAAAGCTTTTTAAGGCTTCCTCTCCTACGCTGCCATATTTTTTCTTTTCCTCTTTGTGGACATTTTTGACAGAGTCGATGGCATCCATAAATTTGCCAATGTCGTTTGCCATAGTGTAGACCTCTTTCGACAAAGAGAAACCCTTTTTCAGCGCAGCAAAACTACTGGTGGCAATTGCAATAGCTGACATTGGGTCCATTTTTTACTCCACTATTTTTAAAACATACGGCTTGCCGTCTACCCCCTCCTTCAGTTCAACAGTTCTTTTCTCGCAAGAATACCTTTTGTTCGCACTGTCTTTCCAGCCAGTTCGCTCAATGTGTCTTTTAGCCCTTAGACACATAGCTATATTATCATAGCCCACATGCTCCATGATAGACCCTGACATATACAATATTAATATTATAGATGTTTCAATGGCTCCCATTACGCAACTTCTCTATTTGAGCCTCTAGTCCAGAAATACGTTTTTCCAAAAAATCTATTGTTAGTTTTTGTTGCTGGTCATGCGGAGCGCGACCTTCATCTATTTGTGCAGACAACTCGTCCAATTGTTGAGCCAAATGCTCTATCAGCATGAACTGTTCGCTATCTGCTGGCAAGCTACCCATCTCACCACGAGGCCACTTAATACGAAACTCTGTGTTTTGCTCCAAATCTGCATTCATCATAGTGATGTTTGTTTCAATGGTGTTTAACCTAGCTGTCAAACCAAAATACGCCCAAGTGGCTAACGAAACAGCGCCTAACATTGATATGATGTTACGAAGAGGAAGTGCAACCTCTGTATTTTCATTAAGTTTAGGCATTTATTTTCTACTCATCCAGGCGGTCGTGCCCATATAAGCTCCCACAATGCCAGCACCAGAAATGTAAAAAAGATTTGATATATCGCTCAATGCCTCCACTCTATCAAGAGGCACAATAAACATTGCGGCGGTAAAAGCGCCCATAGCTATTAATGTAAATCTAGCCATACGAAGTTGAGCTAAACTTTTACGCAAATCTCTTTCAGTTTGACGAATTTCTTTCGCGTGCTCTAACTCCTCGTCAGTAACAACGCCATCCCCGTCTATGTCGTACTCATCGTACCCACTGTTTTTCTGAAGTCTCTTTTGAGCCATTAAAAAACACCTTTAAACCTTTGTGGCCTAGCTATCGGAGAGAAGTTTTTTACTAGCCCACCCTTTTTTAGAGCTACTGGTTTTTTTTGCTGCTGACTTTTTTGGCTTTTCTTTTGGGGCTTCGGATTTGATTGTCTCAAAGCTATCGCCACCGCTTGTCTCTGCGGATATCCCTCCGACCTCAGTTTCGATATGTTTGACGATATCGTTTTCTGACTCATACCTTTTAACAGCGGCATTTCTACGCTCCATTTTCTTTATTTTTTGTATTTCTGCGACTTTACGATTTAGTGAACTTGCTGACATTTTATTGTCCCTTTGTCATGTTGTTTAAGGCGGCTATGTCCCTTTGAGTTTGAATGCTCTCTTCTGCAACTCTGGTTTTTTCATTCAGAGCCTCTTTTTGAATACCTAAACGAGCCTGCGCTTCCATTTGGTCGTTTAATTCTTTTTCCCGCTCAAACTGAGCTTTATCATCGGCCTCTTTCGTCTTGCGCTCAATATCAGCGCCGCGAAGAGCTAACTCTTGCTGGCGTATGGCTACAAGTGGGTCTACTTGCTGTGGCGGAGTAACCGCCTGTGCATATTGCTCAGTCAACTCACCAACAAGCTCGGCAGCGCGAGAAGCAACCTCTGTTTGGAAAGCCATCATGCCCTCCTGAGAAGATTGCAACTGCATTTGTTCTTCTGGTGAAAGTTGATTCACAATTTCTTCTTGCGCCATAGACTCAGCCATAAATCCAAGATGCTCTTGAATATGACCCTGCAACGTCATTACTATAGCTGCGTTAGCCTGTGCCACAGGTGTTGCAATAATTGCGAGGTGCGCCTCAATATGCGCCTGATGATTCTGTTCTGCGAAAGCCTGTAAAGGCTTGCCTCGCATTGCCTCTTGATTCTCTTTAGCTGGATTCGTAGGTTGCGGCACAGGTGGTGGAGGGAGTATGGCATCAACATTGGTGACTCCTAATGCTTCGTACATTTTTCTGTACGCTTGATACAACCCTTGTTCATTTCCATGAATCTGAGGGTTTGATTGAACTAACTGTAATTCCGTCTGCGCCAAAGCAATACGCTGTGACATAGAAAAAATATTTGGGTCTGAAACTGGCAGAACATCAATTCGGTCATCAAAATCTGTTGTTTTTATTTCTGGTGGGGCTCCTGGTACCGCATACGGATACATAGGCGCCATAAATTTAGCGAAAACACCAGCCAAAAGTTTAAATTCAATTTTCTGAGAATAGTGCAGCCGCTTATGAATAGCAGACATTACTTTTGTGCCACGCTCCATAATAGCCATAGTAGTACCTACAGGCGTCTCTCCGCCCATCTCAGCTATCTTCATGTCAGCCATAGACGCAAACCTACGCCCAGAGTCAACAAGCGTTCCTAGAAGCGCGTAGAGCGTCTGCGAGGGCTCCTTAAATGGTAGCGTCATCAGAGATTGGCGGATGTCCATACCCGCGACATCAATATCACGAAACTCACCAGGATTTAGTGGTTCGTCTTCATCACGGATACGAGCGCCACGAGCCTTGAACCCTGCTGGGAGGTTAGACAAGGTGCCAGCATCAATTAGCTGTCTTAACAAGCTGGTTGCTGCTTGAGACAGTCCGCCAATCATATGTGTAAGCCCAAAACCGTAGAAGCCCAGACCAGGCAAGAATTTGTAATGTACAAAATAAGGCTTGGCACGGCGTAGAGGGTCTGTTTGTTCGTAATTACGGCGAATAGACAAGACTTTGCCGTTTTTCTCACAGATAGTAACAATATACGGTAACTTCAGGCCAGTTTCCTCGCCCTCAATATTCATATCTTCAAAGCCAGATAAGTCCAAGTTTGTATGTACTTCGTATAATGTAATGTCTTCGTTGTTTCCAGTCGGAGAAATTCCCTGAACATCATCTATTGTCTCTTGCACCTCTGAATAATCTTCCTCAGAGTACCCATCCCCAGGCAAATCAATATCAGAATAGAAACCTGTAAGCTGTAGTTTACGAACTTCGTTCTTATCCATTTTAACAATGTGTGTAATGCGTGTTGCAGAGGCTAGGTCTGTTGCCGTGTAGGGAACAACTAAATCTTCGGCATGAACGAACTTAGAAACAGCCCTTTGCAATAGGGGGTCGAAGTAAATTTTCTTAAAGGTGCTACCTATTAGCGGAAGATAAAACAGCATCTGGTCTAACTCAGGGTCGTATTCTTCCATTTCATAAGTAATCTGGTAATTCATGTAATTTTTTACACGGTCTGCCTGTGCCAATCTATCTTGCGACTCATCACCAATGATTTGAGTGCGAACAGGACCTCCAGCAGGCAGAAGCTCACGATAAGCCTGCGCCTGAAACTGCGTAACTGATTCAGCAAGCAAAGGGTGTACAACGCCAGACGCGCCTTCAAATGGCTGTGAGCGTTCCTCATACTTCATGCCAAGTAGCTCTATACCACTTTTATAAGTGTCTTCCCAATCTTCACGAGAGGACATATCGTCCTCTACGTCACCCATCAAATCAGAAGCGATAGAAGAAGTTTCCGCATCGTCCATAAAGTCTGCTAAATTAGCGTCAAAAGGAATGTCAATCGGAACTTCTGTCATCATCATTTCTTCAGAAATGTCTCCCATGATAACAGAACCATCTTCCATTGTGACTTGACCGGGTTCTTTAGCCATCTCAATGATATCAATTTCAGCTTGTTCTTGAGGGTTCATTGGCACCACATTGTCACCGCCTGAACCTATGCCTTTTTCAACTGCCATTAGTCTAAGTCCTCATTATCAATCACAACACGCAAATTGGGTTTCTGTTGCTTTGGCTCTGGAATGCCCGCCCCTGCCAAATCACGCTGCATGCCTGTTTGACGCTCGTACAGTATATCTCTTATTTGGTCATCTGTCATATCGTCAGTAATGCCAATGCTTCTATAATATTCTCTTTGGTTGTTTTCCATCGCCAAACGATTTCTCTCAGAGCGTAACTTACTAACAGATTCCGCCGCATCATCACGGCGCTTTTTCGCCTTGCTTATGCCAAAACCATAAACATTGTCTGCTGTTTTTGAAATTTTGTTAACCATATCATTGGAATCTACAAAAAGACCAAAGCTTTGTTCATAATCATCAATCTTTTTAGGAAGCTCTTCGGCAATAATTTCACCCATATTAGGCTTTTCGCCCCGCCCCTCTGCCTGCATACGGCGATACATAACAGTGTCTTGAAAGTCATCAAAGAAACCATCTACATCTACAGGCTCGAAACCTCTGTCAACAGCGCCCTCCAGACCATCCTCAATATCTGCCTTAATTGTCTGGAAAGAGTCTTCTAAGCCAAGGTAATCCATCTCTTCTTCATATACTTCTCTACCTTGTTTAGAGATTGCCTTGTCTCTTTTTGCTTGAGCCTGAAGAAATTTATCAGAAGGCCCTGAAACAATCTCACCTTCTAAAGCTTTTCTAGACTTTGGCGCGGGCAATAAACCAGCAGGTTTTGGTGGACTCTCTAACGCCTTCATAATCCCCTCAGAAGGCGTTGAGTCAGATGCGGAGGCGCGGCGAGTGGAGGGAACTCTCGCGCCAGACAGAGACGAAGGGCTTGCCCCTGCAACTAATCCAGCCATCTGACCCAACCCGTAAATGTCTCGCTTTAACCGCTTCGACATACCTTGCCCACCGCCTAATGCCTCATAGCCCTCGCCAATTACTTCCGCCGCACCGCGAAGCCCAGCATCGCCAGCGCGACCAATTAGGTCAAATATATCCAAAGGCCCACCAATCATAACTCTGTTGGCTGTTTGCAATAGATTAGCACCATCTTTTCCGCCAAATACACTAGGAGCAGCCTCAAACATCTGGCTGCTCATACTAGGTGACTTCTGAAAGTCAAATGGCTCTAAAATACGGTCTTTTATGTCCATTACATAATATCCTTCTGATTCCCCATGTCTGAAGGATAATCGTCTAAATCGCCATCTGTTGTGGGCGACCCAACAGACCATAAATCACAGACGTTTTCCATTGAAGCCACAAAATGCAGTTCGTCACAATAGCCACTACCCTCCTTTAGCCCCAAGCCCTCCGATATGCAATTAAGCAGCGCAGAGCGTAAGTTGAAGTTAGCGCATGTACCACAACGCATTTCTTTCTCTGTTTTCTCAACAGAAGGAACGCCATAATGCCTTTCGTCCACTGCCACTTGTCTGTTTTTTTTATTTAAATCGGCATCTTGTGTAGAAACAGGACACACAAAGTTATCATCATCCCCATCGCCGTAGCCGGGAATCATATCCTCGATGCTATTCATGTCGATTTCAATGCGGATGATGCCAGACATTAGAATACTCCTTTAAACTTGCCGCCACGGCCTTTTGTTACAGCCCCACCGTTCTCGTATTTTTTAAACGGAGGAAGCTCTCCCTGAATGGCTCTTATAAAATCAGCTATCATACCCTGCTTTTTAAACGCTCTAAAAGGCTTATTTTGAAAGCCTTTAGCTATTTCTTTTCTTGATTTAAAAGGTTTTGCCATCAGAATATACCCTTAAACTTTGTCCCAGAGGTTGCCGCACCATAACCACGAACCGCGCCGCCAGATGCGTATTTACGAGGACTCTTGCTGTAATTAGGCACGCCCTTCTTTTGATTATCAATCTGAAGAGTATAATTGTCATACTGAGCATTGGTAAGGCTTCCAACGCCCTGCGTAGTACCTTTGGTGAGGATTTGACGCGGTGTAAGGCCGTCAATCTTTTCCATCACTTCACTCCAGAGAACTTGCCACCGCGCAGAGCAGCACCCATACCACGGCAACTGCCAACAGCCCCACCCTTTTCATACTTCTGAGCAAGTTTAGGGTCCATTTTCTCCTGAACACCTTCAGGTAGCTTGGAAAAGCCTTTGAATTTTGCAGGAACAGCTTCGCCGCCATCTTTCATACCCATTTTTTTCAATTCAGCGTCAGTAAAGCCCATCTCTTTGTAGGCCTTTCTAGACGGACGCTCAGTACGCTCCGCACTTGCGTTGCGCTTTTTCCTTACCTCTTCGGGCATAATCGGTGCTTCAGGTTTAGCCATCAGTAATACTCCCGTTTCCTACGAAACTCTCTATAATCATCTTCATCATAATCAGAGGGAGTAATAATAAACCCACCCTGCCTGAACCTCAGTATAGCCTGTGTCATTGAATCCGCCAAGTCATCATGCTCACCATTAGGAAATGCGGCACATTCCTCGACCACTTCCTCGGCAAAATTCATATCAGGCCGCCATATCATACCAGATTCAAACACTGGCGCACAGGCGTTCATGCGGGTAAATTTATCAGCGCCCCTTGAAGGCGTAAAGGGTGTGACGGGCACGCCCATGCGCCGCAACTCCTGCGTGAGCGGCATACCGCTGGCTTTCTGCTCGATAAGAACCATGTCTGGTTCAAACTCTTCGTATAAATCTTGGGCAGCTTGTTTAAGTTCTGGAAAATCCCATCTACCTCGTTGCGCGTCAAGTAAGATGATGGCTTCCCCGTCTCCATCCACAGGTTCAAAAATACCCCAAGTAGTAATAGCAGAATAGTCCGCTCTCTCTGACTTAGAGAAGGCAGTATCGTATGATTGTATGATGTATGAGCAAGCTGGCGGCTCACCACTATCCCAAACATTCCACCACTCCCTTTTGATAATCGCGCCCTCTTCGGCGGTAGGGTTCTGCAAATACTGCGCGTTCCATTTAGCAACGGGAATAGACGCCTTTACAGCCTCTAACTCCTCCCTCTTCCAATATTCAGGCCATAAAACCTTGTCATTATCGGGGAAAATTGCAGGAAACTCTACAACCTCCCAATTGTCAGCGCCACCCTCCGCCTGCTTCTGCAACACCTTTGCTGTCAAGTCACGGATACTCCACCGCGTCATAACAATAATTATTGCGCCTCCTGGCTGGAGACGCTGTCGGGGGCCTGAAGTGTACCACTCGTAAATATTATCAAGGGCTGTGGGTGATAACGCATCTTGTTCAGAAACAGGGTCATCAATAATACACAAATCAGCACCACGACCAGCCAACGCGCCACCAACGCCCACAGCATAATACTCGCCCCCTTTAGATGTAGACCAGCGACCAGACGCTTTTGCATCAGCCGCAAGCTTCAACTCAGGGAACACATCACGATATATCTCACTGTCAATAAGGTTCTTGACCTTACGACCAAAACCCACAGCCAACTCAGCCGTGTGTGTCGCCTGAATAATCTTGGTTTCGGGCTTGCGACCCATCAACCAAGCAGGAAATAAATAACTCGCAAATTCAGATTTCGTGTGTCGGGGCGGCATGTTCACAATCAACCGCTTCAACTTGCCTTCAGCCACCCGCTGTAGCTTTTCAGCATAAATCTTGTGGTGATTGCCCTCAATAAAGGTAGGCCAAACATGCTTTACAAAAGACATGAAACCTTCTTGGTTTTCGTCTCTCTTAGATACCTCTTCAAAGCGCCCTACTACCTTACTAAGCTCTGCTATTTCATCGTCAGTAAGATACTCAACAGGTATATCAAATTGATTGTTCATAGCCCTTTATTTACATAAATCCTCGTAACGAAGCGTATGCAACCTGTGCTGAGATAAATCACCAGCATGATTGTGTGAAAATATTTTTTTGAGCATAGCCAGAAGGATTTTCATTACTGATTCCTAAGATTTTGACCAAGCTGGTCTAAATTGCTGTAATCCACTGGGTCAAGAGCCGTTGAAAGCTTCTGCTTTGTTGCGTCATAGGCTCTAGCAAGCACATCGCCTAAACCACTGAAGTCAAAACCTCTATCGCCCATATCTACTCTACCCATGTTAATCTTGCTTTCAGGGGTGGTAGCAAACTGCTTGTAACTGGTTTGCGCAGCGCCTAGAGGAACGGACTCAGGAATATCAAAGAGGCCGCCTGTAGGAGTTGCTATACTCGCCGCCGCAGATGGGCTAAAACCAGCAGCCTCGAATCTCGCCGCCATTTCCCCATCAACTTCTGGGGCACTAAACAAATCAAAATCCAAGAGATTGCCTAAACCCTCACCTATCAAGCTCGTTTTTTCAGAAAGACTCATTGATGCAGGGTCAATAGGGCCAGCCTGCGTCTGAATCATGTTCCCGGGAACGATTTGCTGTTGCTGAATTTGCGGCTGTGACTGTGCACCTTCCACAGGCACTAATTTCTCTGCTTGTGGCGCAGGGCCATCTAACGGTGTAGCTATAACTGTCTGCCTCTGAACAGGTGTCGCCATGACGCTTTGAACTGCGTTGTTGTCACTTGTCATGTTCTGATTGCCGGACAATTCCGCCCCAGAGAAAGAACGCCCAGTGCCGCTATTTACGCCTTCAGTAGCTCGACTGGACGCCGCATCAGAAGTCGTGCTGCCAGATACATCTCCAGTAACGCCAGACATAGTGCCGCCCTGATAATCTTGACGACCTACACCGCCGCCACCTCTGAATTTCTCAACCTCGCCACCCTCGGCAAAACCGCCAAGGAATGATAAGAACTTATTCGCGGCATTGTCTAAGTTAGGATTAATGCCCTGAATCTGACCATAACCATACTGAAGCGGATTAGCTACTTGCGCTGCGCCACTTAAAGAAGTGGAAGGCTGAACAGTGGAAGGAGCCTGCGGAGGCGCATCACCAATTCCACCAAGCCCCTCAGACCGTTCAGCAACCTCTTTGTCTATTTTTCTTATTTGGTCGGCGATAATTAAAGGATTGTCACCGCCTTTAGTCGAGGCTTGCATGTCAGCGACCTGGTCGTAAGTGAAGCCCTCTAAATCAAACATGTCATCACCAGCGCGTGAAACAAAGTCCATGTTAATCGGACGACTGCCAGCGCCTATCTGGCCCAAACTATTTACAGTGGCGATAATCTGACCACGGTTATCGTAAACAGGACGATGCCCCTTGTTAACGATGTTATCATACATCTTGCCAGCGTTTTTAGCCCCAAAATTAGCGATTGACTGACCAAAAAAACCTAAGTCTTCAGCTATTTGACCCCCAAATGAACCGGGAGCTAAACCAGCCCTTCTAGCTAGCTGGTCAAGAGAACTGACAGTTACAGCGTCTTTTGTGCCAAGAGGCGGGGCACTCCCCCCAAATCTAGGGTCCTGAAGTCCAAGCGTAACAGTCGTCCGCCGATTCATGGCGTTTTCAATCAACTTGTTCTGCTCATCCTGAGTTAAATCATCGCCTTTTGTTCTGTAAATTTCACCTGAGCCAAAACCAGAATCAGCCACCCTGTTAGTTCTGCCAGCTTCTGTGCGCTCACGCCCAAACCCACCTTGAGCTTCTGAATAATAGTCAGAAGAAGTGCCAGACGGCTCCCCTTGTGCAACCCTCTCTCCAGCCGCTGCGCCTTGCTCAAAAGGCGTATCTGGGCGAGGCTCTGGAGTGCCAATAGTAACAGGAGCGCCACCTGTATTCGGACCAAAAACATCTAAATCATTAAATGTATCTCGCATAGAACGAATTTCATCAGGCATACCAATCGGAGTGGGTATGGACTGTGGCACAGTATCTAGCATAGAAGGAGTCTGAGGGTAATTTGCAATAAGCTGACCAGTTTCAGGATTAACATCTACAGTACCACCACGGCGCGTAATATCCTGCGCCGCACGTTCGCGCTGAATACGCTCCATATCAGCAGGAGACATATCTGTACGCATCATTGCGTCGTTATACATTATCTCGTCAACAGTCTGCAGCGGCCTGCCAGAAACCACAGCGGCGCCACCAGGAAGACCCGTCAGTTCTGGGTTAACAGCAACCTGACCGTAAGCGTCCTGCATTAAACGTGCACTTGAATCAAGCGCCTGACGCATGACAGCATCAGGGTCTAATAAATTAACATTTCCAAGTAAGTTAAGGGGGCCTAAGGCAAATTCGTCATAACCACTAGCGGTGGGAGAACCACTGACTGATTGCGTTGCGCCCGTAGCCCCAAAACCACCACCAATACCCATAGCCGCGTCAGCCTGCGCCTGATTGGTTAACAAACCCCTAGAATTCATAGGCGCATCATCATAGCTAGAACGCTTGCCTATCTCATTGGACAACGCATCGCCACCACTCACAGGCATTGTACGAGCCGATAAGTTTACACTAGGACGCGCACCAATACCAAAAGCAACTGGGCCAACAGCAATGTTATCGCCGCCGCTATCGTCACCACCAAGCACTTCCCCACGAGTGAACCCGCCTTTGATTGTGCCACCCGTGATTGTGTTGCCACTAATCGTGGTGCCAGCAGGAGTACCATCGGTATAAGTTTGACTAAAACCGGGAGTGTAATCGTTATCATCGTCACTGGTGTTGTTATTCCCACCGCCACCAGAACTAAAATTAGTGCTGCCGCCGAACCCCGCAGAAGAACTAGCACCGCCAAAAGCCTCATCTTCATAACTAAAAGCAGGAATACCAGCAGGCCCAGGTTGTCCAGAGCCGCCCATAGACCTCAAAGCCATAGCCTCACCAGGCGTAATGTACGATAACATATGTGGCTGACCAGCAATCTCAGTAGAACGAGGAACCATACCCCCCATTTCCATAGGCATAGGCTGAAAAATATCTATGTCCGCAGCAGGCGTGTACATCGGCATAGGCGAAGGTAAAGGTTGCGCCACGGGTTGTGACTCCGCCCTTTTAGACAAACCAGACATAAAACCCTTGAACTGCTGTCGCATGTTCGGGTCACTCTGGAAATTTAACGCTGTAGGATTAGCGGGAGAAGCCGGGGGTGGCGCCATGCCACCGCCCATCATGTTTTTTTGCGCCATTTGCCTGCCTCAAATTAATTTGGTAGGACAATAATATGCTAATTGCCAAGCTTTGACAACAACAGCACGATTTCTTCAGAACTTTGACGTAAAATTTTTTGCGCCCGCTCGTCTAAATCATCAAGGGGGTGGTTTTGCAGGGCGTTTAAAAGCCTAGTTATCCTGTCTTTTTCAAAATCACTCAGGGTACCTTGAGACTTTTCTTTGTCACTGCCCGTTGGATTAAGCAAATCGTTAATAAATTGCTCCAAACCCTTGCTAACTCTAGTGTGACCGTTCTCGTAATACATGTATTGACGATAAGTCACACCAAGCCTACGAGACATCTCAGCCTTATTCATGCCCAATGCCTCTCGCTTCGCCTTTAAATCATCTGCCGTCCAATCAGATTGCGCTAATCTTTTAGCCATTTACAACCTCCAGGACGCCAGCATCTTCTAAACTACGCTTAAATGACGCTACATCTGAAAAATTAATCGATTTACCCGTCCACTCACAAGCCGTAGCGGCTACCTGACGCAAGAAAGCCTGGTCATCGCTCTTAGCATACATGTGCTTTTCACGCAGGGTACCTAAGAAATGCTCGTCAGTGCTGGCAGTGAACTCAAACGGCTCACCCATGTTTAATCTATATCGTGTCTGTGTCATACTATCCTCCTTATGACTGTCAATATATTGACAATATGAAACATCTTTCCCACAGTGTCAAGAGTAGTGTGGTCGTTTTTGTAAAACACGGTGTGTAGTGCTCCGCGTCAATTTTTTGACAGAGGGGGGTGTCGGGTCTCTGACAGGCCCGTCAAATTTTTGACACTTGGGTCTAGGGTACCTGTCAATTTTCTGACAGTCGCCAGAAGGCTGCCGAATAGGTAGGCGCAAAAAAAGGGGCGCGATTTGCGCCCCTGTTGCTTGGTTGGTTGGTTATCTTTAATGCGATAACTCTTGAATGCGGCCTTGCATGTATTCATAGCAATCATCTGATAGACCCGCCCATATACTTGTTTGGCCTGCGCGGTTGGCTGGTATTATCGAAACGCTATTGCCTAACGTCTCGCGTATTATGTAACGGGTATGGGTATCGCCATCACCATATGATGCGCCATTGTTCTGTTGTCCTATGGTTTGAACGATATCATCACCAAACCGCGAGCGCCATTCTGAAATAGTTCTGCGAACATTGTTTGGCGTCCATCCAATTGCATCCATCAATTCGGCAACAGATGCGCCATTATCAGTACGGCACATAGACCAAGCGACACCATTGCGACATGACGGGCGAAATGGTTGAACGTCTGTTGATGATTGCGCGTTATATTCTAACCGCTCATTATCAGACCAAACAAACATGTTGTGAATAAGTTCAACCCATCCCCAAATTTTATGGGCGTTCAATGTCCCCGCATGCTGTCTAAACTCTATTGTGCCATGCGTGTTATATGTTGAGACATTTATAGCGGCAAACTTTCCGCCTAAATGTGCATTTAAATCGCCCATTGATGAAAGGCCATTAAAATCGTTATGGCGAACTTTATTATAAAGATTGTTGCACATACGGTTATCATGGCGCGAGCGCGGCAAAATGCGGTTTACTTCTTGTTGATGCGTTCCATAGCGATAAACCACATCCTTAACCAATTCAAACGGCATCACATCGCCGAACAAATCGCCACTAGGCAATTTTGCGCCATTGGCATCATTATATGAAGTATTGCGAGCGCGATTTGTTGCATCATCAAAAAATTCATCCATTGTGCAATTAGTTACTTGCGAAGCGCTAAAATGGACATGATGACCACATCCAGCCGAAATAGTCGCGCCCGCATTTTCCAGCGTTTCATAAACGCGCCCAACAAAGTTTTTTGAGCGCGTACAAAATGGCAAGGGCGGAAATACTATTTCAGCGGTTACGCCACTGGATGCATCGGTAGTAACCCAAATCGCATCCAGACCAGCATCTGATAAAGCACGTTCAGCGCGTGATGGTGACAAATCGTCTATTTCACACTCTAAACCAAAAACCATAAAACCATTATTCATATGAGTCATCGTTTTTTCCTTTCTAAAATGTTCTCACTCTATAACCGTACAGGAAAAACGTTTCATAGTATAGTAAAAAAAGAACAATTGTTCGATTTTTTTTGCCGTCAAAACGCTGCGCTGCGCCTGGCGCCAGCTGCAAATTTGCGAACAAATGTTCGGGTTTTCCGCTGCTGCCTGGGAAGACGGCGCCCCGACCCGAACAATTTGCTGCCAGAACCTTAGAAGCCCGAAACCCGAACAACCCGACCCCGAGCTAGGGAGGCCAGAACCCGAACATATACCGAACCAGGGAGCAGGTTGCCCGAATCCCGAACATATCCCGCCGCAGGTAAGCGGGCAGCTGTGATTCAACCCGAACAAATTAACGCCAGCAGGTAATGCGAGCATAAAAAAACCCCCGCACGAGGCGGGGGCAGTTTGGGAGGAAACCCGATAACGCACGGGCGGGCGATTGATTAAGCGGCGTCTTTCTTTGCTCTGTAATCGTTCACTACTTCTTCACCAATGATATAGACATACATATTCACAACGCGCTCTGGGTCGTCCAATGGTGTGCCACACTGCCCGAAGTTGTCTTCTTCATACTCTTTGACGAATTGGATAATTCCAAATGCTTGGTTGCCCATCCACTCGATGGCATCTTGCGTGCCAATGATGTAATAGTCTGTGTTGAAGCACTCGTGGTGAAGTTCGTCTAGGTTGTCCATAACCCAATCACCGCCTTGATGAATAATCTGCTCTTCCAACCACTCCTCGAAGTGCTCTTGAATTTCTTGCTTCTTGTAGTCCATCTTACAGCGCCCCCTCTGTACCCCAAACAAATTCATGCTCTGGGTGATAAATACCAAAACTCGTGCCTTCACTTTCTACATGAGCGCCTAAACCCTCACCAGTAAACAGCATACTGTACCCGTTAGGAAGTTCTAAAGAGTAACCTTCATTACCGCCACCTAAATCAGTTTTGGTAAAACCCATATTAACTAAATGTTGTTTTGTAATCTTCATAGTCTTTTCTCCTAGTTCTAGTTCTCACAAAGAGTAGGCGGCTACGTTAGCCTTTCAAAGTTTGTAACTTGTACAGTGACAGTTCGACTCATTCACCGCCTACACTATATAATATAGGAAACTATTTTCACACAATCAAGCAAAAAATACATTTTTTTGTGTCAATCATTTGACGCTGGCTGTGCAGCGGGCAGCCAGAAATGTTCGGGTGGAATCTACCAGGTCGGAGCTGGCAGCTCGCCGTTCCGAGGAGGACAACCCCGAAACCCGAACAATTGTTCTTGTTGCCCGGCTCGAATCTCTCGGCGGAACCCTGAATCGGCGCAGCCTCCCAGGGACGGCGCAGACAGAACCCGAACAATTCATCGGGTTTGTTGCAGCCAGCACAGCTGC
>Ga0181413_1000036_pt1 | contig 29557 bp, 26 predicted proteins | sample 36SPOviralmetaG_FD_130111 | JGI IMG/M metagenome (GOLD analysis project Ga0181413, IMG submission 130111) | Marine viral communities from the oligotrophic San Pedro Time Series (SPOT) site, San Pedro Channel, CA, USA - 36 SPOT_SRF_2012-09-28 | ecosystem: Environmental > Aquatic > Marine > Strait... | reverse complement strand
TGAAATGTATATTTTCTACATTAGCATCAACCAACATAGAAGATATCTCGCCTAGATCTTGATTGAGCTCTTCATCAGTACGAGAACCAGAAGTGTCAACGAAGACACCAATCTCTTCGATACATGGTGAATACAAACTAGGCAGATACAAACCACTAGCAACGAACCTACGATTAGGTTTTTGCCAACTGTAATCTGACTTGTTATTGCTTCTCAAAAATCGTGCAAGCTTTTGTTTCCAATTGACTTTCGGTGACACAATGTCATCAACAAGCTTAGACAAACTACCGGGTAGTTTACCTTGTGCTTTAGCAGACTCAGCGGCTTGTTGCACTGCAACTCGCATATCTGCTTCGTGTTTACTTTGTGCACCGCTGTCTGTCAAAGATGGGTTAGGTTGTACACAAGTACCGTCAAAGTCAGACAGACCAGACAATGCTTCTGCACCACCATTTTGTTGCAGAGTGGTGTAAATCTCATCAGCAGTCATATCACGATACTTTTCATCAAGTAGTCCACCTTCAGGCAATATCATGCCAGAGTCAGTGACGACTAGATTAATTACATAGTCGCCAGCAACGTTCCAAAGAAACGGGTCACGCTCGCCAAGACGCAGTACATGCATGTAAACACAATGCATAACTTCGTGAGCAAGCAAACCAACTCTTTGCTCAGCTGTGCACTTGAGAAAGAATGTAGGGTTGATTAGTAGCTTTTCGCCGTTCGTTCCCGCTGTTGGAATGTCTTCGGTAAACTCTGCCCCCAATCGAAGGCAGAGAGTACCGAAGAACGGTTGCATTATCAACAACGTAGAACGAGCTCGAGTAAAAGCTGTTTTAATATCTTCCATTAGTCATTATCTCCTAGTAATGTTGAACCAAGAATCACAGCGTTGAAATCGCCAGCATGTTGCTCGACAAAACCTTTGTCTTGCTGTGCTTTTGCTTTACGCTCTGTTTTCTTGTGAATAGTTACCATTTTATCTGGGTCAACTTTTTGCACCATGGCTGCCAAAGCACCGCCAGGCCATGCTTTCAATGCTTGATTAAGCGTTTGAAAACGAAGCAACATCTTAGCAAACTTAGCAACTTCATTTGATTTGTTGATGTCGTACATGTGTCGCTCTTTAGATATTTCAAGAGCTTTAATAACCGTTTCGTCTTGAGGTGCTTTGTAAAGATTAAACGCCAATTGACTTCGATAAGAACTACCTTTTATCAATGGTTGCTCTACCGAAAGAGGCATGTTTGCATTGTGCAATTCTGGTGTATCAATTACACACTCATACTCTTTAACCAAGTTTTGCAATTCCCAAGGCAAATCTTCATAACCAGATGGTCTTTCTCTTTGATCATAGCACTTTGTTTCAAACTGTACGGTCAATTCATTATCGTTAATAAAGAATGAATCGTCACTGTTTTGACTAAGGTCAAAGAACTCTACATTATCAAGCTTTGAAGCTTCTTTGATTCTGTCAATAATAGGTTTGACATGAGTGTCATAGATAGCATCGCCTAGAGACGCAGGGTACTCTGGTTTTGGTTTAGTGTTTTGGTAGCTCTTTTCATACTCTTTGCAGAGATCTACTGTGAGCTTGTTTGACATACGAACTGTAGCCATAATTTTCTCCGTTGTTACAGTACAACATCTGAATTATCTGAAATCCAGCTTTGTATTGTAGGTTGATTAAATAATGCTTTGTCAATTGCAAGAATGCTTTTGACCAAAACAACCTGAAACTCAGTAGGTATCTTCTTACCAAGTTTCATAATGTTTTCTAGTTTGGATTGTTCCGCTCTAGAAGCCACTGCACCTGTAAGTGCATACAATACTGCCGGATCCTCCGATGGCATGTATGAACTAGGATTAGCAATCAAGTTATCAATATCTGGTAACTTGTCTGCAATTTTTGCAAACGCAAGAAACTCTCCAGCAGGACCAGTGCCTACAGCACCAGCAATACCAAAGAATAATCTTGAATCATCCATGTTTTTTGTTAGTCGCAAACGCTTGTCGACGAATGACCAGCTTCGAGGAGTAGGGAAAGCATACTCATCAGCTTTGAAACTGTACAAAAGGTTAGGACGATAACGCATAAAAGAAACTAAAGTAGTATTTACTTCATTCTTTATCGCCCACTCGCACCAAGCATCCAAGCTAGGTTCGAGTTCGTAATGCATCAGTCTGTTTCTTACAGGTGAGGGCATTTGGTAAACCGAGGCACCGTCAGTTAGACGATTACCAGCGGCAAGACATGACCAACCGTCAGGCATTTTGTAGTTACCAACCTGACGAGTTAGTAGAAGTTGTAGAAACGCATTCTGTGTAGCAGGTGGTGCTGTTGGTAGTTCGTCAATCATAAACAAACCACGGGGGCCGTGCGTTTCTTCGGTAGGAAAGATATCTGGTGGAGCCCATGATGTCATTGCACCATAGGTTTCATTATCAACCACTCGTGGTATACCACGAACATCGACAGGGTCGAATAGATTGGCACGAAAATCTAGTAATGGTATCTCGAGTTCATTAGCCACTTGCTGTGGTATCTCGGATTTACCAATACCAGGTCCGCCCCAGATCATAGTGTTAAGTCCGATACGCATGTTATCGCGTATCTCCTGTTTGAGATCTGTTGCTGTAACAGTCTGCATAGTTGTTGTATCTGACATAGTACTCCTCTTATCAAATAGTTATATTTCAATGGGCTCAATATCACGAATCTTGACTAAGTCTTTTCGTATCATTTCGCCCAACCTTTGGGTCGCAAGTTTCTTATAATCAACTTGCTCATCTACTGGAAATGGAGCTTCAAACTCCACCACAATAGTATTATGTGAAAAAGAATCTACAAAAGTAGCTCTAAACATTCTTGTAGCCATAATAGCTCCTAATTTATTAAATATACCCAACTTACTAGGTAATAATTTTTGTAAAAATGACATGATTTTACTCCTACATATACATACTCTCCGCGAACGTGCGAGGTAAAAGCTCGCACGAGCGAATAGATTTTATTTAATTTGATTTACTAACTTGTCGTACAAGTCCAGCAAAAAGATACGCCGGTTGCTTCGGCGTATTTTTTGCAGGGCCCACGGTCCACGAGCGAGCGAAGGTACAAATCGCCGTAGGCGGGCCGACGGCACGCACGAAGTGCGGTGCCTAAAGGCGGCCGGAGGCGTGTTTGTACGAGCACGCACACACAAAAAAACTATTTCTTTTCGTGTCGGGTAATTGACTGGCCGTTAGCACAGTAAACAACTTGTTGTTGCACAGTCTTACCATTGACTATAGTTGATGAAATAACCTTGCGGTCGCCAGTTCTTGCGCCTTTAGAAAAAGGTCTTGGTAGATTACTACGATGCATATCTTCTCCTGTATTAATGCGAAGTCTAAGTAGTTATGAAAAGGTTTATTTTGAACCTACTCGGCCCGCTACTTAAACTTCGACTTGATTGGGAAAATTGGGCCGAATTCTGTGCCTACCAAGTAATCGAAACATTAACTCGGTAGGACTTTGTACGCTTACGCGTTATCAAACATAGTTTGCATATGCTCTTTGGTTGCACCATTAAGTTTTAGTGCTGTTTTACCAGAAGTATCTGCATACTGTTTGAAGTTCCATTCAGCAAGTCTTTGCAATCTTTGCTCAACTGCTGATTGAACTCTGTTTCTTTGAATTGAAACTTCTTTCAAGCCAAAGGAATGGTCAAGGTCTGAAAGAGCCATAGACATCATTCTTGCCTTACGACCAAGGTCAAACATCTTTTGTTCACGCTCGAGCAACCAGTCAGGGATTTCATCGCCTGCTTTAGCCATAGCTGTTTGATAATCGTAAGAGATGCTTGCAAATTCTGCCCATGTTCTGGTGCATAGTTGCAAGAAAGACAAGCCAGTTGACTGTGGGTCAACAATAGTCAGTTCTTGAAAGCCAACAACAATGTTGTTAACTGATTCTTCAAACTTGACTATCTGCTCATCTACTGGTGCATGACCTTCTTTTTCTTCAAAAGTTGGTTGAGTACCAACCTTTTGGTCAAAAATAGCCATGATTTTAGCAACCACATCATCTTTGAATGTTGGGTTACCAGTGTCATCTAGCCTGTAGTTGACATGGAAAAAATCAGGTAGACTGATTGATGCTTTCACAGAACGTTGTTCTGCACCTTCAGAATCTGCAATGGTGTCTTCTGTGTAGTCACTCATTTTAGATTTAACTTCAGGAACAAGTTCTTTCGATTCTTGTTCGCTTGGGTCAAAATATTCACTCATAATAACTCCTATATATAGTAAAGTGATTTATAAAACGCATTTACCTTCATAAATGCAACCTGTAAATAGATACCGTAATTGACTACCTATTTGTATTTGAGCTAGCTTTCATACGAGCTAACTCTTCATTAATTTTGCATTGGATTTCCAAATCAGACTCTGTAAATTTACTTATAGTCTTCATTTCATCCAAATGTTTCATTAATTCATTCATAATATTTCTCCATTAATTACACTTAATTGAACTAGATTGATAAAACGCGGCTGGTAAGACGCGTTTGTGGTACACCGTGGTACACCCTAAGTTATTGATTTGTTTACAGATCTACGTTTGGGTGTACCACGAAGAAAAAGCAGGTGGTACACCTGTAAGCCCCGCGTTAGCAGGGTTTCGTGGAAGGTGTACCATTTGTACCGGTTAATTGTTAGTTTAAACTAAGATTCTATAACCACGGTCCACGGTCGATTACTAAAGCTAACGCAAATCCTGTGGTACACTCGGTACACTTAGCGCTTTTTTGAAAAAAGCACAGCAAAAACAAGGGGTGTAGGTGTACCGGTACGCTGTTTTACAGCTGGTACAAAGGTGGTACACCCGGTACACCCCGGACACTCGTCAAAGACTCGTAGACAGTGGTCCACTACTCGTGAAGTCCACATCACTACGTGATGATAGTAGTCTTATGGTGCGATGATAGTAGTTGGCACACCGAGACCACCTGCCAAAGCTCTGCTTTGGCCAAAGATAGGCCACGACAGCGTCGTGACCTTTGTCGGCTGGGGTTCCGGGCTAGCGAAGCGCAGGGCGGATAACGAAAAGGAAGGACAGAACTACCTATGTAGCTCTGCCCTAGGGGAGAATTACTTCTCTTCGTCGTCGTTTAACCACGACTCAAAGTCATAATGCATTCTCAACCAAGTATATATGAGCATACACTGGGCTGAGATGGTTGTAATAAAGAACATACAACCAAGAGTATAGAATAACTCAGTCATGAGACTCTCCTTTTAGTTTAGCGAAGAGCCCGTCAGGGTCTTCAGTTTGATAATCAAGGATATCTTTGCCTTGATTTTCGGGTTTCTCTACCCAAGACTTGAGAGAGTCTAAAAACTCTGACTTAGGGTCAAAAGTTTCTTCAACTGCTACAGAGTCTTGCCTTTTTGAAGCAATGCCATGGCGTGTGGACTCTTTAGCCTTATCAAGTAGTTGATTGCTTGACTCCAAACCACGACCTAGCCAATAAAAGACTGTATCTGTTGCTTTACCAACAAACTTAGTGCCTTCTTTGACAAGTTTAATCTTGTTGCCCATTACCTTGCTCCTTGAATGCGAACATTGTCTCAAAACCCTGACCGTCAGTAGACTTTTCAGGCATGAAATCCAGATGGATATTCTGATTACCGTTCTTAAGGGTTACAATTCTTCCAATGGAAGGCCAACGAGTTGCTTTAGCGACATTCCCGTCTTTGTCGGTAGTTTCATAGGGTCTACAAACCTTTAGTACAATACTACTCATGATATTCTCCGTGTAATATATATATTTAAAAAAAGGGAAATACTTCCCAACCAATTCAATTAAACTAGATTTGGAAATCTCCGATTTCCCTACTGAGCGACTGGTAAGGAGCGAAGATCTGCGAGCGCTGGAAGCGCGAGCGCGTTGGGGCGGTAGGTCCCCAACAAAGAAATGATGATAGTAGGTGGGCACACTCCGACGGCACACCGTGATAGTAGGTGGGCACAGTCCGCACACCCTGATTAATGACTTGAAATTTTTGAGGGACGAAACTATATCGTTTCGCCCCAAGGGAGATTAACCTACAAAATAGCCAATACAAAAACCCAAAACACAGAACATCATATACCTGTAAAGATATAATTCATTAGCTATCTGTTTCTTTCTTCTATAACTTAGATTTTTCATATCCATTCTCCACCTTTTTTAATTTCTTCAATACATCCTTCTCTGCCAAGCTCGTTAATACAATCTTTACACACAGAAACATGCCCGTCTTCACAATAACTTCCGCCCCTTGTTTCATAGCCAAAAGTTAGTGTTTCAATTGCTTCATTGTTACAAAAGTCACATTCGTCCATAATAATCTCCTTTATATTTACTTACCTTAAACTAGATTTCTTTGCCGCTCGGCGCGGAGCGTCGAGTCGGCGAATAGCTGTGACTATCCGCCAACAGAGAACTACCTAATTATGATAGTTCTCGAAGTCAGCAACCAATTGATGGCTAACAACTTCAACCAAGTCGGCTTGGACATAACCTGTCGGGACTCTAACAGGTTCGCCTTGACGACAGACTCGCTCAACTTTATTTTGTTCAACGAGTTGGTCCAAGATGCCTTGGTTTTCTGACCAGTCCTTAATGAAGGTGAGGACTCGACCATCTTTGTTTCTACCTACGTTGTAGTGAGGTAGATTCACTGTAGCCATGGCTATGGGCTCACCTTCATAAGGCGAGTCTTCAGCGCCAATCAACTGAAGAGAAAACGCACCGCCATCGCGATACTGAGAAACAACACACTCACAGATGTATTCTTCTCCAAATTGAGTTTTAAAAATAAACATTTTAATCTCCATAAAAAGTTAATTACACCCTATTTAAACTAGACTTTAAAAGCCGAACGTGTTCGGCTCTACACGAAGGACGTGGAACGTCCGAGTGAAAGTGAGCGTCAGTAGTGACGCGAACAGAGTAAGCGCATGATAGTACTAACCGTAAGCTACAAATTAAACTGAGGGTAGCGCAGTTGCGCGGTCGCCTGTGGCGAACCCGACAATGCTTTGCATTGCAGTTTAATTTTCGCTGGAGGTTAGTCTAAAACAAATGTATGCGCTCAAAGTTGTGGTGCAACGCGCGAGCGTTGTAACCAACACCTGATGCCATGGCTTTAGCCATGTCCTTGTTAAATGCACCAGTAGGTACCTGACAAGGTTCCAACTACGAAAAATTAGAAACAAGGTTCCAAAACCGGAATCGGGGAAGGGGCTAGCAGTGATAGTGATAGTAGGACCCTGTGTGAGCGGTAAAGAAAAAAATTTTACTAAAAAAATTTTCTAGTAAAAATTTGTGCTACAGTGGGCAAGCATGAGTACGAGGAAATGTACTTCTTGCAAAAAGGAGCTGCCCCTAGAGGAATTTAAAACCTCAAATGATCGTGGACAAGTCCACTCAAAAAAATGTAAAGCTTGTAGTTATGCAGTGCGACGAAAGAATGCTAGCGCAACACCCCAAAATTATTTGACTCGTTTATTTGGCCAACTTAAACACGCGAGAACTAAAAAAGAAAAATCTAAAGTTGTTTGGGATATTGAATTAGAAGATGTTTTAGAGTTATGGGATAAACAAAAAGGTAAGTGTGCATTGACCGGTCTGTTTATGACGTACCATAAAGATGGTAGTGGTACTAGAGGTTTAAACGCTTCTATTGATCGAATAGATCCAGATATTGAGTATTTAGTCACCAATATTCAGCTGGTTTGTAGCAGAGCAAATATAATAAAACACACATTAAAAGAAGATGAGCTTTATTGGTGGGCTAAAAATATAGTAGAATCCAAAGAAAATGACTGATAAAGACCAAAATTTTGAACAAGAAAGGGCCGAGCTTCAGTCTCATTATCCCTATGTCGATGTCAAGCTTAATGAGCTAAGTGTTCAAGAAGAACGCCTCATCCTTTTTCATCTCCGTGGCATGTCGAAAGCTGCAGCGGGACGCGCAGCTGGATATAGGGATAATGAGCATGTTTATAAAGTATTTAAAAAACCAGCAGTACAAAAGATGATTGCTAAGATGCGCGAAGAGTTTAAAGAAGAAATTAAGTTTGATAAACAAACAGCGACAAGCATGTACTTAGAAGCGCACCGTAAATCGGTAACAGCGACAGAAGAGAAAGTTATCACCGATTCATTGTGCAAGCTCCACGGTCTATTTGCTCCAGAGCATGCTACACAAATCAACATCAATCTGGATAGAACTGTAGAACAACTAGAAAAACTACCAGATTCTGAATTACTCAAGATAGCGGGAACTGATAACCAATATCTTATGCCTAAAAAGGATGGAGAAAAGAAAGATTAAATACATTCACGTTAACCAACATAAAATAAAGGCTAACTTAAAACATGGTACGAATGAGCCAGTTATAACTGTGAAAGAAGGTAAGAACAATACCTATTGTCATGAAGTAACTATAAAAGGTGATTCTATTGTTCGTTATAGTGGTACAGATAAACCTATCCTACCCTGCGGAGCTAGAGTAGTTATTGAAACTGAAGCAGAGCTAGAGATTGATGGAAATAAAAAAGATTGAATGCCTAACGTGTAAAGCGTTACACCCAGATACGTTGTACCCGAGCGACGATCAGATCTGCGTGTACTGTAAAGCGGACGAAGCAGAAAGAGTTGAAGAACCTGTAATTGAAGAACCTATAGAAGAACCAACTCCAGAAGAAACTGAACAATTAAAAGCCCAAAAAGAACTTGCCTTACGAGCCTTGGCCCGTAAACACTTGTTACCATTCGTTGAGCGTTTCAATCCAGACTACGTTCCGGGTTGGGTACACAAGGACATATGTCTACGGTTGGAGAAGTTTAGTGAAGATGTAAATAATCAAAAGTCACCTAGACTTATGTTGTTTATGCCACCCCGACATGGTAAATCTACTTTGGCTTCTGTTGCGTTTCCAGCTTGGCATTTGGGCAAGAACCCTGAACATGAGTTTATTAGTTGTTCGTACTCTGGATCGTTGGCCATGAACTTTAGTCGTAAGGTTCGTCATCAACTGAGAGAACCTAATTTTAAAAATGTCTTTTCTGGTGTATCGCTCGACCCTAGTTCGCAGTCCGTAGAATCATGGAATACAACCAAGGGCGGTGGTTATGTAGCAGCGGGTGTTGGTGGTGGTATTACCGGTAAAGGAGCGCACGTGTTAGTCATCGATGACCCAGTTAAGAACAGAGAGGACGCAGAATCCGAGTACAATCGGGATGCAGTCTGGGACTGGTATACATCTACTGCGTATACACGACTCGCTCCGGGTGGTGGTGTACTCGTAATTCTTACCCGATGGCACGATGATGATTTAGCTGGTAGGTTGCTACAAGCAGCAGCCGCGGGCGCGGATCAGTGGGAAGTTGTTAAGTATCCAGCCCTCGCTGAGAAGGACGAAGAGTTTAGAGAAAAGGGCGACGCGCTTCACCCAGAGAGATACAGCTCAGAAGCTCTGACCCAGATTCAAAAAGCGGTAGGTCCGAGAGACTGGTCAGCGCTATATCAACAAAACCCAGTATCGGACGAAGGTGAGTACTTTAATCGAGAAATGATTAGGTATTACGACGAAAATGAAGTAGACTTTGACAGATTACGGTTCTATTGCGCATGGGATTTAGCGATTGGTCAACGAGAACGTAATGACTACTCTGTAGGAGTAGTTGTTGGCGTTGATGAATACGATAATTTATACGTAGTAGATTGTATACGAGGGAAGTATGACGGTTTTGAACTTGTTGAACAGATCTTAGATTTGTATGAAACTTGGCGACCACATGTTGTGGGTATCGAGAAGGGTCATATAGAGATGGCCTTAGGTCCGTTTCTACAAAAACGTGTTCGAGAACGTGGACTTAACGAAGCTTACTTTAAAGATTTAAAAGTAGGTAGACGAGACAAGGAAGCGAGAGCTAGAGCAATACAAGGTAGAATGCAACAAGGCATGGTATACTTTCCGAAAGATCCGGTATGGGTTGGTCCGCTGATTGCGGAACTTTTGCGTTTTCCAAACGGGGTACATGATGACCAAGTGGATGCGTTAGCATGGATAGGATTAATGATGACAGAATTCGCTACTTTTGTAGAGAAGATAGAACATGAACCATCTTGGCGAGATAAACTTAAAGATCTAGTCAAGAGTGATAAACGTAAATCAGCTATGAGTTCTTAATGAATTACAGCAAAAAGAAGAAAAAGTTAAGTACAGAAGAAGAGCATTCTATAGCAACTAATCAGTTTGAGCGTTACGAACGTGCGCGTGACAATGGCCACTTAGAATATATAGAAACCGCAAAAAAATGCGATGCTTTCTATCGTGGTAATCAATGGGATCCAGCTGATGTAGCGATGTTAGATGATGAAGGGCGTCCAGCTCTTACAATTAATACTATATTACCAACAATCAATACCGTGCTTGGTGAACAAAGCACTCGAAGAGCAGACGTTAATTTTAAACCAAAAGGTAATGGTACTCAGGAACTTGCTGATGTATTAAATAAACTATACATACACATAGCTGATACTAATAAGTTAGACTGGTTAGAGTCTACAATTTTTGCCGATGGTCTTATTCAAGACCGAGGCTATTTTGATGTAAGAATAGATTTCACGGATCATATCCAAGGAGAAGTGCGTATAAGTACCAAGGATCCGTTAGATATTCTGATTGACCCTGACGCCAAGGAGTATGATCCTAAAACATGGAATGAGATATTTGAAACCAAGTGGATGAGTCTTGATGAAGTAGAAGAACAGTATGGACAAGACGCTGCGGATAAATTAAGAGTAGCAGCAGAATATGGTAATACTATGGGGCAAGACTCTGTAGAGTATGAAGAAACCCGTTATGGTGATACGTATACTGGTGTAGAGTACAATCAATCTTCTACTACTAACCCAGAAGAAAATAGACAAATGCGAGCAGTTCGAGTAATCGAAAGGCAGTATTATCAGCTTAAAGAATGTACTTATTATGTCGATTCTGTTACTGGTGATATGCGACAAGTACCCGGCAACTGGGGTGAAAGAAAGAAAAAGAAATTTGCAGATGAGTATGGTTTAGAGATAATTACTAGACTAGACCGTAAAGTACGTTGGACTGTGACAGCAGATAAAGTTGTATTACACGATGATTGGTCCCCTTATGAGTGTTTCACAATTGTCCCATACTTTCCTTATTGGAGAAGAGGTAGACCATTTGGTATGGTAAGAAACTTAATATCCCCACAAGAACAACTAAATAAAATTAGTTCACAAGAATTACATATTGTAAACACTACAGCTAACAGCGGTTGGATTGTAGAAACAGGGTCATTAAATGGTATGACTGCTGACGATTTAGAAGAACACGGTGCGGAAACTGGTTTAGTATTAGAGTATAATCGTGGCTCATCTCCCCCTGCGAAGATACCACCAAATCAGATTCCCACCGGCCTAGACAGATTAGGTCAAAAAGCTGCTGCTAATATAAAAACAATTAGTGGTATTAGTGATGCTATGTTGGGTACAGACAGTCCTGAGGTATCAGGAGTAGCTATACAAGCAAAACAAAACCGTGGTGTTCTAATGATTCAAGTACCATTGGATAATCTACAAAAGACTAGGCAGTATTTAGCAGAACACGTGTTGCGTTTAATTCAGGCTTATTACACAGAGGAAAGGTTAATACAGATTACAGATGAAAATGATCCAATGAAACCGGAAGTACCTATTGTAGTAAACCAAGTTACCCCTGAAGGAGACATTATTAATGATTTAACTTTAGGTGAGTATAAAGTAGTGGTCGGTACTATGCCGGCTCGTGATAATTATGACGAAGTACAGTTTGCTGAAGCAATCTCTTTAAGGCAGGTTGGTGTACCAATACCAGACGACTTAATTGTAGATTACTCACACTTAGCTAAGAAAGGCGAAGTTGCACAACGTATACGTCAAATGCAAGGAATGGAACCAATGACAGAAGAACAGGCTCAAATACAAGCTTTCCAAGCACAAGCTGAAATACAAAAAATTCAACTTGAAATCGCTAAAATGGAAGCAGAAGTACAGAATTTACAATCTCAATCTCAACTTAATATGGCAAAAGCTCAAGGCACTGCTGCAGACCCACAAATTAAAGTGGCTGAGATACAGTCTAAGATGGAGATGAAACAACAAGAACTTGCCTTACGTCAACAGTTATCTTCATTAACGAACGACATGAGGAAAGACCAAACCCAAACCCAAGCAGCATCTAAAGTTGCTGTTGAAGCTATGAAATCAGGAGGTAGATAATGGCTGAAGATAAAAACACAGAAGAATTAGTATTTGAGGGAATGCCCGGTGCTGATGCAAAAACCGAAGAGGATGTACAACCTTTTCAAGTAGATATGAACTTTGAAAACACGGAGGAAGAAGTTGAAGAAGCTCAAGAAGAAGAAACAACAGAAGCAGAACCTGTTGCAGAAGAAACAACAGAAGAAATTGCAGAGGAGCAAGTTGAAGAAACAACAACTGAAGCAACAGAAGAACAACCAGTTGAAGCAAGCGAAGACCCAGTACCAACAGATGATGAGCAACCTGTGGAAGCAGTGGAGGAAGATGAACAGGTAGAAGAACCAAAAGCACCTATGGTGCCTAAGTCTCGTCTTGACGAAGTACTTGCAAAAAATAAAGAAATGCAAAAAAGACTTCAAGACATGGAGGAAAAACCTGCTGAAGATGCTGCTCCTGAGTATGACTTTGTTGCGAAGGAAAAAGATTATCAAGACTTAGTTTTAGAAGGTGAGACTGAAAAAGCTGCTTTGTTAAGAAACGAGATAAGAACTGCTGAAAGAGAACAGGTTATGTCTGAAATGCAAAGTAAAATGGGTCAAACTGTACAACAAGATCGTGAGCTACATGAGTTAAATCAAAAGGCTACTGAAATAATGGATGTGTTTCCTATATTTAATGAAAAAAGTAAGTCTTATGATGAAAAATTAACTAATGAAGTTATGGAATTACGAGATGCTTTTATATATCAAGGGTATGGAGCTGCTGATTCTTTAGCAAAAGCTACTGAAGTAACTCTCTTAAGTAAAAAACCTGAGTTATTACAAGGTGACGGTTCAGAAGCATCAGATCCTGCTCCTAAACTTACTCAAGCTGTACAAGATAAAAAAGCAAAAGCTACAGTCAAGAAAAAAGTAGAAGCTTCACAGTCACAACCACCTCAAATGAAAGGTGAGTCTACTCAAAATAAGAAAATAGTAGACATAAATGTGTTGTCTGATGATGAATTTGGTGCACTACCAGAAGAAACTTTACGCAGAATGCGTGGTGACTTTGACTAAATAGTAGTATAGTATTAAAGAATTCGTTGGTTGGAACGATATCCAACAACTGGTCGTTCAGTATAAAAATCGTTTTTTCGTCTACAACGACGTTAACTGTTCGAGGTCGTGCTCGTTAAATTAACGATATCGTATCCCAACGATAAAGGGTATACGGGATATCGCCCCAAATAGCGATTGGTTATTTTATTAATTTTTTATTTGGAGGCCTAATGGCTAATACAAATTTCAGCGCGTTGAACAGTGAACAGCTTACTATCTGGTCTCGTGATTTTTGGCGAGTAGCTCGAAACATGTCCTTCATTAACCAATTTGCGGGTAGTGGCCCCAACGCCATGGTTCAGAGAATAAATGAACTTACTCAATCAGAAAAAGGAGCTAGAGCTGTATTAACACTCTTAGCTGACATGACTGGTGATGGTATCGTTGGTGACAACACTCTCGAAGGTAATGAAGAAGCATTAAGAGCATTCGACATCGTTGTACAATTAGATCAATTAAGATTTGCGAACAGACTATCTGGTCGTTTAGCGGATCAAAAATCTGTTGTCAACTTCCGTGAGCACTCAAGAGACGCACTTGCATACGCAATGGCGGACAGACTAGACCAAGTTGCATTCTTAACTTTGGCTGGTATTGACTACAACAGAAAGAACAACAATATCGGTGGTTCTGCTGCGACTAGACCAGTACTAGGCTCAGGTGCTAACTTGTCTGACCTTGCCTTTAATGGTGATGTAACTGCTCCTACTTCTAACAGACACAGAAGAGTAGACGCAACTAATGGTTTAGTTGCTGGTGACACTTCTGCTTTAGCTGCTACTGACAAAATGTCTTATAGCACTATCGTTGAGTTGAAAGCATTTGCTAAAGACCAATACATTAGAGGTATGAGAGGAAATGGTAATGAAGAGATGTATCATCTTTTTGTTACTCCACAAGTAATGGCTGATCTGAAACTAGATTCTGACTTCTTATCAAACGTAAGAAGCGCTGGTATCAGAGGACCAAACAACGAACTATTTGCTGGATCTTCTAGCTTAATGGTTGACGGCGTTATGGTTCACGAATTCAGACACGTACCAAACACTTCTCAAGGTACCTCAGGTACTCAGAAAGGTGGATCTGGTAGTGATGTTGATTTCGCTGCTAACATATTCTGTGGAGCTCAAGCTCTTGCTATGGCAGATATCGGTTTGCCTGAAATAGTTGAAGACACTTTCGACTATGGAAACCAAAACGGTATTTCTATCGGTAAGATCATGGGTCTTAAAAAACCAGTCTACAACTCTGACATTTCTGGTCAGAATGAAGACTTTGGTGTAATCAGAGTAGATTGCGCATTTTAATTAAGATTGGGGTGGTCTTCGGACCACCTCTTTCTACTAAACAGGAGTTTTAAATGGAAAGAAAAACTATGAAAGTTATCTCAGAAACAGATTTATATGTATCACTAAAAACTGGTGATGCTGTTCGTTTATACGCAGGAGAAGCAAGAGAATTCCCAGAGTACATTGGATATGCTTGTATACAAGCTGGGGCTAAAGAAGTAAGAGAAGAGCCTAAGCCTGAACCTAAAGCAAAGCAAAAACTCGTTAAAAAAACAGAGAAAAAAGAAGAAGAAAAATAGATGGCTGGTACGTTACAAGCACAACACATATTATCCAGGGTACGTAACGTACTTCAGGATAATACTAGTGTGCGTTGGACCGACGGTGAACTATTTGATTATTTAAGTGATGCACAGAGAGAGATTGCTAATATTCGTCCTGATGCTACTGCTACACATTCTAATGTACAGTTAACTACTGGTACGGAACAAACCATACCAGCTGATGGACTAAGGCTTGTAAAATTAGTAAGGAATGTTGCAAGCACCTCTGCAAGCGCTACCGGTGGTAGGAGTATTCGGGTGGTATCAGAAGATGCTTTAAATAGTACAGAACCTAATTGGCATGACCCAACTGTAACTGGCGATGCTACACACGGTACTGAGGTTAAACATTATATTTTTGATGGAGACGACCCTAGAGTATTTTATGTGTACCCTGGAGTTTCTGGTAATGCTTATGTAGAAGTTGTGTACTCTAAAAATCCTACTAGTATTGGTTCAAATACTGATTTAATACAAGTGGATGATATCTTTGCAAATGCACTAATTAATTTTGTTTTGTATAGGGCTTATTTAAAAGATGGTGAGTTTGCTGGAAACCAACAACGTGCTGGTAGTTATTATCAATTATTTAGCGCAAGTTTAGCTAGAGGTGGAGTAGTTCAACAAGCTGTACAACCTGACCAAGGAGTATCAAGTGGCTAGTTTTGATTCATTAATTAAAGACGTTTTACCATACGTTCCGGGTTGTCCTGATTCGTTGATAGAAACTACTTTACGTTCTGCAACTATAGAGCTTTGTGAAAAAAGTAAGGCTTATACTCATGATTTAGACCCAATAACTACGATATCGGGAACTTATGAGTATGAGTTTGACCAACCAAGTGGTACAGATGTACACCAAATATTGTGGGCTACTTATGATGGAAATGATTTAGACCCAATTAGTCCAAGAAGCCTAGAGCTAAATTATCCTGATTGGCGAGATAAATCAGGTATACCAACTGTGTACTTACAAAAAACACCGGATACTTTTTGGTTAGTACCAGTTCCTAACGCAAAAAATGTAAATGGTTTATTGTTAAACGTAGCTTTAAAACCCAGTAGAACTACTAATAGTATAGATACTAATTTTAGTAATGATTACCGAGATGGCATTATTTATGGTGCTGTTTATAGGCTGTTAAGAATGCCTAGTAAAGAATGGACAGACCCAGTGGCTGCTGCGGACTATTTTAACTTATTTCAAGCTCAGGTATCTGATGCAGAGTTAAGAGGTAGAGGTGGTAATATTGGGGTGAAAAGAACAGTAAAATACAAAGGTGCAGGTTTATCCCCAAGGAAGAGGTATGGACGATATGGCAAAGAATTGGACTATTAATGGTAAGGTTTTTGAATACATCCCTGTAGAGGATGTAAAAGTTGCTAACAATACAATAGAACCAGATCTTAAAAAAGTAGCCGAAAAGTCTTACGCTGATTGGATACCCGCTGATGTATATGCAGCACTGCGAAAAGGTAGTTCTGAGTTATACATGGTGTATGAGGATAATTACTATGCAGGCTTTGTTATAGTATCGATTTTAGATGATGCTGGAGGAGAAAAAACTTTATATATTTGGGTTGCTTATAGTAGACCCGGGTATAATATAATAGGTGCAGGTGTAGAGTTCTTAGAGGGCTTAATACAAAACACCAGCATAACAGGAATGGAGTTTCATTCCGACCGTTCTGGATGGAGTAGAGCGGCTAAAAAGCACGGATTTAAAGCAGTAACAACAGTTTATAGAAAGGAAGTTTAATGGGTAGTAAACCAAAAGCGGAAGAATATAAGCCAAGTGAGACTGAAAAAACTCAAGCGGCTATAGCAAGGTCTGATCAAAAATATTTTGAACAGACCTATGATCCTTTATTAAGGCAAATGCGTGACGAGTCATTAAAAACTGATACTCATGCTACTTTACGTGGTCGTGCACAGGCAGATACTATGCAAGCAACTACAGGAGCTGGACCTAACTTAGGCATAGCTTCCGGTGTAGATACTGCAGCAGATAGGGCTTTAGGCGCAGTCGGTAATATTTTAAATGCTAATGTAGTTGCCTCAGATGTAAAAGCTAATCAACAACTTGGGGTTTTAGCTACTGCTAGGGGTCAACAAGCTGACGCAGGTAGTGGTTTAGCGCAAGCATCTAAATTAGCTAGATCCGAAGATTTAAATAGAATGACTGCTAAATTGAGCAGAGCAACAAATATTATGGGAGCTATAGGTAAAGTTGGGGGTGCGGCTAGTAAATCTGGGGCCCAAACATGGTCAAACATGAATCCGGAAAACCCTTTCTCTAATAGGTATACAGGATAGGTATTATGTATAGTTATAATTTTGCCAATATTTCACAATCCGCTATACAGGCGATACGAAACGACCCGCGATTCGGCGGCAACCCCGAAGAAGTAAAAGACCCTGATAAGGTATTTGCTGATGTTACGAAAAGGCAGGCTGATAGATATGAGCGTGATTTCAAACCTTATGAAACTAGTTTAGTTCAGCGTACTCAAACTGACACTAGTTTAATAGATTCAGTTCCACAAGATGTAGCACAACAACAGAGAATTGCAGAGGATGTGAATAGGAGAAACAGAGAAAGGTTTGGTTTTGAGTCTACTGCAGCTTTAAGTCAAGAAAGACAGAGAGCTATACAAAGAGGAGGAGCTATTAATTTAGCGGGCGGTTTAAATGAAGCTAGACTATCTCAATTAGACCAGAATCAAAAAGTTTTAAGTGATTTAATAAATATTGGGCAAGGTTTAAATAGGAGTTCTTTACAAGGCTTAGGGGTTGCCGCAGAAAACGCAGTAGCGAGAAGAAACCAATACGAAAGAGATAGAGTAGCTTATAAAAATGCTAGAACTAATATGTTTGCCAGTATTATAAGTGCTCCTTTAAGCATCCTTTCTGATATGCGTTTGAAGAAAGATATTAACTTTAGCCATAAAGAAGGTAATTATAATATTTACACTTGGGAGTGGAGTAAGAAAGCTATAGAATTAGGCGCAGGTGATTTACCTCAATATGGAGTGCTTGCACAAGAAATAAAAATACAAAAACCAGAAGCGGTTACTACACACGGCTCTGGGTACTTAATGGTTAATTACGGGAAGTTATAATGGCAATAAAAAGACCAGACGGTTCCTTTACCCTACAGAGTGAAACTACGCTAGGTCAACAACTTGGACAAGTATTTGGTACTGTAAATTTTACTAGTGAAGCTAAAGCTAAAGAGGCTAGTAGGGCCGAGATATTTAGTATGATGACTGCAAAGACAGATGCTGAGAAAGCGGCAGATGCAATGTTTGAAGAATATGAAAAAACTGGAGTAGACCCAGTAGGTTATAGGAGTAATGTAACTGGGATGGACTTTGGTGAGTGGTATGTGGGTTTTCAAAAGCGTAAAAGCGAAGGACAGGGAACTGATTTCATGAAAGATATTGTTCCGGTATTGTCTGATGACCTTTTAGATGAAAGACATCCAGATATGTTTAAAGAACTTTTAAAACAATCTGGAAATGAAGATTTTAAAAGAATAAGTGTATCTGATTTAATTAATTCCGCACAATTTTTAGATGGTAAGGCGTATTTTGACCCGAGAGTTATAACTATGGCACCTGGGGAAGACGGGGGTTTTAAAGTTAGAGAAAACCAAATTACAACCGATGGGGCAAATCAAAGAGATGGGGGGCTTCCCATGGACGGGTATATTACGGCCGATCACATAAACGCGGCGTATGATACTAAAGTTGTAAACTTAGACAATATGGCACCCGGCAGTGCAATAGCTAGAGACCTTTTTAATAAAATTCAAAGTTTAGACCTAGACCCTGATGAATTGATGCAATACTATGCAGGCGCTTTAGACCCTGCTACAGATCGAGAAACCACGTTAGCTAATATAGACGCGCTAGCTGCAAAATATAATGAAAAAGAAATAGCAAAACGAAAAGAGCAAATATCGAACACTACAAATGTCCTTGGAGAAGGTACAGATTCTGTAACTCAACAATGGGCACAAATATTAGAACAATCTAGAGGTAAAGATGGTAAGACTGATTATAAAGTAGCTGTAGCTAACTTTCTGGAATCTCCCCAAGTAATTGACGTAGATGAAAATAATTTTAGTGAAACAGGGTTTTTAGTAGATGCGGGTAAATATAGTATGTTTGGTCCACAAGAATTAAAAGGTGACTCATTGTTAAATTCACTAAGACTAACAAAAGATTATTTAACTGGGGAAAGAGGCCGTCCTTTTTTAGCAAGAGCTGGTATTGGGCCCGGGGCTGGTGGTTTCGCACCGAATGCGTTTGAGACACTTATTTCAGATTTAGATAAATTACTTAACCGGGGTATAGCCACAAAACAAGCTAAAGCAAAGGACACAATAAGAAGCAACCTAATGGAGATGGATTTCACAGCAAATAATATAGAAAATTATTTCTCTAAAGAACAATGGGATAGCTTTGATGAACCCCAAAAGAAAGAAGCGTTTGCCCTTATTGGACAAATATCTAACAATAATGTAGTTACTACAGTCCAAGATAAACTAGCCGAAGTCAAACCAGGCGTTAGAGGGCTTGATAAAGAGGGGGCTAGAACGTGGATTAAGAACAATAAAAACTACAAAGAGTTTTTTAATTTAGATAGTTCTGAGGGTAAAAATAATATACAAGCTATGTTTAAAGACCCTGAAATTAGAGCAGATTTTGAAAATTTAAATCCACAAGATTTTGCTAATAAATATAGCGTTGATGGAAAACTAGATACCAAAAAACTTGTTGGTAATAAGTTAAGCAATGAAGCTGTAGTTACTTTAAACAAGGTTATATCTAAAGATCAGGTAGAGGAGTTTAAAGAACTTGTGGCAAACAATGATATTGAGGGAATTCAAAAGTTAGCAGCTACACTTAATATTTCAGATGAAGACCAAAAAACTTTAATAAAAGAGTTAGCAGATACTGGTGGAGATTTAAGACAACTTTCTACAACTAAGCAAAAACTAGACCTTGCAAATAAATATATAATGGCTGCTATGTCTACGGTAAAGGCGGGGGATCCCCTAACCGTACAACTTGCAGGAATTAATCTTGGGGAGTATATAACCTCAGGTATGTTTAATAGTGACGGGATTAATGCAGCTAAAGCCAAATCAGATATGCTTAAAGCAGCTACTGAAACGTACCAAGCGGCGACTGATGCAGAACTGTCCCCAGGCTTCAGAGCCGCAGAAACAGAAGTTAACAAGTATATTATGAAGTTCAGTGAAGGCGAGATGGATTCAGAGGACTTCTTTAGAAATAGCACAACGCAGTTGAATAGAATGAGAGCTGCTTGGGAGAGCACAGCAAACGGTGCTGATAGAGTAAAAGCCCAAAAGGTATATGAATCAAATTATATAGACTTTATAAAACGTTGGATTGCAGAGGTCGAACCTAACTGGTGGCAAACGATTTCTTCTTTTGGGTTTGCCCGTGGCGGTACTTTCCTAATTGGTGGTCGGGAGATACCTGGAAAAGTAGTAATTGACGAAGCAACCGGAAAGGCTACTGGTATAAGAATAAATGACGTGCTTCTGGAGGCAAAGGATCTTGAAGGAGAGGCTGCTGATCAATTCAAAAGAGCGCTTGTTGCTGTAAGTAAAGAACAAAGTCAAATGAGGATGGGGTCTTCTCAATAAGTACTTATGGCTAAAACTTTAAGTGAAGCCCTGTTTGGAGATTCGGAAGGTATTGAAGAACGCCAAAGCAGAACCCTTGCAAAAGAATTAAGGAAACCAGAACTTGCTCCTTCTGAAAATACTTTACAACCCGGGCCTTTAGGTTTTGGAGACATTTTTAGCACTGCTATACGTGGTGGTACTGCGCAGTTAGGAGCTGATATTAATAGGTTCCAAGCAGTTGGCCAAATGTTAACTGGTTTTGATGAAGCAGCTCAAAAGAATCTTGAGATTGCAGAAAGTTATGATGCTATATCCAGCGACCTGTTAAATCAAATACAACCCTTTGAAGATTTTCTTGAAGAACCTACTCTTGGTGGTTTTTTTACTCAAGTAACAAAAGCTTTAGGTCAATTTACTCCTATGATGGTAAGCTCACTTAGTTCTGGTTTAGCTGGGGCTGGTGTTGGTATGTTAGCAAAATTTGGAGCTAGGACTCTTACTAAAAAACCTCTAGACCTGTTGTTAAAAGAGGCAATTAAGAAAAAAGACAAAGGTCTTAAACTTACTCCGGAAGAAGCAGTATTGATACATGAAGGTCTTGGGTATGCAAAATGGGCAAAACGTGGGGGTATCGCAGGAGCTTTTGGTCAAGAATACGTGGTAGGTAGCTCTCAGTCCGCCTCTGAATTTCAAGAAGCTGGTATGGAGTTAACCCGTGCTGAAGCAGCACAGGCAGCACTATTAGGTATTCCACAAGCAGTATTAGGTACTGCCTCTGAAACTATTTTTGCTAATGCTTTTTTAAAAGCTTCTTTGAAAAAAAGTCCTTTAGTTGCCTTAGATAGAAAAGCACAAACTTTTGGAGTACAGAACTTAACAAAAAATGAAAAAAAGGCTTACGTTATTTTTCAAAAGAAAATTAATAAAAAAGAACTAACTGAAAAAGAACAAGCCTTTTTAGATTTATATTCTGGACCAAAAAAGAATATTTTTTCTTCTGCTATTAGAGAGATAGGAAAAGGTTTTATTGGGTCAGGTGCTGTTGAAGGTATTACTGAGGTAGGCCAAGAAGGTTTAGGTATAGCCCAAAGAATGTCTATTGACCCTAACTATACGAATGAAGAAGCTAAATTAAGGTTAGCCGAAGCTGCTTTTGCTGGGTTTTTTGCTGGAGGTGCTCGAGGAGCAGTGGGAGGAGCAGTAAGCCCAATTATGAGTAAAGTTTCCGATGCTATGGCAAGAGGTAAAGCTGATCAAATTGATTTTCAAGCACAAATAATAAATGAAGCAGGTAATACTGATGCTTTAGAAAAAACTATTGAAATAGTCCAAGCTGAAGTTGGATCTCCAAAACAAGTTATGTTTCTACCACAATCAAGAGTTGAAACTTACCAAGATATGTATCCAGAGGTAAATTTTGGGGATAGGACTGTAGCTGTACCATATAAAGGTGGAGTAGTAGTTGGTACTCCAGAGGCAATGAAAAAAGCTAATAATTTATTTCAAGCGAATATTGCGGCTGACGACGCAAATGTCATAAGTAAGGAAGAAAAAACAAGAAGAAATGTAGCGTTTAGAGATGCAGTAATTGAAGCTTTGGATGGTGAAGAACTTAGCGATGTAGTAGACAATGCTACTCACACAATTAAAGTTTTTAATGCTGATGGGCGTGTTATTGCCACTAAAGAAGTTAACCAATTTCAAATACAAGAAGAAAGAAGCAAACTTCAAGCTAAGTATCCTGAAGCTAACGTAAGAGTATTTACGACAGCTGACTTAGATATAAATAATATGAACTTTGAAAATGAGCCATCTTTAGATGAGATAGACGTAACAGAAGCATTTGATGATAATGAAGGAGATTCTGCTTCTTTGTCTGGGTTAAGCCCTTTTGAAGTATATAAAGTAGCTCAAGAAGAATCGCAAAGAACAGGTGAACCGATTGAAGAGATTCTTGAAAGGTTATCAGAACAGCAGAGTGGGGGGTTGTTTGGTGCTCAATTAGAAGACGCTAGATTAACTGCGCAACCTGAAGTATTACTACGTGCTGAAACGGAACTACAACAATTAAAAAAACTTGAAAAAGAAGGGGGGTTGACCCTTTCTCAAAAAAGAAGATTAGATAAATTAAAAAAAGGTGGGGATAAAAAAACAAAGGGAGGAGTTGTAAGAACTGATGCTAGAAAATATAAAAAAACAACTTATCAACCAAAAGTAAATGAAGAAACAGGGGAGTTTTCTACTGAAGACCAAGAGTTAATAGATTTACGTCAAAGGTACTTTGACTCTCTTACTGAACAAGAGAGGACAGAGTTAGGAATTACAGATATAAATTCTCCTAGAATGCAGACGTATAGTAGAAGTTTATTAAGAGAATACTTTAGGCAACGAGATAGCCGAGCTGGTACAGACCCAGAGATTGGTCCTGATTTAACAATTATTCAAGATCCCGACGATGCCAATGCTTATGTTTTTGGTACCTTTGAGCCGCAAACTGTAGAAGCTAGAGTTTTAGATTTAGTTGAAACAGCAGTTATAGAAGGTTTTAAATTTTTATCTACGACAGGCGGGGGTGAGGTATCACAGGCTAGTTCCTATTTTAAAATAAGAGGTACGAATGCAGAAGCGGGTGCCACTATAGGGTATGGAGATAAAGAAGTTAATTTTGCTGGGAATGATGTAGCTATTAATTTATATACTTTATTAACTCAAGCAGTAAAAATCTTTCCTCAAATAAAACAAGATTTTACTATGAGTATAGAAGAGCTCTTACAAAGTGTAGGAGGTAATAGAACTAGAGCCTATAACATTGCTTTAGCGACTATGGTGCCCGAAATTTTTGCGGAGTTTAAAAAGTATGGGTTTGAAGTGGTTATGAAAGAAGACCTCTACACACCAATGACTAATGAAACAAAACTCGTAAGTACTGAGGGTCAAAATTTAGCAGATGTACCGATGTTTTATAGAAGAATAGACCCAACTAAACCTGCACAATTACTTAGTCCAATCGAGCTACAACAATTTTCTTTAACTGGATCGATAGAAGCGAGAGAGGTAAGTTCCTTAGAATTTCAAAAATATTTAGATATCTTAAAAGATGTAAAACAAGAGCTAGGTGGAATAGGGTTTGCTACTACAGCTGGAATATTTGTTGATAAATCTGACATAAACGCCCTTGCTAATAGTCTAGCTCGTAAAAGATATATAGAAGAAGGTGGTAGCGAGTCTTTATTTACCATACCTACAAGGGGTATTAAAAGCTTAACCAGCAGATTGGATGAGTTAGCAGACTTAGAAGCAGAGATAGCGCCGGTTAGCAAACTATACGCAAATTTAGAGACCCAAATAAAAAATCGTGGTATATCCGAAAAAGAACGTGGAAGTTTAATTAAGCGACAAAAATCAATCGGTAGACAGTTAACAAAGTTAGAGTATCAGTACAACAATTTACAATATGAGTTGAACACTGAGTTTGGAGATTTCAAGAAAGTTGATTTAGAAAAACCTCTCGGTGGAGATCAAGATATGAGAGAAGCTGTCGGGGATGACCAAGATTTTCAAGGTCCTTTAGGAGCGCAACCCCCGCAAGAAACTATTGGATTTCCTCCAGTCAGACATGCAGTACCTCAATATAGAAATGGTAAGAAAATTTTTGTAACAGAATCTAAAGATTTAGTTTTAGAAGGAACCGAGGCACAAAAAGAAAAACGCTACCCTTTAATCCCAAGCGAAATGAGTTTACGAGGCGATGCAAGGTTTGAAAGTGCTACATTGTCTCCACCCCCAATTGATTCGTCTTTAGAAAGAGACCCTGTAAGTTTACAAAGACAAGCGCAAGCAGCGGAAGAGCAACAAAAAATGCGTTTAAGACTAGAAAAAGAGGAACAACCTAGAAAAGATCGAAAAAGACAAGCAGCTCTATTGAAGAAAGTACAAGACGGTAAAACTTTAACAGAAGCAGAACAAAGTAGTTTAGATAAATTAAATGAAAAAACACCATTAAAAAGAATAATATCAGGTGGGCAACTTGGTGGTGACCAGTTTTTTCTTTATATGGCAAAAGCGATGGGTTTAGAAACTGGTGGTACTGCTCCAAAAGGTTTTAAAGTAGAAGGTGGAGTAAGTCTTTCTTTAGGGCCTCAGTTTAATGTAGTAGAAGGAGAATCCTCAGAGTACCCACCAAGAACTAGAAAAAACGTTGAAGATTCTGACGGTACTATTATTTTGACTAAAGAAGATGGGTCACTCGGCAGCGGTTCTCGACTAACCGTTAAGTTTGCTGAAGAACTTGGTAAACCTTTTTTAATTGTTAATCCCGGAACTTCAGCAGCGACAATAACCAACTTTATAAGAGATAACAATATAGAAGTTTTAAACGGCGCAGGTTCAAGAGCTTCTTCTTATACCATGGCGAAACCTCGTAGCATTCCTATGGAAAAAACACCCATAAGTGAGGTAGCCGCAACTGTAGAACAAACAGATTTAGGTAACAAAATGCTAATGGATATTTTTCCGCAGTTAGCACAAGGAATAATCTTAGCGCAACCCCCTGTAAAAGTTAAAGGGCAAGAAGGCGCAGCGTACAAAGGAACACCTGTATTTAATACTAAATTTGAAACCGACCCAGACGCAATAGACATGGAGTTGGGAGAAATAAAAGTAAGTCAAGGGATTGCAAATCTTTTTGATATTAAAGATCCAAAATTTACTAAAGATGTAGGCGATACCTCTGGTGAACGTTTTATTAGTAAATTGTCTGAAAAAATGAAAGGTTTTGGAGTAACGACAAAAGTGTTTGTTTTAGGTTTAGATGATGAAGTTAATTTTCCAACCGACATGAAAACTACAACTGGTGCACCTTTAAATATGGTAGTTAGGAATATGCAGAATAGTAATAGGGCTTCGGGCCAACCCGCATCTGTTTTAAGTGTAATGCATAATGACGGACCACTTAAAGGACTACCAAAATATGCGTTTGTAGTTCTTAACCCAGATTCTGCTTTTATAGAAAACCAGTTACAAGATCAAGACCCCCTTGTCCAAAATGCTGCTAAAAGCACTTTTATGAATTATGCACTTGCGCATGAATTAGGACATGTATTATTTAAATTTGAGAGTGCAAGACTTGGACTTAGTAGATTTCTTTCGGAAGAACGAGGTGGACGGTATGGTAGTGAAGAATTTATAGAAGACCTTGGGATTACCGAAGCAGATTTTAAAAAAGGAGAAGCTTTGTATAGAGCTTATGCTGATGAGTCTTTTGCATTATTTACTAGAGAAGTAAGGGGCGAGCCCGGATATAATTATCAAGACAGAGCTTTCCCATTTGAAGAGTGGTATGCAGATAAAGCAAGCGCATTTTTATTAGAACAAGAAGGAACAGTTAAAGAGACTTTACCTAGAGAAATTGCTACAGAAAGAACACCTGTAAACATTTATGCTGGCGCAAATCAAAATACTGACTTAAGTAATCTTAAAGCACGTCCATTTAGATTTAAAGTTACTGGAGTAGTAGAGGGCGGAGAAAAGTATGATAGAAAAACATTTTCTAAGTTTCAAAAATCTACTAATGAAAATTCTGGAGTCCAATTCCAAAGTGTTGAGCATGCTTATCAAACTCTTAAATCAGGGAAATTTGATGAAAAAATTTACAACAATCCACGTTGGGGGACGGGTAATGTAAAAATTAAAGGTTTCCTAAAAGAAAACAGAGCTACTAACCTTAAGTTAATGAAAGATTTAATTAAGGCTTCCTTAGAACAAAACGCCGACCATAGAAAAGCTTTATTAGATACAGGTAATAGAAAAATAACACATACTCAAGATAACACTATTTGGAAAGAACAATTACCCAAAACTCTTATGCAATTGCGAAGTGAGTTTGTAGGTATAGAAAACAGAAATAAAAAAACTGTGCGTTCTTACTTTACAGCTTTAGCAAGAAAAGTGCGTGTTTTATTTAATACCTTAAGCGAATTTCAAATAGGTAGGCTTGACACAAATCCAGTATTTAACGATTATGCTTTTGGGGTAATAGAAGCGGTTAAACGAGGTCTTAATAGAGAGAACATAGGTATATCAGTTACCGAGTCTAAAGATATTGATAATTGGGTCCAAGGCAGTGCTGATATTGTACAAAAAGCAGTAGGTAAAAAGAATGCTACTCGTTTTGAAGCTTTAATTAAGAAAATTTTAAAAAGCGAAGCAGCTAATGATATTTACAAATTCTTAGTGTACATCTTAGCTCCAGCAGATAACTTTTTACGTTTGGTATCCCCAGAACTAGGTAAAGCTCTTTACTCTAGATCTCAAACTGTAGAAGATACCGGCTTCTTTAACTACCACCCTGTAGTACAGTACAGATACATTAATGATTTTTATAAAATTTTTAATATTACTAAAGATCCCACACAAGAAGATTTAGCTAATATTGATAGTATTCTAGAAGGAGCTGAACAACTAGCCGCTCTGCCATTAGAAGAAAGGCCTAATGCAGCTAATAAACTTGTAGTAATAGATAAGGATGGTAATGAAGTACAAGTAGATGGAGGCAAAGCCTTAGATGTTCTTAAGTATTTTGAAAAGTTTTATGATGATTATATTTTACCTAATGAGATAAATCCTAAAAAACCTAAAGTTCAAAAAAATATAACTTTCTTTACTAGGCAGTTTGACATAGCTAAGTTAGCTGCAGAACCCGAAGCAAGAGAAGCTTTAGTAAAAGTTTTGAAAAAATACAACCCTAAATCTACTACAGAAGAACTAAGGAATGCAGTAGATAAAATGGTTTTATATGATGAAAGTCTTGATGCTATAGAAGCAGAAGGAGCTGCAGACTTATCTATTGGTATGCAAAAAGATAGACGACCTCTTTTTATAAACATCAGCAATAACGCTGACTTACGTAACATAGAAGGTATTGGTGATTTGATTATTCCTGCGCACCACGCAGTCCGAAAATATATTTCTGAGAATGTTAAAAAAATAGAATTTAAGAAAAAAGTTCGTGTAAAAATAACTAAAAAAGATATTGCAAATAATTCAAACCAATTAGATAAAAAACAAGATGGTGTAATTTATTTTGGTCCTAGAGCAGCAGAAATTTTAATTAATCGAATAGACAACGATAGAGATAGAGGACGCGCAAGAAAAGCAGTACAAGCTATGTTAGGAAGAGCGGGTATGAATATGCCCGGCTGGTTAAGGACTGTACAAAGTTATCTATTGGCTTTAAATGTTATGACATATTTAACTTTTGCTACTGTTGCTTCTTTACCAGATTTAGCTGGCCCAGCATTACGATCTAAAGAAATGAGTATTTTTAGTAGTACTTTTATAAACTCAGTAAAAGATACTTGGGCAAATAGAAAAGAGTTAGAACAGTTTGCGCGTGAGGTAGGTGTAATTGGCTTTGATTCTATTTCACAAATGTACATTAATGCCGGAGAGTTGGGTTATATGACAGAAGGAACAAAATACTATACCCAACAGTTTTTTAAATTTACTGGACTAGAATGGTACACAAGATTCACAAGAATTTTTGCTGCTGGTATGGGCCGACAGTTTCTTATTAAACATGCTAATGACAACTCTGCTAAATCAAAAGCTTATTTAGCTGAGCTACAAGTTACACCGGAACAAATAAAAGCAGCGCAAGACTCTGATTGGGATTTTAGCGACCCTCAACATAGAGAAGTGCAAGATGCGATAGCTAGATTTACCGAAGAATCGGTTGTACGTCCGAATGCTGCAGAAAGACCGGGTTGGGCTTCTAACCCATACACAGCTTTGATATTCCAACTTAAATCATTCTTCTACGCGTATGGTAAGAATATTATAGGTGGTGTAATTAGAAATGTTCAAAGTACCTATGGTCGGGAAGGTAGGATACCTGCTGCTGCGTTACCTGCAGTTTTAGCCCTTACTTCACTATTACCATTAGCAATGGTAGGTATGGAACTACGTGAGCTATTAAAATTTTTACTTTCTCCTCTTTCAGGAACAGTAGACTTTAATTCAAACACTGAGGCAGGTGTTTTTGATTTTAGTAAATTTAGAACAAATGAAATGGGTTATGGTGAGTATTTACTAGAGGCCGCTGACCGTTCTGGAGCATTTGGAGCATGGACTATGTTATTCCCTATGTTTGAAGCAGGAAGGTTTGGGGATGAGTTCTACACAAGTTTACTAGGCCCAAGTGCACAAAGATTAGAAGATTTAATAAAAGGTGACGCTCAATTTAAAGATTACCAACCCTTCGCGGGCGCATTTTAATAATATATAATGAGGTAAATTATGGCTTATTCATCAACAATTAAATTAGTAGTAGGTGATACTTTACCTACTCTAAATTTTACACTAAAAGACAGTAATACCGCAGCTGCTGGTAAAACGCTGGACGCCGATGATAGTACAACATGGGCAGCAGTAAATTTGTCTGGCAGTACTGTACGTTTTAGGATCCGTGAAGTAGGTAGTACAACTGTACTAAAAACAATTACCGGTTCAATCACAGGCGCTTCTAATGGAGAAGTGAGTGTAGCTTTTCCTAGTGATACTTGGACAGCTGCTGGTACTTTCGAGGGTGAAATAGAACACACTACCAGTGGTAGTGGGGTCCAAACTGTACAAGATTTAATTAAGTTCCAAGTGCGCGATGACTTTGATTAATGGCACTTCGAGCAATAGTATCAAGTAATAATCTACGCGCTATAGTAGATACTGACTCGTTAGAGCCAGTTACCGTATTTGCAGATATACAGTCTTTAACTGGTTTTGTTAATTTAGAGTATGGTATAGACTTTCTTAATCTTTCTGCTGTAGATATAGTTCTTGATGCAGATTCTAAAGACTTGTACTTTACACC
>Ga0181413_1000035_pt1 | contig 29625 bp, 47 predicted proteins | sample 36SPOviralmetaG_FD_130111 | JGI IMG/M metagenome (GOLD analysis project Ga0181413, IMG submission 130111) | Marine viral communities from the oligotrophic San Pedro Time Series (SPOT) site, San Pedro Channel, CA, USA - 36 SPOT_SRF_2012-09-28 | ecosystem: Environmental > Aquatic > Marine > Strait... | reverse complement strand
TGACATACCTACAACTAGAAAGTATGATGCTATATTCTATGACGGGTTTGGAGATATGATTAATAAAAGATTTTTTGCAAGTCGTATTATGCAACATTGTAAAGTAGGAACTATTATTACATGGTATAATAATTTTCTAGAGAAACAAAGTCAGTACGATGGAGACATAAAGAAAGTAGATGGTCATAAAAAAATAGAACAGTTTAATAGAACTGAAAGAATTACATATCAAGAGGTAGAGCTTTCTATACCAGAAAGAGCTAGAATAGATTGGTATTTAAAAGGTGAAGGTAATGTTTATTACGCACCACAATTAATAATAGATAATAATGATTTATAGTAGAAATGAAGGGTTCAACTTTAATAAATTAGTGAGGATAATTAAATTATGGCAATAAACTTCTCAGCATCACAACAATCAGCACTAGGATTATCAGCAGCTAAAGCTAGAAATGCTAATAATCGTGGCTTAGCAAACCTAGATAGAGGTTTAACAGCTACGCAAGAATCTGTTGATTTAGAGAGCACTATAATTGAATTAGAAGCATTAGCAAAAAAGTCTGAAGCTCAATACAAGAAAAAACAAAGAAGAAGTGGAATAGGAAGACTTGTAGGTGCTGCTATAGGAACAGTTGTAGGTGCTGTTACTAAATCACCTAAGTTAGGTAGAGCAGCATATACTGCTGTAGGTGGTGCTATTGGTGGTAAAATAGGTAGAGGTAAAGATATTAATATGAAAGTAAACTCTTCTTTTGTTCCTGGTGGTGTGTTCTATGCTAACGATAGAAAACAATTAGAACAAAAAGCCTCTGATTTTAATCAAGCTATTGATGAGATTAATAAATCTTTTGATACACAACTAGGAATGAATTTTGTTATGGACTTTATTACTGGAGCTGCTTTTGCTAAAGCAGGAGAATTTGTTCCAGAAGGTGGAGAGTTTAGTTTAGATGAGTTATATAAAAATGGAGATATTTCATTTAAAGATTATATTAAAAACTCTATTAGTACGTTTATGCCTGGTGGAATAAATGAAGAAAATAGAGATAAGCTTATAGATGCAGGATTAGATGAAGGAGTTCCTGTAAAACCAACAGATGTTGCAAAACAAATTGGAGACTTAAATAAAAAAGCAGCAAAGTTTGATATGAATAATAATTTAGGATTATATGATAATAACCTAAATGAATTTGGTGAATTTGTAGAGCTGGGTGGTAATGATAAACTTTTAGATAAGCTTATTAATCAACAGGGTAAACCTAAACAAGAATTTGAAGTAAATGTTTTTGCAACAGACAATTCTAGTAAAAATACTTTAGCTAAAATTTATGATGGGGAAGTCGGAGATGAACAGTTTGATTATTTAGTTCAAAAATATAATGCTATTCCAGATGAGTTTAAAAATCAATTTGATGTAACTATGGAAAGATTTTATAAAGATTATAAATCTGGTACAGGTATTGGTAAGCTTCAATTTGGTCCTGAAGATTTTAATAAAACAGGTTTAAACAATACATTAACAAATGTTTCTTCAGATGCACTTGTTTCTCCAGGTAATGATGATTGGTTAGATACTATTATACCTAAAGCATCAGATACTAGCAATAATCCTTTTGTTAATACTCCTACTAGAAGTCCAGAAGAAAGAGGTATTATAGATGTAGATAAAATGAATCAAGATTATTTTATGCCTAAAAGTATTAAAGAACAAATTAATTTTGAAGAAAGAGCTAATGATTTTGGTGTTCCTGATATTTTTTTAGATAGAGAATTTAATATAGAAGCAGGTAAAATAGTGTTTGAAGATTTAGGACTTGTAACAGGCTGGGCAGATAATACTGTTGTTAAAGCTAAAGTAGATTTTAGAAAAGCTAATCCTGATTTTAAAGGTCCTATTAACAACAAAACAGTTTTATATGAAGAAATACAACCTTTTATAGAGAAATATGAAGCAGGTAAGTATGGTGAAAAATTTGTAAATCAAGGTGGAGATGCTGGTGTGATGGGATTTTCTCCTGATTGGTATAAACTAGACGGAGCATATAGATTAAATAAAGATAAAACTGAAAGTGTAACTTGGAAAAAAATTCATGCACTAGCTAATAAAAAAAGTTTAAATGAATCATTAAATTCTTTAAAGCCTAGAATTCTTCCACAGTTTGAGAGCACTTATGATATATTAAATAACTTAGCAAATAGAGGATTATAAAATGGCTTACAATAGCTTATACAACCCTAATAGTATTATGAAAATGAATAGTACAGGAATTGGTTCTGGAAATAGAGTCCAACCTGCACGTGGTCAGTTTGCAGATACTGGATTTGATTATGGTCAATTTGACCAACCAAATGCTTACGACTATAATTATGGTAATAATGAAATTGGAGACTATGGTCAATCATCTCCTACTCCAATGAACCAAACTAATACATTTGACGCAAGTGCAACTCAATCAGGAATGTCTGCTAAAGATTTATTAAAAGGATATTTTCCTGATATAGATGATGAAACATTATCTCAGTATGAACAATTTGTAAGTCCTATAGATTCAGAATTATATGATGCTACTAAACAAGATTATAAATTATACGAAGAGTATGCTCGAGAGCAAAGAGGTTTTTTAGAACAAAGTAGAGGTATAGGTAGAGAAAAATTACAAAACTCTTTATTTACAGGATATGAACAAGCTAGAGGTTTACAGGCTAAAAGTGGTTTTTTATCTGGTAGAAATATGTTTAGAGATATTAGTGAACAAGCAGATATTTCAGGAGATACACTAAATAAATCATTCTCTAAAGGCTTGTATGATGTTAACCAAAGTATTGTAGATAAAATAGGTGCTGCAAGACAGTACTATACAGGATTAGTAGGTCAACAAAGAGGAGATATGTTGACTCTAGCAAAATTAACAGATATGTTTAAACCAGACGAGGAAGAATAAAAATGGCAAAATTAGATAATATTATACGTTTAGGAGAAGTTTTAGACGGAGGTGCATTGAATCCAAATGAAATGCTAAATAGACTCCCTCAAGCATTAGCGTCAATTACTCTAAAAAATGCAGAAGATGCTAAAGAACAAGAACGATATAATGACCAAATGGAAATGCAACAAAATGAATTATCAAGAAGAAATAAAAATGAAGATATTACATTTGATATAGAAATGGGTAAATCTTTAGTTGACCCTAATAATTCTGAAGCTTCTTTAGCTTCGTTACAAAACTGGACACCTCGAACAGATGAAGGTATACAAATGAAAATGGCTCAAATACGTCAATTTGAGAACAAAGGTGCTCAATTATCTTCCTATAATACAAGACTTAAAGATTTAAAGAAATCATACGGTACAATATCTAATGATGAATGGAAATTACAATATGATGAACTTGTAACAGAAAAAAATATGAACCCTATTTTTGGAACAAAGTTTGATTCTTCTTTAGAATCTACACTTAAAACTTATAATCAAGGGGAGAAAAAAGAAGTTATTGGAGATTTTATAAGCATGTATGCACCTACTGGAGAAAATCAAGGTCAATTAATTGATATGTTATCAAGTGAACAAGCTCCTGTTAGTCTTGTAAAAGGTGTTTTTGAGTCAATGGTTAAAAATATGTCTAAAAAAGAAATGACATCTGCTGATTTACAAAGTCTTATAAAGTTTGGAGAGACTTTACAAGGAGACCCAGCTAATGGTATACCAGCTTCTAAATATTATCCTACATATGTAACATCAACTGCAACAATATTTAATAAACAATATGGAACAAACATTTCTAATAGTGAATATCAAAATGCAGATATATCAGACTATGAAGATACTGGTAGAAAACAAAATGGAAAAATAATATATAGGAGCAAATCTACGGGTGAAGAAGGTACATTAAACTAATATATTTATATTATGCCTCCTTTAACATTTACTCCATTAAATAGCGATTCTTCTACTTCACAAAGTAGTACTAATTTAACATTCACGCCTTTAAGCGACACTGCTGTCGACAATAAAGGTGGTTTAAAATTTACACCATTAAAAGAACCAAAAGAAAGTTATAATTTTTTTGAAGCTTTTGGTGCTTCCTTTGCAGAAGAAGCAACCCTATTTAGAGACTTAAACGACCCTAGTTTAGAAGCAGACCAACTTGATTTTAATGCTAAAGTTGGTAAAGCTTTAGGAGCTGGTGTTGCTTTCTTCGGATTTACTGGATTAGCAACTGTTGCTACAGGTCCATTCGGAGGACTAGCTATGCTTGGTTCTACAGCATCTAAACTTCAAAAAGGTGCTCAGATGTATCAAAAAGCAAAAAAACTTAAAGGCGTAAGCAAAGCTGTTAAAACTGAGGCTATGGCAGATGCTGTAGCTGTGGCTGGTATAGGTGTTAAAAATCCAGGCATAATAAAAAAACTAGGCTTTAATGGTCCGTCAAAAGCTCATATTGATAAATTCATGCGATTAGCCTCTAAAGATGTCTCAGCTGCTAGAAGGTATGCTATAGGTAAAGAAATGGGCAGAGAGAGCCTAATATGGGGTTCTACAGGGCAGTTAATGGTTGATGAAGATGCTTCTTTCAAAGAAAGAGCTACAGTATTTGCTCAAGACTCTATTGGTGGTGCTTTGTTTGCTTTTGCTCCTGCTATGAGATTTGCTAAAGCAGGAAATAGTGTTCTTAAAAAAGCTAAGGTTGGAGTATCAGAGTCAGTAGATGTTTTAAAGAAACCTGCTGCATCTGAAATTGGATTATACTTTGGAGCTGGAGCTATGATGGGAATGCCAGACCAAGAAGAGATGTCTGGTTCTGAAGAAGTAGGAGCTAGAGTATTAACAGGAGTGCTCACTGGTTTTATGGGTAAGTTTTTTGGAGGAGCTACTCTTACTAGGTCAAGAGAAGATAGTATTAGAGCACTAGAAAGAATTGGTATTACAGATGAGGCTCAAAAATTACATTATGCAGCTACTGCAGAAGCCTTAGCAAGTAAAGAAGTGGTTAAAGTTATAAGTAAAGATTTTGAAGGTATAGAATTTATAAGTAGAACGGGTCAAAAAGGTCAAGGTCAAACTAAAGCAGTAGTAAAAGAAATAAAGGTAGGAGAAGACCAAAAATTAAAAGTAGTGTATGACCGTCTTAACATGGACGGAACAGTTGCAAATAAAAATGTTGTAAAAGATTTTGATGAATTTACATTAGGTAAAAAGAACAAGAAAGGCGATAGAAAGATTGCTGAGTATAAAAGATTAGATGATAATAAAGTACAAGAAGTTTTACATAACATTGTAAAAAATGATAAAGATGAACTTGTAAGACATTCTTGGTTTAAGAATGAAAAAGATATATCAAACTTAATAAACAGGGGTAAGTTTGGTATTATTACAGCTAATAATCCTAGTTATATGAATAATATAATCCGTCCTCTTATAGGAGAAAGTCAAAATGAAAAACTTGTAAGAGAATTACTAGCTAGAGGATATGAGTCTAGAAACATGATGACATTGAGAGGCACTGGAGGAGACGGTGTTGAAGGTGGAAGACTTATTATTAAAGATTTAAAAGAAAAAGATGCTATAGAACTTGCTAAGATGTTTGGTCAAGAATCTGTAGTAACTCAAAAAGGTATGCTACATGTCAAAAGAGGTGGAAAAGCAGCTAATGAAATCAAGTCTGTAACATATACAAAATTAGAATTTGGTGTAGGTGGAGAATCTATGTATGGAAAAATTGCTAGTGTAGGTGGTACAAAAGGTGGAGGTCAAATTGTTAGAGGGGAAGATTTATCTGGAACTATTTTAACAACGCAATCTAAAACTGATGGCAATCTAGTATTAAAATATAAAATGAAAGGAGATGCTCAGTCTATTAAAGACCCTACTCTCTCTAAAGCTTTTAAATTTCAAACAGTAGATGATTTAATACAATCAGGAGCAGAACAATCTGCAAGAAAAAACATTTTATTTACTACCGAGTCAAGCGAAAAAATACAACTTATTAGAAAGATAGAAGAATTAGAAATTGCTCAAAAACTTAAATCTAGTCCTTCATCTAAAGTAGTACAAACTGAGCACGAAGGTATAAAAGCTGCTTTATTTGGTACTAACTCAATGAAAAATATGTCTATAAAACAATTAGAACAGTATGGCTCTCTACTTAAAGGAGATGAAAGTTGGGTTGTTAGATACAATAAGGAATCAGGAAGTATAATACAACGTAATGCAATATTAAAACCTACTTGGTTAAATAAAAATTTAGCTGGTCTCGAAACATGGTGGGGTAAAGCTAAAAATGTAATACTACCTATTAACACTAAATATAAATACATGGGTATTAAATTGGGTAGTAAAGAGCTTGTACGTTTAAATGATGATTTAACTGATATGGTTGTTATGCGTGACAAATTAAAAGGTGCTTATAAGGTAATGAGAAATGAGCATTTACTAATTACAAGAAACCTATCAAAAGAATCAACTAAAAAACTAGACGAATCTTTAACTTACTTTATAGATAGTAGAGATTCATTTAAAGCTATGAGACCAACTTTAAATGCTCAAGAAACAAGTGCAATGAAAAGAATGGTAAGTGCTCACAAAAAATATACAAAAGAAATGTTTAAAGAAATGAAGAAAGCAGGAGTAAAAGAAAAGACCTGGAATCCAAAATTAAAGAGGTACGAATATTCTGACTTAACTGAAAGTCCTAACTTTGTTAGTTTAACTACAACTGATGAAGCTGCAGAATATTTTAGACTTAACTCCCATGCTTTTGATAGCATGGTAACCAATATTATGACAACTGATAAAAGATTTTTAAATGGAGGTATATATCATGGACTTCCTGATAAAGAAAGACTTAAGATAGCAGAAGAAATATTTAATACTATTATAGCAGGTTCTAAACAACATGGTATGTTTGGTGCTCAATATACTCGTATGGGTAACTTTCCACCTAAAATTTTCCTAGATACTTCAGGAAGAATTATAAGAGGCGTAGATGACATGACTCTTAAACAAGGTATGAGATATAAAGACGAAGTTATTGGTAGGGTTATAGATTTTTATGAGCCTAACTATGCTGCAAGTATGGATAGATATGCTAGTCGTGCAGCAAATATTACTGCCTCTACAAAGTTTTTTGGTCACCAAGGAGTTTATAGAGGTAGGTCAAGAGAGTTTTCACCTAATATTAATGAAAGATGGAGAAAAATACAGAGACAAACTTCATCTAATGAGCACAGGACAATAAAAGATGGATTAGAAGCAGATTTAAAAATGGTTTTGCATGGAAACGGATATGATGAAATAACTGGTCCTATTCAAAGAAATTTAGTTTCTTGGACAGCTTCTTTAGGATTAAGTAGTCCTTTATCAGCTGTTAAAAATTTTCTATTAGGTAATGTACAAATGATATCAACATTTGGTTTAGCTCCTGTTGTAAGAAATTATTATAAAATGTTAATGAATCCACAGTTTAGAAAACAAGCATTTAATAAAGCAAGGTCTAGTGGTGCTCTATCTGCTTCTGAAAGTTTACTTGAGACAGCTCTTGTTCCAAGAAGAAATATGGGAACTATACAAAAAGGTCTTACTTGGGCAATGGAAAGAGCAGAATACACAAACAGACTTGTGTCAGTTGCATCTGGAGATTTAATGGCTCAAGACGCACTTAAAGTGCTCAGAAATAAACCTGTTGGATTTTTTAGTGGTATGGATAAATCAGTAGCAAGAAGAGTTTTAAAAGAATCTTTAGAGTTATCTGACGAACAAATATCTGCATCTATTAAGAAAGGTGCTTTTGGTCAAGATGCTCTTGATAAGATTTACTTTATGTCTCACTCTACAACTCAAGGTTTAGCAGACCCTGTATTTATGCCTAAGTTTATGGGGAAAAAATTTGTGAAACCATTAACATTGTTTTATCGTATTGCTTATCGTGTTCAAGAAAATGTATATAAAAATGCATATAGACCTTTAATAGATAATGGAGAAGTTGCTCCAATGATGAGATATGTTGCAGCTACAACTACAGCTGGTGCTGTTTTACAAAACATTACATGGAAAATGAACAACCAAGACCCTAAAGCTTTTGCAGATGCAGGGAAAGATTTTATTCCAACTAATTTATCTGCAGTTGTCAACCCAGGAATTAAAGGTGAAAAACCTACTACCTTTAACCCTATTGAATTATCTCCTGAAGAAGTTAGAAGAATAAGTTTACAAAGAGCTTTTGAATACTTTATTGAAGGAGAGGGATTAGCTTTAGCAAGTGGTATAGCAGAAGATAGACCTATTATGCAACAATTTACTCCTGCTGTAATTCAAATGCCTAAAAAAATGATAGGTGCTCTTGCAACATTTTCTGAAGGTGCTCTTAAAGGTTTAGGAGACGATGCTAATGGTGCTGACGAACTGTTAATGAAGAAAGGAATTAGAGAAATGGTTGAGGCAATACCTGTTGCTAATCAGATAATTAAAATTGTTGAAGGAAATATAAACAAGATTAATTTTAAAGAGTTCCAAAACTTAAGAAGTAAACAGTCGGAATATAGAAGAGATATACAGAATAAAGAATCTATGGCTACATTTAATGACGATGTACATAAAACTCTTTTCTATAAAACTACACAAAGAATTCTTTATTCAGACGACCCTATTGAAAAGAAGATAAAACATTATAAAATGTTAGTTGCATATTTCAAACATCAGTACGACATGAATAATGTGGATAGAACAAATGAATTTAACTCTTTGATACAAGCTAAGAAAATGGTAGATGCTTATATTAAAGATTCTAAACCTATACAGTTGTCAAAAAAGAGAACACAAAACAGAAAGTCATCTGACTATCAAGATTTCTATAATAGATTGAGCCCTGAAGACCAAAAGAAAGCTAGAGATATGGAAAAAGTATATTTAGAAAATAGCCGAGCATGGCTACAAGCTACAAGAAACATTAACTTTAGTTATTTAATGGGTCAATCTAAGAATTAAAAAAGACTTTCAATAACTTCTTCAGTAGTAACTTCTCTTCCCTCTTGCTTTGCTCTCGCCTCTGCAGGACTATCACAAATAGTAGCACTATCTCCATGATACCCTAAATCAAACTTACATGTCGTTCCGTATCTATTTTTTGCTACAATAGTTTGTATACCAAATTGTCCGTGCTCAGCATTATCATATTCATATACATAAGGGTAATAAGAGAAGATAACGATTTCTGCATCTTGCTCAAGATTTCCTGACTCAGCTAAATCACTGAGTCTAGGAATCTTATCTACACGATGCTCGATATTTCTGTTTAGTTGAGAGACTAATATTACAGAACAATCAATTTCTTTGGCTAACCACTTGTATCTTCTTGTGATTTCTGCGATACGGTGTCTTGTATCTCTGTTGTCGAAATGAGGAAACTCAATAAAACCTACATGGTCATCAATAATAACATCAGGTCTTATCTTTTTAGCCTCATTTATTGAATCATCTAGACTTCTTAAGTTATCAAATAAGTAAAGCGATTTGTAATGTTTTTTAATAAAATCTAAACCTTTTTTAATTTCTTCTTTGTGAGCACTTGCATTACCTCTCATCTCTTTGTTCTTTACATTCGTATGCATAGCAACAAACTTTTTAATAATTTCTACCTTAGGCATTTCTCTACTCACGAGCATTACTTTTTTACCATCTAATATCATATTTCTTACTAGGTTAAAAGCTAAGGTGCTCTTTCCATTTCCAGGTCTACCTGCAATAATTGAAATTTCACCTTTTGTCATACCAACAATAGCTCTATCTACTAAGCTAATACCTGTTTGAACAAGATTTTTTTGAGCAAATATTTCTTCTTCCATTTCAGAAGTGACACATTCTAGGCTTTTATCTTTTATAGATAACATGTCATTAAACGATTCTGCTATCTTTCCTAACAAACTTATATCAGTGTCTACCTCTTTGTAAGAACTCTCGTTTTTAATCCTTTCTTGGAACTTATATAGCCTATTCCAGAGCTCTCTTCTTATATATAAATCATAAACAATCTTAGCATGTGTCTCTATGTTGTTTTTAGATACAATATTTTCAGTAAGACCTGTAAGATAATAAGTTAACTTAAATCCTTTCTCACCTAAATAATTAGCTAAGGTGCTCACATCTATTGTTTTGTTATTTTTAAATAGATTATATATAGCAGACCATATCTTTTGGTGGTCCTCCATATAAAAGACTTGTATGCTTGGTAGGTATTGTATTACTTGCGTAATCTTTGATTCATCTAATATGATACTTCCTAAGACCTCTCTTTCGGACATACCACTATACATTTTTGATACTTCTAGGTTTTTTTCTTGCATTCGACTTCCTTTAATTTTTTATGGACAGAGTCGCCAAACCAATATTAAAACATTTACAAACTAAACAAGGGATAGTATTCCTTTCATGTTTAATTTTTATTATTTTATATTCTGTCCATAAAGCTGTACTACCTTAATCAATAGACGGAGGTAGTTGTTCTAGTTTGTTTTTTTCAAGAGTAATTTTATTCTCAAATTTCTTGTTTTCATTTCTTAATATACCAATAAAGTAATAAACATCAAATCCTTTTTCATTCAATCTTCTTCTTTCCCATATATTTATACAATGTTCTAAAACTTTATCTTCTAATTCTTCACAAGCTTTTAAGAGGGTGTAAGAAGTTAAGTCGTCTAAAGAATTTAAGAATAACTTACTTAAGTTATCTACAATCAAGGGGTTCATTAAACCCTCAAGCTGTTTAATTTTTCTAGGGTAATTTTTTAAAGTGTTTGACCAGCCACAAGAAGGACATCTCACCAGCCCACATCCTGAGCACCAATTCTCGGAAGCTGAGCACCGAGCACTATTTTTTGCATTTTAATTCTTCTGGACATTCCTTTTCCTCCATAGGTAATCTACTCCCAAGAAATTCCCTTAAAGGAACTTTTCCCTTAGGCATAGAATAATACCTCCATGTTTTTTTACAGATAGGACAACGATAGGGTTGAAATTTTGACTTTCTACTATAAGAGACCTCGTTCTTTTTTCTCTTTTCGCTTTCTAAATACTCGTCATCAAACCAATCATCATCAAAGTAATTTCTTAATGTTGACACAGAGTATACAGACTCATATAGATAGAGCCAAACTCTCTCTGCAAGTCTGTATATTCTTTTATTTTTCACAAGACTTATCAGAAGTGTCTTCTAAATAATATTCTGCTACAGTCTTGCCTTGAGGTGTGGTTAAAGATTTTTTAGATATAGGGTAACCCTGACTTCTTAAATCCCATATTCTTGCACTTAATCTAAAACAACCAAACTTTTCTAGTGCAGATAAAGGAGTAACATGCTCTCCATTTTTTAATGCTACTAGTATCATATCGTTTTGATTCATCATGCTATACCACCTTGAGATTTTTCTATGCTATCTAAGTCTCTTAAAGCAATTATTATTTTAGCTTTTTTTAAAGCTATACTATCTAACTCTTCATTTAACTTAGATAGCTCTGCATTTAAAATATCTTTATTTGTTTTTTTTAGTAAATCCATTATGCCTCTGCTCCAGTTTTGTCTTCTTCTTTCTCAGAGTTTAACAAATCACTAATTCCAGCAATAGCACCAAATAATCTTTGTTCAGTCTTATTAAGATTATCTAGCTCTACCATAGCCTGATTCTTTCTTTCTTGAACCTTTGCAAGTTCTTCTTGGTAATTTTTAATAGTATCTGTTACTTTCTCTTCTAAATCACCTTTTTTTTCTGTTTTCAGTACCTTACTCATTTTTATCTCCTTTTACTTAGAACAAGAAGTGAAGAGTTTTTTCCAACCTCTTGCTACTCTGTCCATAAATGTTAACTTTTTCATCTTGTAATTTCTCTTAACCTTATTCTTCGTTACTTTTCTTATCTTTTTCATTAGAAGTAAACTCCTTTATAGTTGCTATTAAACTTAAGTAATAATCTTGTGACATGATAGCTAAATCTTTCCCCCTATCTTCTCCCACAAATTGTACATGAATTTCTTCGATGGGTTTTAGGTGCTCAGCGATGGCTTTTCTTTTTTTGCATTGTACATAAATAGAATCTTCAATTACCATATCTACTTCTTGGTGTAAACCTCTACTTCTTCCGTCCGAACCCCATGTTCTTTCTGCTTTTAAATCAAATGTTTGTGCTTTAGTTACGCACTTTCTTTCGTAATAAGTTCCTCTTAGTTTATTTTTTGACGGCACGGTCTCTCCCTTTTTTTGTATCGTTCAATCCAGTGTGCTCTTTTTGTGGTATGTGTTCCTTGAAATGCCCACCATGCACCATATTTTTCATGAAATTCTATTGCAGTATTTTCTCTCCATTTCTTATCGTGATTAATTGGAGATTTCACAACATAAATTGGATTATTATTTTTATCATATTCCATTATAATTTTTCCTTTATTAGATGTGAGTAGGCAACAGAAAACAAACCCGAGGTATCAAGGAACAAAACTGCCACCTACTCTTAATTATTAAAAAGGTAAGTCGTTCTCAGATATACCTGTTTTAGTTGCTTTGTTTACAAACTTAACACGAGGAGTTTTCATTTCATTACCCTCTCTACCAGTCCACGATTCAACAACAACAACAACTTCATACTCATATTGTTTAAGTGTTTCTGTATCTAAGTTAGGAAGAAATATCTTTCCGTCCTTACTTTTAGCAATACCTAATAGCTCACAAAACTTATAGTAGTTTGAGTTTGAGCCCATATCACTTTGTAATTCTGGGTATTTAGCTGGGTCAGGTTTTTTAAACCTAAACATACCTTTATGCTTTACTTCTCTTCCGTCTATCATAAATACGGGTTCATATATGTCGGCTAAGAATTTACCACTAATTACTATATCCTCTTTAACAGATAGGTCTGTAACAGTAGCTTTATATTTGCCTTCGGCAATTTGTGGAGCACCTCCACTACCTTCGCTAGGTTCATACCATGCATCTTCTCCGAACACTTGGTCTAATGTGTTTTCTAATGTATCATTCATTTGTTTTTTCCTCCTTAACAGGTTTCTTTAAACTATCTTTAATCTGTGAAATATAATTATCATAGTTATTTGTATTGATTTTCTTTTCTTTAACTGCTTTCATTAGTGCTTGTTTAAACTCGTCGTCTTTATTAGCAACTAATTTCTGCATTTCTTTTACTTGTGTATCTGATAAACTTTTAGGCTTATCGTCTTCAGGTAAATTTTCTCCTCTATAAATATACAACCCTAAACCGAATAAAGAAAAGCATTTTGTTAAGCATCTTTTAATTGAATTGTTAACATCTGTTGCTTTAGGACTTAGCATCGTTTGATTTCTATTATCCATAATAGGTAAAATTTCTGTCCTTGTAAGTTCATTTATTGTTACACTTACCTTAACAAAACACCCTGACTCTGTTGTCATATATGGTTGTGGATTTCCGTCTGAATTAATAACTTCATGTATCTCCCATGTTGCCTCAGGGTATTCTTTGAGCACCTCTGTCACTGCATCACTCCAAGACAAATATGTATAATTGCCTTTCTTTTCTGTGAATTCGTTTACATTGATTGAGTCTAATGTTTGGAATATACTCTTTGTTTTTTTAGTAGCCATTATGGTTACCTCCTTTTTTGTTTATATATGTGGGCATAAATGTCTTACCTCACAATAGCTTTCGCATTTCTTTCCTCCCCATGTTTCTTCATCAGTACACTTTGGAGGTGTTGAGTTTTCTTCTAAATGTCTTAGAAGTCTGTCTCGCTTTTCTAGAAAGTACGGAATAATTATGTCATTGTCAACAAATGGAATGTCTACATAGTAAATATTTTTATCTACTCCTCGACCTTTTGCTGAAAAAGTACCAGCATCACGCACATTCATTTGAAGTTTCATGTGCTTAACTTTGTGCCCTTTTAATTCTAGCATGTAACGATACATATTGACCTGATATAGCCAATCTCCGAAATCTTTTTGCGTATCGTCGGTATAAAACTGCTTTACCTTTTTAACAGTTCCCTTTTTCCCCCACTTTCCCGAGCTTTTGTACTTCGTTCCCATCGGGTCTGGAACTAATTCTGAGCATAGTCCGAGCACTTTACTTGCTTTAAAACTTCCTGTATTCTTGTAATCTATTAATGTCTGACTTTCCACATCATAGAAATCGAGTATTCCCGTAATGTCCAATCCCTCCATTCTTTCCTCTTGCAAAAACTTATCTTCTGGTAGGTCATTGTGCTCAAGTTGTGAGTGATGAATTGTTCCCATGAGTGCGAATGAACGGTCTTGTGGGTCGATAAAATAGTCTTTAGTTCTTTTTAGATAGCTTTCACATGTACCTGATAAAAGCTCTGTTGTGCTTGGTGGTCTATTGTTGGGTCTTTGTTGTGCCATTGCCGTTAAAGTGGCAACAGACATACATCTTTGAGACATACGGCAGTGCTCAAAGCAATCTTTAAATTTTATGGTTTCATTGTCAGGACAAAAAAATCCAATCGCAGACATAACTAGTTCCTCTTAATTGTTTATAACTAGTTAGCTAATTAAGGCATTGTTTATATTCTTATTGTTAAGTACCTATGAAGAAATACTTTCAAAGCACAGGAATTTTTTAATCAGGTTTCCTCTCTTGTCCTGAACCTTAATCCAACTATCTCAAGCTAGTTAAGATAGTTAGCTAACTGAGTTAGTTTAACTAGTATGTTAGCGAAAGTCAAGAAAAAAAATATTTAAAATACTTTATCTCCATTATTCTCATTAAATTCTGTTCCGTATTCTTGTAACAATTTTATTATTGCCTCCTGTTTGTCTTTAGCTATAAATTGTCTTGTTACAAAGCCGTTCAGTGCTCGGCTATTGTTTAACACAAAAGTGAAATTTTTTCTTTTCCCACTCTGTATTGTATTTGTAGTTTTAATATCAAGCATGTCTTTAACCTCACTTATTGTTACACTTACAAATAAAAGTCTCTCTAAAACAAATATACATACAAACCTTGTTTAAACTCAACATTTATTTTATTTAATATTTTTAAGCTCTTCTAACTTATCTACTGCTTTTTCCATGGTAGTAAAAATATCATGTAGTGCATTTAAGAACTCTTCATCTCCTTTAAAGATTATCTGTGCTCTTTCACGCAATTGTTCTATAGTTTCTGAATTAACTAATAGATTGCCCATAAGCTCTGTTTCTTTTTCTTTCACTTTATATCCTCCTGTATTAATTGACCTAATTTTTTATCGAACTCTTTTAATGTAAGTGCTCTGTTAATTTTTACATTTCCTTTGGGGTCACATGTATAAAATACCTCTTGTATTATTCTAGGTATCGCACCTTTGCTTAATAAGGTTTCCTGATTTCTATCTAAGTTCTTCATATAACCACCGAAATAAATCCTTGTCGACTACCAATGTCACAACACTCTCTCGTGCTCATAACATAATGGGTCATGGTCGAAATGGAAACAGAATCATTAAGACTTTCATCAGGAAACCTTTTAAACTTGCTATGTATCAGGCATAAAAGACCTCCTTTGTCTTGTATTTGCATGTTATTAAGCTTACTCATCTACTTCTATTCCTTTGTCGTCGTCTACTCCCGTACTTGTTAGATACATCTGTTTATCGTTATCGTGTTTTTTGCTTAATTCATGCAGTTTTTCATTAAAATCCTCAATCATTAGCTCTTTATCTATATAGATAGTAGAGTTTTCATCTTGCCAATAGTATACAGGTATTTCAATATGTGTATCTGTATCTGTATTGAGCATCTGAAATTTCTTAGATTTATATTTTTTCATCTGTTTCCTCTTTAATTTAATAATGCGTTAACTCGTAACGCATTATCAAGTGTTTATATTCCTACTTACTTTCTTTGAGTGATTCTTTATAAATCTTCTCGTTGTGCTCCATACAATCTTTTTCTACTTTAGCAACTGCTTTAGCAAAATCTTCTGAATTGTATATAGTCCAATAAGGCTCAAATAGGTTTTCACCTATGTATTTCATGTCAGATGAATTGCTAGGTTCTTTGTCTTGTAATTGCTTACTAGCAATACTGAGAGCCTGAGCTACTACTAACTGACCACGAGACGATAAAGCAAATTCTTTTGCTTTTACTTGCTCGTTTACTTTTGTTTCTGTTTTACGCACTTGGGATTGTTCCATCGTGTTCTCCTTTTTCTTTTGTTATGAAAGATTCTAAATTTTCCTCTACTACCTTGCTTTCCTCGATAATAGCACACATCACCTCCATATGACCTGATGATTGTACTCTATTCTTAAACTCTTCTGCATTTCGTGACGAACTAGCCTGTGATTTCTTTACTGAACCTAATGCTCGACAAACAAAAGCTAACATAACTTTAATTTCGTTATTGGAAGAGCTCTCGAGCACCATTGAAACATCACTTAACAAACTATTTATTTCTGTGTTTGTTGAAGTGAAACCAAAGGCAACAAATTCTAAGCCTTTTTCTTTGCAGTGCTCCTGAACAGAAGTAGAAAAGTCCACCTCGTTTTGAGACGAATTTATAGCTAACTCTCTCAGGATTTTGTAAGAAAGATTGCACTTTCTACCTGTTTCTATTAGCTCGATTAATTGCGTTAAGTATTTGGTATGAGCTCCCATAGGTGATTCGTTTTTCAATCGTATAGATGCTTGTAGTATGCCTTTGTATTCAAAGATACCCCATTTAACATCTCGTTGAACCTCCTTGAGAGTTCCCTTGTGTAATCTTTTTAAGATAGTGTCCCAAGGTATCTTGCCGTCTTCCCACTCACTATCTTCGCTAGTCAATATAGAAACATCAAGCCATAGTGGAACATGTTTACTTATATTATCTGTGTCTAACATAAAACTATCAGGATTATTCTGCGACTTTAATATCTTAACCTGAGCACCTTTTTTAAACTCTATACTTTCTTCGATAGCCTCGTATGTAACATACGGCATATCTAAAGACCTTTTTTCCGAGCAATCGTTAGTGTTAAACTCCTCCTCAGGCATTTCCATTATGTACTCTGCATAATTCATAAAGTCGTCCTGTGTCTGATTCTGCATAGGGTGTGGATATTGTGATTTTTTCATTTTGCTACCTCCTAAGTAGTATTATTATTTAAATATAGTTTATACAAACAATATAAAACTATATTTAAATAAAATACTTACTTGCTATTTCTCTATCACACTCAGATATGTAGTCTTTTTGGTCAGGGGTTAGGTTCTCAAGTATGTATGAATCACCTAACTCACGCAAGAATACATATATCATGTGCTCATTTGTGTTTATTAATTCTAATTCTCTTAAAATTTTATTGATTGCGTCATCGGGCTCTGATGCAGTATAAAGTTCTCGCTTTAAAACTGACCTGAGCACCCAAATATTTTCTGGGTCTTTGTTAAGCATAATGTCATTCATGTCAATAATTATTTTACCTGTGCTCATGCTCTGCTCCCGTCAAGTATAGCTATATACTTATCCTTGTTACCATTGCACTCCTCTATAATTAACTCCTCCCACTCTTGATATAGTAAAGGGTGCTCAAAGTCATCGCAACAATCTGCAAAATACTCGGCATTTTTAGGGAATCTAACATTATTCCAATCTAATTTTATGGAATTCATGGGTACATACGAAGTTTCATATATATCGTCACTACCACAATAGTTACATACCCAAGTATCCTCACGATTTCTACTATTTTTCATTTTCTTTTTCTCCTTATAGATGATTGTTGGTTAAAAAACATAAACTCAAAACCTAGTTTATCTAACCTATCTATTAATTTGCCTATTTTTTCCTGTATTTCAAAGGCTTTCTCTGATTTGCTCATTATTTTCTCCTGTATGTTATATTTACTACCATTTAATTCCTAAATCATGCCCACCTCCAAGCAACTTTGACTTACTTGTTTCAGGACTTGTTAAGAGTCTTTGTATTTCGTCATGTAATATTTCACACATTGCATTACCCAACATGACCTCATATTGACTACCTGTGCTATCATGTAGCTCAATAAATACTCCCCATTCAAAAGTCTGTTTTTCTGATTTACTCATCGTTATTCATCTCCTCGTCTTTATTAAATTGTTCTTCTTCACAATCATCGCACAAATAAAATCCACTTGTTTCATTCGGACATTCTTCGCAATAATATTTTTTCTTATCTTCACTTAATAATATTTTGTAAGAACCATTTCCTGACATTTCTTGTTCTATTATATGATATAAGTCATCATCAATATCAGGGTCTAATTCAGGGTAATCATCAAATTGTAAACTATCGTAGTTTTTCTCTAAACAAATGTCTTTCCAACAATCCCACTCCTCGCACACTAGATTTTGTGCATCATACTCGTTTACATTATAGCCACAATAGAAAACATCTATTTCTTCTTCACAAACTGCACATGCTATGTTACCCTCCTCTATGTGCTCAGGGTATCCGTTTACACCTGAACCTGTGTCAATACCAAAACTTGAATGTGTGCCTACTGCTTTATAGTTATTCATTTTTTACTCCTTAAAGTGCTCAAAGTAGATGCCGTAGCTAAAGCATCAAGTCTAAAGCTACGACATCTTTTGCATGGGTTTATATAAGCCGTCAATTTATTCATTGTCGGCTTTTTCTATGACTCCAACTACATTACTCATTATGTCATGTAGCTCGTCATTATGTCCTATATAGATATCACTTTCGGTAATATCTTGATAGAATTTTGTATTCGACTTGGGTGATACCTCGTAACATAATATTCTACCTATGCCACTATTTGCACCTAAACAATTTCTTCTAAAGTCAAAGATTAAATCTCTAAACATTGACGGAACTGCATAATTTACAATACTAGTTTCGTCTATTGGTACACCTGACGGCTTAGCAATAAATTTAATGATACTAATACTTTTTTGGTTGTATTCATGAAAATCACCATTACTAAGTTTAACAGGTGGAAATTCGTTGGTGCTCATAGTAGAACAATTTACATCTCCAAATGCTATTTCGGTAGCAAAACCCTGTTTTTCTAACTGCATAGCAACTGCTATAGCATTACAACATTTATCGGCTAATCTAGTACCTAATTCACCACACGACTGACCATAATCAATAAAGATTCTTATACATCTCTGTTCGTTATTGCGTTTTATACTCTCGAAAGGCATCTCACCACCCATGTATTTATCTATATTGATAATAGAGCCTGACATGTCTGCTCGTCTCTTTCTTCGACTATCTACACCCATTTCACCTAATTTTTTAGCATTATCAGGGTTAGCATAAATTTTTTGCTTTTTATCTTGATAGTATTTCCAAAGTTGAGGGCTAGAATACCCGTTACTAAATGATTTTAACAGATTCTGTCTAGAGCGAATGTCAAACAATCTCTCAAAATCAGAATACCCACCACTATTTCGTTTGTATGACTGGGTATTGAAAGAGTTTCTGTCATTGTCGTAACTATCACCTACAATTACATTTATAAAGTGCTCAAGGTTATTAAACTCGTGAATAAATGTCGGGTATTTTCTTTTCTGCATTCTTTTCTGAACAGGAGTGAGCTCACCTTTATACCTCATATTAGTAAATGTGAGGGGTCTGTTTTTATCCGTCTTCATGTCCTGACTTATAAGGTGTCTACTTCTACTCATTGTCATCTCCGTTTCCGTCATTCAAGCCGTTCCAAAATTTAGTCATACTTATCTTGACAGATATAATTCCATTCTCTTCTCGAGACTTGTCTCTTCGTGCTCCTATTCTTTTTAATTCATCGTCAGACCAATCCAACAGGTAGGTTCTCAGAACCTCCGTAGGAGTCCAACCCTGTCTAACAAGTAGCGAACCCTGTATAAAGGCTCTCTGTGAGCATAATTGTCTAAGTTGCATATTCTCACACATGATATACTTTCTAACCTGTGTAAATATTCTTTGCATTTCTTTGATGCTCGGAAGAATATCTAACATGTCGGCTTTAGTCAACTTAGTCGGCTTAGGGTATTTAATACTTTCGTCTCTAGGTAGACCCATAAGATAATTATTTATGTGAGAGTCAAATCCTACATAAGCTTTTGAGCATGTGAATCTATTTAGTGTCGCTAAATCAATTTGTTTCCTGACATATCCTGAGCCACCTGACGAATTAGAACCACCCCATGTATTGGCAGTACATAAAATGTATGTATCATCATGGAGTAGTGCTAACTCGTTATCTTTCCTGAGGGGAACAGATATAAATCCATTCGATAGTAACGAATTTAATCCGTTCATTACATCAGGGTCTCCGTTATCAAACTCGTCAAGTAGTAAAAAGCCACCATTTTCGACAATATTTAAAAATTCAGTGTCGATAAATTCGCCCATTACATTCATTCTACCTGTCAAGTGAGCCTCAGACATACCTGAGGTCAGAGATAGAGCATGGAATTGTTTACAATTCAAATCTTTGGATAATTGCTCTGCCATGTGTGTTTTTCCTGTACCTGCCTCACCGACACAGAGTGCAAGTTTATTAGTCTCGAGCAATAGCTTAACCCTGTCAAACTGCCAATGTCTTATTTCTTCTGACTGAATCGCCTGATTCTGTTGATTGCCCTGTTGAGCACCAAGCATACCCTGAGATATCATCTCGGCTATATTGTCAACTTTTTGCTCTAATCCGTCAATTCGTTGCTCTTGCTTATCTCCATTCTTTACTTGTGGAGATTGAGCACCTTGTTCCATTGGTAGTGTATTACCCTCAGGAAAGGGTCTAGGTTGTGATTCTCCGTTACCCTGTGATTCTCCGTTACCTTGGCTTGAGCCACTCTCGTCTTCTGTGTAAATCATATTTTCCTCTAAACTAGTCATAAGGTTTAGTATCGTATTTTTTGAACCATACTTGATTTGTCGACGATAATCAGATGCTCTGCTACGAGATATCTCGCCTAACTCGACTAACTTATTGATAATCTTTCTAGCCTCAGGTCGTAACTCCGTCTTGACTTTCATATCCTTGTACAACTTCGTTGTAGGTTTATTTTCTATAATCATAATTTTGCTCCCATGCTTTTTATGTTATTATATATTTTATTATTTCCCATATTAAAAACTATGGGGAAATAATTAAAATATATATATTATCTCCACCACTCAGGTTTATCTCTGTTTTTCTCCCATTTAGCATAATGTTTCTCGTTAATAACATAGTCTCTATATGCTTGTATAGGGTCATCATTCTTGTATTCGTCAGGCATAGCCTGAGCAAGTGGTGTCATTTTACCTTGAATGATTTTATTAGGTATTACAAGTAAAGGAAATTTTAGCTTAGTAATACTAGCATGTTCTCTCCCATATCTGTATTTGTATTCATTACCGAGGGCAATGAAATGTTTGTATAGCCACATGTAATTTTCACTAGTCTCTCTAGCCCAAATTGTACACGGGTGATTCCAATATGCTCTCTTATATAAGCCTACTATGTCTGCATACTTGTCTCCGTCTAGCTCTCTGTGTGCCGTAGATAGCATCTGTGCCGTCTCTAGAGGCATCTTAACTAGCATCTTGTCAGGTTGTGCTATTGCCGACTTAATAGGGCACTCGTGTAAGTAAAATATATTCATATTTTCTCCTGTTTAATATATGACAGACATTATAGTCTGAGCACCATATTCTGATTTTTCTAATACTGCGTCGTTGTATTCCGTCAATGTCATTTTAGGTTTCCAACTCATGTCTCTCTCTATAGTTAAGCCAAAAGGTAATTTAATATCTTTTAGCTCGTCGAGACTAACATAACCTAACTCTACAAAACCCATGCCTAAGTCACACAAGCCAAACATTTCACCTGTTTCCTTATTATGCTCGGAAATAAGCCATGTAGCTTGTCCACACGGGTTAAATAACTTTAAGTAAGGTTTTCTCTTATCCTCGCTAATCTTTAGATTAGCATCTAGTTTCTTTTGAATATCTTTAGTAATTAATTTCATTTCTATTCCTCCGTTATGTAAATTTCTATTTCGTCTGATAGGTCCATTAAGTCTGCATCTAAACATTCTATAACTCCGACATTAGTATCTCTGTCGGCAATTTTAAAGTCCATATACATATGACCCTCTTCTTCGCTACTCATGTTGACTAAGATTAGTTCTTTGTCTCCGTGAGAATTTTGCTCAATTTGTAAGCATTCTATTAGCTTAGATATTTTCATATCTACTCCTCCTCCTGTGACATTAAGTGCCAATGACCCTGAACAATTTTAGTATAAAATTCCATGTCTTTGTAGTTGTCAATGTCTGACAAATCCTCGTCTTTTAATAAATACGCAAGAGAATTTGCGAATATCCAACATAATCTTCGGAACGAATAATTATTAAAAGGTAGATATTGGTCGGTATCTAGTCTTAATTGTTCTAAGATAGTGTCGACATCTTCGCCCTCCTCTTTTTGCTCCTGTAAATATTTAATAAATTCGTCTACGAAGAAAGACAGGTAGTCTCCCTCCTCGAATTTCTTTTGTATGTTGTCTCCTACAATGTCTGCATTTCTCATAATTTTTCCTCGTTTTGTTTGATTGCTATATATATTTTATTATTTCCCATATAAAAAGAATATGGGGAAATAATTAAAATATCTATATCTAATCGTTCCATATGTTCTTGATTATTTCCCAAACCACTATTGTAAATAGTGCCAATATAAATAAATTTAGATATATCATTTGTCCTCCTTGTTTCTGTAGTAGTGCTCTGCTACTATAGGTAGTAGCATTAATATTATTAGTGTAATAGATTCTATCATTATTCCTCCCCTAATTCTTGTTCATAATGAAAGTGTAGGTGGTCTACGCATTCCATTAATTGCATAATTGCATTTAGTTCATCATCTCCCTGATAATCTATAGCATCTTCGATGCTCCCTGTTTCAGTGATTATCGTCAAGCAATCCTGTAGGCTTGATAATGTATGCCTAAAGACATTATGTGTGTCTCTAGGGTGATTTAATAGCTCTCTATCTATTGTTCTTCCGTCTTCAAAACTCATATTAAACTTCCTTTCCGTATATTTCAATTAATGACTTAAAATCATTATCATTTATTCTTAAAGTAGATTCTATTTCAGTAGTTAGACTCTGTCTAGAGTTTAAAAAGTGTTTTTCATCTTCTGTTAACTCATTCTCGGAGAGAATAATATTAGCATGTTTTATATCTCCGTCAATGTCTCTCTTGGCTTGTTCTAGCATTACTATTAAATGTAATAAGTATTCTTTTCTCTTCATTATAAAACCTCCTCTAGTTTAGTTAGATTCCATTGAGTCTGTAGTTCTTTTGCTATATAATCTAATTCTTCTAAAGAAGTAGATTGACTTAAATATAGATTTAGAAAACTTTCTAAATCTGTTCTTAGTTCGTTTGCTATTTGCTCTGATGTATTTGCTTTATAATCTTCTGTTAATTTCATTATTAAACCTCCTCGGCTTTAGTTATTACGGAGTGGAATCCGTTGTTGGTTATCTCTCTAATCTTTCCATTCTCTTCTATGTAAGGAATGAAATTCTTTTGAAATACTCTGGCATTTAATCCCATAGCTTGAATAATCCCATTGATTCGGTTTCTAGTGGTATAAGTATTTTTACCACAGAGTGAAATCATTAGATTCTTGCATTCATTTCTGGCACTAGGGCAAATCATAGCTATTATATGTCCATAAAGCTCATAAGTTATTAAAGCTTTCACTTTAGATACCTTATCATTTCCTTGTTCTGCATTCTCTCCATTAGCAAACGCAGTAGACATTTTATCAGTTATTTTATAGTTTCTCATTATCTTAGCTCCTCAGTTAAGGTTATAGTTGTTCCGAACTTTTTGTTGAAATTATCTATTGATTCTTTCTGTTCTTTCTTTTGCTTATTGTTATTCTCGGTAACATTAGCATAAAAGTCTTTGTCTAAAGCTCCTGACTTAAAAGCCGTTCCAAAGTCTTTTAGTGAATTGAATGATTTCTTTGTATTTCTCATGGATTTATCTCCTCGGTCGTTAATTTGCTTATCTTCTCTTTTATATCTTTTATTATTATTCACAAACAAAGTAATAGGAATAATAATAAAATATAAAAGAGAGTTTGGTGCTCCGTTGAAATGTGGAGCTATCCCTCTTTGAAGGGAAAGGGAAAGAACCCTCTTTCCCTCGTGCGAAGGGTGGTCTCCGTCGAACTTTCGTCGAAATTCAGTCAAGGGCATCTCCTTTAGTGTCGGGAAAGGACGCACCTCTCCCTCGGCTCGAATTTCGAGCACTCCGAATCTTCGTCGGTGGTCTCGAGAGGGGAATCCCTCGAATCAGTGGCAGTTGTCGATACAAACTGCTTGGGGTTCTATGTCGGTTAGTCCGTCAGTTAAACGAAATCCTCCCCTAGGTTCTCGTCACAAAACTGATACTCTACCTCGTCGGCAGTAGTGAACAGGTCAACGACTATACCGACGGCATAGATGTCGTTTATCTCACATTTCTCCTCGGCATCGAAAATGTCCGTTACCAATACCGACGGCATTGCTTTCAGGATATCCTGAAGTGCTCTCTCTTGAGCCTCGTCGGTAATTTCTACCAATGCCTGAGCTACTCCCTGTTGGCTCCCCTTAATAAGAGTCGCTAAAAGGACTGCCTCTTCAGAGAATGTTTCTCTCTGTAAAGTTGTCGAGCCGTATGCAGTCTCGTCTATTAGTCTGTGGGTCTGTTCATATGCTACTTGTGTTTTCATTTTTATTTCCTCTCCTGACATCGTCAGGCGTTTTATGAAATGTGCTCTATCGTCACAAATCATGTTGTTTTTTAGTCGACAATCCTTGGCAATCCCCGAAACTTTTGTCTCGGTGGCTGTGTCGGTCTGTCTAGCGTTTTGCATATGCAAACTTATATATACGAGGGGTGAGATGCAAGGGGTTTCGGCTAAGTCTACTTATTGCTAGGGATAGCGTGCTCTTTCCTCGGTGCAAAATGATAATTGTATGCGTGGATAGGTGGTGAAGGGTGCTCAGTTGAAATGGTTTGAGCACCAAACAAACCGACTGGTCGGTCTGGTCTGTAAGTCTAGCAATATCAACACTTAGTAGGATTCTCAACTAGATTCCTAAAAACCAATGTAAGTCGAGGGGGGGGGTCGTCACCAAAAAAAAGAACCACGCACATACTTATAAAATTTTTAGAGTTTTGGGTTGTGTCGTAAGTCAAGATATTGCTTAAGATAGGGAATCGGCTAACTATACTAACTAACTAGCTAGTCTAGCTAGTTGGTTAGTCGTTAGTTATAACTTAAAGTTAATATAAAAAAAGCCGTTTGTCAAGTAATATATAAATAAAGACCTAAAATATATTTTATTTTTTTTTCTTGACTTTTAAGAAATTAGTTGTTTAAGCTATGGTATGATAAAACCTAAGAAAAAACCTACCAAGAAAGATTTAGTTTATAACATCGCCCTCAATAAGAGAATGATTATTGAGTTAAACCAACAAATAGGAATACTTGAGTCTGTTATTAATAAATATATAGAAATGAAAAAAGATACAACAAAATTTAATAAATATTTACAAGACCAATTTGATAAGGAAGCCGATGAAAAAACTAACAATTCCGAAGAAACTACTTAAATTACCTGTTAACGGTCATATATATGATATAAGGTTCATTGAAGGTCGCAAGGCTGAGTATGGGTCAGATGATTGTGAGATACTAGGAGCTGTAAGCATGAGACAGTGTAGTATTATTATAGAAACAGATATGGAAGATAGTAAGATATTAGAAGTATTGTGCCACGAAGTACTACATGCTATTACTTATGGCACTAGTTTAGAAATGTCAGAAACACAAGTCCAGGTTATTGCTAATAGTCTATACCAATTAGGCTTTGGTAATTACTTATGGGAAAAATCAGGAGGAAAATATGATTCCTAACTACGACGCTATCGTTAAAAAGGCTAAGTCCTTATGCGATAACAAGAATATAGACTATGCTCAACAAGATGAACCGTTCTCTAACTTTGAAATGGTAGAATCTCTTAAGATTTGCGATACGCCTACAGGTATTTTAGTAAGAATATCGGATAAACTAGCTAGAATAGCTAATTTACAGAAGAGAAATGGTAAAGTTGCAATAAAAGATGAAAAACTTGAAGACACCCTATTAGATTTAATAAATTATAGTATAATTCTTACTAGTTATCATTTATACAATAATGATAGGTTAGATTTATTAGAAGATATGGAAGACAGTTATGATACATCCAGGTAAAGTACTAGAAATAACATTGAAAAAGAAAAAAGTCAATATACATTGTCTTACTGACGTTCACGTTGGTAGTAAAGTATTTGACAGAATGTTATTTTTAAAAGCTATAGACAAAATTAAAAAAGACCCTAATGCTGTTTGGTTTGGAAATGGAGATATGTTGGAATTTATTCCACCTAACTACCATATACCAGAAGGTGACCAAGCATTTGATAATAATGAGCAGTATGAACAGTTCGTTAATATGATTAGACCTATTAAAGATAAATGTTTATTTGTTAGAGGTGGTAATCATGATACATTAAGGTCTGTTAGATTAGCAGGAATAGATATTGTTCGAGTTATGTGCGATGATTTAGAAATACCATACTTTCCTTTCCCAGGATATACCGTACTTAATTATAAAAACGGTACATTTACTTTTGCAAGTGGACATGGAAAAAGTGGAGCAAAAAATGGAGATATGGAGCTTATCAGACTAAGAAACATTTTTCCTGATGCTGATATGTACTATTTAGGTCATAATCACCAACTTTACGCAAAACCAATAGATTCTTTTGAAATATTAAAAGATGATGAAGAAGTAAAAAGACAATGGTTTGTAAGAGGAGGTTCGTTTATAGGATATGCAGAGTATGCACGTTATGCTATGTTTGAACCACAAACTAAAGGTTGGGTAGAAGTAAAGTTAGGTAAAGATGACCCACAGTACATTGTACATCGCAAATGAAAAAAAGAATAATTAAAGAGAAGGAGCACGTAGTATATGATACCATCGATGAACTTAGGCAGGTTATGCCAAATGAAAAAGTGTATGATGACTGGAGAAGTGCTCCCTTGTATTCTTGGGTATTGACGGATGATGAGCAGGTTTGTCAGATTCTTGACAAGGGCTTATTACAAAAGCATCCATACATAAGAACAGCTATCGGAATGTTTCATTGTGTTCCTTCTCAGAAAATTGAGGGAGATTTACGTAATAACATATATAACTTTAGTGGAAAGCACGCAGAACAACAAGTTTATGATAGGGTAAAACCTACTAAACAAGAATATTTGTTTGCTAGATATGTAGCTAAAGGAGATGGCATATTAGAATCTTTTAAACAAGCTTTTCCAAAAGCAGGTTCAGAAGACTATATAAAAAAAAGAAGCAGTCTATTATTAAAGACTGAAAGGATAAAAAAATTGATTGATACAGAAATACAAAAAATTTTAGAAGAAACAGAGATTACTCCTAAATATTTACTATTAAAGACAAAAGAAATAGTAGATAACGAAGAAGCAAGAGATGGAGATAAAATATCGTCGCTGAAGATGCTAATGGAAATAGCTGGTATGTTAGGTAAAAAAGAACAGAAAACGGAATCACTTACACTGTTTAAAGGTTTTAGTGAGAAACAATTAAATTTATTGGAGGGTAATAGTGTCAAAGAAATTGCAACGCAAACAAGACAAGTGCATGATATGCCAGAAAGAGATTAAAAAAACGACAGCTCACTTACCTATGTTTGATTACATACTAAACGAGATGTATGAAGTACCTTTTGAAAATTATGTTTGTTCTGGATGTTTATGTGTTTATGATAAAAACATGAACTTAGTAGGAATAAATAAAAGCTTTATTATGGAATATGGAGAAGCTTAACATAACAGATAAAGAGCTTTTACTTCATAAAGCCTCTAAAGACCTAATACTGTTTGGTAAGTTATTTTTACCAAATGATTTTTTACATAAGTCCGAATCACCTCCCTTTCACTATGATTTGGGTAAAAAATTGATTAGTACAAAACCTGGAGCACGTATTTGTAATATTTTGCCTCGAGGTTTTGGAAAATCAGTATTAATGAAAGCTGCTATTATGCATAAGCTTTGTTTTACACCTAAAGACCAAGCACAGTTCATGGCTTGGGTAGCTGAAGAACAAGGTCAATCTATCGACCATTTAAAATATATTCGTTCACATTTAGAAAATAATGATGCTATTAAATACTATTTTGGAAATCTATGTGGTGGAGATACAGGCAAAAGATGGACAGAAAAAGACTTAGTTACAAATAAAGGACATCGTATTATTGCTAAAGGTACATCTCAACGATTACGTGGTCGTGCTGAAGTAGATGTAAGATACACAGGAATTATACTTGATGACTTTGAATCAGAGCTAAACACTAAAACTGCTATACGTAGAGATGAAATTAAACAATGGATTGTATCTACTGTATATCCAGCTTTAGAAGAAAGTCCAGGTCAAGAAGGTTGGATATGGTTATCAGGTACTATTGTACATTATGATGCTTTCTTACAAAATGTATGCGATGGATATGCTGATGCACAAAAACAAAAAAAAGACTATCCTTGGAATGTAACATTTATTAGAGCTATTGAAGATGGTAAAGCAGTATGGAACGAACAGTTTCCATTAAAAAAATTAGAACAAAAAAAACAAGAATTTATAGAAGCAGGTAAAATAGACAAATTTGCTCAAGAATATATGAATGATGCTAGAGATGTTGCTTCTGCTACATTCCAAATGGATAGATTAAAATATCATAACTATGATTTTTTTAGTGATGGAAAGTTTAGTTATTTAAAAAATAACGAAGAAATGATACCTATATACGTATATATGGGAGTTGACTTAGCTCATACAGCTACAAACAAGTCAGACTATCAAGTTATTATGATTATGGGTATAGATGCAAATAAAAATAGATATGTTATTGATTATTACCATGAAAAAATACCTGCATTTGATGTACCTAAAGAAATACTAAGAATGGCTAAAGAATATTCTCCTATAAGAAGATGTGCTGTAGAAACAGTAGGTGCTCAAGAAATGGTAAGAGATATGGTAGAAAGAATGGCAAGAAAAGAAAAAAGATTACTTCCAGGTATTAATAAAGGAGTAAGACCTCCACATGGTATTAAAAAAGAAGATAGATTAGAAATGTCTCTTGGTAGCATAGTAAACAGTAGAAAGCTTTATATGAAAAAAGAACATACTGAACTTATAGATGAGTTGTTTCAATTTCCTAAAGGAAGACACGACGACTTACTAGATGGACTATACTATTCTGACTTTTTTGCTAAACCACCAAGAAGTAAAGCAATACAAAACGAAGACTATCAAAGTCCAGATGACTTCGTACATGAAACACGAACTAAAATTAATTGGATGACAGGATTAAAAATATGAGATTTCGCATGATGACAGGTAGTAAATTCTTTAGGGAAATGGCATCTGACTATACTTTAACTGAATTTATAGATTACCTTAAAAAGGTAGAAGGATATAAAAACAAAGTTAAAGGTATATTTTATCCATACGATTCACCAGAAGGTGGATTAAAAACTATAGGTTATGGATATA
>Ga0181413_1000034_pt1 | contig 29860 bp, 20 predicted proteins | sample 36SPOviralmetaG_FD_130111 | JGI IMG/M metagenome (GOLD analysis project Ga0181413, IMG submission 130111) | Marine viral communities from the oligotrophic San Pedro Time Series (SPOT) site, San Pedro Channel, CA, USA - 36 SPOT_SRF_2012-09-28 | ecosystem: Environmental > Aquatic > Marine > Strait... | reverse complement strand
GCATCACTAGCTATATCTTCATCAAATCAATATACAGGATCAAACTATTATTCAATAGAAAGGTATTTAGGTAACCCATTTAACATATCAGGATCAACAGGATATAATTTTAAAGTAACATCTTCTGATGCTTATTGTTCAGTAAGACAATTATATTATACAAATTATTTATCTGGTAGTAATGGTGAAGTACAACCTATGAACACAGCTAGTTTTGCTGTTGATGGAACAATTCAAGGACGTGTTGGTTCTAATGCTTTTTATAATTATGACCAAACAGATTTAGTTCCATATAAATATTTTCCAACAAGTTCTTATCATGCATTAACACCATCACAAAATGGATCAATATATGGTAAAGCAATTTACGGAATAGATAAATATAGTATTTCAGTTATTGAACCTACTGTAGCAATTATGTCTATTCCCCAACAATTATATGGAGACCAAATAATGCCTGGTTCACTTAAAATAACTTGTCCAAGTGGTAGTTATTTTGATGATGGAGAAGGTAGATTAAAAAGACAAAATAATTTTAATTCATCTTCTATTTATGTAGGTAATATAATTTATCAACATGGTATGATTATTTTTACAGGAGGTAGTAGAAATGAAGTAACAGGTGAATTTTCAAAATATGGTACTGCTGAATATGGAGATGATACTTATGGGGGAAGATTAGTAGGAGCTAATGATGTAGCAGATTTTGCTCTAAGTAGTAATATAACTGCATCATTTTCAAGTTCCTTTACTATTTATGAGACGCAATATAAAGCAACAATTTCTGAAGATGAATTTAATTATTCCCAAAACCCCTCAATAATATCTGGGTCAGCAAATACAGGAATTTATAAAACTTTTGCAACTAGTTCATTTTTTACTCCTTACGTAACTACTGTTGGTATGTATAACGAGCAAAATGAATTGTTAGCGGTTGGAAAGTTGGCACAACCATTACCAACTTCTCAAACTACTGACACAACTATTTTAATAAACATTGATAGACAATAATTAAATAATATTTATAATAAATACAAAATTAAACCATGGCTCTTAAATCATTATCCAAAACTGGGATCGCAACTGGGCAAACCATAGAAGCACTACAGGTTTCTCAATCTGTCGATGCCTTTACTGGGATTCAAGATTACCAGATTAAAACATCAGGCTCACTTTTAGTAACAGGTTCATTTCAGGTTAGTCAATCATATTCTTCAGGTTCTATAACCCAAGGTATCCATTTACATGGTTTGACAAATATATCAGGTAGTTTAGATGGTAGAATAGAAACATTAGCAGTTAATACAGCTGATGGACAATTATTTTTTAACTCTTTAGCTAGTTCTCAAGGTACTACAGGTGCTCAGGGTACTCAAGGAACAACAGGTACTCAAGGTATTCAAGGAATACAAGGTATTGTTGGTCCTTCAGGTGCAGGTGGTACTCAAGGTACTACAGGTACTCAAGGTGAAACAGGTACTCAGGGAATACAAGGTATAACTGGTACACAAGGAACACAAGGTATTCAAGGTATAACAGGTGCAAAGGGTGAAGAAGGAGAAAAAGGAGCTAAAGGTGCACAAGGTGAAACAGGAGCAGGTGGTTCAACTGGAACTCAAGGTACTCAAGGTATACAAGGTATACAAGGTATACAAGGTACAGATGCAATAGGTACACAAGGAACAACTGGAACACAAGGAACACAAGGTATCCAAGGTATAACAGGCTTAGGCACACAAGGTACTACAGGAACTCAAGGAACAAACGGAACACAAGGTACTCAAGGAATTCAAGGTGCTGCAGGAAATCAAGGAACTACAGGAACACAAGGTATTCAAGGAATACAAGGTATTAATGGTATCCAAGGTATACAAGGTTTAACCGGTGCTCAAGGCGCAACAGGTACTCAAGGAGAAACAGGAACACAAGGAACACAAGGAACACAAGGTACACAAGGTATACAGGGTATTCAAGGTATAACTGGTGTAGGTTCTCAAGGTACTCAAGGTGAAACTGGTGCTCAAGGTGCAACCGGTGATAAAGGACAAAAAGGTGAAATAGGTGCTCAAGGAATTCAAGGTACCCAAGGTATTCAAGGTGTTCAAGGTATTATTGGATTACAAGGAACACAAGGTGAAACAGGTACTCAAGGAATACAAGGTATAACAGGTGCAGGTACTCAAGGTACTACAGGTGCTCAAGGCACTCAAGGAACAACAGGTACTCAAGGTATTCAAGGAATACAAGGTATACTTGGTATTCAAGGAATACAAGGTATAGAAGGAAATGGTGCTCAAGGTATACAGGGTACACAAGGTGTTCAAGGTATACAAGGTATAACAGGAGAAGGATCAACAGGTGGTGGAGATGTTTATAATAGTAATATAAGATATATAATTGATCAAGGTGGTTCTGATTATACTTTAGAATTAACTTCAACGGGTGATGAATGGGGAGGAAAATCTTGGAATAGAGTAACAACAGTACTTAATGTTACAAGTTCAAATCACGGTTTAAGTAATGGTGATGTTGTAATGATAAGAAATGCTGGTGGTCAGGATTATTTAATTAGAGCAATTACAAAATTAGATGATGATAAATTTAGCTGTGCAGTAGCCAATAGTAATGGCACTTCAGGAGATGCTTTAGCATATGTTCCTGCATTTTCAGCTAGTGTAACTCAAAATTCAGGTGATGTTACTGCAATAGGAATAATAGCCCCAGGAGGAAATAGTGGTAGTACACAATTAAATTCTATAAGATTATTTGCTAATAATATGCAATCATCTCCAATAGCAATAACTTTACCAGCTGGAACACAAGAAGGAGCAGGTACATTTGGTAGTAAATCAAATATTAACCCAGTAGTAATGAGTGGTTTAGGTGTTACTGGAACAGGAAATTCAACTAGTTTTCCACCAACACAACAATATGCTTTAGGTTCTAGTTTTAATATTTTAAATGTTGGTAATGTTGATCAATTTGGCCCAATAATACTTAAAATTAATATTTAAAAATAAAAAATGGTTCCATTTAATAGTTGCTTCAATATATATAAAAAAATAAATTAAATGGCGTCTAAAAGACTTTTTTATGGTAAGGTAATTGGTAGTGCAGTTTACAAAAGTGGTGATAATTCATTTATTAGAGTAGACGGAGTATATGCCACTGGAACTAACACAATTACAAGTGTAGTTAATAATGCAGGAGGTAATGTAAACTTTACTGAAGCCTTAATTGGACAAACATTAACACAAGCTTCAGCCTTCCCTACAGGAACAACAATAACAAATATATCAGGTACTACAATAACAGTAAGTGGAACTTCTGCAGCAAGTGGTACATTAACTAATGGTAGAATTGCTCCTCCAGCAGGACAATTTTATATAGCTTCAGGTTCTTTATCAGTTCCATCAAACTCACCTTTTAGATACACAGATGTAACAGGTAGTAGTGATGCTAATTACACAGCTGGAGGAAATAAATACGCTATTTTATTCCCTTTAGCTAATACATCATCGGATTCTACTCAAATTGTAGGTGAATTTGCTCAATTAGAAGTATCAAAATTTGGTTCAAGATCAAATAATGTAAATGCATCTTATTATATAAGTGCAAGTGCAACAGGTGTAGATGGAATACCAGCAGGTAGAACCATGTTATCAACCAATACAACTTTTGCTATAGCAGAAATGAGTTTTAGTCAATCTTTAACTCCAATTTATAATGCAAATGATATTGGTATTAATAGTGGATACGCATTATCAGCATATGGTATAGCGGTAGATAACGCGCTTGATACTTTTTCTACGGGTAGTGGTGCAGCAACAGGAGGTACTGGTTCATTCAGTGGTTCATTCACAGGTTCATTTAAAGGAGATATAACAGCTTCAAAAGTTACTAATGCATTAACAGATGGTAATGGTATTACAGATTTCACATATGATGGTAGTGCTCCAAAATCTGTTTCAATACAAGTTTCAGGATCAACACTTGAAGTAGGTGCTTTAGGTATAAGAGTAGCAGATGATGGTATTACTGCAATGCAAATATCTTCATCAGCAGTATCAGCTTCTGGTGCATTATTTGGTGGTGGTGGTACAAAATTAGGAGTTCAAGTAGATGGTAATACAATTGATATTTTTGGAGGACAGTTAAGAGTTATTCCAGGTAGTTTACCTACTTCATCTTTAGCAACTTCAAGTTTTACTTTAGGTACTAATGTAATAACATTAGGTGATGTAGCAACTACAATAAATAAATTACAATTAACAGCAACAACAGCTTCAGGTGAATTTAGTGGATCATTTAGTGGTTCATTCCAAGGTGATGGTTCTAATTTAACTGGGATAGCATCAACATTAATGTATACTGCTTCTTTAGGATCAGGAAGTGTAAATTTAAAAACACAAGCATTAAATATATTAGCAGGAGAAGGTATTGACACATCAGGATCAAATAATACTGTAACAATATCTGGTGAAGATGCTACTACAACAAATAAAGGTATTGCTTCATTTGATTCAAGTGATTTTCAAGTAGCAGCAGGTGCTGTTAGTTTAGCTAATAGTTTAGCTATACCCACAATGTCTATTGGAGAAGATTTAACCGTTGGGGTAGATGTTACTGTAAACCAAGATTTAACAGTTACTAGAAATGCAACAGTTCAAGGTAATTTAATTGTTCAAGGTACAGCTTCTTTCCAACATGAAAATAATTTGGATGTTGCCGATAGATTTATTAGATTAGCATCAGGTTCAACAAGTAATGGAGATGGTGGTTTAGCAATACAACAAACGGCTGCTGATAATACTGAATTATTTGGATTTGATTATAATGCTAATAGATGGGGATTTACTTCATCATTTGATCCAGGTGCAGGTAGTGGATTTGTACCTAAATCATTTGCTGCAGCAGTAGCTAATAATAATAGCATTTCAGGTTCATCCACTTTCCAAGCAGTTGGAAACATATACATTGATGGGAATGGTGAAATTTATATTTATTCATAAATTTGTTTTTTTAATGGGTTACATTTATTCCTCCTTGGTTAATATTTATAATAAATAAAAATATAATTCTACCTAATGGCTCTTAAAAAGATAATAAAAACTGGTGTAGAAACAGGACAAACTATTGAAGCGTTACAGGTATCTCAATCCTTTGATGCATTTAACCCTAATTCTACAGTTGGATATGAAATTGGTATTTCAGGTTCATTAGCAGTTTCTGGTTCATCTACTTTTCATTTAGCAACATCTGCAGATAAAATTAAAATTGAAAATGTTCAAGCTAATCCTTCTGCTTCAAATGCATTACAAGTATTAGTAGCTGATACAGGTTCAGGTGTTTTATATTATGATACTTCAATTGGTGCTCAAGGAACACAAGGTATTCAAGGTACACAAGGTATAACTGGTGCCCAAGGTACTCAAGGTATTCAAGGTATAACTGGAGCACAAGGTGCAACAGGTACTCAAGGTGTAACTGGTATAGCAGGTAATACAGGTGCTCAAGGTACTACAGGTACTCAGGGTGCTACTGGAACACAAGGAACACAAGGAACTACAGGAGCACAAGGTATTCAAGGTACATTTGGTGCACAAGGTACAACCGGAACACAAGGTGAAACAGGTACTCAAGGTGAAACCGGTGCTCAAGGTGAAACAGGTGCTCAAGGTATACAAGGAACAACAGGTAACACAGGTAGTCAAGGTACACAAGGTACACAAGGTACTACAGGTAATGTAGGCCCACAAGGTATTCAAGGTACAACAGGTACAACAGGAACACAAGGAGCAACTGGAATACAAGGTATTCAGGGTATAGTAGGTATTACAGGTTCAACAGGACCACAAGGTATAACTGGTACAACTGGAGCAAAAGGTGATACTGGTACAAAAGGTGAAATAGGAGAAGGTGCCCAAGGAACAATTGGAACTCAGGGTGCTATAGGTACTCAAGGTATTCAAGGTATAACTGGTAATAAGGGACAAAAAGGAGAAATAGGAGCACAAGGTATAACTGGAACTCAAGGTGAAACAGGAACACAAGGAGAAACAGGTACACAAGGTACTCAAGGTATTCAAGGTATTACAGGCCAAAAAGGAGCTCAAGGAGAAACAGGAACACAGGGTGAGACTGGTACTCAAGGAGAAACTGGTGCTCAAGGTGTCCAAGGTATTCAAGGTATAACTGGTAGTAAAGGGCAAAAAGGAGAAATAGGAGCACAAGGTGCAACTGGAGCACAAGGTATTCAAGGTATAACAGGTACAAAAGGACAAAAAGGAGAAGTTGGTGCTCAAGGAATAACAGGACAAAAAGGTTCAAAGGGAGCTGTAGGAGCTCAAGGTGAAACTGGAATACAAGGTATAACTGGAACTCAAGGAGAAACTGGAACTCAAGGAGAAACAGGTGCGCAAGGAGAAACAGGTGCACAAGGTATAACTGGTACTAAAGGAGCTCAAGGAGAAACAGGAACACAAGGTGAAACTGGTACTCAAGGAACAACAGGTGCTCAAGGAATAACTGGTGTAAAAGGACAAAAAGGTGAAATTGCTGCACAAGGAGAAACGGGTACTCAAGGAACAACAGGTACACAAGGTATCCAAGGTATTCAAGGTACAATTCAACCAGGACCAGTAGGTTCTCAAGGAACAACAGGTACTCAAGGTACAACTGGTGTACAAGGTACTGATGGTAATTTTGGTGGTGCTACATTTGATTATACATTTGATTCAGCAATATTACCTGCAGATCCAACTGCAGGAAAAGTAAGATTAAATTCAGCATCAGGTACGGCAGCTGGTCAAAAAGGTGCTACTAAAATGTATATTGATGATACTGATGATAATGGTAATGATATTTCATCATTTATGGAATCAATTGATTCTGTTGCTTCAGCCGTTAAAGGACATGTTAGAATATCTAATATTACTGATGCTTCTCAATTTATTTTATTTGCAATTAGTAATTTAACTGATAATACAGGTTGGTGGACAATAGATATATCTCAAGAAGCTTATTCAGCAGATTCTCCATTTACAAATTTAGAAGATGTTATTTGTTCATTTGTAACTACAGGTGATAAAGGAGACACAGGTGCTCAAGGAATACAAGGTATACAAGGTGTACCAGGTCAAAAAGGTGAAGTAGGTGCTCAAGGTATAACTGGTGCCCAAGGTATTCAAGGTGTAACTGGTGCTCAAGGTATTCAAGGTATTACAGGTACAAAAGGACAAAAAGGAGAAGTAGGTGCTCAAGGTATAACTGGTGCCCAAGGTATTCAAGGTATAACTGGTACTCAAGGTGAAACTGGAATACAAGGTATAACTGGAACTCAAGGAGAAACAGGTACTCAAGGTATTCAAGGAATACAAGGTATAACTGGTGCTCAAGGTGAAACTGGAATACAAGGTATAACTGGAACTCAAGGAGAAACAGGTGCGCAAGGTGAAACTGGAATACAAGGTATTACTGGTACTCAAGGAGAAACTGGTACTCAAGGTGAAACTGGAATACAAGGTATAACTGGTGCTCAGGGTATAACTGGTACTCAAGTTACACAAGGTATACAAGGAACAACTGGTACAAGTGTTCAAGGTACACAAGGTATACAAGGAACAAGTGGTACAAGTGTTCAAGGTACACAAGGTATACAAGGAAAAACTGGTACAAGTGTTCAAGGTGCAGCAGGAACAGCTACTCAAGGTACACAAGGTATACAAGGAACAACTGGTACAAGTGTTCAAGGTCCCGCAGGTGCTGCTCCATCTTTATCAGCTGGTTATATAGCATATGGAGGTGCCGGTAATGTAATTTCAGGAAGTGCTAATTTAACTAGAACAACAATACCATCATCAGCAGGTGAAGGAGTTTCAATTGTAGGATCCTTACACGTAGGTGGAAGTGGAGCAACTATTACAACAGTAGGTGCTATTGCTGCTACAAATGATATTACTGCATTTTATTCATCAGATAAAAGATTAAAAGAAAATATAGTCCCAATAGATAATGCATTAGAAAAAGTATTACAAATAAGTGGTGTTAATTTTGATTGGAAATCATTATCTCAAGAAGAAATTAGAAATATTCATCCTAATTCAGGATATGATGTAGGAGTTATAGCACAAGAAATAGAAGAAGTACTACCAGAAGTTGTAACTACTAGAGAAACAGGATACAAAGCTGTTAAGTATGAAAAGATAGTTCCGTTATTAATTGAAGCAATTAAGGAACAACAAAAACAAATCAACAAACTTAAGGATAAGAATTAATATTTAATTCCATTTTATATATTTATAACAAAATAAATTATAGGCCTAACGGAAGTGGGCTCATTTTGAGTTACCAACCATAATTATTAAGATATATGCCCAATTGGAAAAAAGTTGTCGTTAGTGGTTCTAACGCCGAATTAAACAAATTAAATGTCTCCACTGCACTCACCGCGAGTGGACTTATCTATCCAACCTCAGATGGTTCAGTAGATCAATTCATAAAAACAGATGGTTCAGGTAACTTAACTTTTGGAGCTGGTGTAGGTTCCCAAGGTACACAAGGTGCTCAAGGTACAATTGGAGCTAAGGGACAAAAAGGTGCTCAAGGTGCTACTGGTACTCAAGGAGAAACAGGTACTATTGGTACTCAAGGTATTCAAGGTATAACAGGTGCTCAAGGTGTTCAAGGTATTCAAGGTATAAATGGAACACAAGGAACTACAGGAACACAAGGAACTACAGGAACACAAGGTACTACTGGAACACAAGGTACTACTGGAACACAAGGTATTCAAGGTATTCAAGGTGGAAGTGGAACACAAGGAGAAACAGGTACACAAGGTACAGATGGAGATAAAGGTGCTCAAGGTACTAATGGAGCACAAGGTATCCAAGGTATTACAGGTACTAAAGGAACAACTGGTACACAAGGAACACAAGGAACTACTGGTACTCAGGGTATTCAAGGTATAACAGGTGATAAAGGAGCTCAAGGTGAAACAGGTACTCAAGGTACTAATGGAACACAGGGTATTCAAGGTATTACTGGTTTACAAGGAACAACAGGTACTCAAGGAACACAAGGAGAAACTGGTACACAAGGTGAAACAGGTACACAAGGTATTCAAGGAGTACAAGGTACTCAAGGAATAACTGGTGTAAAAGGTCAAAAAGGTGAAATAGGAGCTCAAGGTACAGTAGGTAGTCAAGGTATTCAAGGAATACAAGGTGAAACTGGTACACAAGGAACTCAAGGAACAATAGGTACACAAGGTATTCAAGGTATTCAAGGTATAACTGGTGTTCAAGGAGCTCAAGGTATAACTGGTACTCAAGGAGCTACTGGTACTCAAGGAACACAAGGCATTCAAGGTATTACTGGTACTCAAGGAGAAACAGGAACACAAGGAGAAACAGGTACACAAGGTACAGTTGGTACTCAGGGTGTTCAAGGTATTCAAGGTACTACTGGAACTCAAGGTGAAACTGGAACACAAGGTATTCAAGGTATTCAGGGTATTCAGGGTATTCAGGGTATAACAGGATCAAAAGGACAAAAAGGTGAAATAGGAACCCAAGGTGAAACTGGAACTCAAGGTACTCAAGGTATCCAAGGAACACAGGGTATTCAAGGAACATTAGGTACACAAGGTACTACTGGAACACAAGGTATTCAGGGTATACAAGGTATCCAAGGTATAACAGGTGCAGGTACTCAAGGTACAACTGGTTTAAAAGGTCAAAAAGGAGAACTTGGTACTCAAGGTATTCAAGGAACACAAGGTATTTCTGGTGCATCAGTTGATGGTGTAAAAGGTCAAAAAGGAGAATTAGGTACCCAAGGAGCAACAGGTACTCAAGGTACTACTGGTACTCAAGGTATTCAAGGTATTACAGGTGCACAAGGTACTCAAGGAGAAACAGGTACACAAGGTACAGATGGAGATAAAGGTGCTCAAGGTACTAATGGAACACAAGGTATTCAGGGTATTACAGGTGCTCAAGGTACAACTGGTCAAAAAGGAACAATTGGTGCCCAAGGTATTCAAGGTACTACAGGAACAACAGGTAGTACAGGTACACAAGGTATTCAAGGTATAACTGGAACACAAGGTGTACAAGGAACACAAGGTGTACAAGGTACAGATGGTAATTTTGGTGGTAATTCATTTAATTATGCATTTGATACTTCAACAACATCAGCAGATCCAGGTTCTGGAGATATAGCTTTAAATAATGCAACTCAAAATAACGCAACAGCTGCTTATATTTCACAAAATGATGCAGGAGGATCAAGTATTGAATCTACACTTCAAACATTAGATTCAGTTACTTCCGCAGTTAAAGGACATATTAGAATATCTAATAGAACAGACGCTTCACAATTTTTAACATTTGCAATTTCAGACCTTACAGATAATGGTGCATGGTGGACACTTAATTTAACCAATGAAGCAAGTTCAGCAGCATCACCTTTTTCAAATGCTGAAGATATTATTTGTTCATTTGTTTCTGTTGGAGATAAAGGAGATACAGGTGAAAAAGGACAAAAAGGAGAAATAGGAGCTCAAGGTATTCAAGGTATAACAGGTGCTCAAGGTGTTCAAGGTACAAATGGTGTTCAAGGTACAACTGGACCACAAGGTGAAACTGGAACTCAAGGAACACAAGGTATCCAGGGTATAACAGGTATTCAAGGTATTCAAGGAACACAAGGTATTCAAGGAACACAAGGAGTACAAGGAACACAAGGTATTCAAGGTACAATTGGTAGTACAGGTGCCCAGGGAACAACTGGAACACAAGGTACAACTGGTGATCAGGGTACTAAAGGGCAAAAAGGTGAAGTAGGTACTCAGGGAACACAAGGAATACAAGGTATTCAAGGTATTCAAGGAACACAGGGTATTCAGGGTATTCAAGGTACTACTGGAACTCAAGGTGAAACTGGTACACAAGGTACTCAAGGAACACAAGGTATTCAAGGCATACAAGGTGTACAAGGTATTCAAGGCACACAAGGTACTCAAGGAACACAAGGTGTTCAAGGTATTACAGGTAATGAACCTATAACAGATGCATTTGCTATAACAGTTATAAGTGGAAATTATTATATAGATGGTGTTCAACAAGCAACAATTGATTTATTAAGAGGATTTACTTATACATTTGACCAGACAGCCGGTTCAAATAGTAATCACCCAATAGCAATATCAACAACTAGTGATGGAACACATGGCGGTGGATCTCAATATACAAGCGGTTGGAGTACCAATGGCGGCTCAGCTGGTTCAACTTTAATTTCAACATTTAAAGTACCACAAAATGCGCCAAATACATTATATTATTATTGTCAATTACATTCAGGAATGGGTGGTCAAATTGATATTGAAACCTTATCAGATGGTGCTCAAGGTACTCAAGGTACTCAAGGAACACAGGGTATTCAAGGAACACAAGGTGTACAAGGAATTCAAGGAACAATTGGAAGTCAAGGTACTCAAGGAACACAAGGAACACAAGGAATACAAGGTATAACTGGTACACAAGGTGCTACTGGTACTCAAGGAACTCAAGGTATAACTGGAGCTCAAGGAATACAAGGCATACAAGGAACAACTGGTACTCAAGGTATTCAAGGTATTCAAGGTATAATTGGTGTTCAAGGTATTCAAGGAACAACTGGTTCACAAGGAACACAAGGTACAACAGGTGAAAAAGGACAAAAAGGAGAAATAGGTGCTCAAGGTACTACTGGAACACAAGGTATTCAAGGTATTACTGGAACACAAGGTGAAACTGGTACACAAGGTATTACTGGTACTCAAGGTGAAACAGGAACTCAAGGTTCAACTGGAACACAAGGTACTACTGGAACACAAGGTATTCAAGGAACACAAGGTATTCAGGGTATAACTGGTACTCAGGGTGAAACTGGAACACAAGGAATACAAGGAACACAAGGAACAACAGGTGCTCAAGGTATACAAGGTACAATTGGAACACAAGGTGAAACAGGTACACAAGGTATTCAAGGTATTCAAGGTGAAACAGGTACACAAGGTATACAGGGTATAACAGGTACTAAAGGACAAAAAGGAGAAATTGGTGCTCAAGGTATTTCAGGTACTAAAGGAGCTCAAGGCGAAACAGGTACTCAAGGTGAAACTGGAACTCAAGGTGAAACAGGTACTCAAGGTACTACTGGAACACAGGGTATTCAAGGTATCCAAGGGATACAAGGAATACAAGGAACACAAGGTATCCAAGGTATTACTGGAGCACAAGGAATACAAGGAACACAGGGTATTCAAGGTACATTTGGTACTCAAGGTACTACTGGAACACAAGGTATACAGGGTATTGTTGGTAATAAAGGAGAGATTGGTGCACAAGGAGTACAAGGTATTCAAGGAATACAAGGTATTCAGGGTACTCAAGGAACAACAGGTACTCAAGGAACACAAGGAACACAAGGTATACAAGGTGTTCAAGGAGTAGATGGTAACTTTGGAGGTAATTCATTCGACTTTACATTTGATACATCAACAGTAGCAGCTGATCCGGGTCAAGGAAAAATAAGATTAAATAGTGCTACACAAAACAGTGCTACAGCGGGGTATATTGATGAAACGGATGATGCTGGTAATAGTATACAATCAACACTACAAACAATTGATGCTGTTTCATCAGCAGTTAAAGGACATATTAGAATATCTAATAGAACAGATGCATTACAGTTTTTAACATATGCAATTAGTGATTTAACTGATAACGGTACATGGTGGACACTTGATTTAACTAATGAAGCTGGTTCTTCAACTTCACCATTTACAAATAGTGAAGATATAATAGTTTCATTTACATCAGTTGGTGATAAAGGAGATACAGGTGCACAAGGTATTCAAGGTACTCAAGGTATTCAAGGAACAACAGGTACACAAGGTATACAAGGTATTCAAGGTATTTTAGGTGTACAAGGAGAAACAGGCCCAACTGGTTTAACAGGTAATACAGGTCCACAAGGTACAACAGGTACACAAGGTATACAAGGTATACAAGGTACTTTAGGTGTACAAGGAGCTGAAGGTTCAGTAGGTGCTCAAGGTATTCAAGGTATTCAAGGTACACAAGGTATACAAGGAACAGTAGGTGTTAAAGGACAAAAAGGAGAAATAGGAGCCCAAGGAACAACTGGAACACAAGGTATAACAGGAACTAAAGGTCAAAAAGGTGCTACTGGTACTCAAGGTGAGACAGGACAAAAAGGACAAAAAGGTGATTTAGGTGCTCAAGGAACTACGGGTACACAAGGAACAACAGGTACTCAAGGTATTCAAGGAATACAAGGTATAACTGGTGCTCAAGGTACTACTGGAACTCAAGGTGAAACTGGAGAAAAAGGACAAAAAGGTGCTACTGGTGCTCAAGGTGAAACAGGACAAAAAGGACAAAAAGGTGATTTAGGTGTTCAGGGTGTTCAAGGTATACAAGGTATTCAGGGTATTCAAGGTACTCAAGGAACACAAGGAACTCAGGGGACACAAGGAACACAAGGTATACAAGGAACACAAGGTATTCAGGGTATTCAAGGAATACAAGGTACAACAGGTACACAAGGAACACAGGGTATTCAAGGTACATTAGGTACAACAGGAGATAAAGGACAAAAAGGTGAAGTAGGTGCTCAAGGTGTACAAGGAACAACAGGTACTCAAGGTACAACTGGAGATACTGGTGCTCAGGGTATACAAGGTACTACAGGTACTAAAGGACAAAAAGGAGAAATTGGTGCTCAAGGTACTCAAGGTATTCAAGGAATACAAGGTATAACGGGTGCTCAAGGAACAACAGGTCAAAAAGGTGCTACTGGTGCTCAAGGTATAACAGGTACACAGGGTGAAACTGGAACACAAGGTACAACAGGTCAAAAAGGACAAAAAGGTGTTTTAGGTGCTCAAGGTATTCAAGGTACTACAGGAAATACAGGTGCACAAGGTATACAAGGTACTACAGGAAATACAGGTGCTCAAGGTACAACTGGAACACAAGGTATTCAGGGTATTCAAGGTATTCAAGGTACTCAAGGTACAACTGGTGCTCAAGGTACAACTGGTACTAAAGGACAAAAAGGTGAAATAGGTGTTCAAGGTATTCAAGGTACTCAAGGAACACAAGGTACACAGGGTATACAAGGAACAACAGGTACACAAGGTATTCAAGGTATTCAAGGCACAACAGGTCAAAAAGGACAAAAAGGTGTTATTGGAGCTCAAGGTATTCAAGGTACTCAAGGTATCCAGGGTACTCAAGGAATACAAGGTACAACTGGTTCAAAAGGACAAAAAGGTGCTACAGGTGCTCAAGGAATACAAGGTACTCAAGGAACAACAGGAACACAAGGTACACAAGGTATACAAGGTACAGATGGTAACTTTGGAGGTAATTCATTCGATTACACATTTGATACAAGTACAACAGCTGCTGATCCAGGTACTGGTAAAATAAGACTAAATAATAGTACACAAAATAGTGCTACTGCAGGGTATATAGATGCTACTGATGATAATGGAAATGATATTCAATCAACTTTAAATACAATTGATAGTGTAACATCGGCTGTTAAAGGTCACATTAGAATATCTAATAGAACAGATGCAACTCAATTTTTAACATTCGCAATTTCAGATCTTACAGATAATGGAGATTGGTGGACATTAAATTTAACTAATGAAGCTGGTTCAACTACATCACCATTCTCAAATTCAGAAGACATAATTTGTTCATTTGTTAGTACAGGTGATAAAGGTGATACAGGACCAACAGGACCTCAAGGTAGTAAAGGACAGAAAGGTGAAGTAGGTGCTCAAGGTATACAAGGAACAACAGGTACTCAAGGTACAACAGGTACTCAAGGTACAACAGGACCACAAGGTAATAAAGGTGCTACAGGTGCAACAGGACCTCAAGGTAATATTGGTAATACAGGACCTCAAGGTGGTAAAGGACAAAAAGGTGAAGTAGGTGTTCAAGGTATTCAGGGTACAACAGGTACAACAGGACCACAAGGTAATATTGGTAATACAGGTGCAACAGGACCTCAAGGAGATAAAGGTGCTACAGGTGCAACAGGACCTCAAGGTAATGTTGGTGCACAAGGTATTCAAGGTACAACTGGTGCTAAAGGTGCTACTGGAGCTACAGGGCCACAAGGTAATGTAGGACCTCAAGGTAATATTGGTAATACAGGTGCTCAAGGAATTCAAGGAACAACAGGTACAACAGGACCCCAAGGTAACATAGGTAATACAGGACCTCAAGGTGCTAAAGGTGCTACAGGTGCAACAGGACCTCAAGGTAATGTAGGTACTCAAGGTACAACAGGTACAACAGGACCACAAGGTAATATAGGACCAGCAGGTAATAAAGGTGCTACAGGTGCTCAAGGTGGAATTGGTAACACAGGACCACAAGGTAATGCTGGTGCCAAAGGTGCTACCGGAGCTACAGGACCTCAAGGTAATGTAGGACCAACAGGACCACAAGGTAATGCTGGTAATAAAGGTGCTACTGGAGCTACAGGACCTCAAGGTAATGTAGGACCTCAAGGTGGAATTGGTAATGTAGGACCAACAGGACCACAAGGTAATGCTGGTGCTAAAGGTGCTACAGGTGCTCAAGGTAACCAAGGAGGACAAGGTGGAATTGGTAATACAGGACCTCAAGGTGCTAAAGGTGCTACTGGTGCTATTGGGCCAATAGGTAATACAGGACCTCAAGGTAATATTGGTAATACAGGTGCTAAAGGTGCTACTGGTGCTCAAGGGCCAATAGGTAACGTAGGACCAACAGGACCACAAGGTAATGCTGGTGCTAAAGGTGCTACTGGTGCTCAAGGTGGAATAGGTAATGTAGGACCTCAAGGTGGAATTGGTAATGTAGGACCTCAAGGTGCTAAAGGTGCTACAGGTGGTCAAGGTGGAATAGGTAATGTAGGACCTCAAGGTAATGTAGGGCCATCAGGTGCAAAAGGTGCTACAGGTGCTCAAGGTAACCAAGGACCACAAGGTAACCAAGGACCACAAGGTAACGTAGGACCAACAGGACCAGGTGTTAGTACAAGTTCAAATACTCAAATAAACAGTTTAGGTGTTGGAGTTTCAGCAAGTGGAACTGGTGGACATATTAGAGCTACAAATGATATTGTTGCATATTATTCCTCAGATATAAGACTAAAAGAAAATAGAGAAATAATTAAAAATGCTTTAGATAAAATAATGGCATTAAGTGGTATTCATTTTGATTGGATTGCTAAACCAGGAATACATGATAATGAAGGTGCAGATATCGGAATAATAGCACAAGAAGTAGAAGAAATATTCCCAGAAATTGTTGAAACAAGAGTAAATGGATATAAAGCTGTTAAATATGATAGATTAATTGCGGTATTAATTCAAGCAATTAAAGAATTAAAAGAATATATTGATAATAAATAAAGATGAATAGTTATGGGTTTTGTAGTAAACAAACAAGTTAATTTCCCAGGTGGAATTAATATAGATAATTTTTATGTTAGAATTGAATCATATCAATTACATAAAAGTGTAGGTCAGTTAGATTTATGTATGGGTCATTATGTTGATAAGAAAGGAGCTGTACAAGCTTTACCACCTTATTTTGAAGATATCCCAAAAAATGATGGTTCATTTAGAATCCCTCATGAGTTAAATATTGAAGGTAAACAAATAGCAATACCTTATATTTTATCTTTTGCTTTATCAGGATCATCTCCAACTAAAGTAGAAGAATGGGAATATTCTAATGAGTGGAAAGTTGTTGAAGAAGAGGTAATTGATTATAATGATGATGGCGAAGAAGTTAAGTCCTTTGATACTAAAAAAATTAAAGTTGAAGTATCTAGTAGCAAAATGGTTGAAAAAACTGTAGTGTATAACCATGATTTTAAAAAAGAAAATTTAATAGAATTCGCTTATTCAAAAGTTAAAGATATTTATAATAAAGAATTTGGTTCTGATAATATAAAAGATTTAATTTAAATGGGAAGAGCAACGTGGGGTACTACTAATTTAGGGATTCAGAATAAGCTATATCACAGTTGTTATAGAGCGATGTCAGGACATTACTATAACTCTTCAATGTCAAATTATATTAGATCTAGTGTTTCTCCCTTTCTTTATTTTGGTAATAGTGGAAGTACTAATTCAAGGATGAGTACTTATGTTTATAATAAGGGATATGTTTTTGGAATAAAATTAGTTAATGATAGTCCATCTTATGGTACCATTAGTGTTTATAGAGGATCATCAGCTTATGTTACAGGTACGTCAACAAATGGTGGTAGTACTAATTCAAATAATCAATTTGTTAGTGCTAATCACACTTATTTAAATATTAGATTTGCAGTAGCAGCTGGTGGACAATTTAATGGTTGGAGATCATCTGCTAATGGTGGTGGTTCTTTAATTACAACATCAACTAACTACAATGCTTATTACACAAATGCTGATATTTACAATAGATCAGTTTGGTATACTTATACAGAAGCAGGTACAAGTTCAGAAAGCACTACTTTAGGGTATGGTAGCCCACAATTTAGAGCTTGTTTCTTTTACAATTCTGCAGTTGTTTACTATGATGATAATTACACAGCAATAACTTCACCCGGAATTTATTCTAATTCTGATTTATCTTCTGGTGCTCCAGGAAATTATTATTATTCTACAGGTACAATTGTTAGGTATTGGGGAGGAAGTTCTTGGTCAGGCCCACTACAACTTTGTCCATTCTAAATATTTATAAACATGGGTAGAAATTCATTAGGACCAAGTAATATTAGCTTACAAAATACTTTATATTCTTCTTGTTTTAGACTTCAACAAAACGATATGAGTTGGCTTGGATCTGCAGGAACACCTACAAAATCATTTAGTCTTTGTAAATTTATAAATTTTGAAGGAGCTGCTCCTTGGTTAATTGAAGGAAGAACAGGACCTACAGAAGCTAGTGGAACAGATTATAGTATTAATACTTATTTTAAACAAACAGGAGGAACTTCTGGGTATCTTTATTATTTAAAGTTATTTAATGGATCAAATTGTAGTATTACATTGTCAAATCCTGGTACTGGACCTGGGTATGCATTAAATCCTTTTTATGCATCAACATCAGCATCAGATGGAGTTATAGGTTACCCATACATTTGGAACTCAGCCCAACAATCATATTTTAATTTAACAGCCGCAGCTACTACTGGTAATACTTTTGACGGGTGGTATACAGCGGCATCAGGTGGATCAGCAATAACAACTTCAACTAACTATAATGTCTATTATAATTTTTCTTATATTGTTGATAATATGGCATGGTATGCTCGTACTTCATCATCACCTTCTTATTGGTCTACAACTGGTGGATATGGTGTTAGTGCAAGTGCAGCTTGTTTTTCACCTGGGGGTGGTTATACTTTTTATTTTTCGGGGGCAACTGCTAATTTTAGTACAGTAGCAGGTCCTGTATATTCTAACTCAACTTTGTCAACAACATATAATTCAGGTTATATGGCACAAGGTAATTTTGTTAGACAATGGAATAAATGTACTAATCAATTTTTTCCTTCTTCTTTTTGTGCTTCCCCTTAAAAAGTAAGGTTAAAATTATTTGGATTACCAGATAAAGTTATTTATATTGTTGTATAAAACGTTTTAAAATGAATATAATCTTTGCTATAACTGGAGGAATTGGAAAATGTATAGCAGCTACTGCTGTATTAAAAGCAATAAAAACCCAATATCCAGATTCAACTACTATTGTATTTTCTCAATATCCTAATATCTTTAAAAATAATCCTAATATTAATATTACTCATAAAAATGAAGAGTTAGGAAATGCTGTTTATGAACTTTATATTAAAGATAAAAAATGTAAGGTTTTTGCTATTGATCCTTTTCACCATAATGATTTTATTACTGAAAAAGCTCATTTAATTGAAACATGGTGTAAAATAAATGATATAAAATATAATGGAGAACAACCAGAAATATTTTTATCAGAAGGTGAAAAAGAATATTATGGTAAAATATATAACCCTGCAATTGAATCTAAACCTTTATTAGTTCTACATACAAATGGTGGAGTTATTCACCCTGAAGTATATCCGGGATATAATTGGGCAAGAGATTTACCTCAAGATATTATAGTTAAATTAATAGAAGAATATAGACCTCATTATAATATAATTCATATAAAAAGACCAGATCAACAAAGTTATAATGATACCCTTGAATGTAGTGATACTCCAAGAGGTGTAGCTTATATGCTTATGCTATCAGAGAAAAGAGTATTTATAGATAGTTTTGCTCAACATATGTGTGCAGCACTAAATTTACCATCTACAGTATGTTGGATTACAACTAATCCTATAGTTTTGGGTTATGACTTACATGATAATATTTTTGCAAACCCACATGCTAAAGAATTTACAACAACCTCAAAAACATTTTCTCAATATGAATTAAACGAAGGAATTTTAGATATTCCATGGACAGATGAAGAGGATGTATTCGATATAAATAAAATATTTCAATCAATAAATAAAGACTAATGGATAAAGTATTTCAAATGAATCCCGAATTTGTAGACCAAACAAATTATTATTTCTTTGAAGAAGGATTCACTAAACAAGAATTAAAAAAAATAGAAAAAGATACAAGTAAATTACCTTTACATACAGCATCTACTTTTGGAGGAGATACTTCCTCATCTAGAGTATCTAGAGTAAAATGGGTACCTCAAAATACACAGTGGTGGTGGTTATATGAAAAGTTAAATAATATGGCAATTGAGGCAAATGATAGTTTATGGAAATTTAATTTAGCTACAATGCCTGAATTAATACAATATACTGAATATCTTGGACATTCAGGTGGTAAATATGAATGGCATCAAGATATAGGACCTAATATGGGTTCACAAAGAAAAATATCTATTACAGTTCAATTATCAGAAGCTGATGAATATGAAGGTGGAGATTTAGAATTATTTAAAGGGGGCCCGTTTCCTAATGATAAAAATGATTGGAGTAAAACTTCTATAAATAAAGCTCCAAGAAAAGCAGGATGTGTATTTATTTTTCCATCATTTATGATGCATAGAGTAGCACCTGTAACTAAAGGAACTAGAAAATCATTTGTATTATGGTTAGGAGGAGGACATTATATATAAAATATGCTAGATAATATATCACAAATTGCAATTCATAATGGAGGTAGTCTTACCCCATTAATTATACCATCAGAATTAACAGATGGTACTGGTTTATGTAACGTTTCTATTTTTTTAGATGATAATGGAGATTTATTAGCCAATATAAGACATGTACATTATACATTATATCATGCAGAATATAATCAAAAATTTTATTGTAAGTGGGGGACATTAGCTTATTTAAATCCTGAAGATGATTTAACTTTAACTACAGGTAATTATTTATGTAAGTTAGATAGAAAAACCCATGAAATTTTAGAATTTCAGAATTTAGATACTTCTAAACATGATATAAAACCAATATGGTCTTTTGTAGGTTTAGAAGATGCTAGAGTAATTAGATGGGATAACCAATTATATGTTTGTGGGGTAAGAAGGGATGTTTATGATAATGGACAAGGTAGGATGGAATTATGTGAAGTTGATTGGACTAATGAACATTGTAAAGAACAAACTAGAGAAAGAATACAGCATAAATCTCAAAATTATTTAGAAAAAAATTGGATGCCTGTATTAGATATGCCATATCATTTTTTAAAATGGACTAATCCTTTAGAAATAGTTAAAGTTAATTTACACGATAAAGGAAAAGAAAAAGTTAAAGAAGGTATTTTAGATACTGTAAGTTGTGAAACTGTAATTACTAAAAATGATTATATAAAATTACCTTGGGATTTAAGAGGTGGATCTCAAGTTGTAAAAATTGATGGTTTGTATACTTGTATTACTCATGAAGTAGATTTTTTCCATCATGAAGGGGGACATAAAGATGCTTTTTACTACCACAGATTTGTAATGTGGGATGAAGATTGGAATTTAGTAAAAGTATCAAAACAATTTCAATATATGGGTACAAGAATAGAATTTACTTGTGGTTTAGCCCTTGATGGAGATGATTTATTAATTACATTTGGTTATCAAGATAATGCTGCTTTTATTATGAGGTGGCCAAAACATTTACTTGATAAATTAGAATGGGAAGATTTAGAAAAATTAAAATAATATGGTAAGCCAAAAACAATTAAAAGAACAAATATACAGGTATGTAGATGCTCCTTTAGACCCAGGAACAAACTTTGATACTGGTTTATATTACGAAGCAATGGGTCAAACAGCTGCAGCATTATCTTTCTTTTTAAGGTGTGCTGAATTAACTGATGATGATACTTTAGCTTATGAATCAATATTAAAAACTTATAGATGTGTAGCAAAACAAACTAGAAGACCAATTTGGGAAAAAGAGCAATTGATGATAGCTATGACTCATATGCCTAAAAGACCAGAAGCTTATTTTTTATTAAGTCAATGGCACAGTGCAAGAGAAGAATGGACTGAAGCTCATTATTTTGCTGTTGCAGGTCAAAAAATATGTGATTTTAATGCTAAATCTTTAGGTTCTGATGTAGGTTATGTTGGACATTGGGGGTTAAAATTTCAAGAAGCATTTACTTGTTGGTATAGAGGACAAAGAAACCATTCAATAGAACTATGGAAAGAATTATATGTTGACCCTACTATAGATAATCAAGAATATTTTACTATAGTATTAAATAATCTTAAAAACTTTAAAGTAATACCTATTGAACATGAACCTATTTTATTTACAGGTGATCAAAATAAAAATGTAAAAGATAATTTTAGATTTAAAGATTTAAAAAAAATAGACCATAATTATTCACAATGTTTACAAGATGTATTTGTATTAAGATGCCATAGAGGTAAAAGAAAAGGTACATATTTAGAAATTGGAGGTGGACAACCTTATAAGGGTAGTAATACGGCATTATTAGAAAAATTAGATTGGAAAGGTGTATCTATCGATTTACATCAACCTTATTGTGATGAATGGGAAGAATCAGCAAGAACTAACCCAATTCATAAACTTGATGCTACTGAAGTTGATTACCTTAAATTTATAAAAGAACATAATTTAAGTAATGAAATAGATTATTTATCAATAGATATAGATCCAGCTTATCAATCATTAGAAGTTTTAAAAAGAATACCATTTGAAGAAATAAAATTTGGTGTAGTTACTTTTGAACATGATCATTATAATGATGGAACAAGAAAAGTAAGAAAAGCATCAAGAAATATATTAGAATCTCAAGGTTATATTTTAGTAGCAGGAAATATAGCTATGGATAATAGTAGTGTATTTGAAGATTGGTGGGTACATCCTCACTTAATTGATAAAGAAATTATTGATAAAATTAAATTTCCATTAAAAGAAGTATTACCTGTTAAAAGTTACATTTTTAAATAATTACTATGATTTATTGGTTTACAGGACAACCAGGTTCAGGTAAAACTGTTCTTGCAAATTTACTAAAAGATAAATTTTTACCTCATGCTTTTCGTATTGATGGAGATGAAATGAGAGATTTATTTTCTAATAAAGATTATTCTATAAAAGGCAGAGTAGCTAACATAGATGCTGCACAAAAAATATCCCATTATTTACATAATCAAGGTAAAGATGTTATAGTTTCTTTAGTATCTCCTTATTTAGATCAAAGGGAAGAATTTAAAACTTTATTAGATTGGCAAATAAAAGAAATATATGTTCATTATGATAATAAACAAATAAAAAGGGGAAGAGAAAAATACCATGTTATAAATTATTCACCACCTTCAATAGATTATTTAAATGTAAATACAACAAAAGATTCTGAAATTGAATCTATTATTAAAATAGCAAGTAAATTAAAATTATGAAATATTCAATGTTTATCGGTAGATGGCAACCATGGCACCAAGGTCATCGATGGTTAATTGATCAACGTTTAAATGACGGTAAAAACGTATTAATTTGCATAAGAGATGTTGAACCCAACGAAAAACAACCATGGACCGCAGATGAAGTAATGATTAATTTATCTAATGAATTACAAGATTTAATACAAGAAAATAAAATAAAAATTATTAAAATACCAGATGTTGAATCTATAAATTATGGGCGAGGAGTAGGATATGATGTTATAGAACATATCCCCCCTTCTAATATTCATGACATATCAGCTACAAAAATAAGAAAACAAATGCGCGATGAAGGTAAATTATAATACGTATTAGCGTTGCATTAAACCTCTAGTTTAATTAAAAAGCACAATATGAGTTGGACCTATAAAGGCGAAACCAAAAAAGAAATCACAGATTTCCCCCCTAATTCTTATGGGTTTGTTTATGTAATAACCCATTTACCTACTAATAAAAAATATATAGGTAAAAAAGTATTATATTTTTCTAAAAAAATGAAGGTAGGAAAAAGGGAATTAGCTAAAATGCAAAATTTAGTAGGTAGAAGACCTTCTTATAAATTAGTTATAAAAGAATCTGATTGGAAAAATTATTACGGTTCTCAAAAAGAATTAAAACAGTTATTATTAGAAAGTAAAGCTAAAGATTTTAAAAGGGAAATAATTAAAATTGTTCCTAATAAAAAATTATTAACTTACTTTGAAACTAAATACCAATTTATTTACCAAGTATTAGAAAAACCCGATGAATTTTTTAATGATAATATTTTAGGGAAGTTTTATACTAAGGATTTTCAAGATATTGAATATGAAGATCCCTTGGAAATTAAAAATTGTTAGTGTATATTATATTGTTATGATAAACCAGTTATTAGTAACTTTGGTAAATTCTGTTCTAGGAACGGGAAAAGCAACAGCAAGAAATAATTATGCTTATTCTTGTCCCTTTTGCCATCACCATAAACCAAAGTTAGAAGTAAATTTAACAGAAAATAAACAGGGAGTTAATCCTTGGCATTGTTGGGCTTGTGATAAAAAGGGCAAAACAATATATAATTTATTTAAACTAGTTGGGGTTGATGTATCTAAATTAAATGATGCTAAATCATTAATTAAATCTTCAAAATCAGCTGATTTTAATAAAACTCATGACGCTGTACGATTACCACCTGAATTTATTAGCCTGAATGACGTTAATATTAATGATATAATGGCAAGGCACGCGCTTGCGTACTTAAAAAAGAGACACGTGAGTAAACACGATATTATAAAGTACAATATAGGTTATTGTAAAAAAGGATTATATCAAAATATGATTATAATTCCAACTTATAATAAAGATGGGCTACTAAACTATTTTACAGCTCGATCATTTGAAAAAGAACCATATATAAAATATAGAAACCCACCAGCAAGTAGAGATATAATTCCTAATGAACATTTAATAAATTGGAATGTACCTATTATTTTATGTGAAGGTTTATTTGATGCAATAGCTATAAAAAGGAATGCTATACCATTATTAGGAAAAAATATTCAAAGTAACTTAATGAAAAAAATTATTATTTCATTAGTAGATAAAATTTATATAGCATTAGATAAGGATGCTTTAAAACAAGCTTTACGATTCTGTGAAAACTTAATGGCAGAAGGTAAGGAAGTCTATCTTGTTGATATGCAAGATAAGGACCCAAGTGAAATGGGTTTCGAAAATTTCACAAAATTAGTACAAAAAACTGTTCCTTTAACTTATTCAACACTTTTGGGACATAAATTAGCAATATGATCAAAAAATCATACAATCGCGTCCTAGAAATCTCGGACGATCATAAACAAATTACTTTACCTGATTCTAGATATTATAGAAGAAATGGCCAGTATTATCCATCTGTAACCTATGTTTTAAATTGTTATCCTAAAGGAAGACATTTTGAAGATTGGCTAAAAAAAGTAGGATTTAGTGCTGACTGGATAGTAAAAAAAGCAAGTGAAGAAGGAACAGCGGTACATGAATTAATTGAAAGATATTTTGAAGGAAAAGAATTAAAGTATTTAAATGCTGAAGGTTACCCTAAAATGGATCCTAAAGTATGGCAAATGTTTTTACGTTTTGTAAATTTTTGGGAAACACACAAACCAACACTAATTGAAACAGAAGTACATTTATTTTCAGATAAATTAAAAATTGCAGGTACTTGTGATTGTGTGTGTGAAATTGATGATGAATTATGGGTTATTGATTTTAAAACATCTAACCACTTACAAACTACTTATGATTTACAAGGTGCAGCATATGCCCAAATGTATGAAGAATGTTTTGGTAAAAAAGTAAATCGTGTAGGTGTATTATGGTTAAAATCAAAATCTAGAGGACAAGATAAATCAGGTAATAGAATAAAAGGAAAAAATTGGGAAATATATGAATCACCAAGAACCCAAGAAGAAAATATAGATATTTATAAATCTGTAAAGAGAATATTTGATTTAGAAAACCCTAAACATAAACCCGCTACTTCTTCCTTTAAAACTACGGTAAAGAGAATCACATAAAAACTAGGCTATCCCGGGTATTTTTCGTATATTTATAACATATGATAAAACTCTATAATCTTTTACTAGAACAAGTAAGTCAACCTAAAGCTATTATTTTATCTGGTGCTCCCGGCGCTGGTAAGGGTTATGTTTTAAAAGGTTTAGACTTAAGCAATATTAAAGTTTTAAATGTTGATAATAGATATGTTGATAATCTAAAACAAGCTAATGTATCATTAGATTTAAAAAATTCTTCACCTGAAGATAGAAGTAAGCAAGCAATTGCTATGTCACAAGCTAATAAGGATTTTGATAAAGATGTTGAAGATACAATAAAAGCAAAAGAATCATTTATATTAGATGGTACTGCTGCATCTTATAAAAAAACAGTAGAATTAAAAAATGAATTAGAAGAAGCAGGGTATGAAGTATTTATGCTTTATGTTTATACTGATTTAGAAAGATCACTTAAACAAAACCAAGATAGATTTGAAAAATCAGGTGGTAAAGATAGAAGTTTAATGCCTGCAATTGTATTATCTACTTGGAATAAAGTAACCCAAAATCATAAACCATATAAAGATTTATTTAAAGATAATTTTGTTTCAGTAGCTAATACTTTAAAAGATGAAAAAATAAATGATTTAGAAGATATAATTGCTAAATATTTAACTCCTTTTAAACCTAAAAATACAAAACCTAAAACAGCAGCAAGACAAAGATATTCAGACAAACAAAGGGCAAAAGCAAATGCGGAAGTTAAAGCTTTACTTGATGGTGGAGCAGATGAGATAATAAATTCTTCTCTATCACCTGAAGAAGCTAGAGCAAAAATAAATTCATTTTTAAGCTAATGAATCACTTAACACAATATCTAATTAAGGAATTATCCCCAGACCAGCGAACAAAAAGACCAAAAAAAGTTGGTATTTATGCTGGTAGTTTTAAACCTCCAACTAATGGTCATTATAAAGTTGTAACTCAAGCTTTAGCTGACAATCCAGATTTAGATGAATTAAGAGTACTTATTGGAACTGGTAAAAGAGATGGTATTGATCAAGCTCAATCTATGCTTATTTGGGACATTTATAAAAAATATTTACCTTATAAAGTAATATTAGAACCTGTGTCTAAACCTCCAATAAGAGCTGTTTATGATTTTGCTAAAGAAAATCCTGAAGTAGAAGTAGATTGGATATTGGGGGCAAGGGAAGGTAATGAGGAAGATTTTACTGATATTGCTAAAAGAACCAAAGCAGCAGATAATTATCCTAACATTACTTTAAGAACTACTGTTACAGATTCAGGTGCTTCAGGTACGGCGGCTAGAAATGCTTATAAAGTATCTCAAGAAAAATTAGAAAAATTATTACCTATAAAATTAAGCCAAGCTGATAAAGATGAAATTTATAATATATTAAATAGAACAATTTCAGAAAATAAAAAGAATTGTGGTTGTGGTCAAAACCCTTGTATTACTTATGGTAATATAAATGAAGATGATCCCAAAAAAGGTACAGGTAAAAAACCAAAAGGATCAGATAGGAGATTATACACTGATGAAGATCCTAAAGATACTGTAGGTATTAAATTTAGTACTAGACAAGATATAGTAGATACTTTAAATAAAAAATCATTTAAAGCTAAATCACATGCTAGACAATCTCAAATTATTAATTTAATTCATCAAAGAGTAAGAGCAGCTTTAGGTAGAACTAAAGACCCAGCTAAGAAAAAGAAATTAAAATCAGGGTTTGAATATATTAAAAAACGTAAAGAAACATCTAAAAAGAAAACCCAAAGACTTAAAAAACAAAAATTAAACGAAGTTTTGAATCCAAAAACATTTGATTTTAAACCTTTAATAAAATCTTTAACATCTAGTATGGAAAAAGATGGTTTATTATTAAAACCTTATCCTAAAATTATATTTGTTCATAATGAAGAAGCTAATGCTGATGATTTCTTTGGCAAAACGGCGTATTATGATCCAAGTAATAATGAAGTTGTTTTATATACTTTAGGAAGACATCCTAAAGATATAATGCGTTCATATGCACATGAGTTAATTCATGTACATCAAAATCATGAAGATAGATTACATGATATTAAAACAGATAATATTAATGCTGATAAACATTTAGAAAACTTAGAAAGAGAAGCATATGAAACAGGTAATATTATGTTTAGAAGCTGGACTAATAATATTACAGAAAATAAAGATCCATTTGGTTTAAATGCTTATGCTTATGATTTAGCTAGACTAAATGAAGATGAAGAACCTTGGTATATTTACGTTGATATGGATGGTGTAGTAGCTGATTTTGATAAGAGGTTTGAAGATTTATCAGGTATGTTACCTCAATCTTTTGTTGATAAAAATGGATTAAAAGCATTTTGGGATTTAATAGATGAAAAACATAAAGTAGCATTTTGGAGAGGAATTGAAATAATGCCTGGCGCGGAAAAATTAATTAGTTTTGTTTCTAAATATCCTTATGAAATGTTAACTGCTCCTTCAATAAAAAAACAAAGTATTATTGGAAAAGGTTTGTGGGTTAAAGATAAAATTGGTACATTATATCCAAGCAAACCTAAAGTAACATATAGGCCAGCTAAATTAAAACATACAGTTAAACCAAATTTAACCAAGTATGATATTTTAATTGATGATAAAAAAAGTACTATTGATAATTGGAATAGTGCTGGAGGTACAGCAATATTTTATGTTAATGCAGATCAAGTAATTGATGAATTAAAAAATTTAGGTTTATGAGTGTTTTAAAAAAACAATTCCAAGAAAAAGATGTTCAGCGTTTAAGAAATTTAATGACTGGTAAGTATGGTGAAAAAACTACACAAAGTGCTGGTTATAGAAAAGTTGAAATAGATAGAAAAGAGGGGGATATTTGGGAAGAAGATGGAAGAAAATGGACAATTAAAGATGGAATAAGACAAAATGTTACTAAATTAGATAAAGCTAAAAAAGCATATAATATGCCTTTATTTTGCCCTCAATGTAAAAAACAAATGAAATTAGAGGCAGATAAATCATTATACAAAATTTACAAAAAATGTTTAGACTGTGTAGCGGATATGGAAACAAAATTAAAAAAACAGGGAAAATTTGTTGATTATCGCAAAACAGTTAATAATAATGAAATTGATAACAAAATAAAAGACTTTAAACAATATGTAGAAGATAGGCTAGCTGATTCTAATGATCAATTTATATCAGAAGCGGGTCATAAAGAAAATTGGAGAGGAAAAATCGATGAAAAAAGAGTAGATAATCATCTTTCTGAAGTAATTGAATACCTAGAGTCACTTAAAGAATAGAGTTACATATTTATCATAAATAGTAGGCATGAAAGATTCTTTTAATATACAAAAATGGAGATTTAAACTCATGATGGAAGCTCTAGAAAAGGAAACTCAAGAGCAGATTGATGCTTTACTGCCTAAAATTAAACGAATTGATTTTTCTTATACTGACTATGGAGCTCTTTATAAGATTAGAATTTATGGTGAAGATAAAAAAGAACTTTATATCGTAAATAACCCAGATAATATGTTTGATTGGGATCGTTTAGATGAAGATGGAGTAAGATATGTTGCAAATAAATTAGGTATTAAAACAACTGATGATTTTGCAGGTAGATCTTATGATTTTGATTATTATCAAAGTCTTGTACCTGAATTTAAAAATAAAGGTATTGAATTGACCCATGACGATGTTATGGATGTTAGCTAAAAAATTAATTAAAAACAAATAAAACAAAAAACAAATGAAAAAACTATTATTTACATTAGTTGCTTCTCTATTATTAATAGGATGTAACAATAACAAGGCAGTAAACGATCCCGTAGTATATGATGTAGAATTTGATGTAGATTATAACAAATGTGGAGTAGATCCAATTGTTAGTGTAGGTGGTGTTAATTTTGGAGACGAAAGTCAAGTAAGAGCTGGTAGAGTAGCTTCTAAAAACGGATACATAAACATTTCAAAAATTGAAGCCGATATTGATTTATCTAACTTAGCACAACGTTCAGACTTTACAGGTGATTGGTTAAATGCAGCTTTTTATGCTGTTAGTAGTGCTAAACAACCTAAAGGAGATGGAAATTATTGTGATGCTGAATTTGAGCCAACACAAGGTCAACCAGGTTACCCATGTCCCTTTTGTCAAGAAATAGACTTTTTAGAAACTAATGGTCAAAAAATGTTTCAACATACTTTACATTTAGCAGATGCTAAAAAAGGACCTCAAAGATATGAAGTAT
>Ga0181413_1000029_pt1 | contig 31863 bp, 17 predicted proteins | sample 36SPOviralmetaG_FD_130111 | JGI IMG/M metagenome (GOLD analysis project Ga0181413, IMG submission 130111) | Marine viral communities from the oligotrophic San Pedro Time Series (SPOT) site, San Pedro Channel, CA, USA - 36 SPOT_SRF_2012-09-28 | ecosystem: Environmental > Aquatic > Marine > Strait... | reverse complement strand
GACGCGACCGACTGAATCGGTCTGACTGTTCATTCTACCATTTTCTCATGCCCTTCTCTCCTGCCTGCCGCATCGATGACCGCTCCCGCGTCTGGGTTGAGCGTTCCATATGGGAAGGCGTTGATTCTGCCATTGCCGCTGTGCTGCCTCCATCTGCTGGCCGGCCGGCATGGATGATCGCTGCATGTAACGCCCGGCGCTTCGCTCATGACCTGGAAAAAACCACCTGAGAAACCGGCACAAATACCCATTGTGTTTTGACCGGTTTAGCCCTATATTGGCTACATGGGAGGGGCACCAATCCCCTTCCGCTCTCCATCCCTTCTCTCTCTCTTTTCATGCGTAAGATCGAAGAGCAAATGAATGACGCAGTTGCCAATAACAAGACCTGGCAATCTGCAAACACTTCTGTCCACTATTGTGAGGAAAATGGTGAGTCAGTTGTGCGACTCCATGGTCACAAAATCGCTGTGATTGGTGATGATTTTCTGCAGATCTTTGACGGTGGTTGGCAGACAACTACCACCAAAAGCCGTCTGAATGCATTAATCAATCGTTTCTGCAATGCTGTCACTGATGGTGTCTTTCAGAAGGATTATCAGTGGTACATTCGCGACAACAAAGTGACCCGTGATTTCGAGTCTGGTTACATCTTCGCCTGATCAATCGTCCTAGACATGACGCTAAACTGTCCAACTTTCGTTAACACTTTTCTCTTTTATTATGTCTCGTTCAACTGCACTCGGTCTTCTCTCTAAAGCACAGACAGGAAATGATATTCTTGTTTGTCTTGATGTTATCGAGTCGTTGCTGATTGATTGATATCACTAACGAATGGCTGTTGACCTATTCGTGTTATCAGCAGCCATTCGTTATTTGACAGTCTTTTTAAAAGCTTTGCCCTTATTTGATGCCCGCCCCTATATTAAAATGCCTAACTACCCTAACCTACAGAGGTGACAAAACGCAAGAGTGATTTCACTTTCCTAAAAAAAATTCCGATAAAAAATTTCCGATAAAAAAAAATGTCTGATAAAAGTCACATAATTTGTATAAAATGTGGTGGTAAAGGTTGTGATTACTGTCATAAAGGTTGGGAATGTGAAGGTTCTAATTGTAAAAAATGTATTATTTTTGAACGAACAAAAAAATCCCGGATATAAAAATCACATCAAATACCTTTTCAATATATACTGAGTGAAAAAAATCCGGGAGAAAAAATATGAGCCAAAAGGTCTTTCACATATATGCAAAGGGCAAGTGTTTATTTCATAATTTAGAGAGAGAAGAATTTGAGACTACATGGAGCACTATTATACAGATGGTAGAATTAATGAAAACTGATTATCAAGAATCTGATTTATCATATGAGGAATTAACCGTACATAAACAAGACGACTCATCATATTGACATAGTATACATATTGAGTTAGAATTGAACTGAAACTTTTAAATTAAAATGGCAAAAGGATTCACTGTAAAAGCAAAGACGCCGAAAGGTTCTGTAGAAGAAAAAGCAGCACCCAAACCTGAATGGGATTATGGTGCTATCAAGGAACGAATGAGAGGTAAGACAATTGTATTCTGTCTACCAGGCCGAGGAGTATCATATACATTTTTAAAGAACTTTGTACAACTGTGCTTTGATATGGTACAGAATGGAATGAGTATTCAAATTAGTCAAGACTACTCTTCCATGGTTAACTTTGCACGTTGTAAGTGTCTTGGCGCAAATGTACTTCGTGGTCCTGATCAAGCACCCTGGGATGGTAAACTTGAATATGATTATCAGTTATGGATTGATAGTGATATTGTATTCAACACTGAGAAGTTCTGGCAATTATGTGATATGGCCATTTCAGAAGAAGGAGAAGAGAAATCAATTGTTTCTGGATGGTATTGTACAGAAGATGGAAAGACTTCTTCTGTTGCACATTGGTTAGATGAAGATGACTTCCGTACCAATGGTGGAGTCATGAATCATGAGACACTTGATAGTATTGCACAACGTAGAAAACCATTTACGGTTGATTATGCAGGATTTGGATGGATAATGATTGCGAATGGAGTATTTGAGAATCCTGAGTTGAAGTATCCATGGTTTGCACCTAAGATGCAAGTTTTTGAATCTGGTTCAGTCCAAGACATGTGTGGCGAGGATGTCTCATTCTGTCTCGACGCAAAGGAAGCAGGCTTCGAGATTTGGTGCGACCCACGCATTCGTGTCGGTCATGAAAAGACTCGTATTATTTAATGTTATACAACCTATACTATGGAGAAAGACTCTTACAAAAGAGTATTTCTCCTGAGGCAGCTGCAGAGTTATATGAATTATATGTTGATGCATATTATGAAGACCCTACATCTGCTCTCGACCCTACACTGATTAAACTAGAACCTGTACCTAAGGAGAATTAATTATGGCAATGCGTTCAAAGACTGGCGATCTTATTACACCAACACCGAAAAAATCTCGTCAAGGATGTGGACAACATACAAAATATGCCGCAACTTCTCGCAATAAAGCTCGTAAGCGTTATCGTGGTCAAGGTAAAAAATGAATAACTATTAAGAGCTATTAATTTTTTCATGCCTTGCTTAATTGCAAATCTTCCATCACAAGAAGTCTGGGTAAGAAAAGAATATTTGACTGATCATAAGAGCGGTCATGGTGAATATGTAAAAGGCGTCTGGGTATCTGTTAAATCGATACCTGGACGCGCTTTTTATTTTGAGACTTACTTACCAGAGTATGCGGCTATGTACGATAAATTGCCTATCAGTGCCTTCTTATCGTCCCCAGAAGCGCCGAAACCTGACCTTACGCTACATAACCTACAATTCTGGAATTGCATGGACTACGGAGTCACAGTAGTGCAGAAACAATTCATTGGATCAATGCATTATGAGGTCTATACACGCGACTTTGGACCACAAACTGGTACATATGTCTGCACAATTGACAATTATCACCATGATCCAGATATAATTGACTATTCAACAAGTGAAAATCCATCTGAACACAAGTCTCATAACCTAATTGAGCTTGATAATGGTCAATTTTGTCTTTATCCTAACAATCGAACACGAATTTTTGATAATTCATTAACTCCGGAGACACCAAAAACACCAGATTTTAAGGTTTCAACCGTGTATTATCAAGTGGAGAACGGGCATGACAGGGATGGACTCGGAAATGACGAAAATTATTTTTGGAAAACGGCAAAAGAGAAGGAATAAATAGTAATATGGGATAGCAACCCCATTAAAAGTTCTGATTTTTACCTATCGGAGCAAACAATGGGCAAACAACCAGATAGAGACAGAAAATATATGAGAGATATGTGGGGAACAGAGGCTTTAATTACTGATTATGGGTCAATTTTTGATAGAAACCCCCAAAAAATGCTAAGAGAAGTAGAAAATGACGATATTGATCAAAAATCTAAGCATATTGATACTGTAATGAATGTAGATACCTCTGGCGACTTCATTAATTGATTGATTTCGTGAATAAATAAAAAAATAAATACAGCATTTCTGCAAAATGGCAGTTTATAGTGATATTTCACTATCATTTTCAAAGCATCCAGTCACTAATGACATTGGAAAAATAACTAATGTCAGTGCGATTACCAATGCGATGAGAAATATCCTGACCACACGGTTGGGAGAGAGGCCATTTGAGCCAGATTATGGTAGTAGAATTTATGATTCACTTTTTGAGTTGATAGATACCATTTCGTTAGATCTTCTTGCTTCCGCAGCCAGGGAAGCATTGGAATTTTGGGAACCCAGAATAGAGATATTAAGAATAATTCCAGAAGCAAATTCCGATGCAAATGAAGTTCAACTCACAATAGAATTCTATATAGTCGGAGCTGTATCTGAAGGAGCACAAGAAGCTTCATTTGTATTCACATCAACAAGATAACGTATAATGCCATTTACTCAGTTTACAAGTTTAGACTTTGATGAAATCAAAGCGTCTATAAAAGACTATATCAAAGCAAATACAGAATTTACTGATTATGACTATGAGGGAACTAACCTTTCGGTCCTTATTAATATTCTGGCTTACAATACTTATCTTACAGCCTACAATTCAAACATGGTTGCCAATGAGGTTTTCCTCGATACGGCAACATTAAGAGAAAACATTGTTTCTCTAGCAAGAAATGTTGGTTATGTTCCAAAATCTAGAAGAGCTTCAAGAGCAGTTGTAAGTTTTAGAGTTACAGGATTACCAGCAGAGTATAGAACTATAACTTTAGAGTCTGGTTTAGTTTGTGTTGGTGCCGGAAATAATAATAATCTAAAATTTTCTATTCCTGAAAGAGTAGTAGCACAAGTTGATAATGGCACTGCAACATTTTCAAATATTACAGTTTATGAGGGAACATTATTAACTCAAAATTGGACAGTAGTTGGAAATGAGAGTGAAATAAAGTATGAATTGGATAATTCTTTTGTAGATACATCTACAATTAGAGTAAATGTAAAAAATACTCAGACTGACAGTATAAAAGAAGATTATTCTTTAGTTGATAACATTATCAAAGTTAAAAATAATTCAAGAATCTATTTAATTCAAGAAACCGTCGATGAAAGATACAGACTTTTATTTGGTGACGGCATCATAGGCAAAAAATTAGAAAATAATAATTATATTACTGCATCATACATAACAACTTCAGGTGAATCTGGAAATGGAGCTTCTAACTTCATATTCAGTGGTATACTCTTTGGAAATAATAATGAAAACAATTTGATTGATAGTGGAATATCGTTAATAACCACTGTTACTCCAGCGACAGGAGGTGCAGAAATAGAATCTGCATCATCAATCAAGTATTTTTCAACAAGACTGTATTCTTCACAATATAGAGCTGTAACTGCAAGAGATTATGAAGCAATAATTCCGTATGTCTATGATAATGTGGAATCAGTATCGGCATATGGTGGAGAAGAATTGAATCCTCCACAGTATGGAAAAGTATTTGCGGCAGTAAAACCAAAGAATTCTAATTATCTGTCTAGTTTTGCAAAAAGGCAGATATTGGATAAATTGAGGTCATATACTGTTGCTGGAATTGTTCCAGAGTTAGTTGATTTGAAGTACTTGACTGTAGAGACTACATCATCGGTATACTATAATTCATCTTTTGTCAGTGATACTGATGCATTAAAAGAAAGAATTACAAATACACTTTTGGCTTACTCAAGAACTACCGAGGTCAATAAATTTGGAGGTAGATTTAAGTATAGTAAAGTATCAACATTGATTGACCAATCAGATCAAGCTATAATATCAAATATTACTAAGGTGAAGATGGTTAGAAATATGAGAGTACGTAGAAATACATACAATCAATATGAATTATGTTTTGGTAATAAATTTTATATCAATCCAAGTGGATATAATATAAAATCGACAGGATTTTCCGTTTCTGGTATGGATGGTGTTTTATATTTTTCGGATACTCCAACTTCTGCTACTGAAGGAAGACTTTTTATATTTAAACTCATACCTCAGCGTGGTGTTTTTATTGTTAAGAGAGATGCAGGAAAAGTCAATTATAATACTGGAGAAATCCTTATAGATACTATATCAATATCTAATACACAAAAAGATGAAAACGTCATAGAATTTGAAGTTTCTCCAGATTCTAATGATGTTATTGGAAAACAAGATCTTTATGTGCAATATGCTGTAAATAAAAGCGAAGTCACAATGATATTAGATACTATTACAAGTGGATATTCCAATTCTGGTTCATCTTACGCATCAACTTCTTCATACCCATCAACGACAAATTATATCAGAGCATGACCGAAAGAACTCAGATAAATCAAACTTTTCAATCAAATTTACCAGAAAATTTTATTGTAGAAAATCCTAAGTTCGTTGATTTTCTAAAGCAATATTATATTTCTCAAGAATTTCGGGGTGGTCCTGTTGATATATTAACGAATCTTGATGTTTATAAAAACACTGATTCGTATCTAGAAGGAAATATTGATTCTGAGACGATATTAACTACTAACGTCGGAGAAAATGATACTTCTATTAATGTAGTATCTAGTAAAGGTTGGCCATCAAAATATGGCATTTTAAAAATAAATGATGAGATTATAACATATACCGAAAAAACAGAAACTTCTTTTTTAGGATGCACTAGAGGATTTAGTGCTATCACAAGCTTGAAAGATACTCTCAACCCAGAAAAAGTCGTATTCAATACTTCAGAACCATCAACCCACGATACAGGAACTGCTGTAATAAACTTGAGTAATCTTTTCTTAAAAGATTTTTTTGGAAAGTTTAAGCAACAGTTTGCTCCTGGGTTTGAAAATAAAACTCTTACGACGGATTTAAATGATTTAAATTTTTATAATAGAGTTACAGATTTTTTCAAATCTAAAGGTACTGATGAATCTATAAAAATACTTTTTCGTGCTCTGTTTGGAAAAGAAGTTGAAGTAATTAAGCCACAAGACTTTTTATTCAAACCATCAGATTCGAATTATGAGGTTGTTGAAAAGTTAGTATGTAAAAGAATATCGGGAGAACCATTAAATTTAAAGGGATTTACATTATACCAAGATAAAAACCCATATGATCCTGAAGTATTAAGTGCTTCTGGATCAATATCTGACGTTGATGCAGTAAGATACGATGTTAACTCAAGAAATGAATCTATAGTAAGTTCTGAGAGTTATTCTAGCAACAGTGATTTGTATTATGTCATAAGTCTTTCTTCTGGATATGATAGAGATTCATTTACTTCTGGAACAATAGAAGGAAAATTTAAAATACCTTCAAAAACAATATCTACAGTTGATTCGACTACAAGTAGTAAAGTAATAACTGTAGACTCTACAGTATCCTTTCCATCTTCTGGTGCATTTTATTTGGAAGATGGTGATAGTAGAGAATTAATAACATATCAAAGTAAAAATATAAACCAATTCGTAGATTGTAGTTATCCTTCAAAAACATTCAAAGAAGGAAGCATTGTAAGGTCGGTAACAAACATTTATGGATATGAAAATAATGATAAATCAAAAAAAGTTGAACTTATAATTACCGGAGTTTTAAATAACTTTGAATCTGGTTCTATTAGTAGTTTAAGTGGAACCGCAAGTTCTGCAGAATTGCAATTAGAGGGAACTATAAACGGAACTGGTGTAATAATTGGTTCTGATACTATATTAGGTTCTGGAGTTGTTTCTGGAACTAGTAGTGCCCTTGATGGCCTACAAATAACTGGTAAAATTATAGGAACCATTTCAAAATCATTAGTAGATGGTATAATATATGAAACTGGAAATCCATTGCTGGATGGATTCAAATTTAAAGGTAGTTTTAATCAATCCGGAACTTTTGCTAAAAATTTATTAGTTGGAGACCAGATAAAAGTAAAGTCTATTGGCGAAGTAACAGACAAAAACGATCCATATTTTTCATCTTGGACTTATAATGTATCAACTAGAAGTAATATAGAAGAAATACTGGCTATAGTAGGAAATGCAATAAAAATAAAAACATTTGATAGTCATCAAATATATTTAAATGATATTATTGAGATAATTGATATTTCAACAAATACTGTTGTATTGGAAGGTATAGTTGAAGAAATTAATACAGAAACCAGTTTAACATTTAACTCAACACAGTCTTCAAATATATTATCGGACAGTAAAAATTATGCTGTTAGAAGAAAAATAAATTTTGGTAAATTTACTCTAGATAATGATAATCATCCAAACTCAAATATAGAAGAATTAGTCTCAGGAATTCAAAATACTTATGATGCTTCATCTAAAGTTTTAGTTGCTTCAGAATCAATACCAAACTATGAAATTGCATTAACTAAAGGAGTAAAAAGATTCTCCTCTTCGAATATTTCAAATAATGTAATATTCATAAAAGACCATGGATTCTATAGTGGAGACATTGTATATTATTCTTCAGATGAAAATAGCCCTGAAATTGAAAATTTACTTGAAGGATATTATTACATTGTTAATAAGTCCATAAACGAAATTCAATTAACGCCATCAATAGATGGCGTTCTGAATGGATCAATAAGACAAATTGGATCTGGAAATCCTACAGATACTGAGAATAAGTATAGATTAAGTCCAGGAAAACTTGCAAATAAAAATCTCACGGGACAAAAATTATTAAAATTTATACCAAAAGAAACAAAAAATCCAAATAATAATCAATCTACTCCAATAGGTTCTATTGGTATGTTTGTAAATGGAGTAGAACTTATAAACTATAAGTCTCCACAGCAAATTCACTATGGAAAAATAGAAAAAATTGATGTCCTCGATAGTGGCAGTGGATATGACGTTATGAATCCACCGGAAGTTTCTATTGTATCTACAACAAATCTTACTGGAGGATCAGGAGCTAAAGCAAATTTATCTTTGGTTGGAAAGGTTGAAGAAATTAAAATAGAAGATGCCGGTTTTGACTTTTTAGAAGAACCAACAATTGCATTAAGTGGTGGAAATGGTTTTGGTTGTAAACTAAAAGCAAGACTTCTCCCAATAACACATAAAGTTGAATTTGATGCTGGAGTAACAGGATACGCTAGTGCAAATTCTACAATTACAATTATCAATACAACAAATAATAGTTTCAGAATAGAAAATAAACATAAATTTAGGGATGCTGATGAAGTTGTTTATAGAACAAACGGAAATACGGCGATTCCAATTTCTGGCATTTCTACTACTTTTGGATTTACTCCCTCAGTCTCTGGATTATCAACGTCTCTTAGAAATAATTCTCATTATTTTGTTTCTAGAATTGATGATAAACAATTTAGACTTCATTTTACAGAAGAAGATGCTGTAAATAAAAGACACCCAATTAATATTGTTGGATTTGGAACCGGCCCTCAAGAGTTTGTCTCTACAAAGCCAAAAAATATTTTATCAAATGTAATTGTTGTATCTAAAGGAGAAGATTACAAGAGTAAAAAAAGAATAATTGAAATAGATTCAAACAATCCAGACTCCAGCAACATTGATGGAGTAAATACTGCAGAAAATGTCATCAATATACAAAATCATGATTACAAGGATGGGGATATAATTACATATTCGTATGAAGGGAACAATCTCCCAATATCTGGACTTTCTACAACCAATCTATATCAAGTAACTGTATTTGATGAAAATAATTTCAGATTATCTTTAGCTGGGGTTAGTACAGACATTTCAACAAAGAATTATGAAAGAGCAAAATATTTAAAGTTTGATTCGGTTGGAGATGGAACTCATATCTTTAATTATCCACCTATAGAAATTTCTGTAGATGGAAAAACTGGTATAGGATACACTTTCGGAGGAAACCCCTCATTAAGACCTGTAGTAAAGGGTGATATTACTTCAGTTTCTGTTACAAATGGTGGAGATAAATATGGTTCTTCTAGTAGTTTGATAAATTTTGACTCCTCGCTAATTTTTGAACCAAAAATTAGTATTAATACTGGAGAAAAAGCCATTTTAGAACCAATAGTGTCAAATGGTTCAATATCATTTGTGATCGTTAGAAACGGTGGAAATAACTATACTTCAGAACCAGATCTTAAGATTATCGATTCTGATGGAAATGGTGTTGGAGCCATATTAAAGCCTGTGCTCAATAATGGTTCTATCGAGTCGGTTACGATTGTATATGGTGGAGTTGGATATGGAAAAAATACTTCTATTAGAGTAATTCCTATTGGTAGTGGAGCAATTCTTAGAGCACAAATTCAAAAGTGGAATATTAATCTATTTGAGAGAAATAAATCTAATATGACAACTGATGATGGAATTTTTGTTGAGAGTAAAGATTCTAATCTTGGGATAGGATTTGGTTCTCTATATGCCCCCAGAAAATTAAGGTCTAACATACTAACAAATAATGGAACTCCAGACTTAATATTTGATTCTATTTCTGGAGAAGTGGATAAGAGTGTTTTACCAGATTATTCAACAGAACACTCCCCAATTATTGGGTGGTCTTACGATGGAAATCCAATATATGGACCATATGGATATTCAAATAAAAATGGAGGAGATGTAAGATTATTATCCAGTGGATATGGTATTAAAAATAATAAAGATCCTCAAAATCAATCAGTAAGAAAAAATGGCCCAGCATTTGCTGATTTCCCAGAAGGATTTTTTATTGAAGATTATGAATATAGGGGAGATGGTGATCTAGATGAATATAATGGAAGATTTTGTATAACTCCAGAATTTCCAAATGGCATATATGCATACTTTGTAACATATAAGAATTCAGATAAAGATGGAGAGAATGATAAAAACGCACAGTCCCCATTCTTTAATTACAAGAGACCACAATTTCCCTATGTAATTGGCCCAAATTACAAATCATCAGCAGAATTAGTAAACTTTGACCCCAAAGTTAACCAAAGAGATATTGATCTTAATTTATTAAATGTCACTAGAAATACTTCTCCATATAAATTTATGGAGAAGAATAGCACCTATGAATATCTTATTCAACCTCAGAATAAAAATAATTTAACAAATAATTTATTAAAAACTTCTTTCGGAGATATAACGGATATAGAAATTATTGATTCTGGAAAAAATTATAAGGTTGGAGACAGAACTGTCGTAAAAATGGATGGTACTGGTTCTTCAATTTCTCCAATAGCAGAAGTGGAATCAGTTATTGGAGTTGGAATAGAGAAAATATCATCACAAAAAAATATTATAGAAGATGTAAACGTAGAATTTAGACCAGATGGGCTCATTCAGGTTACATCAGAATTCCCACATAACTTAGAAAGCGGAGATATTGTTTCTTTCTTTGACTCCTCTTCAAAAATAGAAGAGTTGAATGGCTCATATAAAATTGGAATAACCAATTTCAAAACTAGTTTATCTAGATCTATTGGCAACGCATCTCAGACAGGGATTGCAACTGAAATTTCAATTAGTTCCAGCGTTTTTAATATTTTAGATAATTTAAAAGTAAATGATTATTTAACTATCGATAATGAAAAAGTAAAAGTAACTGGATTTGATGGAGAAAATAATACATTATCCATCTTACGAGAGCAACTATCAACCACTGGAAGTTCGCATGTTTCTGGGTCTGATGTGATTCTTGATAGTAGACAAATTATTTTATCCAAAGATTTTAGAAATAAATCCAATACCGGAAGAAGATCAGAATTCTACTTCAATCCTTCAGAATCGGTTGGGGCTGGAATAATTGGAATTTCTACATTCAATACTGTCAACTCCAAAAAAAGACAGATAAAATTGCAGTCAATTTTTATAGAAAATCATAGACTAAAGACGGGCGATAAAGTAATTTACTCATCACGCGGTCAATCTCCAATAGGGGTTACTACGGATACAGTTGGTAACGAATTTGCTCTTCAAGATAATTCATTACTATATGCAGTGAATCTCGGAAGGAATTTTGTTGGACTATCTACCAGTTCTATTGGAATTGGTTCGGATGGGAGTTATGTTGGAGTAACAACAACAAAAGTGCCAAATGTACTATATTTTACAAATTATGGTTCGGGGAAATCTCATAGTTTAAAAACTTCCGAAACAATATTCAATTCAAATATTAAAAAATATACTGGTATTGTAACGACAATCGATGATCATCAACTTTCTAATAGAGATATTGTAAGTATTGATATAAACTCTTCGGTTTCAGAAACATTATATCAAGTCGAATATAATTCAGAGATACGAAAGTCTATTTTTAACCCATCATCTCCATCCAATATTGATATAGAAAATAATGTAATAACAATAGAAAATCATGGTTATAACAATGGAGACAGAATTTTTTACGAATCTAGTGATCCGACTCTTCCTTTAGAAAATGAAACCATTTATTATGCACATAAAATAACAGATAATGAATTTAAGCTATCGACTCATGAGTGGGATGCCAGATTTAGTTTACCAGTTCAAGAAATAAATTTAACTACACAAGGTTCTAATCATAGATTTAGTTTAGTAAATCCTCACATAAAACTACCAGCATATGCTAATATTGCGTTTGATGTTTCTCATAGTTCATTAACAAATTTAAGACTATCATTTTTTACTGATGAATCTTTTGTTGGGGAATTTGAATCTACAAAAACATCTTCTGAAATTGAAATTGAAAGAGTGGGAACTCCAGGAGAATTAAATTCTTTAGTTAGACTTCATTTAAATGAAAATTTCCCAAGTTCTTTCTATTATCAGTTGAAACCAACAAATACTGATGAAATCAAGAGTGCTGGCGAGGAAGATAAATTAAAAATACTTCCAGATTTAGCACCAAAACCATTTAATTCAAATAAAATTGATTTAATATTCAGCAGATATAATGGTAAGTATGAAATTAATGTGATAGATTCAAAATCTTTTAAGGTATCTTTAGAACAAGAACCGGAAAGATTGTATTATGAATCCTCCGATTTATCAAAATCAGAATATTCTACAGAATCAGCAAATTATTTTGGCCCTATAAAATCTTTAAAGATAAAGCAAAAATCGGCAAATCTAAAAAAAGTTCCAGAAGTAACTTCTATAGCATCAAACACTGGTTCTGGAGCTATTATTAATTTTATTGGTGAAGAAGTTGGAAACATAAAAAAATTAGATATTTCTAATATTGGTTTTGAATTTTCTTCTGATAAAACACTTAAACCAATAGCAGATATACCAACAGTTATAAGTATATCAAATTACCATGAAATAGAAAGTATTAAAATTGTTGAATCTGGAATTGACTATACGACCCCACCAAATATTACGATTTATGATTCTGAATTGAATCAAGAAATGAATAATATCATTTTTGATGTAAATCTTATTGGATCTTCAGTATCTGAAGTAAATGTAATAAATGGTGGTTCTGGATTATCAAAGTCAAATTTATTAGCTGTAAGTACAAATAATACTAATGGAATCGATGTAATAGACGCTGAATTTGATGTTTCTACTAAAATTGTAACACTAACGTTAGGAACACCTCCGACTGGATTTACAGATTCTACTTATCCATTTTCTATTGGTCAAAAAGTATTTGTTGAGGGAATTGAGATTATTTCCGGATCTGGAGATGGATACAATTCGAGTAATCATGGATATCAGTTATTTGATATTGTTGGTGTTAACACTGCACCTGGAGTAGCTAATGTTGCTACAGTATCGTATACCATTTCAAACACTTCTTCTGCAGGAATTAGAACCGATTCCTCTGGTTCCATAATTAAAGAGTCTAACTTAGCTTCATATGAAATTAAATTTAAAGAGGGAGTCGCAGATTTATTTTCTGCAGGAGAACGTTTAAATTTTGGTTCTTCTGCAGAAACGTTTGGATTTGTCGTAGATAATCAAGGATGGGATCAAACTACATCAAAGTTAAGGGTTAATAGCATTGAAGGTGGAGTCATTAAAGTTGGAGATTCTATTAATAGCAATACAACGACAGCAAAGGGCACTGTAAGGTCATTAGAAACTTCTTCTGGAAAGTTTATTGTAGATGCGACAAGCCCAATATTACTAGGTTCATCAAAAGAAACTGGAAAACTTAGTAATTTTTCTCAAAAAATTCATGATAATAATTATTATCAAAGATTCTCATATTCAATTAAGGGAACGACTGATATTAGTAAATGGGACGATTCTGTAGGAAATTTAGTTCATACTTCTGGATTTAAAAGATTTAGTGATTATATTGCAGAATCTTCAGTTGGAATCACAACAAGACCAATTTCAGGAATCACTTCTGTAACTTCAGTAACTAATCTAACAAGTTCCATAGAGGTGGACAGAATACATGATTTTGATATGGTTAGAGAGGACAAAATTGCCTCTAGTTCAAAAAATATTTCTTTTAATGGAAAAATTATTACCGATTTCTTCAGAAGCGATAAAAACAGAGCAATAACTATTGACGATTTTAGTGATGAGTTCAAGAGTAATCCAAATTTGGATGTATTTACAGTTATTGATAGTTTTTATGGAAATACTATAAGAACATGTAAGTATATTATTGAAATGTATAATTCTACCACAAATGAATATGAGGTAGCTAATTTTATATTAACACATAATAATTTCTTAGTTTTTATTGGCGATTATACCGGAGCTTATAACAGCAATCCATTCGGGACATTAACAACTGACATCACACTAGGAAAAATCGAAGTAAAATTTATGCCATATGATATAGATGATAACATCTATATGAAAGTCTATAGAACAGCAATAACAGATGCTTCTCTTATCGATGAAACGGTTTCTTTGGGATTTGTCGATAGAATTGGGTTGACAACATCATTCAATGCCAATCCTGGAGTTTCTCAAAAAATACTAAGTTTAGATGCTACTCAATATGATTCATATGGTTTTATTATTCAAGTAGAAACAGATACTGATAATCAACTATTACCGTCAGGTTCTTCTGATTATCAATGTGTAGAGGGATTCACAACTTACGATGGTGGATTCAATGTTCATAACGTATTCTTCAGTGATATCAATACTCATAGAGATTTAGGAGCATTTGATACTAGTTACTCTTCTGGAAATCTGGATTTAAACTTTACTTTGAATACTGGGATAGCAGCTACTTCGTTCGTTGGCAAACTATATGTAATTGGATTTAAAAATACTGCTTCTGTTGGATCCACCTTTATAGATCCTAATACAGAAAATATAAAGTTAGAGTCTAACTTTACTGAAATATCCGCTAGTTCAAATCCTAGTATAACTACTATTTCTACCATGAGAGTTGACCAATTCAGGTCTTCAAAGCATTTAGTTCAAGTTATTTCTGATTCTGGAGAAAAAGATGTTTCCACAATTATTGGAATACACGATGATACTGATACATTTTATAATGAATATGGAAATGTAAATACAAATGGCCCACTAGGTACATATGATTATTCTCTGAATAATAACAAAGTCGATCTTTTGTTTACACCAAATCCTGGAATAGGTGTTACTGTAAAGGTATTTTCTGAGGAGTTTGGCAAAGAAACTGCTGGATATGCAAACACTTCTTTCTCGCATCTAGACATTTTTGTAGATGACTTTACATATGTTGAGAGATTAAAAAGATATAAATTGGATTTCCCACTTAAGCATGTTGGCGATTCATTATTTTCAAAAGAAATTTCTCCTTCAGGAGTTTCTACTACTCTAGGATCAATAACATTCCTTGATGAAAATGGGACATCCGATGATCATTTCTTTGTTACTGGAGAGGAAATACAATATACCGGAATTGGTACGGAAAGAATTTCTGTGATGACTGGTACTGGTTATACAGATAGACTACCAGAAACTATTTTTGCAATAAAGAAGACAGAAAATACTATACAAATTGCAACTTCTAGATCTGATGCTTTGTCTGGAATAGCTTTGACCATTACTGATTTCTATGCTGGAATGAAAGATCAAACTTTTGATTCTATAAATTCTAACAAGAAATGTGTTATTATGATAGATAATATCATTCAAAGTCCAATGACTTGGACTTCCATAACACATACTTTATCTAATAATATTACTGGATTATCTACCTCATTACCTCTCACTGGAATTTCTACTATGAGAGATGGTGACATTGTTAGACTTGGAAATGAGTTTATGAGAATATCTAGTGCAAAGACGCCAACCGTAAATTCTGTACTGGTTGATAGATCTTGGATGGGAACCAAGGCAGAATCTCATTCTTCAGGAGACATTGTAAGAATATACAGGGGAGATTATAATATCGTTAAGGATAGAATATTTTTCAAAGAGGCTCCATATGGATTGACGGAGGTTAGAAACGATTTTCTAAACCTATCCAGATTAAAAACAAAATCATCATTCAATGGAAGATTCTTCCAAAAATCATCTTATGAAGAAAATGCTATATTTGATGATATTTCACATGAATTTAATGGAATTAAAAAAGATTTTAATCTTACGGAGGAAGGGAATGCTGTAAGTGGATATGATGAAACTGAGAATTCTAATAGTATTGTGCTTTTGAGAAATATATCTCAAAAACCAACCATAGATTTTAATGTCGAAAATGTTGTGGGTATTGGTACACAATTGAGATTTGTTGGAAGAGAAGATGGATTAGGAAATGATATAGTATCTCAAATTGATGTAAATAAAAATATGGTTCCTAAGGGGGGAATAATAGTTTCTGTAGCCTCCTCGCAGGGATTTGGTTATCAACCCCAAATGAGAGCGGTTGGAATTGCATCTGTAGTCAATGGAGAGATTGATTCTGTTGGCATAGGAACTACGTACTCAACTCTTCTTAATGGATATACAGAAACTAGTTTCCCCGGTTCCGGATATACACAACCAATCGTACCAATAAAATTCTTTAGTTCAACTGGAACTGGAGCGAAGGCTCATGGTGTAGTCAATGCTGGAATTGTAACTGAAGTCGTAATTACAAATCCTGGTTCTGGTTACAATATTAATACCCCACCATCAGTACTGTTTGATTCTCCTATCCCATACAATAATTTGTCTTTGAGTGGAAGCACTTCTGGAATTGGAGCATCTGTTGATGTAGTTGTTGGACAAGGTTCTAGCGTTATTGATTTTAGAATTACAAACTTTGGATATGGATATGAAATTGGTGAAGTTTTGACACCAGTAGGAATATTAGAAGATTCAAATTCATCGACTTCTCCATTTACAATAACAGTAAAGGATGTATATGACGAACCGTTTGCAGCATGGAATATTGGAATATTAGAATTGGTACTTGATATCTCAAACCAATTTGACGGAGTTAGACGTACATTTAGTTTGAAGAGACAAGGCCCACTTGGAATAGAACCATTAAGTATTGAAAAAGGAACATATGGATCTATTGATTTAGCAGCAAACTTAATAGTTCTTTTGGATGGAGTTATACAGGAACCAAATGACGACTATACATTTGAAGGTGGAACAGAGTTTACATTTACTCACCCACCAAAATCCGACTATAAGTGTCAGATTTTCTTCTATAAAGGAAGTGTTGGTGATACTAAATTCATTGATATCGATCCTCCATTAGAAATTGGGGATAAGGTACAATTATCATATCCAGAAAATAACAGATTTATTGATAGGGAAGATTCAAGAACCATAACATCAATTAATAATTCAAATTCCGTAAAAACAACAACTTACAGTGGAAATGGATTGTCAGAATCTTTGAGGTCTGCACATCTCATAAGACAAAATACTGACGCTTTTATTGGCGGAGAATTGATTTCTAAAAAAAGGTTAAGTTTAGAGGCATTGATACGGCCAGAATCTAAATTAATAAGACCTATAACCAATTCTGATCATATTTTATATGTTGATGGCATATCTAAGAATTTCAATGCAGATTCTAGAGTAACCAACGATATAATCATAACCTCTCAAGAATTTGATTCCTCAAGTGTTTCAACAAAATCAGAAGTAATTACTAACGTAAATGTTTCTGGTGGTCATGGAATAATAGTCGGAGTTGGAACTAGTTCTTCTGGAATAAATACAACATCACCTATGCTTGAATTCACTATTCAAAATGATGAATCTATAAATGCTGGATTAGAAGGAATAGTCTCAGACATATACTTCACAGTATCTGGTTCTAACATTGGAAATGGAATAATTTCTATTGAAAATGGTTCTTCGATTGGTGTAGGATTATCTTTCATTGATAACATATATAAAGCTGATCAAGTTTTATCGAACAATGGAATAACAACAGTATATTCCAATGTTTCCAATTTAAACGGGATAACCCCTACTACAAACTCTGGAGATGGTTATTACTATGGTTCTTATAGTTGGGGAAAAATTACTGGAACAAGATCTTCTGATTCGTATGCATTTGATATCAATGAAATTGTTGGGATAAGTGCAAACGATTTACCTTCACCAATAATTACAAGATATTTACCATTTAAAGAAGATTTTTAAAGAATAAATAAAGGAAAAACATAAAATGTCGGCAATCTTAACTGACCAATTTAGAATATTACGGGCTTCTGATTTCATAGCCTCTATTGGCAATACATCCAATTCATATTACACATTCTTATCTGTCCCAGATATTAATGAGATAGATAGTGATTGGCAGAATAATACTCCAGATCCCATTGATAGTTTTGATGAGGAAAATAGAGCATTTGATAATATTGTAGCATTATCAAAGATAGCTCCAAGTGATGCTAGACAAGTAGTGAGAAAATATACTTGGGTCACTGGAGAAACCTATGAGATGTATAGAAATGACTACTCTAGAGTCAATAGAACTCCCATAACAAATTCTACCAGATTATATGATTCAAAATTTTATGTACTAACCAGCGATTATAGAGTCTATATATGTTTGCAGAATGGAACAGACCCTGATAATCCAAAAGGAAGACCATCCATCAACGAACCAACCCATACAACTACTACAGCACAAGCTGCAGGTGATGGTAGCGATAAGTATCTTTGGAAATATCTCTATACAATAAGACCAAATGATGTAATCAAATTCGATTCCACTGATTTTATACCCGTTCCAGAAAAATGGTCATTAGGTAATTCAGAAGTATCTGATATTGTTGATGCTTCTGTAGATGGATCTATTGAGGCTGCAGTAATTGTAAACGCGGGAATTGGATATGGTTCCGCAACTTCAATAAACAATATCCCAATTATTGGTGATGGGGATGGAGCAGAAGCTTCTATTGCAATTTCATCGGAAGGAAAAGTTGTAGATATTTCAATAACTAATAGAGGAAGTGGATACAGTTATGGAACTCTCGATATTTCAAATGTAACTCATACTGGAATTGGAACTACAACACTAGCAAATTTTGATGTTATGATTTCGCCGAAAGGTGGTCATGGTGCTAATATCTATAGAGAATTGGGTGCCAATAGAGTTTTACTTTATAGTAGATTTGAAAATCTACAATTCCAAAATCCTGATGTTATTTCTAGTAATAGTTTTGCTAGATTGGGTGTAGTAAAAAATCCAGAAACATTTTCTGGAACTGGAGTAACTTTCACTCAACCAACAGCTTCTGGACTCTACGCTTTAAAGTTGACTGGTATTGGCGCATCAACTCTAAGTTTTGTTGATGATGAGAGAATCACTCAAACCGTGGGTTCTGGAATGACAGCTATAGGAAGAGTTGCATCATATGATAAAACCACTCAGATTTTAAAGTTCTGGCAAGATAGAAGCCTTGTATTGAGTCAACCAGAAGGGGGACCTAGTTCTCCAGCATATGGAACACAACCACAGTTTGGTTACAAGTTACTTAGATTTACTGGAAGTGTTGGAACTGGAGGTAATTTGACAATAAACCAACCAGATAATCCCTCACCTAATGGATTAAGTATAGATAACACTTTCGGAACATCTAATAATCCCAGTTCAACAACGACAATAAATAATAGGAAATATAATCTTGGACAAGCATTTGTGAATGGTGTTGCAAATCCAGAAATTAAACCTAGGTCTGGAGATATAATTTATGTCGATAATCGAGAACCTATTCCCAGATCAAGAAACCAAAAAGAAGATATTAAAATTATTATAGAATTCTAATAAAATGCCCCAGCAAACTAATCTCAACGTTTCTCCTTATTTTGATGACTTTAATGAAGACAAAGGTTTTCATAAAGTTTTATTCAAACCAGGATTTCCAGTACAAGCCAGAGAGTTAACAACTCTTCAAAGTATACTTCAGAATCAGATTGAAAAATTTGGGGACCACTTTTTTAAAGAAGGTTCTCAAGTCATTCCAGGAGCTACTGGAGTAGATTTTAGTTACTATGGTGTTAGAATTGACTCTTCGTTTTTTGGTGTCCCTGTAGCATCATATTTAGATAAACTGGTTGGAATTTCAGTAAAGGGCTCGACTAGTGGTGTTACAGCTACTGTATCGAAAGTTTTAGATTCTACAGAATCTGAGCAGGGTTTTGTTACTCTATATGTAAAATATTTGAACTCAAATCCAAATTCGGAATATCAAGTTTTCCAACCCGGAGAGTCTCTAATAACCAATTCGAATATAATTTATGGTTCCACTCTAATACAGGCTGGAAATACTTTTGCAAATACCGTTCCCACAAGTGCCAGTTTTAAAGCATCAGCAGCGACAATCAACGATGGTGTTTACTTTGTTAGAGGGAATTTTGTGTCTGTTGAAAAGCAGACAGTCATATTAGATCAATATAGCAATAGTCCATCAGTAAGAGTGGGGTTATTGGTAAATGAGACTATAGTTTCATCTTTAGATGATTCGTCATTGAATGATAATTCTCAAGGATTTTCAAACTATGCAGCACCAGGTGCTGATAGATTAAAAATAAATCTCATATTATCTAAAAAAGATATTGATGACAGAAATGATCAAAACTTTATTGAATTAATTAGAATAAGAAATGGTATAATAGAAAAATTTGTCGATAGAAGTCAATATAATTTAGTTCGCCAAGAGTTAGCAAGAAGAACATATGATGAATCTGGAGATTATGTCATAAAATCTTTTGATGTATTTCCTAGAGAAACTGTAAACAACTATTCGGGAAATAATGGATTGTTTGACAGAGGTTCTATCACACCCGAAGGAAATCCGGCATCTGATGATTTATTGACCTATAAAATTATGCCAGGTAAGGCATATGTTAGAGGTTATGATATTCAAACGTTGGCTCCAAAATACTTGGACGTAGAGAAACCAAGAACAACTGTTGGAGTCCCAACTTCTGGTATTAATGTAGAGAATGGCGTATCTGTAAAGATTAATAATCTCTATGGGATTCCATCAATCGAATTTAATAATAACAACAATATTATTGATTTAAGACATGATAGGAGAGATACTACAGATGGCTCAACTGGAATTACTACTGTAGGTGAAGCAAGAGTTTTAGATTTAACTTCAGAAAACATTTATGAAGATGCATCTTCAGAATATCAATTATACATGTATGATATGCAAACGTATACTGAGGTTGGCGTTAATACAATTGGTAGAAGTAAATTAGAGCTCCCCACATTTATAAAAGGTAAGTCTAGTGGCGCTAGCGGATTCTTAAAGTATGAAATCGACAATACAGTAACAGATCCAAAATTAGTAGTTACTAATGTTTCTGGCCAGTTCATAAAAAATGAAGAATTAATTATCAATGGCGAAGAAGAAAGTATATTGACTACAGAGGTTTATGATTACAATTTAGGTGATGTAAAGTCGGTATTCCAAAATAAAAATACGCATGGACTGGGAGCACACTTTAATGCAGACACTGTATTGGATAGAGTAATTTCTTTATCTAGTGTGGGAACGGAATTTCAAATGTCTGGAGATACAGGCATAAATGTGGGTATATTAACCAGCACTAATGAAAATTTATCTACATTAGCCAGAAAAAACGATATTATCATTTATTCAAATCCTGACGATACATCTGTATTTGCAACTTCTGAGATTTTACCATCATATGCTAAAATTACAGAACTCCTTGCCTCCGGAAGAGATGTGAGAATTGCTGGAGTAACAGCAGTTTCTGGCGTAAATAGAGGTGAAATAGTTTCTGGAACAAAAGAAAAATCATCGGTAGGAATTTTAAGACCATCCTTTATTTCTAAGAGTAGTGGGTTCTTTAGCCCATTAAAATATAGAAATGTAGCTTCTGTAGATCTTTCTCAAGGTGATCTGAATTTAACATATCAATTTACAAATAGAACGGTATCCAACAACTTTTTACAAATAAATCTAGATACCGAACCTGATTTCCAAACATTACCAGAAGTTTCTTGGAAGGATGTTGGTAGTAAATATCAATTGACAGATTCTAATGGAACTATAATCACCATCAACAGAGGAAATGTAACGATAGTAGGAAGACAGATTTCTATCGCAGACATCCCTAATGGGACAAATTATACTCTTATTACAACCTTAGATAAAAAAAGTGTAAAGTCAAAAGAGAAAAAATTTAATAGTATTGGAGATTTAACAATATCTAGATCTAAGTATGAATCTTCAGGAACTGGGGAAGGAACATTTAACAATGGATTGAGCTATTCATCGGTATATGGAACTAGAGTAGAAGACGATCAGATATCTTTGAATTGTCCAGATGTATACAGAGTTTATGGTGTATATGAATCTGAAAATTTAGAAAATCCAAAACTACCAACTATAAAATTAACTGATATAACAGGACCTACGACTACAGCAGATAATTTTGTTATTGGAGAAACTATACAGTCACTATTTGGTGTTGCTAAGGCTATTGTTGTAACCAAAGATTCTACTACAAATAGTTTAGAAATTCAGTATATGAATGAGGAGAGATTTCTTCCAGGAGAAAGTATTTTATCAGCATCCTCTTTAATAACAGCAAAAGTTCTTTTAACTACATTAGGAGATAAGAACATCTTTGGTGATTATTATTTTGATAACGGAATTAGACCAGAATATTATGATTACTCAAGACTGATAAAGTCTTCAAATACATTCGAACCAAAGCGTAAAATAAGAGTAATCTACCAAAAATATTCTGTAGATTCTTCTGATCGTGGCGATTTCTTTAGTGCAAATAGTTATTCGCCAGACGTATATCAATCAATATCATTCACTCAATCTAGAGGGGACTTGTTTAGAAATAGTGATTTGATTGATTTTAGGCCTAGAGTAAAAGATTATGATTTATCTACAGATACAAGATCTCCATTTGAATTTGATGGGAAGGACTTTTCAGATCCTTCAGGACATCCACAATTTAGCATAACTCCAAAAACTGTTTTAGAGGTTGGATTTGATCATTATGTAGGCAGAATTGATAAAATTTTCTTAACGAGAGATGGTAAATTTACTGTTCAAAAAGGAATTGCCTCTAGAGATCCAAAAGAACCTTCAAATGAAGACTCAGCACTTTTAATAGGAACTGCTTATTTACCACCATATGTATTTGGCGCGAAGCAAGTTAAATTCATAAAATCGGAAAATAAGCGATATACTATGAAAGATATCGCTAAACTTGATGGAAGAATTTCTAATATTGAGTTTTATACATCACTTTCATTGTTAGAAACTGATACCAACGCTTTAACAATAAAAGACCCAACAACAGGATTAGATAGATTTAAATCTGGTTTCTATGTAGATAACTTTAGCACTTTGCAGTTAGCTAATACTAGTGATCCAAGTTGGGGATGTTCCATTGATACAGAAAATAATCTATGCAGACCTTCACATAATACGCCATCTATTGATTTGCAACTTGGTTCTAGTGCTATACCTGGTGTTACTAGTACAACAACACCAGATGCAGATTTAGCATTTGTAACTGATTTGGGTAGTCCAAATGTAAGAAAAACAGGAGATCTAATTACATTAGATTATGACGAGGAAGAATTTCAGTCTCAAAAGTTTGCTACAAGAACTGAAAATGTAAATCCGTTTAATATTGTAAACTGGTCTGGTTCTATGGAACTTGAGCCAGAATCTGATATTTGGATTGCAACAAATCAACTAGAAGTTAACAATATAACTCTTGAAGGTTCTTATCAAGCATTTATGGATTTATATCCACCTGAAGCTGATGGTTGGAGTGCTATTCAATGGAATGCATGGGAAGAAAACTTTGCGGGAAGAACAGAGTCGGAACGAAATATAGGTTCTCCCATAGAGACAAAAGTTCAGGGCGAAAGCACTTGGCAAAAAACTGGAGTAGTTGATAGAAGTAGAGTTCATATATTCTCTAATGGAGCAGGAAGAGTTTTAGATGCTGGCAATAATGACCTTGCAAGTGGTCTAATTGATTCTTTGGTTGAAGGGGTCATCTCTAGAGGTAGTAATAATGAATTTTTGATTAATGCAGACAGTGCAGCTGGTCAAAGACTTACTACTCGTTTTGGCCAACCAGATGCAGATGGATTATTGACTGCAACAGTTGGTACAAACGATTCAACTACAGGAGCAGACGGAACAACTCAATTTAGACTTGTTACTGATGGTTCGGCAGTAAATGCTCTCGGCGCAGGAATGCTCGCCAATCTTCAGAGAAGAGGAATTGAACCTGGAACTAGAGAAGCTTTAGCAATTCAAGAATCTGCATTTGATAGGGGAGGTGGAGCTAGATTTGGTACAGCAGATAGCGGACTTGGTGAAGTTGAAATTGCTAGGGTAAGGACAGATACGGTAACCACATCCCAACAAGTAGAGATTACCACTAGACATGAATTTAATAGAACTGGAATCTCATATAAAGTTACTGAGCAAATCGATAAGCAAAGTCTTGGTAACAAAGTGGTAAGTAGGGATGTAATTCCTTTTATGAGATTCCGAAATGTTGAATTTATTGCAAAGAGATTGAAACCATTGACAAGGGTTTACCCATTCTTTGATGGTGTAGATTTGAATAACTTTATTGTTCCTAAGTTATTGGAAGTTAGTAACGTAAATGGAGAATTTGAAGTTGGTGAGATTGTGCAAGGTCTCATGCCACAAGATAATCCAGATATATCTGGAGATGGTGTAAATCCAAGAATAAGATTTAGATTAGCAAATCCAAATCATAAGTATGGACCATATAATAATCCTACAGCAACTTATACTACTAGCCCATACAATTCAGATTCTACTATGGAATCTGAATATTCAGAGTCAACTAATATTTTAAATGTTGATACTTTTGGATTATCTAGCATCGAAGAGAATGGTCTTGGATGGGTAGGAGTTGGTATGAAGTTGGTTGGACAAAACAGTGGTGCTGAAGCAACAATATCGAATGTCAGATTAGTAACTGATGAAAATGGTTCTATTCGAGGATGCTTCTTTATTCCAGATTCTTCAGTAGCAAAAAATCCAAGATTTGAAACGGGAACAAAAACATTTAGACTAACAGATAGTTCTGTAAATTCTACGGTTGGAGGTTTTGTCAATACTTCTGCAGAAACTAATTTCTTTGCTCAAGGAGAGCTTGATAATCTTCAAGAAGATGTCATTGGTGTTAGAAATGCTAAAATTGAGAAGAGAGACCATACGGATCAAAAGTTTGAAGAGAGTACTCGCCAAGAAACAAGGATAACTCAGGAACAAGAAGAAGTACAGGAAGACGTTAGATGGATTGATCCACTTTGCCAGTCTTTTATTACTGGTGATGGAAGTGGTGTATTCATTAGTAGTATCGATATCTACTTTAAAACAAAATCAGAATCCATACCAATTACCTGTCAAATAAGAACTTTAAGAAACGGTGTTCCAACTCAAATAATTCCACCATTTGGTGAAGTCACATTAGAACCTGAAGATGTTAATATTTTTGATGCCAGTGGTTCCTTAGATTCTTTATCATCTACTAGATTTACTTTCCCATCATTAGTATATCTTGAGGCTAATAGAGAATATGGTATAACTTTACTTTCAAATTCTGATGAATATAATGTATACATTGCAAGGATGGGAGAAATTGACATATTCAGAAGTTCTGAAGATGATAGCGAATCTCAATCAATTGTTTCTCAGCAACCTTCGGCTGGTGTCTTATTTAAGTCACAAAACGGTTCTACTTGGACTCCAAATCAGTTTGAAGATTTGGCTTATGTTATCAATAAAGCTAAATTTAAAGAAACTAATGGTACTGTAAGATTTTACAGTTCAATTCTTTCAGAAGATAATAATCAAATAAAGAGATTGAGGGATAATCCACTGATTATGGCTTCTAGACAAATTCAAATTGGAGTATCAACTGAGATTACTTCAAATATTTTAGGTGAGCTTGGACCAGGTATCGGAATAACTCAAGCAAATAATCCAGACTTTAGTGGAATTATTGTTGGACTGGGCGGTTCAATTACCAGCAATAAAACCAGTGGTTCCGGAAGTGGTATAAAACTTGATGATGTTGGAATCGGTCTTACACCTTCTGTCGGAACTTTTACATATAAAGATATTGAATTAACATCTTCAACTGGATCTGGTGCAACATGTAATATCACAGTTAACAATGGTTCAATTGATGTTAATGGTGTTAAGGTGTTTGATGGTGGTTCTGGTTATCAAGTCGGTCAAAGATTGAGTATTAATCCTACTAATTTTGCTAGAGTTGGTAATGAAACTCCAAGAATTTCTATTGTAGGTCTTGGAATTACTAACTCAATGTTTGTTGGAAATATTCAAGGAACATATAACGAAAATTCCGTAATTTTCTATACAAATAACTCTGGAGTTGATAAAAAGCTTCTTAGAATTACTCCTAATACTTCAGAAGTCTTCCCCAACAATAGTAGAGATGGTTTGCACATGAATGTACTATTCCATAGTCATGGAATGCACTCATCAAATAATTTAGTAAATCTTTCAAATATACGAACTGATACTAAATCACTCACTCTAATTGAAACTATATCAAAGACTTCTACTGATGATATTACAATTACGACTACATCAAACACGGCAGAAATAGATGAATATAGAACTTTTGAGGGAATGGCTATTAGCAACACAAATCCTGGATATGTCAAAATAAATAGCGAGATTATTAGGTATACTGCAATAACCTCGGATTCTACTGGACTTTCAGGAATTACCAGGGGTTCATTTAATACAGTTCCAACAACACATACTGCTGATAATTTTGTAGATAAATACGAACTTAATGGAATCTGTTTAGCTAGATTAAATACTCAACATAATTTTGCAAGAACAAATGTCCCTACAGATATATCAAGGTCTCTAGATAGTTTTTATCTAAAAATTGATAGGTCTGGAAGAACAGAAGGAGTTACTACAATACTAACAGACAGAACTGGTAATGTAAGTGGATTCCCAGAACTATTCTTTAGAGAAACAAAACGTGCTGGTGGAATTAATGTTAAATCTACAAAAAATTTACAGTTTGAATTAATTCATCCTAATGTTCAAGTATTCACTCCTTCAGAATCGACAATTACTTCTAATGTGAGAACTATTTCTGCTACAAGTATTGGTGGATATCAAAATGGAACAGCAGAGGCTTCTTTTGAAGATAAAGGATTTGAACCAGTTGTTATAAATGAAAACAACTATTTTGATAATCCTAGAATGGTTGCTTCCAGAGTAAATGAAGAGCAATTCGTCTCAGAACTTCCTGGATCTAGATCTTTGACTTTAGAATTAAACTTGAATACTAATAATAGAGATATATCACCAGTTGTTGATACTACAAGAGTCAATGCTATCTTAAGCACAAATAGGATTGATAAACCTGTAGAGGATTTTGCTCAAGATGGTGCTATTATGAATTCCATCACAGAACCACATTCTGCAGTTTATTTGACTCAGGCAATAAGATTAGAACAACCAGCTACGTCAATCAAATTGATGTTCTTAGGTAATCGTCCAGCTGGTACTGATATTAGAGCTCTATATAAAATCTTCAGAGAAGATGGTCCTATAAATCCAGAATTTGAACTATTCCCAGGATACAATAATATTGGAAATAACTCCGAAGTATTAGATCCTAGAAATAGTGATGGATTACCAGATAGATTTGTTCCAATTAACATAAGTGATAACGAATATTCTGATTATGAATTTACAATTGATAATCTTCCAGAATATGGTGCATATCAAGTAAAAATAATATTCACATCTACTAATCAGGCAGTGGTTCCTAAGATTAGAGATTTGAGAGTAATAGCATTAGCATAACTATGAAACAAGTCAAAGATAAAAAAAATTTATTTAGGGATGAAAACTCAAATGCTATCATAAATACTGATAGTCAAGCATACAATTCCTATATTAGACTTAAAGAACAAAAACTAAAGGAGAAGGAAGAATTTCATTCCTTCAAAAACGATTTAGATTGTATGAAAAATGAGATTAGTGAAATAAAATCTCTCCTTCACAAATTAGTAGAAAATAAGTAATGGCACAACCATCATCTAGACAAACTTTAATAGATTATTGCAAAAGACAACTGGGATATCCAGTTCTTGAGATAAATGTTGCCGATGAGCAAATCGACGATCTAGTTGATGATGCAATTCAATACTTTCAAGAAAGACATTTTGATGGAGTCTTCCCAACGCTTCTAAAGTATAAATTTACTCAAGATGATATTAATAGAGGTAGAGCCACTAACTCTGTTGGAATAGCAACTACCTCTGCAACATCTATAATAGATGGTTCTTCAGTTCAGTTTGATTATGAAGAAAACAGTAACTATCTAAAAGTTCCAGATGATATAATTGGAATAACCAAAGTTTTTCAGTTTGAGGGGTCTAATTCCATCAGTTCTGGAATGTTTAGTATTAAATATCAACTTTTCTTGAATGATATTTACTTCTGGGGTTCAACAGAACTTCTTACATATTCTATGACAAAAAGGTATTTGGAAGATATTGATTTCTTATTATCAACTCAGAAACAAATAAGATTCAATCAAAGAATGAATAGACTATATCTTGATATTGATTGGTCTAGTGTATCCAAAGATAAGTATTTGGTTATTGATTGTTATAGAGGAATGAATCCAGATACTCATACTAGAGTTTGGAATGATTCATTTCTTAAAAAATATCTTACATCTCTTATTAAAAGACAGTGGGGTCAAAATATGATGAAATTCCAAGGTATGAAACTTCCTGGTGGAGTTGAATTGAATGGCCGTCAAATGTACGATGATGCCGAAAAAGAACTTCAAATAATTAGAGAGCAAATGTCAAATACCTATGAAATACCACCCCTTGATATGATAGGATAATGGCATTAAATCCTTTTTTTCTACAAGGTTCTAAAGGCGAACAAGGCCTGATGCAGGACCTCATAACAGAATCTATAAAAATGTATGGTGTAGAAGTACACTATATGCCGAGATTATATTTGGGAGAAAATACTATAATAAAAGAGAACATAGTCTCTGCTTTTAGAAATGCTCTTCCAATAGAAATGTATTTGCAAAATTATGACGGATGGGAAGGACAAAGTGTAGAATTATCTAAATTTGGAATAGAGTCTAAAGATGAAATAATTTTAGAAGTTTCTCAAGAAAGATATGAACTTTATATTCAACCACTGATTGAAAGAATTCCAAATATAAAACTTTCTAGCAGACCTAAAGAAGGTGATATAATTTACTTCCCACTTGGTGATGTCTTATTCGAAATTAAAAATGTAAAGAGAGATAAACCATTCTACCAATTACAAAAAAACTATATTTATGAATTGACATGCGAACTCTTCAGATTCGAAGATGAAATTATTGAAACTGGTATTGACGAAATTGATGATGAAATTGTAGATCTTGGATATCAAGCAACATTCACTTTAACTGGTGCAGGAACATCAGCTTCTGCTATAACCAGTTACACTAATCAAGATAGTTCTGTTCAGAGCATCACTATTCTAGACAGAGGATACTCTTATACTACAGCACCATTGATTGCAATATCTCCACCAAGTTCTGGTCAAAGTGCTACGGCTGTTGCCATAATGGAACCAATAGGTGATGGAACATTTTATGTTGAAAAAATTGAGATAACAAATCCTGGATTTGGATATACCTCAGAACCAGATATACAATTCATTGGTGGTATAGGAGATAATACTAGGATTGCTTCAGCAAAGGCTAATATTACACAAGGAACTGTTGGTATCGTCAGTATAACTGGTGGGGGAAGTGGATATATTAATCCGCCAGTAATTTCTTTCAGCGGCCCAATTGGAAGTGGAACCACTGCATCTGGAGTAGCAGTTATAAACGAGGGTATAGTATCATCGATTAATATAACAAATGCAGGAACTGGATATACTGGAATACCATCAGTTTCTATTGCTATTCCAGAATCTTTTGGAACAGATGGAACAGCATCTTTCAGTTTGAATGAAATAATAACTGGAGAATCTAGTTCTTCTACTGCAAGAGTTAGAAGTTACAACTCATCAAATTTTGTACTTTCTGTTTCAAATATAACAGGAGCATTTATTCCAGGAGAAACCATAGTTGGTTCGGGGGGAAGCTCTTTGACACTCAGATCTGTAAACTATATAGATACTACACAGCCTTATACTGAAAGTATTACTATTCAGACCGAAGCTGATTCTATTTTAGACTTTTCAGAAGTAAACCCATTTGGTGGAGTATAAACAATGTTGGGAACATATTATTATAACGAAATTTTTAGAAAAACAGTTGTTGCATTTGGAACTATATTTAATAATTTAGATATTAGGCATACAGACTCCTCCGGAAATGTAACAAGTGTTATAAAAGTTCCACTATCTTACGCACCAATACAGAAATTTTTAGCCAGAATAGAGCAACAATCTGATATTGGAAGCAAAAATGCAATAACATTGCCAAGAATGTCATTTGAGATGACTTCCTTAAATTACGATCCATCTAGAAAGGGAACAGTAACGAAACAATTTAAAGCATTTAATAAGTCAAATAAAACAGAAGTAAAGAAGGTATTCATGCCAGTTCCATATAATATGGGATTCGAGCTAAATATTATGACAAAGTTGAATGAAGATGCTCTTCAAATTATAGAGCAAATTTTACCATACTTTCAACCAGCATATAATGTTAGCGTCAAATTAATTGATGAAATTGGTGAGAGAAAAGATATTCCTGTTGTATTAGAAAGTATTAGCATGAGAGATGATTATGACGGCGATTTTAATAAAAGAAGAGTTTTATTATATACTTTACAATTTAAAGTAAAAACTTATTTGTATGGTCCAATCCCTGCAGGAAAAACACCTGGAGTCATCAAAAAAGTTCAAGTGGATTATCATACAGAGGCCTCAAAGAAGTCTCCAAGAAGTATGCGTTATATTGGAAAAGCATCTGCTACAAAAAATTATACTGGAACACAAGCAGGAACTCTTGCTGGAAGTATAGAAGCAGATACTACTAATATATCAGTTTCTGACGGATCTCTATTCTTAGAGCAGTCCAGAATTACAATTAATGATGAACTAATGTTTATTAGTAAAATTATTAACAATAACTTAGTTGTATCCAGAGGTTATGAAAATACAACTGCCGTTAGCCATATTGCATCAACTGCAATATTTGTCGTAGATGTTCAAGACGATATACTTATCGAATCTGAAGACGATTTTGGATTTGATGGTTCTACAGAGTTCTTTAGTGATGGAAAGATATTCAATCCAACTTCTGGTCAGGATATTGATCCTTGATTATGACTAAAAATTTTGATGAAATAGAAGATTCTTTGGGTATTGCGAAAAGTGACGAAAAGGTTGAGATTATGAAGTCGGAAGTAGTTCCAGAGAGGAGTAAAGATGATGTAACAAAGGACTATGAATATACAAGAGGAAATCTTTATTCTATTATAGAAAAGGGACAAGAAGCTATAAATGGCATTCTTGAGTTGGCACAGGAAAGTGATCAACCAAGGGCATATGAAGTCGCAGGCCAACTTATTAAGAGTGTTTCTGATGCAACAGACAAGTTGATGGATCTTCAGAAAAAGTTGAAAGATGTCAATGCTGAAGAAAAAGAAAAAGGACCATCAACAGTTAATAACGCTCTATTTGTTGGATCTACTGCAGAATTAGCAAAGATGCTAAAGTCTGGATTAAAAGAAGATAAATAATAAACAGGATCTATCCTTTTTTATGAAGTGCAAACCCGGTTACTATTTTTGCTACACTGATAAAAAGTGTAAAAAGATTCCTGCTGGTCTCAAAATGACTGGAAGGTACTTTGGTAATGGTAAGGAACCAGAAGAGGTTGGTATTGATAAACCCGTTGAGGGTGGAGAGCAAAGCTCAAATGGTAATGGTGGTAATGGAGGTGTAAGTGAATCGAAAAGTGGTG
>Ga0181413_1000027_pt1 | contig 31934 bp, 36 predicted proteins | sample 36SPOviralmetaG_FD_130111 | JGI IMG/M metagenome (GOLD analysis project Ga0181413, IMG submission 130111) | Marine viral communities from the oligotrophic San Pedro Time Series (SPOT) site, San Pedro Channel, CA, USA - 36 SPOT_SRF_2012-09-28 | ecosystem: Environmental > Aquatic > Marine > Strait... | reverse complement strand
TTTAACTCTTTTGTTTTTGACTTAAATTTCAATTTATTCCTTTATATATATATAACAACAATAAAGCTGTTAAAAATGTTTAGTAAACCAAACAAACCTTTAAACACACCTTTTCTCTGTAGTAAGTTTTAAACATTTTAAACACTCTCCAGAGAATTGCTCTTAAAAATTATTTTATTGTTGAAAATGTTTATTTCTTTCTTCAAACCAGGAGAACTTTCAACCTTTTTAATTGATGACAGAACGGTTGAATGAGACCTGTTTCCAACATATAGACCAATCTGGTTTAAAGAATATTCAGTGTGTTTTCTCATTAAATATATAAAAAGGTGCCTAGCGTTGCTAACTTGTTCACTTCTGTTTTTTGACAAAACCAACCTTTTATCAACTTGATATAGGTCTGAGCAGTAATCAAGAATAAACTCTGGTGTAAGTTCTAAAACCTTGTTTTCACTATACATTGAAACAAGCTCCGCAACATATTTAGCATTACCGACACCCGTTTGTTTATTAATTACAAGGTTGTTCACAACACCGTTTATCTCTCTAAAGCTTTGAAAATCTAAAGAGGAGAGTAGTTTAAATTCTTTATTTGTAACAAGGTTTCCACCATATTCTGTGTTGTTTTCGTTCAGTACTTCTGAAAATATTTTTTTGTCTGGTTTTTCGATATCAGTAACCAGCCCGTTTAATATTCTTGATACCAATCTCTCTGGAAAACCAAGAAGGTCTTGCGGTTTTTGATCAGAAGCCAAAACAACAGCCTTAGAATTATTTAAAAAGTAGTTTATCGTGTGAAAAAGCTCTTCAGAAACACCTTTTTTACCTAAGAAAAACTGAATATCGTCAATTAACAATATATCAACAGACCTTATTTTATTTTTAAAAACATCTATATCTTTATTTTTTATTCCGCTTATGTAAGACTCAAGAAAAGATTCTGAATCAATATAAAAAGAAGAATAAGAAGCTTTCTCTATAGTTTTAAGCAGATGAGTTTTACCAACACCCGGCTTTCCATAAACAAAAAGAGGATTAAAACGGCTTCCAGGGCTCATTACAACATTTTTAGCGGCTGTTACCGCGAGGTTGTTACAACTACCTATAAACAAATCGTCAAAAAAACTAAGATCAAACTTTGGCTGGTCTTCAACAACCTCTTCCTCGACTTTTTCCTCAACAATCTCAACTAATTGAGGAGTTTTAACAAAAGATTTATCAAGAACGAAGACACAGTTTTGTCCAGGTTTTATTGATTTATATACCTTTTCAATACTATTAAAAACTTTTTTCTCAATAGAGGTCTTAATAAAATCAGAACCAACATATATATTTAAATTACCATCTGGTCCTATTTCAAAACCAACTTGGTCAAGCCAATACTTGTCGGTTTTATTTTTTACTTCACTATTTAATTTATTTTTAAAGTCTTGTAATTGACTATTCATATCTCCACCCAACTTTATTAAATTTAAACGACACGGTTAACATTTCATAGAGTGTGAAAAACATATTAAATTTTTACAACTCTTTACAGTTTGTCTGAAAACTCAGTTTTTATTGACTTTTATACGTTTAAATCAATAAATAGAGAAGCAAAAGTTGTTGTTATAAGATGTTAGTTAGTTTGTTTTTCGCGAGATAAAAATACTTTTCGCGAAGTGTAAAAATTAAAAATAATTTTGGTTTGTTTAAATACTTTATTGATTTAATGTTAGTTACAGGTAAAAAATGAAAAGAACTTATCAACCTAGTAATAGAAAAAGAAGCAGAAAACACGGTTTTAGATCAAGAATGCGAACCCGAGCTGGTCGCGAAATTCTTAAAAGAAGAAGAAAAAAAGGTCGAAAGATTATCTCTGCCTAGGTTTTGTTGGTGAAGTTCGCTGCATTAAATAAAAAAAATCATTTTGAAAACCTAAGAAAAGAAGAATTCTGCTTTGCAGAAAAAGGCGTAAGAGTTTTTGTAAAAGAAAATGGTGCTGACGTAAACAGACTAGCAGTCAGTATTTCAAGCAAATACGCAAACGCTGTAAACAGAAATAGATTTAAAAGAAGGATTAAAGAAGCAGTAAGGGGTTTAAATACAGATTTAAGCATCGATATTTTAGTTGAAGGGAACTCTACTTCTCCATTACTAAAATTGAATGAAGTTGAAACAATCTTAAAAAAACACCCTCTGCTTTAATATTAAAAAATGAAAATTGTTACGATTTTATATCAAGTTTTAAGATCACTGCTTTCTTATTTTGGTTTAGGTAGTGGAAACTGCATGTATTACCCAACTTGTTCAGACGTAATTAGAGAAAGCCTTCAAAATAAAGGACTTATAGGCTCTATTCCTACAATTTTGAAAAGAGTTGCTATTTGCAACCCTATATATCAGAAATTTGGTAAAAATTGGCAATATTAGAACCATTTGCGCTTGCTATAGGCTTTCTTCTCTCTTATGTATATGATTTCACCTTATCTTATGGGTTTGCAATAGCAATACTTACGGTAATTATAAATGTAATTATTTTTCCGCTTACGCTTAGACAGACCAGATCAACAAAAAGAATGCAAGACGCTCAGTCTGACATTAAAAAATTACAGAAAAAATACAAAGACAACAAAGAAGAACTTAACAAAGCTATGGCCGCTATGTATAAAGAAAAAGGGATAAACCCACTCGGATGCATACTTCCACTCATAATTCAAATGCCAATATGGTTTGCTTTATTCAGGGTTTTAAGAGATCCATTAGACTTCATTCCATCGTCTTCAGTTTTATTTAAAGATCTTGAAATTAGTACAAGCCTCACTTTTTTTAATATGGATCTCCAAATACCACCTTCTGAAGTGAGTGAATGGATTGATAGGATCCCTTATTTAGTTTTGATTTTACTTGTTATTTTGACAGCTTTATATCAACAGCAACAAATAACAAAAAAATCAGGAAAGAGCGACAACCCACAAGCCCAACAAATGCAAATGGTGGGCAAGGTAATGCCTTTATTTTTTGGATTTATTTCCTGGACATTACCCACAGGACTTGTTGTTTACTTTTTAACAGGAAATATATTCCGTATAGGGCAACAAGGTCTAATTGTTAGGCTTGACGGTCGTGAAGAAGTAAAAAATGAAGAAAAAAAAGAGGAAAGTAGTGAAAATACAGAGACAAACCCAATTCAAGAAAACCCTCGAAAAAACCGCAAAAAAAGAAGGAGAAAATAGTGGCAAATAATAAATGGGTCGAAGTTGAAGCCAAATCAATTGATGACGCTATCAAAGCAGGATTAAACGAATTAAACCTTGAAGATGCAACACAAGCAAACATAAATATACTTAGAGAACCGGAAGGTGGGGTTTTTGGAGTAGGTGGTACAAAAGCTCTTGTAAGAATTTCAGTTAGAAACAGTAGTTCAAGAAACTATTCAAACAAAAAACGACCTAACAACAGAAATAATAATAATAAAAACACCAACAAAAATGGGTATAAAAAGCAGTATGATTCTAAAAGACCAAGGGTTGAAGCAGACAAAGATGAACAACTTAAGGTTTCGCTTGAGTTTTTAAAAGGACTTATTAAATCTTTTGGCCTTAAAGGAGAGGTTGAAGGCGTTTTGGAGGACGACAACTTAGTTGTGAAAGTTACAGGTGAACAGACAGAAGCTCTTGTTGGAGATAAAGGTTTTATTATTCGTTCAGTTCACGAGCTCACAAGAACAGTTATTCAAAGAAAAACAGGGGCTGGAACACGTCTTAGACTAGATGTTGCAGACTATGCTTTAAAACGAAAAGAAGCATTAACCATATATGCTGAAAGACTGAGCAAACAAATTGTTGAAGACAAACAAGAAGTAATGCTTGAGCCAATGAATTCTGTAGATAGGAAAACCCTCCATGATGCAGCTTCAAGTTTTGAAGGTATAAAATCATATTCTGAAGGAAGAGAACCTTACAGATCAGTTGTTTTTGCACCTGAAGAAGAAGAATGACTTTTGAGCCCCAGATTCCTAACTGGGGTGAAAAATTAACTTTTAATAAATTAAACGAATTAATTAAATATCACAAATGGTTAAGTACTACTGGTATTAAAACAGGTTTAATTAGTCCTAAAAATGAACAGTTTATTTGGGATGAATTTATTGTTCACTCTCTTTATTTTGCAAAAATAATTACAGAAATGCCTGATATGGTCGAAGAAATTTCAGACCTAGGTACTGGTGGTGGGATTCCAGGTGTAACTATAGGCATTACTACAGACATCAAGGTTAATTTGATAGACATTAAGGAAAAAAGAGTTTTTGAACTTTCAAGACTTTTAAAGATACTTGACCAAAAAAATATGTTTTCACTGCAGGAAGACGCAGAAGACTATATTAAAAATGGAGGTTTTTTTGTTTCAAGATGCTTTATATCTAGTGAAAATGTATTAAATAACATTAAAAAAGACAAAAAAACAACCTATTTAGTGTCTTCAACTGGTGAAAACATAGAATACGATAAAAACCTGTTTCACGTGAAACACGAAAAATTTAATATCAATAAAAATGATATAAGGCATATAGATGTTATAAATGTTAAGTGAAAACAATTTCTGTAATTTGTCAAAAAGGTGGAGTTGGAAAAACAACTACAGTTATTAATATTGCAAGCGTTTTAGCTAATAAAGGATTCAAAATACTAATAATTGATACGGATCCACAAGGAAACGTGTCTACATATCTTAATCAAGAAAAATCTAACACAGACAACACTACTACTACAGATATTTTGGATGGTGAAAAAAATATAAATCCGTTGAAAGTTATGGATAATTTATATTTAATTCCTTCAGATATTGATATAAAAAAACACAATTCAGAAAAAATAATTGGTGGTTCAAAACTAAAAAAAATTTATGAAAATGAAAATATAAACACTTTTGACATAGTACTTATAGACACTCCTCCAACAATGAGTTCACTTGTGCAAGAAGCTCTTGCAATTGCAGATTATTATTTTATTCCTAGTAAACCTGAGTTTTTAGCAGTTGAGGGTGTGGGGCAAGCTATGTCTTTTGCCAAACAAACAATAGTAGAGGTTCCCCACACGAATCCTGTTTTTCTTGGTGTTATATTAAATCAAGTTGATACCCGAAGAGGTAGCTATCAAGACTTTGAATCAGAGTTAAAGCATATCTTGGCAGACAAACTTTTTAAAACACATATATCACAACTAACTGAAATTGCAGACAGTCCGTTCTATGCTAAAACTGTATTAGATTTTAATGAAAATAGTAAAGCAAGAATTGAATTTGAAGAGTTGACTGAGGAACTATTAAAAAAGGTTGGGTTATGAAAAGATCTTTAAACACGCTTATAAAAAATACCGACGTAAGGGAGTTTAAAATTATTGATATTGAAATACAAAAAATTAGTGAGAGTAAATCACAAGCAAGAACTTATTTTGACCCAAAAAAGTTAGACGAACTATCAGAATCAATTAAAAAAAGTGGCTTGTTACAACCTTTAATTGTCCAAGATATCGGAAAAGATAGTTACCAACTAATTGCCGGAGAAAGAAGACTCAGAGCAAGTAAATCGGCTGGTTTAAAAACAATTCCATGTCTCGTAAAAGATGTAAGCGACAAAGAGGCTGCTGTTCTTGGATTAGTTGAAAATATTCAGAGGTCTCAACTTAATACAATAGAAGAAGCACTTGGTTATAAAAGCCTTAAAGAAACCTATGGCCTTAATGCGAAAGAAATAGGTTTATTGGTGGGAAAAAGCAGATCTTTTATAGCTAATTTACTTAGAATTTCTAATTTAAGTAAAACCGTTCAAGAAGCTTTAAAGAGTGAAAAAATATCTTTTGGTCAAGCCAGGCCTTTAATAGTTTTAGACCACAACCTTCAAGACAAGCTTCTTGGAGAAATTATTCAAAGATCTATGAATAGTCGCCAAGTTGAAGAAAAAGTTAATGAGTTAAATGGAAAATCCTTGATTAGCGATGAGGTGGTTCATGCCAAAAATGAACTTGAGAATCTAGTTGGTTCAAAAGTACAAGTTAAAAAAACTGGAAAATCATTCAAAGTTAATTTAAATTTTCAAGACTTTGAAAAACTAAAAGAATTTATAAATAATCTAAGTTAGCTATTAATAAATATCTGAATATACATTTGATATAACATCAAAAATTGATTCTAAATTTATTTGGTAAAAATTACCATTTATAATTATTGATACAGCTTTGGTGTTTTTAAGGAGCATATTGTTCTTACCATTTGGAGTTTTATTTATCTTCGGACCTATTATTTCGGCGAGTTTTTTTCCTATGTTGCTAAGAGAATGTTTTCCTTGAAAATAGTCAACAGTAGATAATTGATTATTTTCAAAAGTTAAAAAGACTGATGTGTTTGTTTTATTAACAAAAGAAATAATATTTTCTTTAGACAGTGCTTCTCCAGCTTCTGAAGCAAATGAAATATTTATTCCACTTTTATTTCCCAACTCTATAAGTGACTTGTAAAAAATAATTTGTTCTTTATATTCCCCAACGTTTTCTACATATATGCAAATATTGAGCACTGACCCGGGACGTCTAAAAGCTTTAATAGCTTCATTGAGCGAATTATCTAAGTTAGGTCTGATTAATTTTTTAATTTCCGTTGCTGTATTTAAACCCACTACTCCGTCAACACTTAAACCCCTATTTTCTTGAAAAGCTTCTACAGATTTCATTAATTCTTGTGTATATTCAGAATTTATAGGTTCTGAATAAAAACCAAGTCTGGATAATAACTCTTGAAGCTCCTCAACATCAGCTCCTTTAAGTACTGGGTTCGAAAAATTTAAAATACGATCACCAAGACTGTACCCATGATTTAATAGCTCCAGCCATAAATTTTCTTTAGAAATAGGGTTTTCTAAATTGTAATCGCTTAAAAAAAGCTCAACAAGGGATCGACATTCAATTGAGTTTTCTGGAAAACGATAACCAGCTGATTGAATTTTATTACTTAAATCTAACAATTCTTCTTGTGACAGATTGTCAATGTAGCCTAAGTTGTCTTGATTAATGATCTAACCATCTTTCAGAATCTATAGCGGCTTGGCATCCTGTTCCTGCAGCTGTTACAGCTTGTCGATATATTGAGTCAGCTACATCTCCTGCTGCAAAAACCCCAGGCACAGAAGTGCTTGTGTCTGTTGTAAAACCGGTTTTGATATAGCCTTTTTCATCTAATTCAACAAAATTATTTAAAAAACCAACATTAGGGTCATGACCAATTGCTACGAAAACGCCATCAATACCCATTTCTTTTTCAGAACTATTGATCGTATCTTTAATAACAATTGATGATACCGCTCCGTCTCCGTTTATTTTTTCTACGGTACTATTCCAAATAACTTCGATTTTTTCATGGTTCAATACCCTGTCTTGCATAATTTGGCTCGCTCTAAACTCATCTCTTCGATGGACAACATAAACTTTGCTGGCAAACTTAGTTAAAAACAAAGCTTCCTCCATTGCTGAATCTCCGCCACCAACTACAGCAACTTCTTTTTCTTTAAAAAAGAATCCATCACATGTTGCACAAGCAGAAACACCGTATCCTTGTAGTTCTTTCTCGCCTTCTACACCCAACCATCTTGCAGAAGCACCAGATGAAATAATTACTGACTTAAATTCATATTCTCCTTTTGAGCTTTTAAGCTTAAATCCTCCATCGATGCTTTCAATTGAATCTATAATTTCAGTTTTGATTTCTGTTCCGAATCTTTCAGCTTGTCCTTTAAAAACTTGCATTAGTTCAGGCCCCATTATTCCATCAACAAACCCAGGATAGTTTTCAACATCGGTGGTAAGCATTAATTGTCCACCAGATTCAAGTCCCTCAAAAAGAACTGGCTCGAGGTTTGCTCTACTAGCATAAATTCCAGCTGTGTATCCAGCTGGTCCAGAACCAATTATTGCAACATTTTTCATATTTTTTTTCTCCAATAACTTTTAACTGATAAAAATAAAAACAAAAGCCCTAGTGAAGCAAAAGCAAAACCAGTAGGATTCACACCTATTAGTAAACCCAGACCCTGCATGATTTTTATAATTCCTATAAATATAAATATTAAAGACAGGAACAGTAAAACTATAAGCAGAAAACCTAAAGAAGCAAATCCAGTTACCCTCTTAACAGGCTTAACTATAAGTCTTCTTAAGGTGTCTAGTAAGCTTTCAAAAGATTCTATAAAGCTATCTTCTTGTTCCATAGACTTTATATTAAGCTAACGAGGATTATTAATGAAGTTCTATTTGGGGTTGCTTGTACTTAAAATTAAAAAATTAGTCTTAGTAGGCGTGAATCCATTATTTAAGTAGAGATTTTTTGCATGGGTATTTTGCTCTTGAGTATTAAGCCTTATATTTATTAACTTTTTCCGCTTAGAAAATTTTACTATCTCACCTAAAAGTATTTTACCAAAACCTCTTTGTTGAAATTCTTTATCTATTCCAAATCTCTGAAGGAAACCATAGTTTCTTGTGACACCTAAAATACCATATCCTACAGTGTTGTTGTCTTCCTTTTGTATGAATAAATAGTTATGCGTACAGCTGGAAATTGTTTCATTAAAAGCAGCAATAGAGTTTTGCCAGTAAGAATCAAAAATTTTATGATCAAGATTTATAATTTCTGGAATTTTTTTATTTGTAAAGATTTCTACATTCTCAACTTCTCCATCTGAGTACTTGGCGTGCTTTAAATTAAGTGATAAAACATTAAGTCTTTGAACCTTTTCCCACCCAGAGATTTTCCAAGTTTCTGAATTACTCTCGTCAACCATGGAACTGTTAAAAATTAAATTATTTTGGTCAGCTATATGTTTTATTTTTTTAAGTAATGGTTTTCCACCATAAGCTTTTTCAAAATAAACTATTGAGGTATCGTCATTCCACTTGCGTGTGTAAAAAGTTCCTTGCCAAGAAGTATGTTTCTTTTTTTCATCGGTTAAAAACATATTTTAATATTTTCCTGTCTTCATCATGAGTAAGTAAGCCAAGTGCATTATCAAAATTTACTAATGCAATTTCTTCTATCTCATCATCAGGTTCATTTTTGAAAGCCTCAATGACTTCCATTTCATAAAACCATACTGTCTTTTGGAATTTTTCTCCATTACGTTCAAGCTCATACCTTGACTCTGCAATTGGCTTACTGTTCACAATTTTTACTTCAAATCCGGTTTCTTCAAAGACTTCTCTAACAGCTGCTTCTGAAGGCTTCTCACCTTCTTCTAGGTGACCCTTTGGATAGCCCCACCAAGGTTCATTATCTTTAGAAGAATCACCTTTTTTATTTTTTACTAACAAAATTTTTTCTTCTGAGAGAACTATTCCACCAGCTGCAAAGTCTACTCCTGCATTCATGCTTCTATTGTTTCCATTCTTCTTCTAAGATATCAATATGGTACCAAAAACCCTACTAAGTCTAATTGAGAATAGTGAATATTTGAAAACTGTGTCTGATCTGTATAGTTCAAATGGTTATGAATTCTATCTAGTTGGTGGTGCTGTTAGAGATGGGATTTTAGATATTGAGACAACTGATTTTGACTTTACTACCAACGCTTCTCCTGAGGAATCAATTGATTTATTAAACAATAATGGTTATAAAACTACTGAAATTGGAAGAGCTTTTGGAACTATTGAGCTACAGATTGAAAATAATTCCCTACACATTACAACATACAGAAAAGATACCTATGAAAATTCATCAAGAAATCCAACTATAGAATCTGCAACAGATTTAGAAACAGATTTATCTAGAAGAGATTTTACGATTAACTCAATAGCCTACTCTATTGATGCTAATGAACTTATAGATCCTTTCAATGGCTTAAAAGATCTAGCTTCAGGAGTTATTAGAACTCCAGATGATCCAATTATATCTTTTTCAGACGACCCCTTAAGAATGTTGAGGGTCTGCAGGTTTATTAGTACTCATGGATTTTCCCCAGATAACGATACTTATGTAGCAATGAGGGACAACACTGAGAGAATAAAGATTGTCTCTACAGAAAGAATCAGGGATGAGATTTCAAAGCTATTGATTGGAAAAAACCCTTCTCTTGGTTTAAGAACTTTTGTTGAGAGCGGCTTAAGCTCATATATAATTCCTGAGTTAAATGCGCTAAAAATTGAGGTAGATCCAAATCACCACCATAAAGATGTATATGAACATACATTAACTGTGGTTGACAACGTTTCCCCAACTTTAATTAGAAGACTCGGAGCTCTTTTTCATGACATTGCTAAGCCAAATACAAAAGGTATTGAAAATGGAAAAGTTCATTTTAGACATCACGAAGTAGTTGGGGCAAAAATGACAAAGAGGATTCTTAAAGAATTAAAGTATGATAAAAAAACCATCAAGGATGTAGCACTATTGGTTGAGCTTCACCTTAGACCCCATACTTTTAAAATGGGGTGGACAGATTCCGCTGTAAGAAGGTATATAGTTGATGCTGGTGAAGTTTTAGACGATTTAAATAATTTAGTTAGGGCAGATGTAACAACTAAAAACAAACAAAAAGCTCAGGAAATATATGACAAATTAGATGAAATGGAAAACAAAATTAAAGATGTTCTTGAAAAAGAGGAAATGTCAAAACTAAGACCACCAATTACTGGAGATGAAATAATGGCAATCTTTAATCTTGAACCAGGTCCCAAAGTGGGATTAATAATGAAAGCCTTATATGAGCAGAGAATTAATGAGGGCGAAGTCTCAAAAGAAGATGCGATAAAGTTAGCTGAGGGTATATTTAAAAATTTGTAATTGTATAAATATGCATCTATATGTATATTTATAAAATGAATAAATCTACTTTTCAAAGACAGAGACTCATAGCTGATTTTATAGATTCTGAAAATGTTTCTTCTCAAAATCAACTCAAGGGACTTTTAAAGAAGAAACAAATTTTAATTACACAAGCAACACTATCAAGAGATCTTAATGAACTAGGTGCAATTAAGAAAAGGTTAAAAAATGGAAGACTTGTTTACGTGTTGCCTAAAAACCAAGACAATAATGCACAATTCAAAATTGCAAAAAAAGCATTAGAAGATTTTGTTTTAGATGTTGAACCTGTTTCAAATCAGGTTGTAGTAAAAACTACTACAGCTGCTGCCCAAGTAATAGCTGAATCAATAGACAATCTTTATATTGATAATATTGTTGCATCAATAGCTGGTGATAATGTTGTCTTAATAATTTCTAATGATGAAACTAAAGCAAAAGAAGTAGCAAAGACAATCGAAGACAATATAAAATAATTTAATGCTCTTATTTTCAGAATACGATAAATCTCTAGATAATGTTTATTCAAGCCAACCAGTAGTCGATATTAATCTAAGCGATACTAACAATTATTTAGTAAGATTCCCAAAATTCAAACAAGTAACCCATATTATCCTTGCATTCGATGCTGAAAACTTATTTCTTAAAGAAAAAAGCGCTTATGGATATTTTTTTAATTTAGAGTCACTTTTGTCTGAGCTTGAAGAGAGTGAAAATAGAGGATATTTTGTTGTTGCTACAACATCTAATTCAAGCAGGCAACAACAGTACAACCCATATCCAAGAGATGAACGTGAAAATTTTGCTATCAAGCATATAAAATCTATTTTTGAAACACATCTCCCACAGATATGTAGTGATTATGACATCGAAATATCTAATTTAAAAAAAATAGTAATGGGAGCGTCTATGGGTGGTTTAATGTCAATTAAGACATCTATTTTATACCCAACTTTTGATAATATAATATCTCTCTCTCCAGCATTTTGGTTTGGTTATCCAGGAATTGTCAACGATTTAGACAGCCTGAGTAAAAAATCTAAATGCAATATATCTGTGGGTACAAAAGAAGGAGATATTTTTGGAGATGATGTAAGAAATATATTTCCCAAAGAATGGGACTTAGATTTTTCAAATAATAATAATTTTTACGTTTCAGGAGTAAAGAGGATTAAAGAAGAATTAGAGGTAAGAAGTATTAATACAAATTTTATATTTAAAGAAGAAGGAAAACACAACGAAACATATTGGAACCCTATCCTCAAACAATTTCTATTTTCTATATAAAAACAACTAGCCTTTTAGGCACTTATTAGATTATTCTTATTTAGTGATGGGTAATTCTAAAACAGCTAGAGAAAACCTGGCTAAAGAAATTAAAAATGGTGCTGTAATAATTCATAGTGGCGACATTGTTTATAGAAACAATGACACTTGGTATCCGTTTAGACAGGACTCAAACTTTTATTACCTAACTGAATGGCCAGAACCTGAAGCCCATGCAGTAATTTTGATTAAAGACTCTAAGTATGAATTACATATGTTTGTTCAGGATAGAAACGAAGAAATGGAAACTTGGGAAGGAAAACGCCTTGGCCAGTCTGGAGCAGTCGAACAGTATGAAGCTGGGAAAGCATATTCGTACAAAGACTATAGAAAAATATTACCAAACCTATTAAGCGGGTATCAAGATATCTATTGTGATTATTCTTCTCCAAACTTTGAAAAATACGACAAAGGTCTGCTTACTAATGCAGTTCCGTATGATCAAAGAGGTGCTGATTTCAGCAATGCTACTTTATATTCACTACAACCACTGATTTCTGAGCTCAGACTAATAAAGAGTGATGGAGAAATTGAACTGCTTAAGAAAGCATGCGATATAACTGTAGCTGGACATATTCATGCAATGAAAGTCACAAGTCCAGGTAGTTATGAATATCAAGTAGCTGCAGAGATGGAAAAGGTTTTTCATGAAATGGGAGCAGAGAGGCTAGGATATCCCTCAATAGTTGCAGGTGGTCACAATGCATGTATTCTTCACTACTCAACCAACAGAGACTTACTTGGAGAGGGAAGCCTTTTGTTAATTGATGCCGCTGCAGAATTTGGCATGTACTCCTCAGATGTAACAAGAACATTTCCTGTTTCTGGCAGATTTACATCGCCTCAAAAAGCTGTATACGAAGAGGTTTTAAAAGTACAAAAAGAAGGCATAGATGGTGTAAAAATAGGAAATTCAATGAAAAATATTCATGAGCAGACAATTAAATCATTATCAAAATCATTAGTAAATTTGGGCTTAGTTCCACTAGGAGTCGACGAAACTATTTCAATGATGCATTTTTTCGAGTTCTTTATGCACGGTACTGGGCACTGGCTTGGTCTCGACGTTCACGATGCAGGTAGCAATGAAAAAAATGGTAAACCAAGAGCATTTGAAAATGGGATGGTAACCACTATAGAGCCAGGTATTTATGTAAGACCAACAAAACCTATTATAGAGTTCCCTCTTTTAGAAAGAGACCCGGTCCAGATAAGAGAGCGAAGAAAAGTTATTGGAATGGAAAAAGCAACAAAACTAGAAAAAGAAGAGATCATGAATGCTAAAACTGTAAAACACGAAATTCCAACTGAGTTACTTGGTATTGGAGTGAGAATTGAAGATGATATTGTTTGTACAGACAAAGGACCGTTTAACCTTACTGAAAAAGCTCCAAAAACAATTGAAGAAGTAGAAGCATCTATAGTTTAAAGTTATGTCTTCACCTAGATTAATTTACTCAATTTATGAAAATCGTTTGCAGAATAAGTTGGAAAAAGAAAATCTACCAAAACACATTGGACTAATACATGATGGTCACAGAAGGTACGCAAGAAAAGAAGGACTGTTGAGTTTTGAAGTTTCATACAAAATTGGCATGACAAGACTTAAAGAATGTATTGCATGGTGTGATGAAGTAGGGATTGATTTCATCACAAGCTGGCTTCTATCAAGAGAAAACCTATCAAGACCATCACAAGAGTTACAACCATACTTCCAAGTCTTAAATGAACTCTTTGAAGAACTATTAATTGATGATGTAGTTGATAACTTTAAAATTGAATTTATTGGATCTACAGACCTTTTACCGGACTTTCTACAAGAAACTATAAAACAACTCAAAGAAGTTAGAGGTGGCGGACAAAAAATCTTAACAATTGCTCTGGGTTATGGAGGTCGACAAGAAATTTTAGACGCTATTAAGGGATTGATTGACCAAAACAGAAAAGATCACAATGATTTTGATGAATTAATTGAGAATGTAACTGATGAGCAATTACGAAAACATTTATACTCTCCTGAAACACCAGATATTGATTTAATTATTAGAACAAGCGGAGAGTCAAGATTGTCAGGGTTTTTATTATGGCAGAGTGCTTACTCTGAGGTAATTTTTCAAGATGTTTACTGGCCTGAATTTAGAAAAATTGATTTCCTTCGTTGTCTTAGAGAATACTCTCAAAGAGAACGTCGTTTCGGTCAATAAAAATATTTATGTTAAACTAATTCAACTATGCAAGAATTTCTAGATTCTACAAACTTCACAGTTATTTTTATATCTCTAATAGTTATTAAATTTTTGCTTGAGACATATTTAAAAATTAGAAACCTTAAGTCCATCGAAATTAACAAAGATACTATTCCTGAGAGGTTTACAAGTATTGTCACCGAGGAAGAGTATAAGAAATCAATAGACTACAATATTGACCGAATCAGATTCCAAATTTTTACAGCCCTGTTCGGTGCTGTGGTGCTGATAATCTTCACTTTAGGAGGATTATTTAACTTTCTTAGTGAAGTAGTAATTTCTACAACCTCGTCAGATGTTCTTGGAGCAGTTTTATTAGGACTTTTATTGCTCATAGTTGAGGAAGTAATTTCAATTCCATTATCTATCTACTCAACCTTTGTTATAGAGGAAAGACACGGCTTCAATAAAACAACAACAAAAACATTTGTGACTGATATTTCAAAAAGTTTGTTAATTTCTGCGACTATCTCATCAGCTATTTACGCAACTGTAATTTATATAGTTGTAAATTTAGGAGATAATTGGTGGATATATGCATTTGGAGCCGTTTTTACTCTTCAAGCAATAATTTTCTTTCTATATCCGGTCTTAATAATGCCCCTTTTCAATAAGTTTGAACCACTAGATGATGAAGCATTTAAACAACCTATTGAAAAACTATTAGAAAAAATTGACTTTAAGTCAAAAGGATTATTTGTGATGAACGCAAGTTTAAGAAGCACACATGGAAACGCTTTTTTCACTGGGTTTGGAAAGAATAAAAGAATTGTCTTCTTTGATACTCTTTTAAAAACAATCACTCCGGACGAAATGGAAGCAATCCTTGGGCATGAATTGGGTCATTACAAACTTGGGCATATCAAAAAAGGATTATTGAGCTCATTAGTTTTTGGATTCATCGGATTTTATTTATTAAGTGAAATACTGCAGAGTGATAATTTCTTTTTGGATCATGGACTTGAAAACCTAACTATTTATTCTAAGTTTTTACTTTTCTACCTAGTAATAGGTTCTTATACTTTTTTTACAAAGCCGTTTACTTCAGCTCTATCACGTAAAAGAGAATTTGAAGCAGATGATTTTTCTTTTCAATACACTAGTGGTGAATATATGATTTCAGGACTACTTAAACTTAGTAAAGATAATGCTTCTAACCTGACCCCAGACCCACTCTATAGCTCTTACTACTATTCACACCCACCAATCGCTGAACGTGTTCAAAGCATAGAAAAAAAATTAAGCCAAACAGAAAAAAAGTGAGACTAGCCCTTACGCAACACTTAAGACAAACAATGCCTGAAGTGTTAAAGCTACAGTTATAAACAAAAAGATATACTGAGTTTTATCACTTTTTTGGTGTCCAAATAAATTTACTGATAAATCATGAGCAAGAACAACACTTAACATATGACCAGCAAGTGTAACTACTACCATAACTATCCAGAGAACAATAGGTTCTATAAAGTAATCGACTACAGGTTCTTGAATATTAAACAAATTCCAACCAAAACCAAATGGATCATTTAGTCGATAGAGGACAGTCTGAAATTCAAACAATAGCAAACTTAAATAATGTGTCACATGATATGCAAAGGCAATTGGAAGCATGGTGTGTCCAAATTTCAGTGATATCTCATTTAAGTCAAGTTTTTCACCACTAGCTTTGATGGCAAAATAACACGCAAATCTGTAAAAAATGATTATTAATAGATTCATTAGTAAGAAAGCAATAGTAGAAAAAAATGTTTCATAAGTTTGTGATCCGAACAAGTCAAACCAAAAAGTGGTCTCCCTTAAACCGTCATATGTAACAGTGCCAATCATAAGCAATATAAAATACTCCATACCTTTTAGCTGAGCGAGGTTAGATATATTATTAAGCAATGTTTTAAAAATAGGAGATTTGTTTGTAATCCTCATCTTGCTGTACAAGTGGTGTAACAGCAGTAGCGGATCAACTTCAATAATTGTTTTTTTATAAAACTTTTGTAGAACTGAAACCGCTGTTAGCAATATTAAAAATACTATTCCAATATGCCTTGGGTTACCAGGCTTATTCCAAACTAATTCAAACCAAGTTAAACCTAGGAAAAGAAAAGATGCAAAATAGACATTTTGAGAGGTACCTTTACGATTAACAATAAGTGCCATCGGATTAAATTTTGCGTATAAATCGCCAAAGATAAGACCAAGTACTGGTACAGCAATCCATAAAAATATCCATAAAACTAGTGGAGTAATAGAAGTTTTAGCATCCTCATTGTTTATTAATCCTGGAACAGTCAATAGTAGTAAAATCAAAAACCCAAAAGATTTACCACTAAAAGTTTGTTTTGTCGAAAATAAAGATTCCTGAGAAATTAGTATCGACTCTTTCCAAGAAGTTTTTAAAAATACAAAAGTTAGCACAATTACTAAAACTGCAGCGTTTAAAACTATATCAAAGGGTATAGGCAAGTCTCCAACATTGATAATCCCATGTTTGACTTGAGGTAAAAATGTATAATCTATCATTTAAATATCGTCTTTTATATGTCTAATTATTAATATATAATGAGTTTATATTATGTGTGTAGTCTGTAGTGTTGTTGAAAAAGATTTTATAGAATCCGCTCTCGCTGTAAAGTCTACTGTCACAGGTGAGTCAATGACTATTCCCTTAAGAGCACCATTAGAAGCTTTTCATTCATTTGAAGCGATTGAATCCATGTTATTAAATGCAAATTTACTTGCAATTATGTTTTAGATTTATTTACAGTTCGAACATTCCTCAGTGCAAAGTCCAAACATTTCTACTCTATGATCTGTAATTTCAAAGTTGAACTTTTTTTGAACATTTTCTATTTCTTTATTTAACATAGTTTCAAACTCTTCACTTAATTCAACATCGATAACTTCCCCACAGTCGCTACAAAAAAGATGATGGTGGTGGGAGTGATCTTCCAGTATAAGTTCCACAACAGTTGAATTATCAGGTGAAGTAAACTCACTAAGAATCTTTATTTTTTTAGGTCATTTAAAACTCTATATAATGTGGATTTTGCAACGACTCCTTGAAGTTTAGATTGAAGTTCATCTATCGTTATAGGATTACCAAATTCTAAAAGTGCTTCAAGCACTAAAATTCTAGGATTAGTAATAGAGACACTGTGTTTTGATAGTATTTTTTTAGAGTCCTCAATCATGTTTTTTATTATACTTCTCAATTTCAATACACACGAAATTAATTATCATATAAACTTGACAATAAAATAAATGAGACTTAATCTCATTTATTGTTATTAATTAGAGGGAGAATTTTTTGGAGAATAAATCTATTTATAGATTTGGCGTACTTGCACTCTCATTAGTATTGATTGCTTGTTCTGGCGGAAGCACAGATGCTGGTTGTCCAGAAATTGATGGAAGAGAGATAAATGTTGTAGCAACAACACCTATGATAGGTGAGTTTGTTAGCCAAGTCGGTGGAGAAAATATTAATCTTACAATATTAATGCCACCTGAAGCAGATCCACATTCGTATGAACCAGCCCCTCAGGATGCTGGAACAATAGCTGATGCGGACCTAGTCTTTTATACAGGATTAATGTATGAACAAGCACCTTTAGTAGAGTTGCTTGAGAATTCAGTTTGTGGCGCAGAGGCTTTGGCGGAAGTGGGCGAAAGTGTTTTTCCAATAGAGTTTAAAGAAGGCGGTCAAGATGATCATGATGACCATGACAAAGAAGGACATGATGACGAAGAAGGACATGATGACCATGACGAAGAAGGACATGATGGACATGAAGGTCATGGCCACGGCGCTTATGACCCTCACTTTTGGTTTGATCCAAATAGAGTTATTTATGCAGCAGAATTCATAGAGTCAAAATTAGTTGAATTTGATCCAAGCAATGCTGCTAATTACGAAACAGCTGGAGATGCTTATACAACCGAGTTAAGCAGCTTAACTCGACAAGTTTCACAATTAATTGGGTCAATACCTTCTCAAAACAGAAAACTCATAACTACACATGAGTCTTTAGGTTACTTAGAAGCAAAATTTGGACTTGAGGTGCTTTCAACAATAATTCCTGATTTAGATTCTTCTAATGAGATTACACCATCCCAACTTGTTGGTGTAATTGATGTGATTGAAGATAATAATGTAAAGGTAATCTTTATTGAGGCTGAAGCACCCTCTGTTTACGCAGAAACAATTGTTGCGGAGACAGGAATAAAAGCCGTTGAGGGCCTGTGGGTAGAAACTCTTAAACCGGGTCAAACCTATCCAGAGTTCTTGATTGCTGCTATTGAACTAATTGTGGATAATCTTTCAAATACTGATTAAGTTGACTGTAGATAACCTCTAGGAAACTAGGGAAAGGTATCACAATGGAGACAACAGGAAAAAGTATATTTGACGATACAGCAATCATCATTTCTGATGGTTGCTGTGTTCAGCTTGGAGATACTTCTGCGTTAGACGATGTATCTTTTAAAATCAAAAGAGGAACAAAAGTTGCAGTAGTAGGTCCAAATGGTGGCGGTAAATCAACTTTATTTAATGCAATTGCAGGACTAGTACCTATTATTAATGGTTCATTACAAATTAATGGAATGAGTCCAAAAGATGCTCAGGGAACAATCAGCTATGTTCCTCAAAGAGATTTAATAAATCGAAATTTTCCGCTTTCTGTTAAACAAGTTGTTGAAATGGGATTAATTAGTAAGAGTTCTTTAAACTTGTTTTCAAGAAAAAAAATAAATTTAAAAATTAAAAAAGCTTTAGAAAACGTTGGACTTTTTGAAAAAATTAACGAAAGCATAAATAATCTATCAGGTGGTCAGCTTCAAAGAGTATTGATAGCACGCGGATTAGCTCAAGATGCGGACATCCTTCTTTTAGACGAAGCCTTTAGTGCAGTTGATGTAGGGGCACAAGAAGACATTATGAGTCTGATAAGTGATATAAACTTAGATGGTAAAACAATTTTAGTTGCAACTCATGATATAAATAATCTTGAAGAAAAGTTTGATGAAGTACTCTGTTTAAACAGACATTGTTGTGCATATGGGGATCCAGCAGAAGTTTTAACTAAAGATGTAATTGAAGAATTGTATGGTTCACATTTTGAGATGTTCAAAGAACACACTTCAGAAAGTCATGAGAAAAATAATGATTGAAATGATACTTGAACCTTTCAAGTATGAATTTATGATCCGATCTCTTGTCACAGCTATAGCTTCGGGAATCATGTTATCAATATTGGGACCTTTTGCTATCAATAGAAATATGGGTTTTATGGCAGATGCGATGGCTCACGCAACACTTCCAATTATTGCTGTGGGTGTGTTTTTTGGCTTTAGTATTTCTGAATTAGGGGTTCCAGCTTCTATATTGATTGCAATTTTCTTGGGATATATTATTAAAAATTCAAACGTTGGTGAGGATACTGCAATAGGTATTATCTTTTCTTCTTTTTTCGCTCTCGGATTTATTTTGATATCGGTCCTTAATGTAACAATTAATTTAGAGGATTTATTATTTGGCCAAATATTAGCAGTAAGTAGATTTGATGTATTTATAGTTATTGCAATGTGCATTGCTGTAGTTAGTTTGGTTATAATTTTTTTCAAACAGCTACTTTTTTATTCTTTTGATCCAATTGGTGCAGAGGTAAAAGGTCTAAATACAAATTTTTTAAATTATTTATTTCTTGTAATTTTATCTGTAGCTATTGTTGCGTCTCTTCAAACAGTTGGAATTATTTTAGTTTTAAGCATGCTTTTAATTCCAGCTGCTGCATCAAAACAAATAACAGATACATTTGTTCCATCAATATATTTAAGTATTATTTTTGGAGTCTTTTCATCAGTTTCAGGTCTTCTGCTTTCTTACTTTTTTAACTTACCCTCTGGCCCAACCATGTCTTTAGTAGCAACATCAATTTTTGTAATCTGTTTTTTTATAAGTAAATTAAAGGAAGTTCGAGCTTAATTAATCAACTTTCTAACCAAAAATTCAAGGTTGGTAAATCCTTTTGATACAGCATCTTTCATTAAGCTATGGGGATGAGTTACCTAAATCTTTCGACCCAGGGGAACTTAATGAACTCATCCCTATAACTATCTCATTTGATACTCTGTCTTTAAACAAAACAGGACCAAAGGTTTCAGAGTGGAAGGGGATAACCACTCAATTTCTGCATACGTACCTTTCTAAATAAATTATTTTTTTGGGTTTGGCCCGGAGATTTAATTTCAGTGACAACAATAAAAAAACCGGGCGGTGCCCGGTCCAACAAAATAACAACACGGAGCACTTACCTATGTAGTGACCACCAATGCCAGTTATTTAATTTGTACATATTGATAATTTAAAACCTATCAGCACAAATTGCAAATTCTGTGCATAAACAATTTGTTAACATTGTAATAACAGATATCGATAAAGTATCTTCTTACCTATTATTGAATTCATGAATAACATAATTCATTCAGTAGATTTAACAAAAATATATGGAGAAAAAGAAACTAGTGTTAAGGCTCTAGATGATATCAGTGTCGAATTTAAAGAAAACGATTTTACAGCCATCATGGGCCCTTCTGGCTCAGGAAAGTCTACACTGCTCCATTGTTTAGCTGGACTTGACAGACCTTCATCTGGTCAAATATTTCTTAGAAATCAAGACATATCTACTCTTAACGATAAACAATTGACAAAAATTAGACGAGATAGCTTTGGATTTGTATTTCAGGCATTTAATTTGATTCCAACACTAACAGCTGAAGAAAATATAACTCTTCCTGCATCTATAGCTGGTAGAAAGCCAGATATGGACTGGGTAAAACAAGTTGTCGAAACAGTAGATATAGGAGACAGATTAACACATAGACCTAATGAACTTTCTGGAGGACAACAACAAAGAGTTGCAGCTGCTCGAGCAATGGCAACAAAACCAGAAGTTATATTTGCAGATGAGCCTTCAGGAAACTTAGATTCTAAATCTAGTAAAGAATTATTAGTTTTTATGAAGTCAGTTGTTGAAGAGCTTAATCAAACAATAATTATGGTTACTCATGATCCCTATGCTGCTTCGTTTGCCAACAGAGTCGTGATGTTAAAAGATGGAAGAATTGCAAGTGACTTAGAAAAACCAACACAAGAAGAGATTGTTGCAGAGGTTACAGAACTAAGTAATATATAATGTTTGGATTTACAAAGCGACCGCTTTTTTTAATAGCATGGAAAAATCTAAAAACTTATCCAGTTAGAATATTTCTTACTACATCTTCAATTATTCTTGGCGTGGCAGTTATTATCGCATCAAATATTTTTTCTGAGAGCAATAAGTCTGCATTCGATAATTTATTTACTGGAATATATGAAGGTGTTGATTTAGTTGTACAACCAATACAAGAAGATTTTGCTCAGGGATTTAGTGGGGATGGTGGTCAAGGCCCAATATCTTTTGATGTAAAAAAAATACCAGATGAGAAAATTCAAGAAATACAAGATTTACCAAGTGTCAAGGCTGCATGGGGCGAAGTCTTAGGGTTTGCTCAATATATTAAGTTTGGTCCTAGAAAAGATTGCCATGCATTTGCAAAAGAGTGTCCTAGAGAAACAATTCTAATTCAAAATGGTTTCGCTCCGACATTTGGTGCGGCTTGGGATAGCAACTCTTATGCTCAGCAGTGGTCTCTTGTTTCAGGTGAACCGCCTACAAATATAAAAGAAGTAGTAATGGATGTCCTCACTGCTGAAAATCATGGATTTGTAGTCGGAGATAAAGTAACAGTGCTTGCTGGAGCTACTCCTGCTACTTTTACTATTTCTGGAATAGCAGAATTTGCAAGTGTGGGTTCACCAGGAGGAGCAACTTTTGCTTTATTTGAATTTAAAACTGCACAAAGACTTTTGGATTCAAGAGGAAAGGTTGACCTAATAAATGTTGTTATTGAAAACAACTTTGATATAAATGATGTTAAAAATCAGATTTCAAACTTAGATTCAGAAAACTTAAATGTCATAAATGCACAAGAAGCTGCTGCCGAACAAGCCGACTCTATTAAACAGGGATTAGATTTCTTTAATACAATACTTAATGTTTTTGCAGGTATAGCAATTTTTGTTGGTGCTTTTATTATTCAAAATACTTTTAGAATTCTACTTTTACAAAGGACAAAAGAGCTTTCACTATTAAGAGCTTTGGGAACATCAAAGAGACAAATTTATAGGTTAGTTATTTCTGAATCTCTTTTTATGTCAGTTATAGGCTCAGGCCTTGGAATTGGCCTAGGTATTGGGCTGGCTGTCGCAGTCAAAGAAGGTTTACAATATTTCGAATTTGGATTACCAGAAGGGCCATTGGTTTTAACTACGGAAGCCGCAATAGTTGGCCTTGCAATTGGTGTAACAGTAACAATATTATCTTCACTACTTCCTGCAAGAAAAGCTTCCCAAGTAAGCCCTATGGAAGCAATTAGAGATAGTGTTTCAACACCTAAAGCAAAATCTTTATTTATGCGTTTACTTTTTGGCTCTTTAATATCAGCAATAGGCTTTGGAGCTTTGTTTGGTGTCTTATTCGAGTTTTTAGATTTACCAACATTATCATCTCTCCAACAAGTTGGTTTTGGTGCAGGTGTAATTTTTATAGGCATATCAGTAATTACCCCATCAATAACAAAACCATTTGTTTTTCTTTTTGAAAAAATTTATAACTTAGTATTTGGCATCTTAGGTAAGTTATCAACTGAAAACTCAAAACGCACACCTAGAAGAACAGCTTCAACAGCATCTGCTCTTATGATTGGTTTAACTTTAATCTCTCTTGCTAATGTGATCACGACATCTTTTAAAGCACAAGCAGAGACTTTGATTAGCGAAGTGATATTAGCTGACTACCAAGTTAGTGCCGCAAATGTTTTTGCATCTCCCGGAATTCCTACAGGATTGTCTGAAGAGTTGCTAGAACTTGATGAAGTAACAAAACTCTCAAGAACTAGAGCTACTGTGGTTGGATACAACCAAAGACCACTAATCCTTGGTGCTGTAGATGAAACAGTTTTTGACCTTGTTAAGACAGATGATATTGAAGGTAGCAGACAAGACTTTCTTAATGAAAATGCTATCGGAGTTCTAAGGCCAACAGCCGAAAGAGAAGAACTCTCAGTTGGCGACAAAGTTTCTCTAACTATCCCTGAAGAAGGAGAAAGAGAATTTACTGTTTCATACATATTCGACTGGACTACTCAACCTCCAGCAGAGTTTTTTGTTTTATTAGAAAATAATTCTTTTTTCAAAGATGAGTCGCTTGATACAGAGCTTTATTTTAATGTAGTCGAAAAAACTCCAGTATTGGAAGAAAAAATTAATGCAATTGTTGATAGCTATCCTGGTGTTGAGATACGTGATGAGGACGGGTTAGTAGAAGAAGCAAATAATCAAATCCAACTATTGCTAAATGTAATCTATGGCTTTTTGTCTATTTCTATTTTTGTAGCTTTATTTGGAATTACTAATACACTTTCTCTTTCTGTTTATGAAAGAACTAGAGAGATTGGGCTCATGAGGGCGATAGGTACCTATAGAAAACAAATAAGAAGAATGATTTTTATTGAATCATCTATTATTGCCATATTTGGTGCCGCTCTTGGTACTGGACTTGGTATTTTCTTTGCTTGGAGCTTGATACAAACTCTAGCAGATGAAGGATTCACAGTATTTTCTGTTTCAATTCAGCAAACTTTTTTATGGATAGGAATAGCAATAGTTGCTGGGGTTATTGCAGCAATTCTTCCTGCTATTAGAGCTTCAAGGCAAAACATACTTGAAGCCATCTCCTACGAGTAAATATTTTTCTACTTTAAGATACTCTTATGTCCCAAGAAAAAATAATTAAATTATTATCAGAAATGGTAGAAATAAAATCTATCAGTTCTGATAAGAATCACAGAGATGATGTTGATACATCAGCAAAGTTTGTACAAAACTTATTTGCAGATTTAGGACTCAATACTCAAGTTATAAAAGTTGCAGGTGGCATGCCAGCTGTTGTAGCGCATACGGAAATTGACCCATCTAAAATGACAGTTTTACTCTATGCACATCATGACGTACAACCAGTTGGCGATGTAGATTTATGGAATACCGAACCTTTTGATCCAGTAGTGAAAGATGGAAGATTGTATGGAAGAGGTTCTGGTGATAACAAATCTGGAGTAGTTGTACATTACAATGTAGTAAAAAAACTACTTAACGACTTGCCTGTAAATATTCGTATCTTTATTGAAGGAGAAGAAGAAATCGGCTCTCCAACTATGTCAGATTTCATTGAACAAAACAGAGACGCCTTAGAAGCTGATGTAATAGTTATCGCAGATTCAGGAAATGTAAAAATCGGAGTTCCAACTGTGACTACAACTTTAAGAGGACTTGTAGATGCAATTATTGAAGTTGATCAACCAATGAGACCAATACACTCTGGTGTTGGTGGAGGAGTTGTTCCAGATGCTTTTATGGTGTTGAGTAGAATCATTACTTCTTTTCATAACGAAAAGGGAGAGCTCATGATTGAGGGTTTAACCTCAACTGACATGCAAGTTACAGAACTTGAAGAATCTTTTATAAAAAAAATGCTTGGATCAGATGAAATAAATCTATTTGATACGAAAAGTATTTCAAAAAGACTTTGGTTAGAACCAGCATTAGATGTCTTAGCTATTGATGCACCGTCAGTCAAGAACGCAGTAAATTTAGTTATTCCTAAAGCTAGTGCAAAAATTAGCCTTAGACTTCCTCCAACTGAAGACCCTGAGCATGCTATGAAAATGCTTGAAGAGCATGTAATGAAAAATATTCCATGGAATGCTTCTGTTAAATTTATTCCAAACTCCAAAGGCTCAGGTGTAGTTGCAGATCCTAATAAACCATTTACAACAGAATTAGTTAATAGCTTTAATTCAATCTGGGAAAATGATACTGCTTTCATTGGCGTTGGTGGATCAATACCTTTCGCTAATGATTTTGTTAGGGAGTTTCCTAATGCAGAATTGGTGCTAGTAGGCGCTGCTGATGAAGAACTAGGCAATGCACATGCACCAAATGAAAGTGTCCAAATTGACCATATCGAAATGCTCATAGAAAGTCTTGTACAAACTTTAAAAAATATTTCCTAATTTATATGGAAATCGGAATAGATTCATTCGCAAAAAAAAATCAAACTAATGAAGGTGGTACTGTTCAGGACGATGCCCGTGCTATGTCTGAGCTAATTGAGAGAATAGTCCATGCAGATAAAGTAGGTTTAGATGTTTTTGGTCTTGGGGAGCACCATAGAGAAGAGTTTTTAGACTCGGCTGCACACAATATACTTTCAGCTGCAGCAGCAAAGACAGAAAACATTAGGCTTACAAGTGCGGTTGCTGTAATTAGCGCAATAGATCCAGTAAGGTTGTTTCAAAATTATGCAACATTAGATTTAATTTCAAATGGTAGAGCTGAGATAGTCGCGGGAAGAGGTTCGTTTACAGAAGCATTTCCTCTTTTTGGTTTAGATTTTAATGATTATGACGACCTCTATGCCGAAAAGCTTGATCTTTTATTAAGAATTAGAGATGAAAACAAAGTTACTTGGTCTGGAAAATTTAGACCACCTTTAGAAAACCAGACAGTTTATCCGAGACCGTTGCAAGAGAAACTGCCTGTGTGGGTCGGAGTTGGTGGTACACCGGCTTCTTTTGTTAGAGCAGGAGCACTCGGTCTTCCTTTAATGGTTGCAGTTATAGGTGGAGAAACTCATAGATTTAGACCTTTAATTGAATTATATTATGAAGCAGCAGAAAAAGCTGGTCATGAAAAGTCATCACTAAAGGTTGGGCTTCACTCACTTGGTTTTGTAGCCAATACCAAAGAAGAGGCAATTGAGAAGTATTATCCGGGCTATAGAATTTGGTTCAACCAGATTGGAAAAGAACGTGGCTGGCCTCCTGTAACTATGGAAAGATTTGAACAACAAATTGGTGACCTAGGAGCTTATGTCATAGGAAGCCCAAAAGATGTTGCTGAAAAGCTTTTAAGACACAGTACTGCTTTAGGTGGGATTTCTCGCTTCACATTCCAAATAGATAATGCTGGCTTGTCTCATGATGACTTACTTGAAACTTTTACGCTTATTGGCGAAAAAGTAAAGCCCTTGGTTCTTGAAAAGCTTTAATTTACAAAAATTTTATAAATTTAGTACACGTCTTATTATATTTTTGTAGACTAACCATGTAATTTAAGGAAGTTAAATTACGTCAAAAATTAGGGGGAGCTTATGGAAGGTAGGTTAACTTATGAAAAAATTTTTCATACAAGATGATGTTTCTACAGCGAAAACATCATCAGTTCTCTTCTTTATATCTGGAGTAATAGCTTTTATACAACCAGACATATTAGTTGTGAGAACATTAGCTAGTTTCTTTGGATCTGTAGCAATAGCACAGATTGTACTTCTTGGTCCACAAATCATGGAAGACAGCATTCCTGAATCATGGAACACTGCAAACGCTATGATTGCTGCTGTTATTTTGCTAGATAATTTAATAGACACTGGTTATATCGCAAGAGAACTAGAAAACCCAATTGCACGAGAACCAATATTTATATTTCTTAATTTTGCTTTTCTTGGGTATGCTTTCACGACCGAAGGTAATATGACTAATGTATTCAGGTATATGATTATGTTTGGGGCTTCAGCATTTATTCTTGTTTTAGGCACAGAGTTTCTTTTTGGAATTGAGGTACCTGAATCTCTTGACATAATATTTTTGCCAGTGTATTTTATTTGGCTTATAGGAATTACTGCAGGAACTTACACAGCTTTTAATAATAAATAAACAAAAAGAAAGGAAATAAAATGAAAGCATTTTTTACACAGCCCATAGGGCAACTAGCAAGGCAAAATGCTCTTGGATTTATTGGTTGTAATTTATATCTAATAGTTATAAATTTTGGATCATTTGATTCAGTAGAGGCAGTAGATAAAATATTTAACTTTGCTTGGGGATTTACACTTTTAGCATTGATTATTGCAGGTTATAGCTTAGTAGAAGATCAAGTACCTGAATACTGGAGAATGGCGACTGGGATTTTAGCTGCAGTCATTATTACTGGAACTCTACTTGAATTAGCAATACCAGAGTTTCAGGAGAATGGATTTGTTCCAATGTACTTTTTATGGGCATTCAATTCATTAACTTATAGCTTAACGACCAGGGGAACAGGAGTAATTCGACCAATCTATGAAAATCTGAGTATTCTTGGTTTTCTCTCAATACTCATTGGCACAGGAGCAAACATATTTTTCGACTACACACCACCGGAATCTATTCAACCTATTTTTGGAATTGGTTGGATTGCAATGGTTATTGGTTTAGGTTACGGAAGTTATGTTGCTTGGGGTGACAAAATGTCATCGAGCGCAGAATAATAGAAAGGAAATTAATTATGTTAAGTGAGAAGGAAACCCAGCTTGGTGTAACTATGGCAAGAATTGCTGCCATTGGAACTATCATTATATTTGGTATCCAGGCTCTGTTAATTGGTCCAGATCAAGTCGGATACAGTTCACAATATGGTGCGACTGTTGCAGTTGTATCGTTTGTTCAAATATTTGGATTTTTATTTACGATTCAACTGACTAGGCAATTATTTGGTGAAAATAATCCATATTTTAGAGTTGTTGGAAGAATTTTATTTGCTGCAGCTGTTATACAATTAACAGGTACATTGTCAGCGACTGCTAATAGTAATGCAGTTTTTGAAACAGTTCTTTCAACAGATCAAACAGGTGCAGTTTCGAATATTGGGCAAACTGTGACATTTATACTTTATGGTATTTGGGCACTATGTCTCATCAGTGCTGATGAAAACAAACTTGTCCCTTCTTGGGCAAGAATGTCTGGCCAGGGAGCTGCATACTTAGTAATCGGTGTCCAATTTGGATCACTATTTGGATTAGTTCCTGCTGCTGCTTTTGTTCCAGTGTTCATTGTTGGTGGAGTAGTCTTGTTTCCAATATTTGTTTTTGGAATAAGTGTTGCATTCCAGTCATATTCCCCAAGTGAGTAACTAAATAGAAAGGAAATTATGTACTTTAGAATAACTATCCCATCTTTGCAAGATGGAAAAAAGGACGAAGCTATATCTTTTGTTAAAGATAACGTTATGCCTGAGTTTGATGGCACCCCAGGACTTTTAAGCATGACGGCGGCCATTACTGGAGAAACTTCTGGTATTAATATGTCTGCTTATGAAAGCAAAGAGTCAGCGGAAGCTGCAGAAGAAAAAATACAAGGAGTATTATCAGAGGCAGCTGGCATGATGGCAGCACCTCCAGTGATCTATCAAGGTAATGCAGTTTATGGCAATGTATATCAAACTATGCCTAAAGACAGTCAAAGACCAAGCTATTTAAGATTGGTAGTCGGTGTTGCAAAAGATACAGATTCAGTCTTAACTTTTCTGAAGGAAAAAGTAGACCCAATTTATGAAGAGTCAGAAGGACTTCAGGTAACGGGTGCAATTTTTGATGGAAGTAGTGCAATTAGTTGGAACTTTTGGGACTCAAAAGAAGCAATGGATGTTGCTGTTGCAAAACTACAAGAAGCGCTTGATAGTGAATCAGAAACAGACTTGTTCGACGGAACAACTATAGCCTATATGGGTCCTGTATACGCAGGTAAGTTATTTATAGATTTTAATGAAGGAGATACTCCTGGTTAATTCTCTCTAACAAAAAATAACGCTTAGAAAAAAAAGGGATTTTTATAAAATCCCTTTTTTTTAATACTAAAAATATTTAGCATATTTCTATGTTTAGAAAAATAACACCACTCAGAGTATTATTTATTCTTTTCCTTCTTTATGTACTTTTTTCTGAAGACAATACTGCAAGAAGATTTAAACAACTTCCTGAACTATTATTAAATTATTTTTAAACTTAATTTATGAATTTAAACAACTTCATCGAAGCTGAATATATAAATTTAATTACTTATAAGAAAGATAAATCTCCTGTCACAACCCCAGTGTGGGTTGCTGATTTTTCTAATTCATTAGTTATAACTACAAGTCTTAATGCTGGAAAAGTAAAAAGAGTAAGGAATAATGGTAAAGCAACAATTTACATTACTAATCAAAATGGGTCTAAAAAATTATCAGAGAGTCTTGATTTAAAGGCATCACTTATAGAAGATACAGAGCTTAAGAAACAGGCCGCAGATTTAATCAGAAAAAAATATGGAATGATGGCAAAAATGATCATGAAAGGCCCTGACGAGCAAAGGGCAATTATAAAACTAGAAGAAAAGGGAGGTGAATAATGATTTGTCCAGAATGTGGATGTGAAGACGAAAGCTAATTCAAATTATCTTTGTGCCAATTTATGATATGGTCAAATCTTTGTTTTCTATGATTTGGTGTTCCAGATCTAGAAAGCTCATGACTTTCACCGGGAAATCTAAGCATTGCTGTTTTTACATTTCTTCTTTTAAGATTTGAAAATAACTGTTCTGCTTGCTCTACAGGACACCTGTAGTCTTCTTGTGAGTGAATAATTAGTGTCGGAGTTTTAATATTTGATGCGTATGTAATAGGACTTTTTTTTCTGTATAAATTAATATTTTTTTCCATATCATCAAGTAAATACATTTCAGGAAAACCTATTCCTATGTCTGACGTACCAACCATAGTCTCCCAATTTAAAAGCGCTCTTTCAACTATCGCAGATTTGAACATATTCGGATTATGACTAATGACCCAAGAGGTCATAAAGCCTCCATACGAGCCACCCATAATTCCATCATTTTTATTTGTAATGCCCATTAATTTTTTCATACTTTTAAATGAAGTAAGAACATCATGCAAGTCTGTTATCCCCCATTTGTTACCACAGACATCTCTTAAGAAATCATGACCTCTACCGCTAGAACCTCTTGGGTTACAAGCAATAACATTAAAACCTGCAGAAGCATATGTTTGAAACTCATCAAAAAATGTAAAACCGTACTGGCTTGCGGGACCACCATGAATATTCAAAATTGTTGGTTTATCTTTACCGACAAAAATTCCCCACGTATCTATTTGTGATTTTCCTGTATCAATTCTTCTATACTCACAATCCCACGTCTTAACCTTTTTATTAAAAAATTCATTAGCTTTAGACGTTTTTTCAAGTTGACCATTATTTAGTTCATAGACTTCGTCAGGCTTTGAGAATGAGTTGGCTATCACATAGGTTTTATCATTGTTAAAGGCAAAATCTTTAACCGTAACTTCTGCATCAATTAAATCAATGTTATTTGTTCCATCACGAAGCAAAGTTTTTCCAGAGTCTTCATATAAAAAATAGAGTACAGAATCACTAACCTCTGCTTTTACAACATTTCTATCAAACGTACGATGTCTAAATGTAACTTTTCCATTGCTTGAAAGTTTTAAAAGAGCCGTGTTTGTCGGCCAGTCAAACCTATTTCTTAAACCTACTGCGTGAAGCTCACCTTCATAATAGAAAAGATTGCCCATGCTTCCTTTTGAATGAATTTCATTAATCTTTTTGGTTTCTAAGGAGCCAACTTTCTCTTCTAACATGGTCCCCTTAGAGTTGTACTTTTCATAAGAGAACACAACACCCTTATCACTTTCAACCAAGGACCCAATAGAAATAATTTGGTTTTTATCTCCGTCTACTATTTTATTAAATTTACTTGTTCCAAGATTAACCTTATAGACGTGACCTCTTTTGTTATAGATTATTCCTCTAGTATCAAAACGAAATGGAAGATTTTCATAATACATTGGCTCAGAATCTTTATTTTCTATATTTTTAAATTCTTCACTAAATTCACTTGTAGTTACGTACATAAATTTTCCATCAGCACTTAATGAGTAATTACTTATACCCCCATCAATCTCAAAAACTTTGTTTATAGATCTTCCTGCTTGCATAAATATAGAAGATAAAGTTTTTTTGATTTACTTTTGTCTTGTACAGTTCTATTTGTCTTAATATAAAAAATAGTATTTTCTTTATCTCCAAATTTTGGATTACTAAAGTTATTGTCCCCTGATTTAAACTTCTTCCATTCACCGTTGCTTCTTTTCCACAACTCACTGATGTATGTATTTGTATCAAAGTCCATGCGAGTACTTTGTACAACTAAATTTTTACCTTTACCGTCTAAATTAGATAATGTATTAAATGAATTTAAGTTTTCAGATTTCATATATTAAAACATATTCTATTTACTTAAACTATCAGCGACAAGTGTAATTAGTGCTGATGAAAATAAAGCTATAGCAAAAGTATTCAGATCAGCTAAACCATAAAGGTCTGTAGGTATAAAAATACCACCAGGGTTTTCACTTAGATTTATGTATAGATATCTATAGGTATAAACGGAAACAAGTGATCCGACGAGTGGAATAATAAGTAAAGCATCCTTACTAGTTTTTTTCAGCCTATAGAAAGCTGGAAAAACAAGACAAGTAGCAAACAAATCAGC
>Ga0181413_1000026_pt1 | contig 32880 bp, 48 predicted proteins | sample 36SPOviralmetaG_FD_130111 | JGI IMG/M metagenome (GOLD analysis project Ga0181413, IMG submission 130111) | Marine viral communities from the oligotrophic San Pedro Time Series (SPOT) site, San Pedro Channel, CA, USA - 36 SPOT_SRF_2012-09-28 | ecosystem: Environmental > Aquatic > Marine > Strait... | reverse complement strand
TTGATGAGGTTGGAAGGCCACAGGAAAACATACTCAGAGATTTGACGGCTGTAGAGGCAGAACTAACAGAAAAGACAATTAAATTAGCACAAGCGCGAAAAGATTTGCAAAAGGCGACAGAGGGATTAACAAAAGATGACGTAATGTCCCTTTTATTCCCCATGGCGAAGGGCGGGGATGCCACAGGCAATGCCGCCTTGGGCGGCTTACAAAGACTCAAAAACAACATCGTTGAGCTACAAACAGAAATTTCGGTCCTTACAACAGACGCTCAAAAACTTAATTCAGAACTTGCTGACACACTGGATGCGCCAACAGGTGATTCTGGTGGTGGGACACAGACAAAAACAAAAGGTCAAATCAAGTCAGAAAATAAGGTCACCAAAGCCTTAAATGATCAGCGGTTTGCAGTTCGATTGTTGAACGATGAAATTGATGGCAGAACGTCAGCGGAATTAAGGGCGCTGAAAGTTACGAGAGATTTGACGTCGGCAACTGATGATCAACTCAATGAGATTCTGCGCCTGATCAGAGAAGAAGAAAGATTGCAGGCCCAGATTGATGCAACAGCCGCAACAAAAAAGGCATCAGCCGAATTAAATGCCTTAGAATTTAACAGCGTGGCAAGTGAACAAGCCGCAGATGCGACCATGCTAGTCGCAGATTCATTTGCAGTGGTCACTGAAGAAATAGAAAAGTTTGAAGAGGCAAATAAAGAAGCGGCGAAAGCAACCGTAATAGTGGCTGATTCCTTTGGTTTGATTACGCAAGAAATAGATAAGTTTGAAGAGGAAGCCACAGCGGCAACCATGATGGTGGCTGATTCCTTTGGTGTGATCACAGATGAAATACATAAATTTGAATCAAAGGCGAAAGAATTGGACCCGATGACTAAGGAAATGCATTCATCACTAGCATCGATGTCAAGAGGTATCAGTGCTTCATTTGCTGATATGGTTGTTAGCGGCAAGATGAACTTGGATTCCTTGCAAAATATCTTCAGTAGCTTTGCCAAAACGATGATATCCAAAGCCTTTGAGCTTGCGGTGATCAACCGCATCATGAATAGCGTATTCAGTTTAAGCGGCACATCTGGGGAATTGCAGACTATCCCGTTGCCAAAACTAGGCGCAAGCGCAGGGGGTGGTCGTGTTCAGGGGCCAACGCTGGTCGGTGAGCGAGGCCCAGAGTTGTTCGTGCCATCATCCGCAGGGGTGATAAGAAACAACCACGACACCAAGAACATGCTTGGGCAGTCGGGTGCGGTGGTGAATCAATCAATCAACATTGACGCTGGCGTATCGCAGACGGTAAGGGCCGAAATTATGACAATGATGCCCGTGTTCAAACAGCAAGCCCTTGAGGCAGTCGTAGAAAGCAGAAGGCGTGGTGGTCAAGTGGCCTCTGCGTTTGGCAGATAAATGGCGGCACCAACATATCCCCTAAACCATCCCGCCACCCCAGCGTTTCGCAATTCGTCTTGGCGTCTTATCAGGCAAAACGCAATGGCAGAGTCGCCGTTCACGGGCCAGCAACAGGTCTTTGAGTATGATTACGCGCTTTGGACGGCAGAGATAAGCCTGCCACCGATGATGCGCTCTGAAGCGGCGGCATGGGAAGCATTCTTCATGAAATTGCATGGGCGCGTTGGCACGTTTCTGTTAGGCGATCCAGATGCCAAGTCAGCCCAAGGTTCTATCACGGGGTCAAATACACTCAGCGCAAACGCGAGTGTGGGCGATTTCACGCTGACGATCAGTACAGGGCAGAACAGCGTGACAGGTATCTTCAAGGCTGGCGATTATATACAGTTGGGCAGTGCCGCATCGTCAAAACTGCATATGGTTGTGGATGACGCAGACAGCAATGGCTCTGGTATTGTATCAGTCCAGATTGAGCCAAAGGTCAAGGTTGCGGTTAGCAGTAGCGCGGCCATCGTGATATCTAATCCGCGCTGTCTGATGCGAATGACCAGTGACGAACTGGGCTGGGATGCAGACCATGTTAGTAAATATGGAATCACGTTTGCCTGCCAAGAGGCGTTCTGATGGGTATTGATTTAGTGCATATTATCGATGGCCTCATGGGCGTAATTATTTTGGGTGGCGGCTGGTTTCTTGGCACACAATCCAAAGAATTGAAACGGGTTGAGATTTTGTTAAACAGGACGCGCGAAGATTACGCCACAAGGTCTGACATGAAGGACGATATGAGAGCGGTGATGGATGCATTGCATCGTGTTGAGGACAAACTTGATCGTGTGCTGGGCAAAGACTAGGGGGCAGATATGAATATCAATAGATTTGTAACGCAGTTGCGTTTCCATGAGGGCGTCAAGAATTTGGTCTACAAAGACCATTTGGGAATTGAAACTATAGGCGTGGGTAGGAATCTGCGTGAGCGAGGCTTGTCAGATGAAGAGGTCGATTATCTTCTGCAAAACGATATCAAGATTGTAGAGGATGAGCTTGATAAGACCCTGCCTTGGTGGCGAGACATGTCAGAGGTTAGACAAAGAGCCTTGGCAGATTTGGTGTTCAACATGGGTATGCCGCGCCTTCACGGATTCGTCAAAACTCTGGACGGCTTACAAAGACGAGACTATCAGACAGCCGCCGACGAATTACTCGATTCCAAGTATGCCAAACAGGTCGGGGCGCGGGCTGTCAGAGTCGCGGAGATGATTCGCACTGGTGACGACAGCGAAGAATTCTGAAGTCTTCAATGACAAAGCCTATCATCACAGGGGCTGTGCCAATATCTGAAATTGCGAAGATCGAAAGAAGAAAAAGGCAAAACTGGGGTTTTATAAAATATATGCAGAAAGGAGAGAGCTTTTCTGTAGAGACGCAAAGGCAGGCCCAGAATGCTTACCATGCAGGCAGGAACAGAGGCTTCACCATGAGGATTCGGCAAACGCCAGACGGCGGCTATAGGGTTTGGAAATTGTGAAATCAGGAGTGGTTCTTATCCAGTCATGTATGAATATAAAATTAAAGAAATAGTTAAAGTTGTCGATGGTGACACAGTGGATGTCATCATAGATCTTGGATTCAGCCTTACCAAAAAAGAGCGTGTCAGGCTGGCTGGTATTGACGCGCCAGAAAGCAGGACGACGAATCTGGAAGAAAAAGAATTGGGGATGGACGCAAAAGAGTTTTTAGAGCGCCGCCTTGCGGATTGTCCAAGCCTCAAAGTGCAGACAGAGAAAGACGGCAAATATGGCAGAATGCTTGGCCATTTCATTTGTGGTCACATGGATATCAATAAAGAAATGGTTACTCGTGGGTTTGCGTGGACTTACGATGGCGGCAGTCGAGAGAAAGATTTACAGGCGCTGAAACAGATCAGGGGCATCGTATGATACAGGCATTGATCCCAGCCATAACAGAGCTTGCTGGCGGCTGGCTAAAAGGTAAAGCAGAAGAGAAAGCCGCTACAGCCAAGGCCAAGGTTGCACGGGCTGAAGCGGAAGCCGCCGTGCTAGTCTCAGCGGCTACACATGAAGCTGGCTGGGAAAAGATCATGGCCAAGGGGAGTCAAAACTCTTGGAAAGACGAGTGGCTGACAATTTTGTTTTCGATTCCCCTAATTTTGGCATTTTGTGGAGATTGGGGCAGGGAGATTGTGGCGCAAGGTTTTGATGCCTTAGAAGCCATGCCTGACTATTATCAATATACCTTGGGCGTCATCGTAAGCGCCAGCTTTGCCGTAAGATCAGCGACAAAGTTTTTCGGCAAGAAATGAGCAAGAAGATTCACAAGGTGAGCTTTCTGTCTAATACGCAGAATGTGCGCCTTGGTGGATTAATCGCCGTTCTAGGGGACAGGGAGCCTTATGAGTACATTTTGAGCGGTCTTATGAAAGACGGGTTTGTAGAGCGAACAGGTGGCGTTCTAAGGCTGACTGACAGGGGCATCAGAGAAAAGGACAGGCTGACGACGCTGGCGGGGCTGATGTTTGAAAAAGACCGATAGTGTCTTATCTGAAAGGCTCTCCAGCTATCCAGCAAACGAGTGACCATCTTGTACCTTCTGTCAGCGGTGTCACCCGATGCGGCAAATAGGACGGGAACGCTACGGCAGTTCCCCGATCTGGGCTGATGTGGCTCTCGCCATCTGTGAAGAACGCAAGATCGCCGCCCTTGTAATCGTCATTTAAGAGAATCGATATGCTGATTTTTCTAGTTGAAGAATCACCAAGGCCAATGTCCAAGTGCCAATCATAGCCCTGCGACGGCGCGGCATATTTCAAAAGTTGTGGCCGCTCAAGCAGGCCAGTCAGGTTGAAGTTGAATTGCTTGTTGGCTTCAATCGCGCAATTAACAATCAGTTCATCCACCCATTTGAAATATTCATCGATGACGAACACCTCAGTTTGTCGGACGTTCATTTCAACCACGTTGGTGTTGTCATGTTGAATCCGCCCCTGCACCGCAATATTTTTAGAATCTTCATGTAGACCTATAAGTGCGTCACAGGTTTTTTTATTGATCTGATCAGCCGCCATGACGCCAACATCAAGCTCACGCAACTTTGGTGGAATAGCTAAAGCCATCTAATTCTCCTTATAAAATATATGTCTGGAAATCTGACGCACTGGACGCTTTGTTTCAGCCCAATCAGGTTGAACATAATCAGCGTGATAATACACCGCTCCATTCGTCGGATCATAAATCTGCTTATGATAAACCCCCCACGCAATAGATGTGGCCCAGTGCAAGGCATCTTCATCTGTTGGCTTGTCGGATTTGCCGTCGCAATAAAAACTGAACTGACATTGGTGCCTGATCGGCAGATCGGGCTTGGTGATATATGTTTCGCCTTCTGTCACCACGCCGCAAACCGTGTCAGGGAAATCATCGCTCTCAACTCTGTTCATGATTACATGAGCAACAGCCATTTGACCGATAGTCGGCTCACCTCGTGCCTCAAAATATATAGCCATCGCCAGACAGGTTATTGGTTCTAGGAACATGACCATCACCCAAGCCCAAGCATTTGCGGTATGGTTACGCATTGTTTCATGGGGTCATAAATATAGTCATTGCAGGATAACAGTTTGTTCATGACAATTATGAACAACATCATGGTCACAAGATACAGCCCGAAAGCAAAAGCCAATATTGTCATAAGCCGAAAGAACCAACTAATGCGTAACATTAGACTCTCCCTGTCAGAATAGAGTGTCCTCTACCCTTCAAGCATCTATTCAACATCACATCTTGATCTAAGACGGCCTTCTGCCAGATAGTCAAGTTATCGGCCAGAAGCTGTTTGCACTCCATAACGTCACGTTGATACACTGCGGCTTTGTCGCCACTGCTTCTAAGGTCAACAAGCGGTGCATAGCCACTACAAGCGCCCAGACACAATGCCGATAATATCACAAGCCTCTTCATGATCTTGCCCTCACCATCATATCAACAAACTCATTGAATCGTTCTTGAGTCATCCAATTATAAGGCGAGTCGGGCGCTACCATCTCATCGTTAGGGTCAACACGATTGACACAACGATGGCTTGCCTTTCGGATGCCTTCCTCATCTTCATGAATGTCTGGCTTGTAGATGTATCCCTTGCGCGAATACTCAGGTGCGTTGTGCCAACTTATCATCGTTCTTCTCCATCAACAGTTTTATGGTCAAGGCCATTCGTGGTGTTATGACTCTACTACCCCCCTCAAGTCGTGAGATCATCGCGCGGGTTGTGTAGCCAAGCAGTTTCGCCATCTCTGTTTGAGATAGCCCTAGCCCTAATCGGATTGTTTTGAACTCGTTAGGCGTCATGCTAAATCCTCTGGAAAGCCATCTGGCGATCTCTCAGAAAATGCTCCATGTCCGTGATTATATTAAACAGGGTCACGCACTCATCCTCTGAAAGATGGCTTATGGCGGTTTGAATAATATCAGGGCGTGGGTTTGCGGCTATGAGCCTCAAAGACTCCCTGAACCTCTGGGTGCCAACAGGCATGTCGTCAATGTGAATCGGTGATGTCATCTTCATGGTTCCTTTTAGTTTGTTTTCGGGCGTGAGATGACGGTTTGGTTAACACCGTCATATACTGCGTGGTCTTTGACGGTAGCCTTGATCGTGATGGTGTCGTCCTTGTCACCAAGGTCGGCGCTACCGAAATACTTGAAAACGTCGCCCTGTTCATTTTCAAGGATTGTCAAAAGTGAAACGCCAAAATGTGTTTCAATCGCTTTGACAAATGTGATTGTGGCGGTGATGTCGATACGGTCTTTGATGTTGCCAACGTGGTTTGACTTGTTGCGCTTGGCCTCAATCTCTGCCTGACGCTTTTCTTCAGCCGCCTTGTTGGCCTCAACCACGGCCATGAACTCATCGCGGCGCAAGAGAACTTGTTGCCTGATCGTCTCTTTGACCACATCAGCGCATGGCGCATCAATGTTGCCGTTGAACATCCAGTTGACAAAATATTCGACAGGCACTGACGCAATCTTCTGACCCCAATACTTACCCCAAGGCATCAGGCCATTGTTGGCTGTTTTGATGTTTGCAATGCGCTCTGGGTCACACTCGCCCCAAGTTTCAAACTGATGTGCGCTGATGCTCTCAACAGTCTCAAGAAGCTCACAGGGGTTATGGCCACGTTCCGCGATAACAGACCGCGCTTTGAGAATGGCAGTGTCTGCATCCTTAGAAAGATTGCAGACATAGACAGTTTTCTCATCACCATAAACATCAAAGCCGTCGCGCATCCGCAAAGTGAATATGCCGTTGCCTTCACCAGTGGCGATGAAATACTTAGCGGTATCGATGTCGATTGCGTGGTCAGTCATTGGTCAGTTCTCCGTGGTTGCGAATCGTGGTTGTTCAATACTGCGATTCTGCCACTAACTGTTTACTATTGTCAACAGTCAATGTCGTCTCCCATGTGTTAAAGCCACCCCATGAAGGGGTGGCTGGTCTTGTGGTTAGGCTGTTGCCTTGTCGATATTACCGCCGTTCAGATATCCATCGATCCGCTCTATCAGGTCGCTGATGTCAGAGCCTTCCTTCAACTTTTTGCTAACAAAGGTGAGCATATCGTGGTGTTCATCACTGGCCTTTTCTTCAGCTTGCAGGGCGGCTTCCATAAGCTCTGGCTGACACTCTGGCTGACGGTGAATCAGGATCATCAAGTTGACCATCAGGGCTGAACCAACGGACCAGCTATCTACACCGCCGTGAAGATTCAAGCCGCCCTGTTGTGTCCAATCAGTTTCCCGCAGTGTTTTGAAATAGTAGCGGCTGACAAACTGGCCTAAGACGGTGCCGTCAACATCACGCTCAAAGTCGTAGCGGCAATCGTAGAACTCGACCAGCATGTCATCCTCATCGTGCGTCAGGCACATATCAAGTCCATACCTGTCACCCTTGAATACAAGGCGCACATGCCAGTCCATGTTGGTTTCGTTGTCTGTGAATTTGTATAAAACGCTCATTTTGATCTCCGTGGCTAGGTTTCGATAATAGAGTTATATCGTGGCTTGTTTACTATTGTCAACACCCTTTGACAAAAAAGACCCCGCTTGTGTAGCAGGGCCAGTTTAGGGAGGAAGGCCCATGCTAGTATAATTCGATAAAAATCCACAACCAATAAATCAGAGCTTCACCGCCCTGTGATTTGCAGAAAGACTGCGCCACGCTTCAATCTTGGCTTCTGCCGCTATCCGCAGAAATCTTTTCTTTTCATCTTCCTCAACTGCGATCCGCAATATGTCCAGATGCTGGATATACCGTTGATCAGAGTACGCTTCACGCTCTTGGGCAGACACTGGTTTGTCTTTGTGTTCAGCCATGATGATGGCCTTGAGGGACTTTCGGTATTCTTCCAAATAAACCCTGTAAGCCTTGCTCTTAGCCGCGTCCTCTGCGTTGTCACGCAACCAGTCAACGGCCTTTTCAATATCAGCGTCGAGAATCATTTTGTTTCCTTGTGAGGGCTATTTTCCCAAAAGGATTCAGCGTTTTGTTTCCCAGTGTCAGGGTTGCCAGTTTGCTCATCAAAAAACGCAAGCTCATTCCCACGCTTGTGAAGCATGATGTGATGGCGCAAACACAGCGGCACGACATTCCTGTCAGTGGCCTTTAACCCCACGCCTCTGACGCCTTCCCACGGCTTCAGCAAGTGATGCGCCTGTATCGGCCCCAAGCAATCTCTATTGGTTTGAAGGATACACCCCTGCGAGTGTATCCATTCCAAATGCTTTTTGTTCTGGTATCGCTTTGCCATCAGAACGGGATATCATCGACACCATCCAGATCAGGTGTGTCTGCCACCATAGGGATTGATTGCGTTTCCTGCTTGGGCCTAGCCATGCTGATGGCTGTCATGGGCGTACCGTTGGCGCTGGTCTTTTTTCGCGCCCAGACATTCATCTTTCCATCGCCAATGTCGATGCTTCCCTGCGAATCAAAATCCTTGTCGGCGTCGGCTTCAAACATAACCCCTACCTGTTTGTGTATTTCAAACACGGTGTTGCCCTTGGCCGTTGTACATTTGACGATGATGACGTTATGTTCCTCGCCTTCAATATCGATCTTGCCCTGCCTGACGACTTGTGAGCCGTTAGCTGGGAACAGTAGTCCAGAATTCGTGTTATCGTAGCCGTCACTCATATCAATTTCTCCTGTTGTGAATCTTCAGCCAGCGGCGTCCAAGCGATATCAAAGAGCCTGTATGATTTACCAGTCACTTTACCCGTGACGGTCTGGCCTAACGTGGTTTTGAGGTTTTTCAACTCGTCAATCGTTAGTGTCATCGATTTGTCGCCGTGCAATATTTTCAAGCCACCCTTCTTGATGGCGGCGTCAACCTCATAGTCGCGCACTGAAACAAATTTGCCCTTCCAAAGTTTTGTGACCTTCTTTGTTTTCATGTCATGCCCAGCCCATCTATAGATTCTAACATCTTGGCCTTCTGGGCCTCAGTTGTATCGTGATGCGCGACTTCTGATCTTATGCGCTTGACCTCTGAAATGTTCAGAGGATTAGCTTTGCGTCGTTTGATGTCTGCGGCAGAACCGTGATTCTTCATGTGTCGGCCCCAAGTCTTGACCTCTGAAAAGCGCGTAGACTCCGCGTCTCCTTCAAAGACCCTGTATGGTGGCCCCGCATAGTCAAAGGCCGCTGTATGGGCTTTGTTGGGCGTTCTAGGCGGTGATATTATGCTATCGCCCGACCTGCCATGCGCGATGTTGCCATCGTCCTCAAAATCAGCCTCAAGATTCAGCATCGCCTGTATATGATAGCGGCGCATGTAAGTGATCCCCGAACCGATTTCCTGCGGCTTGGTGGCGCTGTCACCAATCGCCGTATCCGACTGCATCCATTGGCCGCTGGCAATGTGAGCCAGTGTGGTGCTGACTACGTTATACGTTCCATCAAACGTGGTGCTATAGAATACCTCAATGCCGTTTTCCCAGAGGGCATCCTTACAGGCGTTGAAAATATCATCCAGAGTAGAAAATAGGTGAGGCTTGCCAGCTTTGTTTTTGAAGTAGTGATTCTGGCCGTGCTTCTCTAGTTCCTTGAAACCCTTACGGGCTGTATGTAAGGCGGTCAAAAGCTCGTTTATGTTTTCACTAGATTTCATTTTGCATCTCCATTTGCCAAACGTCCTTTGCGATGTTCTTCATGGTGTCCGACCACATCCAGTGATCTAGGTCGGGGTAGACAAGCTGACAACACTCTATGATGTCGTCTGAGTGAGACAGCACGGTTTTCAGGCCATTGGCGGCTTTCTCCAACTGTCTGATGTGGAATTCTGGATTTGGGATTTTGTAGGATAACACCTCTTTCGGGGTGATGTAATCGATCCATGCCTCGCGTCTCGTAGCCAGCGCATAGAGCGAACCCTGACGGCTGGCGGCGTTGGTCAGTGATGACACAGCCCTGCCAACAGTCTTGATGTCGCGCACCTTGTCATCGTAAAGAAGATCAAAGAACCCAAGGAAAGGCACATCTATGTCGCCAATGTTGACCCTGACCCTGCCCTGTTCCTCTACAGGCGTGTCCTCAATGGCGCGATAGAACTTTGTACCTACCTCAACATATTTTGAAATGTTGTCACGCTCTTTGCCAATCTTCTCTGAATCATGTTCGTTGCTGGCTTTGGTCTGATAGTCATCAAAGACGCTCAGAGCATGATTAACCAGTTCATCGTGGCTGGTGTCAGGCTCAAATACTGCTTTGGTGATTGCGCGGTCAGCGGCTGATCCCCGCCATGCAGACGGCCCCGCCTCGTTGTCAGTCAGCCCTGCAACCTTCAACAGGCATAGGGCTGGCTGGCTGATCCACAGGTTGATTGTGGATGGTGACAAATGATGCACATTGTGCTTTTTGAATACTGATTTCATTTTGTTGGTCCTCGTGGTTATGCCATAAGCCTTAATCTGCGCGGTTACTAATGTCAACTTTATTTTTGATGATCGAGAATTTTGATGCGCCGAAACAAATACAACGCTCAAAAAACAGTCCTCGATGGTATCACCTTTGACTCAAAGAAAGAGGCGGCAAGGTATAGTGATCTTGTGCTGTTGGAAAAGGCGGGACACATCTCCAACCTGAGACTGCAACCTGAGTTTCCGCTGATGGTGAACGGCACCAAGGTCGGCAAGTATGTTGCCGATTTCAGTTACCTTACCAAGTCAGGAAATCGGGTCATTGAGGATGTCAAAAGCAAGGCAACCATAACATCTGTGTATCGGCTGAAGAAAAAGATACTGGAAACCTATGACCCACCCGTTTTAATTACTGAGTTTTTTTGATAAGCTAAATCAGCCAGATGGCGCTTCACCTAGTCCATACGGGCTTTAACGAGTTTGTATTTATGGTTGATCCTGTCACGGCGATGGCTACCGCAAGCGCGGCTTTCACCACCATCAAAAAGGGTTTTGCAATAGGGCCGCGCTCCCCTCTGGCTTAGTTCAGAGGGGGGCGTGGCAAGCAGGACGCGATGTAGAATCGATGATGTCCGATATCGGACGGTGGATGGGTGCGCTCTCTGATCTGGATCAGGCAGAACGAGAAGCCAAAAATCCCCCTATATTTCGCAAGCTCTTTGCTGGAAAATCAGTTGAAGAAGAGGCGCTGTCTATCTTCGCCTCAAAACGAAAAGCTCAAAAACAGCGCGAGGAACTTAGACAATTCATACAGCTTACGCTTGGTCAGAAGGCATGGAATAATTTGATTTCAACTGAAGCCAAGATCAGAAAGCAACGTCAAGAAACACTCTATGCCCAGCGTGAAAAGCGTAGAAAATTTGTCGAGATTTTTGCTTGGATTTTTTTGGTAATTTTGGGTGGCGGTGTTCTGATTGGATTTGTGTTGCTCTTGAAGGCGCACACAGCAAGCGCCGCCGACATCATGACCACCTGTCGAAAGGCTAAGTGTGAGTCAATGAACAAGAACACCATCGTTTGTGTTTACAGGGGCGCTAACAATACCGTCGAATCTATGGTGTTCAAAAAGTCGGATCACATCCCACACGAATTTCAATGCAAGTATGACCCCAAGGCCAAGAAAGAAATGACGGTGCAGGAGACTCTCAAGGCAATCAAAGAGGCAATGGAATGACCAAGAAATTTGAAAAGGACACCGAATATGCTCAGTATGATCTGGACGGCGATGGTGAAATCACAGATGAAGAACTCGCCCACGCCAAAGAAATTAGGCAGGCTGAACACGAGTTGCGGAAACTACGGGCGCAACGTCGGATGGCCACGGCAACACTGGTCGGAATGGGTGCGTTCACAGCGGCGATGTTCGTCGTGTCAGTCGAGCGGGTGCAGGCACTGGCTGATTTGAGCAATCTTTTCTACATTTCGGGCGCTGGTATTGTCGGCGCGTTTTTTGGCTCATCTGCTTGGATGTCCCGTAACAAGTAAGGCGTCACAAAATCAAACGAACCAAAACCTTTGACACCCGCTATGACAGACCAAAGCAGAAGGTGCATCAAGCGCGTAAGTGTGAGATTTGTGAGACAGAGTTCGGCTCGTTCTCTTTTGACTTTGGGCGTACATGGTACTGCTTTCACCACGCTGAAGAAGGGAAGCGTAGGTGTTCCAGAAATTAGCCTTGTCGGAGTTTCCGCCCCTAAATCGATTTAGACTTCAATTCGTAATCATGGATGATGGTGCCTAAAGCGGGATCACCCACTTTCATCTCACCTATCCATACCCGTTTCTTGACATTGCCCCTCGCGTCTTTGAGGGTGCGCCAGTGTCCGCGCCGCCAATGTTCCCGCTTGGGTGTGCCATGCCCCGTGAACATCTGGTCATATATGCGTTTGCCGCGCGGCTTGGGCAGATTGATAGTGACCACCTTGTACTCATTTTTTGGCACCTTGCGGCCAAACTTGATTTGATCAATTTGCTTGGCTGGCTGAACTGTTTCATGGGCTATGAGATCATAGTTCAACAATCCCAGCAACGCGATCAGGAACCGCCCATCACCAGCTTGAGACATCAGCGCCCGTGCCTTGTATTCAGTCATTTCGCGGGGCGACCAGCCTTCATCAAACTTTCTGGCTGGCATCGACCAATGCATCGGGGCGCTTTGTACTTGCATGAAACAGCGTTCCAGCGCGGCGTCCATCTTGCCTTTCTTTTCCCACTCATCCAGATACCAAGCGCCGATCAAAGCTGATGATGTCATGTCCATGTCCATTTCAAAGGCACGATCATCTGGTACAGATGCATCAAACTTTTGATCTAGTTCATGATGCGTGAATGGCCCGTCGTTGGACATATAGAATCCGATTGGCATCCCGACCACCTGATCAGCCTTTGGCCCATTGACGTTTTTGGCTTCATCAAAATCATCTCTGACGACCATGTAGTTTGTGAACATGGGCTGACCGTTGATCTCCATGATGTGATAGCCAATTCGATCTGCAACATCGGCCTTGGACTCGTCATGCGTCAGGCCAGCCTTTTTCATTTCACGGTTGATGATGTCCTGCCTGAAATCTTCATCCCACTCAATCCACATATTGCTGAAGCAAGGCTTGGCACGCTCCAGCATGTTGACAAGAGTCTGCGGCTTGGCGAGTGACGCCAGATAGGCATGTTCGACTAGGCTGTTGCTCACCACAAACTTTTGAGATGTCGCTATGTTGGCTTGTACGTTCCGACGCATGGCCTCTGCATACTTGCCTTGCTGATATCCGTAGATGCCCCGCTTGGGGTTTGCCAAGGCGGTCAATAGCACGTTGGACAGGGTGGGCTGGATGGCCCCAATGCCTGTCTTCAGCGATGATATGGCTTGATCGTACTTGTCCGTCATGGTCATTTCGTTCTCCACTAAGTTGGTCATTCTCTGAGATTCTAGTCTCACTGTTTACTATTGTCAACAGCCTAATCATCGTGGTAGTCATCACGATAGTCGATAATTTAGAAAAGTTGTTGCGACGGGCCTAAAAAATCTATTAGTGTCTCTGAACCACGATGACCAATGGAGATGAATATGAGTTGGGATGCCCTGAAAATTGCCGCTCAATCGCGTTGCAGAACGCCTACCGCCAAGCTCGTTTTGATCATGCTGGCGAACTACGCTGATGATAATTATTCAAGCTATCCGTCAAATTCAAAGCTGTCTGACTTGTGTGGCTGTGATGAGCGCACCATCAAACGTGCCATCAAAACTCTTGTCGAGGACGGCCTTGTGAGGGTGACGCCACGCTTTAGTAAAGACGGCAAACAGACCAGCAACAGTTTCACAATTATCACGAACAGGGGTGACAAAAATGACGGGGTGGGGGTGACAAAAATGACCCCCAATACTATCAGAGATATACCCGTTAATAAGGAATCAAAGAGGGGTGACAAAAATGTCTACCCCAAGGAATTTTTAGAGTGGTGGGATTTATATCCGCGCAACGACGGTTCCAAGAAAAAGGCTTTTGAGGCATGGGTCAAGGCCCAGCCTTTGATTGACCAAGACGATCTTGTGACCGCGACCAAGATGTTTGCCCGATCCTGCCACGGTAAAGATAAAACATTCATAGCCCACGCGACCACTTGGTTGAACCAAAGGCGTTGGGAAACCGTGCAGGAAGCACAAGCAATAAGCACGAACCGCAACCAACTAGCAGGATGATGACTGATGCAGGAGTTAATTGATCAAGGAATCCGATTACGTTCTTATTCAGAGGGTGATCACAAAACCACATGCCCCCAATGTTCAAGTGGCAGGCGCAACAAAACAGACCCGTGCTTGTCGGTCACGATAAAACCTGATGGGGGCGTCGTATGGAAATGCCATCACTGCGAGTGGGTTGGTGGGGCTGGTGGGGCCGAAAGGCCCGTGTACGGGCGTCTGAGGGCGTTTAAAAGGCCATCCAAGCCAGAAGGTCAGTCTGTAAACGATCAGGCGGCGGCGTGGTTTGCAAAACGGGGCATATCGCAGTCCACGGTTTCAAGATTTCAGATTTACAGGTCTGAACAGCATCTGGGGAACGGGCCAGAGGGTTGTGTTTCGTTCCCGTATTACAAAGACGGTGAACTGGTAAACATTAAGCACCGCACCAAAGACAAGCGGTTCCGTCAGGAAAAAGACGCCGAAAGGACGCTATACAATATCGATAGCGTCAAGGCTCACTGGGACAAGAGCGGTCCCAAAGAGGTGATCTTTGTTGAGGGCGAGATGGATGTGCTGTCTCTTGTAGAGGCTGGGTTTGACCATGTTGTCACTCTGCCTGACGGCGCACCAAAGGAAGCCAAGTTTGACGCGAATGACAAAAGATTCGCGGCCCTACAAAACTGTGAATGGTTGAACAACGCAGAAAAGGTCATTCTGGCTGGCGATTGTGATGCCGCAGGCAAGGCGCTACAGCTAGAACTAATTCACCGCTTTGGAAAGGATCGTTGCTGGACTGTCGAGTGGCCTAATCTACACGATATTCAAACCAAAGACGCCAATGAGTGTCTGGTTCATCACGGCGCAGAGGTCGTGGTCGAGGTCATCGAAAACGCCACGCCGTTCCCCATTGATGGAATCTACACGGTCAAAGATTATCAGCGAGAGGTGCAGGACATCTATTCTGGGAACGTCCAGAAGGCTATCAGTACAGGGTTTGATAATCTTGATGAAATCTACAAGGTGATGCCATCGACATTCTGTCTGGTGACAGGGGTGCCAAATCATGGAAAATCCAACTTTCTGGATCAGCTAACCGTCAATCTCGCCCGTAATGAGGGCTGGCGGTTTGCGGTCTTTAGCCCTGAACACTCAACGGCAAATCACATCAGGCGGTTATCAGAGAAGGTTGTTTGCAAGCCATTTGACGATGGCCCCAGTGACCGCATGACCCGCGAGGAGTTGGGCGATGCCATGATGTTTCTGGATGAAAAATATTATTTCATCGAAAGCCGCGACACGATTCCAAGCATTGACTGGCTACTTGGCAAGGCCAAAGCGGCCTGCTTGCGGCATGGTGTGAAAGGGATAGTGATTGACCCTTACAACGAGATCGATGCCAGCCGCGAGGGCAACAAGCGAGAAGATGAACACATCAGGGATTTGATATCTGCCTGCAAGCAATTCTGTCGGAGTCATAATGTCTGTATGTGGATGGTCGCCCACCCTGCCAAAATGCAAAGAAATCAAGAGGGTATCATCCCGCCGCCAAGCCTGTATGATGTAAGTGGGTCAGCCCATTGGAACAACATGACCGATGTGGGGCTGGTGATACACAGGGATTTTGAAACCGATCAGACTAGGGTGATAACCCGAAAGGTCAGGGAACAGGGGTTATATGGCGCGATAGGTGAGGCTTATTTTAATTATGATGTCACTCAGCATATATATCGCCCAGTCATGGGAGTGTTGTGATCATGGCGTCAGGATTTGCACAGCTTCAACAGCTTAAAGACAAGATGTTGGCACCGCTGTTTGAAAAGCGGCGTCACCTTGGATGCTTTATGTGTGGCAAGACGTTTTATGGATATTATCAGAAGCAGGGTTACGGCCACAAGGTTCCGAATGGGAAAAGAAGACCACATCCGACAAAAGCAGGATGGTATGTAGTTGAGACTTATGATGATGTCTACTATCCGAATTGCCCAGACTGCCTCACCCCGATGTTCATAGATGACGCCAAATCAGCAAAGGCATCATATCACAGCATGATGGAAGATTTTAGGAAACGAGATGAACGTGCGGCGGCGCGTAAAGCCAAGCGCGATGCAAAGCCCGTGATATGCACCCGTAAGGTACGGTTTGAGAACTGGCCTATCTTTCAGGAGCGGTTGCAAGCGGTGGCAGACAACCCAGACCTACTGACGGCACATGAATTGATGTCATCGTGGTTCTTGGACAGGCTGTTTTGGTTAAAGTTTGGCAAGGGCTGTCACACCATGACATGCCGCCATTGGTCAGTCAGAAAGCAGTTGTATGACGGCACCTATAAAAGCAACAGCGGCAAAAGCACGATGGGGGAATGGGTGCCATACTTTGAAATCACCAACACGGTCACAGGCAAGATGCATGAGGTCGGCAACAGGTCAGTGGTTTCATACATAGAGCGCAAAGAAAAATACGGAACCAACAGGCGCAATGACCCGAAAAGGAACTATGGGTTGCCAAACAGCAGGGGGTATAGATGATGCTAAATAATAAAGAGCGAGACATCATTTACAAACTTATAGAAGAAGCCAAGCCAACAGCTTCTGTTTTAATGGGTGAAAAGGTTCTTTGCCCCTCCGATATGGCTCTTTATGACCAGTTAAATAAATTGGAACAGAAACTTAAATCAAGCGACAGTCGATATGAGCCTGTAAGTCGTGAAGAATATGAAGCAAGAGGTGGCAAGTGATGACATCATTAAATCTTGGACAGAATCTAGCCGTGTGGTATCATTCGCTCGTCGATCCAACAGCATCTCCACGTTGTTGTGGTCTTCGTGGTTGTGAGGGGGGTTTGGTCGCCTCCCTCACTTTCGTTTAATTGACAGATTCGTCATGCAAATGGTAATCTGGAAATTGACTTGGGCCGTTACCCAACTTGTAACTTTAACAACAACTGCAAACCGATTGGTGGTTAGTTTTTGGTGTCGGTGGCAAGATTTTGTGTTTCGACAGCGGCTCAAGTCACCACCCCACACAGCGGCGGTCAATGCCAAGGTCAGGGTGTTCCGATATGTCCCGCACGACCAAATCCCACAATATGAGCGCATGGGCTATGTCTGCCCCACCCCAATCAAGGGGCATCACGGATTCTGGTCAGTAATCATGGAGCGGCCCGATGATAATCAACGGTGACTGCTTGGAGGAAATGCAAAGGCTGATTGATGACGGCGTAAAGGTAGATGCTGTCGTCACTGACCCACCATATCACCTCACATCGATCACTGAGCGGTTTGGCAAAGAAGGCTCTGCCCCAGCCCAGCATGGCACAGACGGGGCGTTTGCAAGGGCGTCACGCGGCTTTATGGGCAAAGAATGGGATGGGGGAGACATAGCGTTCCGCGCAGAGACATGGGCGTTGTGCTTTGATCTTTTGAAAGCAGGGGGGCATCTACTGGCGTTTTCTGGCAGTCGCACATATCACCGCATGGCCGTCGCAATAGAGGATGCAGGGTTTGAAATCCGTGACCAGATCATGTGGATATATGGCTCTGGCTTCCCCAAAAGCCTGAATATTGGCAAGCAAATAGATAAGGCGGCTGGGGTTGAGCGTGAGGTTATAGGTAGCAAGATTGGGCAAGCTGGCTATTCGTTAGCCGATAATGGACGAACAAATAGCATATATGGAAATTTACATGATCCCAACGCAGAATGTGCTATTACCGCTCCCGCTACACTTGAGGCTCAACAATGGGAAGGCTGGGGAACAGCACTAAAGCCAGCCCATGAACCTATAGTGCTTGCAAGGAAGCCAATCTCTGAGAAATCCGTAGCAGATAACGTGGTCAAGCATGGCACAGGGGCGCTGAATATTGATGGGTGCAGGATAGGAAGCGATGGCGGCACTAAAAGTCTTGTCCAAGAAATCAAAAGGAATAACAAAATTTATGGAACTTTGAAGAAGACAAAAGCGGTCACACCAGATGATGATTTTAGCAGATACCCAGCAAACGTAATCCACGATGGCCTGCAAGAAGAATGGGCCAGATATTTCTATTGCCCCAAGACATCCACCGCAGAGCGTGAGGAAAGTGTCACCCAGAACGGGCAGGACAGAAACAACACTCACCCAACAGTCAAACCCGTCGAGCTTATGAGATACCTGTGCAGGCTTGTAACACCCAAGGGGGGAACGGTGCTTGACCCGTTCATGGGCAGTGGGTCAACAGGTCTGGCGGCAAAAACAGAGGGCATGGAGTTCATTGGCATAGAGCGCGAAAAGGAATATTTCGATATAGCCACAGACAGAATCAACAAGACATGGGTGCAACCAGACCTTTTGTGATGCCTAGCGATACCACATCTTGTTGTTGATACTGGAAAACAGATCAAAATGTGCTTATAGTGTTGGAGTATTTATGGCTCAATTTTCGTGGTATTAAAAAAAGATGACCGAAAAGGCCAAGCGACCAAGGGGTAGACCACCCAAGCCAAAGGCTGACACTGGGCCAAAACGTCCAGTGGGCAGGCCCAAGGCTGACATAGATATCGCGCAACTGGAGAGCCTGAGTGCGTTGAATTGCACCATGCCTGAAATCGCGGCGTTTTTTAAGGTTCCACTTAGGACTCTAGAGGATCGATACACCAATGACCCAAAAGTCAGGGCGGCGATAGACCAAGGCCGCGAGGTGGGCAAGCTATCTGTCAGGCGCAAGCAGATGCAGATTATGAACGACCATGACAACCCCACGATGGCGATCTGGTTAGGAAAGCAACTGCTAGGACAGAGGGATAAGCATGACGTTGTGACTGAGGATAAGTCCAGTCAGGCGCTCTCTGAAGCATTCAACATCCTGAATGACATGGTGAAACACAGGCAGTCCTGATGGCCCCAGATGGATTTCTCAACGGCTTGGCCCCTGATCAGCTTGCAAAGCTGAAGAGGCTCACTGACACGTTCACTGAAGAAGAGGCCCAAGCCTTTGCGGCGCAAGTCAAGTGGGCATCCCAAGCACGACAGAAGCAGAAAGCACCAGAGGGCGATTGGTCTGTGTGGTGCATCCTAGCTGGCCGTGGGTGGGGTAAAACACGCACAGGCGCTCAAGACATCGTTGGATATGCTATGGCTAACCCAGAGGCACGGTGCGGCGTTGTAGCCCCCACACAGGGCGATCTGCGGCGCGTCTGCTTTGAAGGCCCAAGCGGATTGCTGAACTGCGTTCCCAAGGGTTGCTTGTGGCAGGGCGAGGGCAGTGCATACAACCGCACGGCGATGGAGTTGCGCTTGTGGAACGGCTCAGTGATCCAAGGCTATGCCGCCATAGAGCCAGACCGCCTCAGAGGCCCACAGTTTCATAGGGTGTGGGCTGACGAACTAGCCGCATGGCGCTATCCCGATGCTTATGACCAGATGATGTTTGGCCTGCGTCTGGGCGATAAGCCGCAACTGATCATCACCACAACCCCAAGACCTACAGAGATCATCCTGAATCTGTTCAAGCGCGATGGCGTTGATGTCCATCTCACTCAAGGTAATACGTTTGAGAACGATGCTAACCTAGCTGAGAGCGCCCTGAAGCAACTGCGTGAGCGATATGCTGGCACTAGACTAGGGCGTCAGGAGCTTTATGCAGAACTTCTTCAGGACATTGAGGGGGCGCTATGGTCATATGGATTCCTCGAAAGGTCACGGATACAGAAGGATAGCCTGCCAGAGCTAGAGCGGATTGTTGTGGCCATAGACCCTGCCGTGACTGCCAGTGAAGATTCAGATGAAACGGGCATCATCGTGGCTGGCAAGGGGTTCGACAATCGCTACTATGTCGTTGACGATTGTTCTGTTAGGATGTCACCTGATGGGTGGGGTAGGCTGGCTATTGATATGTTTTACAAATATCAGGCTGACCGTATAGTCGCAGAGGTTAACAACGGCGGTGACTTGGTTGAGGGATTACTAAGAAACATTGACAATACAGTGCCTTACACCCCTGTCAGGGCGTCGAGGGGTAAGCTGGTCAGAGCGGAGCCGATAGCGGCGTTGTACGAACAGGGTAAGGTTAGCCATGTGGGAATGTTCAAGGAGCTTGAAGATCAGCTTTGTTCATATTCGCCCACAAGCAAAAAGTCGCCTGACCGATTGGACGCCCTAGTCTGGGCGCTTACCGAACTTAGCCAGTCCAGTGGGAAGGCGTATTGGAGAATTAGCTAATGGCCACCATTGCAGATTTTTTTAAGGGATTTCTGGTAACACCACCAGAGACTAAAGAAGCGCCACAGGTTGTTCTGACGACAACCACCAACTATCACCACCGCAGGGATTCATACGAAAGTTATGCCGCAGAGGGCTATCAACAGAACGCCATCGTGTTTCGATGTGTAAATGAGATCGCCAACGGTGCCGCATCTATCCCATTCAGGGCTTTTCAGGGCGACATAGAACTAGACCAACACCCTATCCTGTCACTGCTGGGACGGCCAAATGCCCAACAGGCAGGGGTTGAATACTTTCAATCGTTGTATTCTTTCCTACTTCTGGGTGGCAACAGCTACGCCATACGCACTGATGTGGCTGGATTGCCAAGGGAGCTTCACCTGTTACGGCCAGATCGTGTCAGGGTAAAGCCAAGCAAGACATCACTGCCCAGCGGGTACGAGTATGTGTTGAGCGGCAGAATTGTCAAAGAGTACGTCGTTGACCCAGAGACGGGTGCATCTGACATCAAGCACATGAAGATGTGGAATCCTCTTGATGACTATTATGGCCTTTCGCCAATCATGGCGGCGGCTGTAGATATCGACAACCATAACGAGATCAATAAGCACAACATCGCTCTGTTGCGGAACGGGGCGAGGCCAACAGGTGCTATTGTGTTTAAGCCAGCCAATGACAGGGGTATGTCCATTCAGCTAACGGACGGACAGCGCCAGCAACTCAACGACGATCTGAGACAAAGGTTTCAAGGCGTCGATAATGCAGGCAAGCCGTTATTGCTTGAGGGTGATTTTGATTGGAAAGAGATGGGCCTGTCACCCAGAGACATGGATTTCTTGCAACAAAAGAACATCAGCGCCAAGGATATCGCGCTTTGTTTCGGTGTGCCTAGCCAGTTGATAGGCATCCCAGACGCTCAGACTTACGCCAACGTCCAAGAGGCAAGACTTGCACTATACGAGGAGACGATCATACCGTTGGCGAGGCGGGTGGAATCCGATTTAAACGAGTGGCTTGCGCCGATGTACGGTGACGATATCACCATTGCATATGACTTTGAGTCGATCCCCGCGATGGTCGAGCGGCGGCGTCGGGTATATGAGAACGTGGTGTCAGCGGTTCGTGAGGGTATTATTTCACGCAATGAGGCTAGGGAGCGGCTTGGTTTAGAGCCTATCAGGGGCGGGGATGATGTCTTTATCGCGGCTAATCTTTTTCCCTTGGGATCGGCAGAGGTCGCGCCAGCGGAAGGGGAAGAGGCAGAGGAAGATGGCAAACAGGCTTATGATATGGGCCTTGCTTTTAAAAGTGAGGTTGAAAAAGACGTTTTCACAACTGAGGCAGAGGCTACAGAACGTGCGGAAGAAATAGGTTGCACAGGCACACACTCCCACGACACAGACAATGGCACGGTCTATATGCCGTGCGCGTCCCATGCGGACTACACCAGATTGACGGGTGATGACCTTGAGACGCCAAAGCAGGACACCCGCAATGATCAAGGCAAAGAGGATGAGCTTGATGACGATGCAAAGGCGGAATCTGATGTTGATACAAAACCAACAGAATCAATGGCGAAAGAGGCAGAGCGCGGCCTTGCCATGCGAAAGGAATTCAACAGAGGTGGGACAGAGGTCGGAGTCGCAAGGGCGGTCCAGCTTGTCTCAAGAGAGAATTTATCGCCGCGAACAGTCAGGCGAATGCACAGCTTCTTTAGCCGTCACGAAGTAGACAAACGGGCAGAGGGGTTCAGACAGGGCGAGGAAGGCTACCCTTCCGCAGGAAAAATCGCTTGGTTGCTTTGGGGAGGAGATTCGGGCCAGACATGGGCCAGAAGAACGGTTGCCAAACTGGACAAGGAACGCGATGAACAGAAACAGATCGAAGCCATCATGCTTCCATGCTGTGACGGGTGTGACCCGTTGCCATATGGAGAGGCAAAGGCTGATGTATCAGCTAGGGTCAAAAAGACAATCGCCAACAAGGTCAAGGAACACAACGACAAACACGGCGACAAGAAGGGCAAGCGTGTCACCCAGAGAATGCTAGAGGCCGTGTTCCGTAGGGGTGTCGGGGCATACAGAACTAATCCGCAGTCCGTAAGACCCAATGTCACGGGGCCAGACCAGTGGGCGATTGCCAGAATCAACGCTTTCTTGTTTGCGGTGCGTCGTGGCAGATTCCGCAGTGGCAAGTTCGATCTTGATCTGTTGCCGTCAGGCCATCCGCTCAAAAGCAAAAAGTAATGCTGGCGTCAAAGGCTTATCGAACGCGGATATCGGTTCGCAAGGAATTCATAGAACAGACAAGACTGCGCCTTGGCTTTGAGAGAAAGCTAAGATTGCAGATGCAAACGCTGTTTGCAGAGACTGGATCGCAGGCCCGTAAGGAATACCGCAGTGCAGGCCGTCTGACCAGAACACCCCCTGACCTAGCAAACAAGTGTGCGGCCCTACTTACGGGCCATTACAGGGCCGTTATCGATGCCTTTGGCTTGAGGATACTGAGACAGCGTAAGGCAGAGAGCGAGTTTGAGGTTCTGATTCAGCAATACGTCACTGACATCGGCTCTGTCCGCATCACCCAGATCAGCAACACCACAATGAATCAAATCCGCAGGGTAATATTGGCGGGGGAACAGGAAGGGCTTGGCGTTCAGGCCATTGCTGATTCCATCTTTGAAAGTCAGCGCGGGACATTCAGCAAGTATCGATCAGCCACCATTGCACGGACAGAGACGCACGGTGCGGCCAGCTACGCCAACCATGAGGTCAACGCCAGCCTAGAGATACCCAATCAGAAGAAACGGTGGGTGGCTACCGCTGACCTACGCACCAGATCAACCCACGCGGCGGCTAACGGGACAGAGGTTGAGCTTGATGAAGACTTTATCGTGGGCGGTGTGGCTATGGGCTACACAGGTGACCCTCGTGGTGGGGCTAAGAACGTCATCAACTGTCGATGCGTCACGCTGTATGTGACGCCAGAAGATGATGTGTTTGTCGATGACGATACGCCAGTGGCTCAAAAGCCAATCAAGGAGCCGTTGCCAGAGCGCAATAGAAACGCTCCAATCCAGCCGACAGATTTGGCGACACTGAAGATCATCAGCAAAAAAGAGGTCGAGAAGACGCTTAATCAAGAACTGGCTGAAGCCAATGAAGACTCAAGATATCTAAACAGGAACGTAACTCATTTCAGTGGCGCGAAAGTGACTGACTTTGGCAAGGTAACGATGGGGCGTGTGATATCAGATGAGTCAGCCACGGTAATCTTGGCGCTGAAGCGAGAGATTGATCAGATCACAGATCAGGTCAATGTTCCTCGCATCAGGGGCATAAAGATCGCGCCTTCAAAGAAGCATAACATGGCAATGGGAGATGGGATTCTTCACATAAATCCCGAATATGTGAATTATCTTGTGGCCAAAAGACTGAGCAAAAATATTGGAATGTCGCCAGCGGAAAAGCAACGAGCGGTTCAAAAATTGGCTGATGACATACAGCCCACAGTCGATGAATACAGATCGAACCAAGAGCGCATGAACGTGCTATTCGATGAATTCAACGACGCCAAGAGATCAGAGTTCCCTAGCTTGGATGACTATTTTGAATATCAACGGGTTCGTCGAGATGAATATGAGCAACTGGGCCGTAAAAACAAACGACTGTATTCCAAGATTGTCAAAAACAGGAATAAACGAGATGAGTTGCTGGCACCCGAAAACCCTGACATGCCAGTGTCCGAATGGAATCCTTCCAAGCCTATTAGTGAAAGGCCATTCAGTTCAAAAGAATATGTGGCTGATCCGTTAGATCGAGTGCGTCACACGATGTATCATGAGGTCGGCCACCAAATACATCAGACATATTTGATGAAAACAAACACCTCATTCTCAATAATGAGGGCAAGAAACCCAGACTCAAAGCGTGACCCATATTGGGGTGAGACAGATAGGCCGTTGGATAAGTGGCTGGATCGACTACAGACAGAACGCTTGCTTTATGGCGGTGGTCGAAGCGGCAAGTTGAAAGACACAGAGTTGGCGAAGCAAACATGGTCAGATTATGGAAATTATAACGGGCATGAATGGTTCGCTGAGAATAATGCAAATTACTGGAAGGGTGATCGTGAAAAGGTTGATCCCAAGTTTATCACGATGATGGAAAACATTCTGGATGGGAAGGATGCGGATGACGATATTCTACGATAAGGCAAACGAGTTGGTTCTAAAAACAGGCGGCGATCTAAGCAAAGAACAGATGGATGAGTTTGAATTTTTCGCTTTGGGATTCAGCATTGAGGAAAAGGACAACGCGGAGCTTGATTTGCGTAGCGTCATTGAGCAAAGGCAAATGAGGCCAGACGCAAAAGTGCGTCTGACCCCAAAGGCTACCAGATAAGAAGGATGGGCAGGGAGATGACCATAGCCGCTCCCAGCACACCAAAGAAAATCTTCACCGCGATCAGCATGGCGATTTCCCCCTTTCTATGCATGGCAGGCAGGAAGAGTATTCGTCGCAATAGCAGACATCCTCTTCATACCGCTTTTGTTCATAACAGCCGCCGCAATACATATCATCGGCCTCTGCGTCATAGATCGTTGCGTTACGCTCATCGCATACAGCGCACTTGCTTCCCATGTCACTGCCCCCCTTTCTGAGTGTACTTGACCACGGAATATGTTCTGCCCGTCAGGGTCAGCCGTGCTTGGTAGCGAATCATCTGCGGCTTGCGCCTAGTGCCACGCCGCTCAAGCATGGGCATCCATTTCATGGCGTACCGAATAGCCGACTTGATCTCACGGTCTTGCGATGCGGGTAGCACCTTCCGCAGTTTGCCAAACGTGTCATGCCCCTTCTGAACATGGGCGATGATGCTGGCCGCTAGACGGCCCTTAGAGGCCGCTGTCATGCGGGGCTTACTAGGTGCCACCTCAATGCGCGGTGCCTGTTCAGCGAGGCTTGTAGCGCCTTTAACGATACAGTCGGGGTGGCCGCGCCGCAGGAAGGTTGGAAGGTCGAGTGAATTGGTCATTGCAGTCTCCGTGGTTTGGTGAGGCGGTTAGCTTGCCGCCTCAAGTTGATCCTCACGAACCGCGCTCGTCCATGTGCCAGTCTCTGAAGCGCGATACTCAATCGTGTAGATGGCGCGACCCTCATAAACGAGAACGTCCTTGATGGTGATCTTGCGACCATTGATGAATGAGGCGTCGTCGCGAACAATTGCATCTTGTGAAACTGAAAACTTGGTCATGGGAACCTCCGTGGTTACACTATTGATGATGCAAAGACTCTACCATGCGGTGTTTACTATTGTCAACAGCATAAATAGCACTTTATGCAACCTTTCGATATGGCTGTGCTGTCAGCACTGGTGCCTCTGCATATCTGCCCAGCGGCATCACAAGCTCATGTGTGCTGTCGCCAGCGTCCACAAATGAAAAGTTGGTGTTGACCTTCACGCGGCAAGTTGCGTCATCGCGCCAGCCGCCCTGAGTTTCGTTGCCCATCAGATCAAATTCGATGTTGCGTAGCGTCACGGTTTGGGCGGTGCGATTCAGAACCTTGAAGAAAATCTTGCAGTCCCAATCATAGCCAGAGCGACAGTAGTAGACACTGCCCACCTCAAACCTTTGAATATGCTCTCCCATCAGATATCTCCCTTTCGATGGCGGGGCCGTTAGGCCGCCGCCTTTACTTTGATGAGAGTGCGCTGGTGCAGGCACTGGATGTTGTAGCCGCCAGCAAGAATGGTGCAAATGCTGACCGTGTGGCCAGCTACGTTGAAAATCCCTTCATAGCCGTTACTGCTATGGGTCAGGGTGAACTCAGGGATTTCGGTGATGCCTGCCTTGGTAAGAGCGGCAATGATACGGTTGTCACGGCTCTCAATGACGCCAGCAATGTTTTTGGCTACAAACTCAGCCAGCATCTGCTTGTTGCTACCGTACATTTGCTCCCACCATTTTTGACCGCCGCAGATTTCAATTTTACGGGTCGAGACGCGGTGGCGGTATTCCATGCTCCACTCACCAAAGTGGCTCTTGGCGTGCTCAAGGTCTTCATGGTCAGCGGCGTCAAAGTTGGTCAAGGCATCCTTTGCGGCCATAGCCCAAGCCATTTGACGCTCCAGCATCTGAGCGTTGAGTTCCTTGAAGGCTTTGTTGATCTGGTCTTGCATTTCAATCTCCGTGGTTATCTGAATGTCCTTACATCTTAATGTAGGGGTTACTATTGTCAACAACAAAAACGACATCAAACTCATTTTTCTCGCATATTGTTATATGGCTTAACTTAGCGTATGCTTTCACAAACTAGGAGTAGCTATGCCAATTCCAAAGCCAAGTGCTGGCGAAAGCGAATCGGATTTCATGGAGCGGTGCATGGACAGTGATACCATGCAAGCTGAGTATTCCCGCCGTGACCAGAGGGTCGCTGTATGTCTTGGCAGTTTCCGCGATGGTGGTAAAAAGGGGACTCAAATGAATGAGATCACTGATGTCGAGACTGAAGACGCGCAAGTAGAGGTGAAATTTCAGACTGGGACGCTTGATCTGGCCGCAGATTTTGAATTGAAAGCGTACACTGATGACGATGACGATGAGAAAAAAGGTCAGTTTGAGGGTTACGCCAGCGTTTTCGGCAATAAGGATTTGGGCAATGATGTCGTTGTGCAAGGCGCATTTGAAAAATCACTGAGAAACAAAGACCCCAAGCGGGTCAAAATGCTATTCCAGCACGATACCAAAACGCCAATCGGCATTTACACCGACATTCGAGAAGACAGAAAAGGTCTTTATGTTAAAGGCCAGCTTGCCATGCAGACCCAGAAGGGTCGCGAGGTTTATGAGCTTATGAAGATGGGCGCTATCGATGGCTTGTCAGTGGGCTATCGCGTAGACGCCAAGGGATATTCTTACGATGAGCGCGGCAAAAAACGCTTGTTGAAAGATGTTGATCTAATGGAGATCAGCGCGGTTACCTTTCCGATGAACACCAGAGCAAGGATACGCTCTGTGAAATCAGAGGCTAGGTCGGTTCGTGAGTGGGAGTCGTTCCTTCGCGAGGAAGGCGGTTTATCACGCACAGAATCAAAAGTAGCGGCAGGGGCCGTGGCAAAGGCTTTAGACCAGCGAGAGGTTGGCGATGAGCAGACAGGGGTGATTGATTCAATCGCCAAACTCACCAACATCCTAAAAGGAGACTGATGATGTCTGAGGATATCAAAACAGCAGTCGAGGGCATGGCTACGGCTTTTGAGGAATTCAAAGCCACCAATGATGCTCGACTAGCTGAAATCGAGAAAAAGGGTTCGTCTGACCCGCTGGTTGATGAAAAGCTGAAAAACATTGAAGCTGATCTTGACCGCTTTGAAGACATTAACCAGAAGCTGACACTTGCACAGCAAGAGCAAAAGGGCTTTGGCGAAAAGCTAGAGAACATGGAAGCTCTTCTAAAGCGGCCAGAGGTCAGCATGGAAACTGATCAAGTGGACGTTGCTGTCAAGGCGTTTGACAAGTGGCTACGCAAAGACAAGCAAGGGCTTGAGCCAGAAGAGATCAAGGCTCTGACGGTTTCGGATGATACCCAAGCTGGCTTCCTTGCCCCGCCTGAGTATGTCAACGAACTGATCAAGACCCTGACTGAAATCTCGCCAATGCGTACTATTGCTCGTGTTCGCCAGACCAGCCAGAAGTCGATTCAGATGCCATCTCGCACCGCAACCTTCTCTGCCGCTTGGGTGGCTGAACAAGGCACACGGTCTGAGACAACTGGCTACACCACTCAGTTGGAAGAGATACCAACCCACGAGCAATATGCGTTGGTCGATATCTCTAATCAGATGCTTGAAGATTCTGTGTTTAATCTTGAATCTGAGATGCAGGAAGAGTTTTCAACCCAGTTTGCTAAGAACGAGGGCAACGCCTTTATCTCTGGTGACTCAGTTGGAAAGCCAGAGGGTGTCCTGACCAACTCAAGCGTTGGCACCACCAATTCTGGTTCTGGAACGCTTCTGACTGGCGATGGTCTGATTGATCTGGTTCATGCGGTGAAAACTCCGTATGGAACGAATGGAACATTTATCTTCAACCGCACCACTCTCGCCGCAATCCGTGGCTTGAAAGATGGCGGGGGTCAGTATGTGTTCCAAGCTGGCATGATGCTGACGGCTGGTGTGCCAAACACCATTCTGGGATATCCCTATGTGGAAATGCCAGATATGCCTGATGTGGCTGGTTCTGCCAAGCCTGTCGCGTTTGGTGATTTCGCCCGTGGCTATATGATTGTGGACAGAGTGTCCCTGTCGGTCATGCGTGATCCATTCACACAGGCAACTTCAGGCAATGTTCGTTACGTTGCTCGTTCACGGGTTGGCGGTCAGGTTGTGCTGGCTGAAGCCCTGCGTACTCAAACCATCAGTGCATAAGGGGGGGATGACATGAAAGACCTTTCAAATAGCATCGCAACCGCCCTATCTCACAAGAGTGCTGTAACCACAGCCGCTTCAAATGGTACAGGTGTTGACCTTCAGGGTTATGAAGGCGCAACAGTTCTTGTCACCATTGGCGCGGAAGGGGATACCCTGTCTGGTTCAGTCTTCTTTGAAATTGGGCTAGAGCATTCTGATGATAATTCAACCTTTACTGATGCGGCTCAAGCAGACATCGTTGACGGCACTATCGCCGCTGATGGCGTTTTCTTGAAAATCGACGGGACAGGCACCGCTGGCACAGGCGGCAACCCTGACTCGACGGGCGCAACTTATCGGGTTGGTTATCGCGGTGGAAAGCGGTACATCCGCACCACTATTGCCAAGACTGGCACACACTCTAACGGTACACCGCTGGGGACAACGGTTATCAAGAGTCACGCCCGTCACACTGGTGATAATGCGTTCACAGCACACAACGCCTAAACAGCGGGGGCAGGGTTTGGCCTTGCCCCCTTTCTTTCATCTGAGAGCTAGATGGCTATAAGAATGATCAGGCCAGCCGTTGGCGTGGCAAACGCGATGGGGTCAGTCACCCGCACATATGCAGAAGGTGAGGAGCTTTCTGACAGTCATGATTGGGAGAAGGCCCGTAATGCCGATTTCTTGGCCCGTGGGCTTGCAGAAGAAACCAAGGTGGTTCAGCCTACAGAAACCAAGGCAGACGCCCCACAGAGGGCTAGAAACGACGACGGCACACTAAAAGGCGATGACCCAAGCACACCAGACGTAAATGAAGCGTGGGAAGGTGGGCAAGCGCCTAAAAAGCGTGGCCGTCCCAAAAAATCTTTATAGCGTAGGGGAATGGTCAGATGACGGCAGGGAATTTCAGCTTAACGATTGAGCAAGGTTCAACCTTTTCTCTTGTCATCACATACAAAGACTCCGCTGGCAGTGCCATCAATCTTACGGGTTACACCGCGAGAATGTCGTTGCGGACATTTATTGAAGACGCCTCTGCAATCCTTACACTGACAACAGAGAATGGGCGCATTGCGTTAGGCGGCGGCGCAGGCACAGTCACGCTTACAGTCTCAGCATCAGATACAGCCGCGCTGACCGCTGGCAATGGCGTGTATGATCTGGAGCTTATATCATCTGGCGGTGTTGTTACCCGTCTGATTGAGGGAAGCTACAGTATCGTCAGAGAGGTGACACGATGAACGATGTTACCGTTACGGATTCAATCACAAGTGTTGTTGTCGAAACTGGCAATGTCATTGAGATATCCGAAACCAGCAATCAGGTTACTATAGCTGACAAGACGAATCTGACTGTCACGCAGTCAACCAATGCTGTGTCTATCGAAAACGTAGAAAACAGAGTTGAGGTGCTATCTACCGCTATAGAAGTAGTCTCAGTCGGCACACAAGGCCCACAGGGGCCGTCTGGCACAAGCTCCATAGGGGGCAAGGACGTTCCAACATCAGCGCCGTCTGACGGCGATTTTATAGTGTTTAGCAATTCTAGTGATGAATGGGTTTATACTCAGGAAATTGACGCGGGGACATACTGATGGCGAACACAATTAAGATAAAACGGAACACCTCAGACTCAGATGCGCCAACTACTTCTAACATAGCGCAGGGTGAATTAGCGTTCACTGAAGCAACGCAGATACTTTTCTATCGTGATGCATCAGATAACATCCGCTTGATAGGCGGTGAGGGGGCGTTCCTCAGAAGCAACACGAATGACACCTTCACGGGCGACCTGACTATCACTGGTAATCTGGATGTTGAAGGCACCACCACGACCATTGACTCCACTACAGTCTCAATTGCTGACCCGCTGTTTAAACTGGCAAAAGACAATACGACCAACTCTGTTGACCTTGGCTTCTATGGCAAATATGTGGAATCAGCCACAACCAAGTTTGCGGGTTTTGCAAGAGATGCGGATGATTCTGGAAAGTTCATCCTGTTTGATGGCCTTCAAGCAGAGCCAACATCCACAGTTAATAAGAGCGGCACAGGTTTTAACAAGCAGACCCTGATAGCTAATATTGAAGGTAACCTTGCTGGGTCGCCCACCATCACCGCCGCAACCATAGCCACAAGTCTGGATATGAACGGCACAGAGCTTATCCTTGATGCCGATGCGGATACCAGCATCCACGCAAGCACTGATGACCAGATAGATATCAAGATTGCTGGCTCTGATGAATTGAAGCTTACAAGCACTGCGTTTGCGCCTGCCACCAATGCGGGTCAAGACCTTGGTACAGCCTCACTAAAGTTCAGCAATCTTCACATAAATTCACAAGTGAACACAGCTACCATCTCAGCTTCAAGTCAGATCACAAGCACCCTTTCCACAGGCACCGCGCCGTTAGTCATTGCATCAACCACGGCGGTGACAAACCTCAACGCTGATTTGCTAGACGGGCAACACGCCCCCAGCGGCACGATTGTGGGAACAAGTGACAGCCAGACGCTGACCAACAAAACACTTACCAGCCCAGTTATGACAACGCCGCAAATTAATGACACCAGCGCAGATCATCAATATGTGTTTGCTGTTTCAGAGTTGGCGGCAGACAGGACGGTCACGTTGCCATTACTCAGCGGCAATGACACCTTTGTATTCGCAAGTCACGCGCAAACCCTTGATAACAAAACGATTGATGGTGGCACTTATTAATGGAAACTACTGTTGTAGAAGCGTTAGCAAAAGCGCAGGAAGAATACTTGGGTGAGATCATTGGCAAATATCTGGAAGCCGCCGCAAGTCTAAAAGTAGCAAGAGCCACCATAGCTCAATACGAACAGGCTCTGGCTGGTTATGAGACGCAGAAGAAACAGGTACGCGAGGCGCAGGCTCAGTTGAAAGCCATGTCCACAAACAAGGATGCCTTTGAAGATCAAAACGCTGACTTGCTTGTCGCTCTGTCTACTATCAGGGGTGAGGTTGCAAGCCTCAAAACAGCACTACAGATGGAACGTGAAAACGGCCTTGTGTGGAAAGAAAAGTTTGAAGCAACCCGTCCGCGAAAAAGAGGACGGCCAAGCAAAAAGTAGGGGTGAACATTGGCTAACACCATTCAGATAAAACGCTCCTCAACAGCAAGCGACACACCATCAGCGAGTGATCTGTCAGTCGGAGAATTGGCAGTTAATACCGCTGACGCCAAGCTATTTACCAAACATTCAGACGGCACTGTGAAAGAGATTTCCAGCGGCGGCTCATTTATGCCCCTTTCTGGCGGCACGTTCACTGGCGATGTCACAATGACCAGCGGCGAACAAATCATAGCCAACAGCAATGGCACCCTTCCTGTTCTGGATATAGGCGGCGGTGGACCCAACTTCATGCGCTACCGAGACGGCTCTGACTATTCAAGCACCACAAATGGCGTTGATATAGTTTATCGCACCTCCCCAAATAACTTGCTTATTGAACGCGCAGAAAACGCCAACAAAATGGCTGAGTTCGGCGGCAGTGACGGTCATGTCAAGTTGTTTTATAACAACACTGACCGCCTAGAGACGACCAGCACAGGCATTACCTTTACAGATGACCTGACCCTGACAGGCGCAAACTACAATGTTGTGTGGGATGCTAGTGACGATGCTTTAGAGTTTGCCGACAACGCCAAGTTAAAGTTTGGTGCTGGCGATGACATGGAGATTTACTCTGACGGCACCAATGGCGTTATAGATACAAATAATTTAATTATTCAGGGTGACGATACAGACAGCAGGCCAGCTGTTTATCTCCGCAGCAACAACACTAGCGATGTTGCAGATTTTGACACAACCTCAATTATTTTTTTTCAAGCACCAAACAGTGCCAGCGAAACAACTACTTATAATGAAATTTATTCTATAACACGGGATGTAACAGACGGCAGTGAAGATGGTAGAATACAATTTAACCAAATGAAAGCTGGGTCAAGCACCGCCACCTATATATTTGATAACGACGCTTTGTACTTTAGTGCAGAAAACCAGCTTATCTGGTATCAGTACAACGGCAGTTTCAACACCAGCCTCTATCCCATTACGCCAACTCTTGAAAATCGCACCATAAGACTGCCCGACAGGAATGGGTTGGTGCGCGTCGTAGACCAACAAACAATGACGGCTAATCTTGCAGTCGG
>Ga0181413_1000025_pt1 | contig 33691 bp, 62 predicted proteins | sample 36SPOviralmetaG_FD_130111 | JGI IMG/M metagenome (GOLD analysis project Ga0181413, IMG submission 130111) | Marine viral communities from the oligotrophic San Pedro Time Series (SPOT) site, San Pedro Channel, CA, USA - 36 SPOT_SRF_2012-09-28 | ecosystem: Environmental > Aquatic > Marine > Strait... | reverse complement strand
AGGTCAAAGCCGTCTGACCATTCATTGACAAAATCACGCAAAGCATTATGCGCTTTTTTGATTGCTTCACGCTGGCTTGGTGTTAGCGCATTCATACTAGCTTTTTCAGCTTTGATGCGGTTTTCGCGGTCGATTTCCCATTGTTCTTTTTTAGCCATTGTTTTGTTTCCCTTGTGTTAGTGATTTGATGCGTTTAGTCGCGTTTTTGAGCCGTTGTTGCTCAGTGTCAGGCAGTGACTGAAACATTGCCGACATTTCGTCCTGTGTTGGGTCAAAATGCTCAACATACAGGACAAAATCTAATGCTGACCGAATCTGTGACTGATTGTCGTCACCGTAACGGTCGTAGAATGCTTTTTCGTAATTATCCATTATTCCGCCTCGTAACTTTCGTAAATGTCATAATCGCCAACCGAAAACGGTTCGTGTTGAATGTTTGAACCGAATTGAGCATCTGACTGGTAATCTGTTAGCTGCCTCTTGAATTGATCGGTTGCCACCTGTTCGGCCGTCTCAATGCTATCAGCATCAATCAGCACGGTTTGCGTCACCATTGCGGTGACTTCGATATGAAATTTAGCCATCTATTTCACCCCATAGTTTGTTTTCACATTCAGCAATAAGAAAATCACCATACCGCTCTGACAGACCGAAAGCCTTTAGCGTTTCGATTGCTTCGATATAGTCGTTCATTGAACAGCTAGTCGGTATCAAACCGGCGGCAATCTTGATCGGAATACCAACCGGGTCACGGCTGACAACGACTGACCGATTGTCTGACCGATTATTCAACCGATTTGCGGCTTGTTTTAGATTTGACATGATAAACCCCTTTATTGTGTCAAGTTTAGATTAACAGCATGCAATGCCATTGCAAGCATTATTTTGGAATCATCCTTTCAAAATGAAGCTAGCTATCGCGCTCGCTGCAAACGCTGCAAACAATATCGCCAAGCCAGCCGTGCTAGTGTCGCCCGCTGCTGCTATGATAAAGGCCAGCACAACCGATATTGTACCGGTTGCGCTTGCTAGTTTTTCGCGGCGATTCATTATTCTGAATCCGTTCTGATTTTCATTAGGTCGAAATATTCTGATTCAAATAGGCCAGCCAATTCGCGCCTAATATCAATATTGAATATGACAAACCATTTACCATAACAGCGAAAATCTTTGTGGTATTTTTGCGCGGCTGCGTCGGCAAAATAAAGCCACATTTTCGCGGCTTTTTCGCGGTCATATATGCCTTTATTAAATTTGCGCTGCAAATTGGTTTCAATGTTTTCGCGTTGTTGACGGTATAAATCGCCGTCGTGCAAGGCAAATAAATATAACTCTTGTGTTTCATGTTTCATTTGTTGTTTTTCCCTTATTGTTGCATTGCTGGCTTTCACCATATGCCAGCACCACTTGACGCGATGCGGGCATAAAGTGGCACGGGCAAGCCGTGCCGCCTTGTTTATGCTTTGCGCTTTTGCGGTATGTTTTTGAAGCCAAGTATTTTTTGCGTTTTGCGCGGCAATGGCTTGATGAATTTAACGATATCACCGGATTTGTTTTTATAAACGTACATTGTGACGCCTTTCTTTTAATGGGTTAAAAATACGACTGGCTTTGAAGCTTGCCAGCATAAGCCACATGCACCGCATGAATCGACAAGTGTCGGTTCATCTTTCTTTGCCAGTTTTCCAGTCTCTTTGCTGATTTGTGTAGGGCAAGCAAAAGCTTTCTTTCTGAAAAGCATATCAACCGCCTTGTCATCATCTGCCGATAACGCGCTGAATTGGTCGCTATATGAACCGGAAAAACGCACCGCAAAACGGATGCCGCAAGCCATACGCAACGATAGAACGGCTTGACCAATTCCGCGTTCTTTGTTGTCGGATGCATCCGGTTGATTCGCGGTGTATCCGTAAACATGCAAAGCCGGGAACATTGCCAGCCATTTTGCCCATTGCGCCACATATGAAACGCTGAAAAAATCGCCTAGTACATGCAAACGCACTAAAAAGCCAGCCGGGTGTTTCTTTTGCAATACATGTAACTCTGATTCCATTGCGGCTATTAAATCAGCGTCGGCATTGTAACGCACGGCAAACATCATATTGTTGCCATAACAATCGTGCCAATGGATGCATGAGGCCGGGCATGTTGCGCGTTCTTGTAACGTCACTGTATAGATGGGGAATCCGGCAAGCTTGCCTTTCGTCACTTTCTTGCCAAGCTTTACATTGGTGCTTTTCTTGATAACTGTTTCTGTTTTTGCCATTCCGTCGGCAACGGATTTGACGCGGTTACCGTAAACGCTAACACCATTCATCACGGCTTTTTCTGTTTTAGATAATTGTTTCATAGCAAAAACCCCTTGTCGCTATTGTCTTATTTATAAGATTGTAAATATATAATTGACATAATGCAAACAGAAAACGCAAAAATCTTGCAACGGCTAGCGGTTTTTTGTGGTGGTGGTGGTTGTGGGTGAATGGGTGAGGGTGGTGGGGGTGAGGGCGTCATACGGTAATAAAATACCACAACGCGCACGAAAGGCCATAGGAAGGCCACTGGCTGGCTTTGGGTGCCGCCGTGTATGATCCGTCATCGGCAGTCGTTGCAAGCCGTCACAGCGCAGCCTAGCGCGATTTGTTTTGTCGCATAATGTTTATTATCTTTGTCGCATAATGTTGGCCGTGTTCATGTGCTAACACGTTAAAACATCCCGGCATGTGGTGCTATGATACCACACCCCCCCATCAAATCTGCGCGGGGGGCGGCATAAATATATAATAGTCCCTCTCTCACCCTCTCACCCCCCCCTTCAATCTCCCCCACCCAAAACGTCCCTGCCACCCAAAATTCGTTGCAAGTTTTCTTGCACTGCTAAACTAAAGATGTTATTTGGCAAATAAGGAGTGAGATATGCCGAAGAAAAGAGGCCCCGCGCCCATATCTGGCGCACAGATGGCCGAACAGAAAGATTTGTTCATAGAACTGGTGTCTGACGGCCTGTCAGCGCGTAAGGCGTGTTCTAGTGGCAAGTTGCCTACGTTTCCCACTATCAGCAAATGGCTGCGTGATGACGGCGAGTTCCGCGACAAGTATCGTGTTGCGATGGAACTGCGAGCGCAGAAGATTGATGATGACATTGACGACGCTATTGAGCAGATGAAGTACGGCGAGTTGGATGCCCAGCAAGCGCGTGTGGTCATCGACACCTACAAGTGGCGAGCGGCAAAGCTGTATCCTAAGCTGTACGGCGAGAACCAGAAGGTCGAGCATGAGCATAAGGTCGTCAGCTTTGTTGATGAGTTGAAGCTGGCGGCAGCGCAGATAGAGCAACAGCGACTAGCTGACAAGACCATTGAGGGCGAGGCTGAAGAGAAGTGAAAAAAACCGAAAACACTGATCTGCTCGTAAAGCTGCACAACGACCCGGTTCTATTCGTTGAGAGCATTTTGAAGGTGACACCCCAGCCGTGGCAAGCCGAAGCGTTGAGGGCGGTAGGCAACAATGACAAGGTGAGCATTGCATCTGGTCACGGTGTTGGTAAGACTGCATTTCAAAGCTGGCTCGTGCTGTGGTGGCTGATAACGCATTATCCGTGCAAAGTTGCTGTTACGGCGAACACGGCGCACCAGTTGAGTGATGTGCTGTGGACTGAGATCGACAAATGGGCGCGTCAGTTGCCGGAAGGTTTCAAGCAGTTGCTAGAGTTTAAGAGCGACAAGATTAGCTTGAAGGGTGCGTCAGATAGCTTTGCCGTTGCAAGAACCAGCAGACGTGAGAACCCAGAAGCTCTGCAAGGCTTTCACTCAGAGAATATGCTGTTTTTGTGCGAAGAGGCGTCAGGTATTCCCGATGTTGTCTTTCAGGTCGGTGAAGGCGCTATGTCTACCCCCGGCGCTAAGACGGTAATGTGCGGAAACCCCACACGTTCTGAGGGTTTTTTCTATGAGAGCCATCATAGCCAGCGTAAAAACTGGTTTACTATGACGGTAAGTTGCCACGATGCCACGACTGTTTCTGAGCAGTTCTTGGAAAATATGAAGGAAAAATACGGTGAAGATAGCAATGTTTACAGAGTTCGTGTCTTGGGTCAGTTCCCTACCCAGTCGGATGATGTCTTGTTACCGCTACATCTTGTGGAAGAAGCGACTAAGAGAGATGTCGAAGCGTCACCCACGGCACCTGTAGTTTGGGGCGTGGACGTTGCAAGATTCGGCGGTGATAGGAGTGCCATAGCCAAGCGTCAGGATAATGTGCTTCTGGAGCCGATTAAGACGTATCAGGGTCGTGATTTGATGGAGATGGCTGGTATTGTGCTGTCTGAGTTTGAGGCAACTACATATCGGTTGCGTCCTCAAAGCATATTTATTGATGCTATTGGCATTGGTGCTGGCTTGGCTGACAGGTTGCGCGAGTTGGATTTACCAGCCGTTGCAATTTCTGTGTCGGAGACTGCTAGTTTGAAGGAGCGGTTTAATCGGCTGAGAGATGAGTTGTTTTGGAACGCCCGTGAATGGTTTGAGGCAAGGGATTGCAACATCCCGAATGATGCGACTTTGATACAGGAGATCACTGGCATTAGGTATAAATATCTGTCTAATGGTAAACTGAAGGTAGAAAGCAAAGATGAGATGAAACGTAGGGGCCAGCGTAGCCCGGATGTGGCTGATGCGTTTGTTTTGAGTTTTGCTGAAAGCGGTGCGATTGCAGGAGGCTACTCTAGAGGGTATAGTAGCAAGCGCAGTCTTAAACCAAACACAGGATGGGTAGTATGACTGACAATATTCTGAAGTTTCCGAAGCGCGGCTTAGAAATTGACGTTGAGGTTGAGTTGGAAGAAACTCAGGAAGAATATGAAGAGATGGTCGAGGCCATTGTGGTGATGATGGAAATGCACACTGCTGGACTTATTGTCACTTCTGACGCAAAATGGCAGCATGTGATGGACGCGGCTATGTCTGTAGCAGTTAATGCTGGCTTGAGAGCCGGGCTGTCTACGGAAGAGATTGAAGACACGTTTGAATCCGTGAAGGTGCAAGAGGTTAAATACGATGCCTAGAGATCCACGGCTGGAACGCGCTGGTGTATCTGGCTATAATAAGCCCAAACGCACCCCTAATCATCCTAAAAAGAGCCACGTTGTCGTGGCAAAATGCGAAGACGGTAGCGTTAAGACAATCAGGTTTGGTCAGCAAGGCGTTAGCGGTGCCGGCAAAAACCCTCGCACGATGGCTGAAAAAGCGAGGCGCAAGTCCTTCAAAGCAAGACATGCGAAAAATATTGCCAAAGGTAAATGTTCAGCGGCCTATTGGGCTAATAAGGTGAAATGGTAATGGCAAAAGGTGTAGCGCATTATCTTCGTGATGGTACAAAGTATGCTGGCGGTATGCACAAGATGCCTGACGGTTCTTTGCATAGCGGCTCAAAGCATACAGCAAATTCTGTTCGGCTGTACCATTTTGGTGAACTTTCAGAAACGGCCAAAAAGAAGGCCAGAAAGAGGACATAATGGGATACGGAAAGAAAAAAGGCAAAGGTTACGGTAAGTAATGGCTGGCAAATCAGTTCCAAAAAACCCCGCTCTGTGGAAAAAAGCCATAGCAGCAGCAAAGCGTAAGTTTGATGTTTACCCGTCAGCTTACGCTAATGCTTATGCGGCAAAGTGGTACAAAGAACGTGGCGGCAAGTGGGGCGGCTCAGACAATCGTGTAAGGAAAGCGTAATGGCTGCACAGGCGGGTTTAGGTAAATGGTTCGGCGAAAAATGGGTCGATGTAAAGACCGGGAAACCCTGTGGTCGCTCTAAAGGCGAGAAGCGTGGATACCCAGCCTGTAGACCCGCAAAGGTTGCTGGACGTATAAGCAAGAAAGAAGCTAGTAAGAAAACCGGGCCGAAGCGCGTTAGCTGGTCTGTGACTTCTAGTGGCAAGAAAAGGAATAAAGCATGAATATTTGTGACAATTGTCCTATGCCCCGGCGTTGTGAGCCAGCGGGTCGTTGCATAGTCTATAAAAATGGTGCAGAACCTGTTATATTACCAGAGCCGGAATCTGTTCCTGTTAAAACATCAACAGGCGTTGGTATGACATCACCGCTTCGCAAAGTTGGAAAAAAGAAGGCCGCAAAGAAATGACATACAAAAGTAAAAGCAATATGGCTATGCCTATGCCACGACCTACAGCTATTGAAAAATTTACTGGTCGCAGAACACCATCCTCAATGCGCCCTATGACAGAAGGCCGCATAGAAGCAACAAAAAAGCGTATGGCTGCTCAAGAAAGAAAGGCAGCTAAAGATCGTCAAAATGTTATGACAGGAAGTTTTGCAAGCGACTGATGTACACACGAGTGATGATGCGGCCACGCACACAGCGTCGTAGGCCACTGCAATTAAGCAAGGAAGCCCAAGCGAAAGTGACGGCTTCCGTTTCAGCATCTGCGGTATTAGAAGCTGTTGAAAATGTTGGCTTTTCTGCCTGTAAAGGTTGTGTAGCTAAAAAGATGTGTAAGGCCAGCGGCACTTGCATGTATGGGCGTAAGAAGCCGAAGGAAAAGTAATATGCCAGATATGGATGATTACAAACTTAATAGCATTGTTTCTTCGGAAATTACCGATGCGCTGAACCACTTTGACAGTGAGTTTTCTCAAGAGCGTATTCGCGCTATGGACTTCTACCTTGGCGAGCCATTCGGCAACGAGGTAGAGGGTAGATCATCTGTAGTAAGCACAGAAGTCGCAGACACAGTTGAGGCTATTATGCCCAACCTGATGCGCGTCTTCACAGCCAATGACAAATATGTACGTTTTAGCGCTCGCACGGCAGAGGATATGGAACGTGCAGAGCAAGTCAGTGACTATGTAAATTACATAATCAACCACGACAATGAAGGCTATAAAATCCTGTATAACTGGTTCAAGGACGCCTTGTTGTTTCGTCTTGGTGTGGTCAAGTATTTCTATGAAGAGGAAGAAAATGTCACTGAGGAAGAATATAACGGGCTTGATGAAAACGAACTTGCCGTATTACTGGCTAACCCAGATGTTGAAGTGGTTGAGCAGCAAGAAACCGTTGTTAATTCGTATATGGAAGATGACGGAACGGTGGTGCCTCTTGAAAGTTCGTATGATCTGTCTGTGCGTGTTACGGAGCGTAAAGGCAAGATTAAGGTCATAAACGTACCGCCGGAAGAGTTTCTGGTTAATCGCCGTGCTACCAGCTTAGATGAGGCGTATTTCGTTGCCCACCGCACTACAATGACAGTGTCAGACTTGGTAGCTATGGGCTATGACCGCGAAGAGGTAGAGGCACACGCTGGTTTGTCAGATCTGGATGTTGATGAAGAACGCACAAATCGTTTCCAAGATTTAGAAGCTAATACAGGCACTGACGCGGCTGACCCGACATTGCGCGAGGTCGTGTACTACGAGTGCATTATGAAGGTTGATTATGACGGTGATGGCATTGCTGAACGCCGCCGTATCTGTGCTATCGGTGCTGAAGGCACACACATTCTGCATAACGAGCCATTCGATCATGTGCCGTTTGCTGTGGTATCGCCAGTATTGATGCCACACCGCCTGATTGGCCGCAGTATCTACGACATGACTGAAGACCTACAGGTTATCAAGTCAACACTGATGCGTCAGTATCTGGACAGCGTTTACACCAGCACACTGCCTCGTATGGTTGCTGTTGAAGGTCAGGTGAATCTAGATGATTTGCTTGAGGGTACTGCTGGCGGCATCATTCGCGCTCGTCAGCCCGGTATGGTGCAAGCCATTACAGGCACACCTGTAGGCGGAGAAGTACGGCCTTTGATGGATTATCTGGACAACATCAAAGAGCAGCGTACAGGCATGAGCAAAGCATCACAGGGCTTAGATGCAAATGCGTTGCAGTCAACGACCGCCAGCGCCATTAGTGCGACAGTTCGTGGCGCACAGGTAAAGCTGGAAAGCTATGCGCGTACAATGGCTGAGACAGGCGTAAAATCGCTATTTAAAGGCATTTTGCACTTGGTCACAAAGTACGACAACAAGCCGCGCATTGTGCGTTTGCGTAATAACTTTGTGCCGATTGACCCGCGTGAGTGGACAAGCGAATACGATGTCGTAGTACAGGTAGGGCTTGGAACGGCTGATGATGAGCAGAAGATTGCGTTCCTGACACAGATTGCTGCAAAGCAAGAGCAGATATTGATGCAGTTAGGGCCAAGCAATCCTGTTGTAACTATGGCTCAGTATGTAAACACACTTCGCAGCATTGCTGAGATTGGTGGCTTCAAGGACGCTGATATGTTCTTTAGCAGCCCACAGCAGATACAGATGCAGCAACAGCAACAACAGCAGCAGCCACCACAGCCAGATCCAGCTATTGCTATGAAGCAGCAGCAGATGAAAGCAGAACTGGCGTTGAAGCGTGAGAAGATGCAAGCCGATATTCAGCTAGAGCGTGAGCGAATGACGATGGAGATGGAACTACGCCGTCAGGAGTTGCAAGCCGAAGCTGAGTTGCGTATGGCGAAAGCTGTAACAGATTCACAAATCTCAACCAACCTGCCGCGAGTGTAAAATGCCGAATAAGATGAAAAGCAATAATCCGCCACGCCGCGTAGATATTCGCGGTCAAGACCACTTACTGGCTTACATCACACCAGATGAGGCACAGTTGCTTATGAACAACGGCGGCGCGGGAAAGCCGGGGCCAATGGGTATCCCTGCTTTTTATGGCGGCCCAGACGCTGGTCGCTCTCAGGGCGGATTTGGGGGACGTGGCAGAGATTATGATGGCAGAAGCGAAGATAGAGATGCGGCGCAAGCTGCTAGAGATAGGGCCGCTGATAGAGCAAGAGAAGCAGCGCAAGAAAGAGAAAGGCAAGCAGCCGGTGAAGCCGCTAGGCAAAGAATAGCCGCAGCAAATGCTAAACTCGCACAAGAAACCGCCGCAAAAAGAGCGGCTGAGAAAGCTGCTGGCTTAAAGCAAGCGTTTGATGAGACCGACTATGGCGCAGCTACAAAAGCCCAATTAGATAGGGCTGTTAGTCAGGCTTTAGGCAATATAGGTGGCACAAGAAAAATGGCTGGATTAACTCGTGAGCAGTTTAAAGCAATGCCATCTTATATGAAAGCTATGTTAGACCCTACTTCGCCGTTCTTTACTGGTGCTTATAATTATGATTTTGATGACACTGGAAAAGTTACTGGTTTTACAGGGCCAAGCATTCTTGGTTTTACGCCCGGTATTGCTGGATTGCTTACTAGCCTTATGCCAGAACCCACAACAGAGGCAGATCTTGGTGGCGTTTATACTGGCTTTGGAAGAGGGCCGGGTGCCGGGCCACAAGGAGATGGCCCAGAAAGAGAAATCGTCCCAACGCAAACGAACCCAGTAACTGGAGAGCAGCAATGCCCAGAAGGTTATGTATTCGATGCTGACATACAAGCATGTCGTGTTTCCGCACCACTAGCTAACGTAGGCGAAACAGTAGGCGAAACAGTAGGCGAAACAGTAGGCGGTGACGGTTTCACATATGAACCCGGCACATACGCTCGTATGGGCTTGCTGGATGTAGCACCAGAAGACTTGGGCGGTTTTGCATCAACTTACGGCACAGGATTTATGACCCCGGAAGAATTTGAGGCAGCAAATTTAGAATACCGCCGCCGTGCTGGAACACAGGCTGGCATATTTCAAGACCCGTATAACTTACAAGGATACACGTTACTAGCATGAACGAAGGAAAAGCAAGGGAACAGATGGCTAGAGCCGACAAGGCAGAGGCCGTATTACGCAATGAAATATTCATAGAAAGTTTTGAGTATTTAGAGAACGAATTTACGAGTGCTTGGAAGCAGAGCGGCATAGGTGACACGGAAGCTAGAGAGCGCCTATATATGCTTTGTCAGAACTTGGAAGCAGTTAAGACCTACATTCACAAGGTAGTGGAAGATGGAAAATTGGCAAAAGCAACATTACAGGAGTTGCACAAACGCCAACAATTTGAGAAAAGGAAATAAGTTATGTCCGACAATCCGCAAGGAACCGGGTCTATTTCATTAAATGATGCAGTTAGCCTTCTAAATACCCCCATCCCGGATAAGGTAGAGGAAGAGCGACCAGAGGAGCAAGAAGCTCCTCAACCGATGGAGGCAGAGGCCGAAGTCACCGAAGAGGACACTCAGCTAGAGGCTGAATCCTACGAGGATGATGAGGATGATGCTTATGATGTCGAAGAGTCTGAAGAAGAAGATGACTACGAGGACGGAGAAGAGGAACCTCAAGAAACAGTCTACACTGTCAAAGTAGATGGTGAAGAAATAGAGGTCAGCCTTGACGAAGCCCTACAAGGTTATCAGCGACAACAGGCTTTTACAAAGCGTAGTCAGGAAGCCGCCGAAATGCGGAAAGCTGCTGAGAAAGAAGCAGCCGAAGCAAAGCAAGCAAGAGACTACTACGCACAGCAACTTGATGTGCTGGCACAGCAGATTCAACAGACAATTCCTCAGGAACCTGATTGGGTCTCATTAGCAAAAGAGGTCACGGCTGAAGAGTACAACGCGATTAGAGCAGAGTACGACAATCGACAGGCCAACCTCGCAAAAGTGGAGCAAGAGAGACAGGCACTGTCTCAACAGCAGACTGTTGAACAGCAAAAAATGCTTGAAGAGCATTTAAGAGCGCAACGGTCTGACATGCTAAATCGCATCCCTAAATGGAAGGATGACGATGTTCGGAATAAAGAGCGGCTTGAAGTAGTTGAGTATGCTCGTAACATCGGATTTAGCGAACAAGAAGTTGCACAGGCTACAGACGCTAGAGCCGTGGAACTTTTGTACAAAGCGATGCAGTGGGACAATCTACAGCGTAAGAAACCCACGGCTAAGAAACGCACAAGACAAGCTCCTAAGATGGCTAAAGCTGGACAGCCACGCACAAAGAAACAAGTTGCAAGTCGTTCACGGCAACAGTCTATGAGCCGCCTCAATAAAGAGCGGTCTGTAGATGCAGCCGTATCATACTTGATGGGTAACTAGCTTTTAGAAGGAGCAATTAAATGAGTACCTTTACCACATCTTCAGCTATTGGTGAGCGCGAGCAGCTTGCCGATGTCATCTATCGGATTGACCCCGATGAAACACCTATCTTCAGCGCACTGAAGAAGGAAACCTCAAACGGTATCTTCACCGAATGGCAAGTTCAGGAATTGGCCGCCGCGTCAGCTACTAACTACGTCAACGAAGGTGCAGACGCCAGCGTTGCTGCTCCAACGGCTACTAGCCGTCTGGGCAACTACCATCAGATCTCAGTCAAAGCAGTAGCTGTATCAAAGACCCTTGATGCAGTTGAAAAAGCTGGCCGTGATCGTGAAGTAGCGTACCAGAAGGTACTGAAATCATTGGAACTTCGTCGTGACATCGAAAAAGCAATCGGTGACACAAACGTGGCTCGTTCTGGTTCAGACCCTCGCAAATCAGCATCACTCATCACTTGGATCACCAATGGTGATTCGCCGGGTGATATGGCCTTCGCTACTGGCGATGGCACAGACGTAGCTGATCTGACTGGTACTGCTCGTGCGTTGACACTGGCTCAGATTGAGACAGCAATGCAAGCAGCTTGGACAGACGGTGGATCGCCAAAAATTATGGCGTGTTCAGCCGCGAACCGGGCTAACTTCTCAGACCTGTCAGCTTCTGGCAACTTGGTCAGCAACGATGTCAACATGACAGCGGCCAAGGAAGTGACCTACGTTGGTTCGACTTCAGTCTTCTTGACTGACTTCGGCACATTGGAAGTCGCTCCTTCACGCTTTATGGGTGACGACAAGGTCTTCTTGATCGACCCAGACTTCGCTGCACTTTGCACCATCAATGGCCGTAATTTCTCTGAAAACGAAATTGCACCAACAGGTGACGCAGAGAAGTTCCAGATTGTGACTGAATGGGCCTTGAAGGTGCTTGCACCTAAAGCCCACGCAGCCGTAATCGGTCTGAGCGGATCATAACACTAGAGGGGGCGGTTCTGCCGCCCCTTCATCTCATTGGGGCAAAGTATGAAAAGATCACTAATTAATGATGCCGTTACAGGCAAAAAGATTGACTTAGTTACTGACACTGACGGTTCTCAGCGCATCCAGTCTACGCAGAACTTTGACACGTTGATGAAGCTGAACAGTCAGATGAATAATGATTGGCGTCCGGGCAGTTTGCGCGGAACCCAGAAGCACATGCAGCATGTGGCAGAAATACCGAATGTCGTGTATGCTCACCTAGTAGAAAAGTTTGGCAAGCCAAGCGAAAACCCAAAGGCGTGGAAGCAGTGGCTGAACGACAGCGAGAACCGCGACTTTAGAACTGGTGGTGGACAAGTTTAATGGCTATTGCATCTTACGCAGACTTACAGACATCTATCGCCAACTTTCTGGCTCGTGATGATTTAACCGCACAGATACCTAACTTTATTCAGTTAGCTGAAGCGCGTATTAATCGTGAGTTGGAAACTCGTGAGCAAGAGAAGCGCGTACAGGCAACGCTTGTAGCTGGTGATGAGTATATTGCTCTGCCGACAGATTTGCGTGAGGTCAGAGAAGTTAAGCTGAATACAAGCCCACTGACGGTGCTGTCCTACGCATCACCTACAGGACTTGATACGCAGTATTCAAGCAATGGTCAGGGCAAACCAAAAGGCTACAGCATAGTTGGTAAGGAGATGAAAGTTCGTCCTATACCAGACAGTGGTTACACAATGGAGATCATTTACATTGGCAATGTTGATACATTGTCTGATGTTAGCACTCCTACACTGTTTATACGTTCACCTGACTTATATTTGTACGGCGCACTAACAGAAGCATATGTGTATCTGTTGGATGAGCAGAGAGCCGCGCAGTATGATGAGAAGTTCACTCGTGCTATAAATGAGGTGCGGATGGACGAAGAGCGTTCACACTATGGCACAGGGCCACTACAAACTAAATCTGTCTACTTACGGCAGAATGTAACAGCGGAGAAGTAACACATGTCTGCAATGAGTGATTACCTAGAGAACGAGATTCTCGACCATATCTTAGGAACTGGCGCATATACGATGCCATCGGCTGTGTATGTTGGCTTGGCAACTGCCACGTTTGCTGATGACAACAGCGGCACAGAGTTGACTGGCAACGGTTATACTCGTGTAGCGGCTACGTTCAACGCAGCGGCTTCTGGAACTGCTGACAACAGCGCAGCTATTGAGTTTTCAGCAGCCACAGCAAGCTGGGGCGTGGTCAGCCACTTTGGTTTGTTCGATGCAAGCTCAGGCGGTAATCTTTTGATCCACGGGGCTTTTACTACAGGAAAGCTGATAGATTCGGGTGATATTCTAAAGATTTCTTCTGGTGATTTAGACATCTCAGCGGCATAGGTGTAGCTAATGGCTACAGGCACCCCCAGTTTAGACAACTTTACTAGCAGCATTGATGCGCTTCCATATTCGCTGGACAGCGCATTACTGCTTACTAAGGTTGACTGGTCTAATCCAACATTAGAGCAGCTAGACAACTGGGGTACGCTTGAGCAGTTAGATACATTCGGCAACCTTGAGCAACTAGCTAATCTTGACGTTAAGCATTTTCAAGGCACTGCCACGGCTGCGATAACAGCAGCAGCGGCTATACAGTTTGCGATTGAAATGCCAGCAGCGGTGTCTATCTCCGCATCCGCTACGGCAGATAACACTCGCATACGCACTATGTCAGGCTCTGTGACAGGTGCTGCCAGCTTTGCCGCTGTTATAACGCCTGTAAGAACGGTAGACGCCTCTGTGAGCGTTGCTGTTACGGAATCTACAGTATCTACCCGTATACGCACTGACAGCGCGTCTGAGGCGATTTCTGTTAGCGCTACATCAGATTCAAATTATGTGTTTAACGTACAAAGCGCGGCATCTATAGCAGCAACGACAACAGGCGCGGCAAATGGTATATTTGCTATGCCGGGTGAAACACAAGCTGCTATCACTGTTTCATGTGAAGCAAAGCGGCTTGGTGAAGAATGGGGGGTAGTTGCACCGGGTACAGAGGTTTGGACTGACATTCCTGTTGGAAGTGAGATCTGGACTATACAATCAGTTGGCACAGAGGTTTGGGCGTTACAATGATACAGTTTGGCGAATGGCTACCCGATCAGCCAGATTTTACAAATGCTGGTGTCGTAGAGGCTACAAACGTAGTCCCGGCATATAATGGCTATCGCAGCTTTAGCGACTTTGTCGATTATTCAAATGCTGGCTCAAACACTTTGTTGAATGTGTTTGCTGCAAAAGACAATGATGGCACCGTGCGTTTGTTTGCAGGGGATCAGGGCAAGTTGTATCTGTTCAATGCTGGCACGACAAATCTAGATGATGTCAGTAAAGCGGGAACACCAGCTTACGATTTGGAAAGTAGTGAGCGTTGGCGGTTTGTGCAGTTTGGTGACGTACTTATTGCATCAGGCGGTATCGGAGAGGAACTGCAAAAGTTCCAATTAGGCACCGACACAGCGTTTTCTAATTTATCTGGAACACCACCAAAAGCAGACTTTTTGACAGTTGTGCGTGATTTTGTATGGACAGGCAATATTGATGAGGGTTCTGGCCGGATACCATACCGCGTTAAATGGTCAGGATTTAACGATCAGACAAGCTGGACGGCTGGCACGGGTCAGTCTGACTTTCAAGACATCCCAGATGCTGGTGCTATTACTGGTATGGTTGGCGGTGAATATTGCACCATATTGATGGAACGTGCGATTATTCGTGCCACATACTCAGGCCCGCCACTGATATTTCAGTTCGATAAAGTCGAGACTGCTAGAGGCTGTCAGGTGCCGGGTTCTGTGTGCAACATCGGCCACAACATATTCTACCTGTCTGATGACGGCTTTTACATGTTTGATGGCGCACGTTCTCAGCCTATTGGTGCAGAAAAAGTAGATAGGTTCTTCTTAGAGGAAGATTTTAATTTCTCATATAAGGACAAGATGACATCTACCGTTGACCCGCAAAACCAGCTTGCTGTGTGGTCATATGTGTCAAATAGTTCGCTAGATTCTCAGCCAGATAGATTACTGATATTTAACTATGCTTTGAACAGATGGTCATTGGTAAAGGTCAAGAACGACCTAGTGGCACCGTTTTTTACGGCTGGTTATTCACTAGAGCAGCTAGATAATATCAACACAAGCCTAGATGCCCTTCCAGCATCACTGGACAGCGCACTATACAAAGGCGGTCAGTACCTGTTTGGCGGCGCAAATGGCGCTAAAATAGCGGCTTTTTCTGGAGATCCGATGGAAGGAACTATCGTAACAGGTGAGGCGGCTATAAAAGTCGGAAATCACTCTATTGTTACGCGCATTTATCCGTATCACGAGGGTGGCTCTGTGAACTTGTCAGTAGGTCTTAGAGGCACACCCACAGACACGGTAAACTTCCAAAATGGTGGTGCTACAAATACGTCTGGGTTTGTGCCATTTAGAGCGCATGACAGATACCACCGTGTTAAGATGGTGTTAAGTGGTTTATGGTCATACGCACACGGCGTTGACGTTGATGTAAGACCAGTGGGGCGCAGATGACAACAGCACAGCGTAATGTAAACTTTCGCACGTTAAACCCTGTCACAGCTACCACAAGAGAAGTGTCAGAGGTGTTGAACAGGACTATTGATGGCGGATTAAATAGTATTGGGTATGCCACGCTTACATCGGGTTCTACCACCACTACTGTAAACGACCCGCGATATGGGGTAGAGAGTATCGTATTTTTTACCGGCTACAACGAAACGCTAGAACACAGTTTGCCTTTTGTTAAAAGCACTAGCACCAATGGGACGATGATAATTGAACACAAAAATCACGGACATGACGTTGACGTTGCATACCTCATTATTGGATGAGTTTGAGAGATTAGCGCATCACATAGATGCTGCTTTGGCATATTCAGGTGGCACACATAGTTCGCTAGATGTGCTAGATGCTATTAAGCAAGGAAAAGCGCAGTTTTTCCCACTGGGAAATTCTGTTATAGTGACGGAGATAGTTGACTACCCGAAAAAATCCGTGTGTCGCATTTGGTTGGCTGGCGGTGAGATGGATGAGTTGATAGAGGCTGAGAAAGAACTTGTAACGTGGGCTAGAAACCACGGATGCAGTGGAATGGAAATTATCGGGCGCAAAGGCTGGGAACGGCAGTTAAAGGACTACAGTCCCGCGTCAACTGTACTTATAAAGGAAATATAAAATGAGCAAAGGCGGCGGCAACACAAGACAGGTACAGGCAAGTTCTGTAGAACCCCCTGCGTTTCAAAAGCCATTCCTAGAGTATGGTCTTTCTCAAGCGAAACAGCTTTATGAATCTGGTGCGCCTCAATATTATCCCGGCCAGACAGTTGTAGGCTATTCACCAGAATCAGAGATGGCGTTGCAAGGTATTCGCCAGCAAGCAATCACTGGCAGCCCGTTCATTCAAGGCGTACAAGATGTCGTGATGCAGAACCTAATGGGTACAAACCCACTGCAATCAGCCGCTTTTCGCCCGGTAGTTGAGCAAGTACAGGCAGAAGCATCTAAGGCTGGCCGTTACGGTTCTGGCTATCAGCAAGCTGCATTGGCACAGGCGCTGGCACCAATGGCGTTGCAAGCACAGCAACAGGCGATTGCACAGGCACCAGCGGCGCGTCAGTTTGGCTTTGCTGACCTTGAGACATTGGCTGGTGTTGGTGCGGCTCGTGAGGCTCAACAGCAAGCAGAGTTGGGTGCTGATATTGAACGGTTCCAGTTTGAGCAAGCCCGGCCACAAGATAAGTTGCAGCAGTATCTTGCGGCTGTTCGTGGCGGTGAAATGGGTCAGACGACTTACGAAGCGCAACAGCGTCAGCCACTTACAAGCATCCTTGGCGCTGGTTTAGCTGGTGCAGAACTGGGCCAGATGGCTGGCTTCGGTGGCGGCACCGGCGCTCTTATTGGCGCTGGCTTAGGCTTGTTAGGTTAGGAGAGTTAGATGAGTCCTTTTCTTAGAGGTATGACAGGACAACAGATGGGCGTTGGCCGAAGGTCACTAGCTCAGATGCTGGCTCCGGCTACAGCGCCTACACCTACCGCTGCTGGGCCTACAATGGCCGCTGCACAGCCTCTGGACATTGCCGGGCTACGCAGACAGGTATTGGCACAGTCAGCCGCTCCTACAGCCCCCCAATCGCGTCAGGCATTGATGGCTAAGTATGGCTTGGCACCGACTGCCCCTACTCCAAAGCCATCACCTATGCAGCGTTTGTCATCAGCAATGCCAGCGGCTGGCACACCTCAGATGGCTGGGCTAGGCGCTGCTGGTCGCGCTATGCTGGAAATGAGTGGTTATCAGCCAGCGGCACAGGCACCTAGCATTGGTCAGATACTGGCACGTTCAGCAGAAGCTGGCATTGGTGCTATGGAGAAAAGACAAGCAGCAGAAGAAAGAAAAGCTCAAGAAGAGGCTGCGGCACAAGCAGCCGCTGAACAGCAAGCGTATGAGCGTGAGCAAGCGGCAAAGGAGTTTGGGTTAAAAGAAAAAAAGTTTGCTTTTGAACAGGATCAAGCAAAGAGAGAAACTGGTAAGGCTCTTGGGTTTAAACTTCAAGATGTTAGACACCCAGATGGCACTATAGGTAAGGCTGAAGTTACATATGTAACACCCGGTAGCCCAGAGGCAGAAGCGTTAAAGGCAGACCAGTATGGCCGTGTTGTACGCTGGGATACGTTCTTACCTAAAGACGTAAAGAAGACTGAACTTGAGCCTGTCGAGGGCGTGTTCCTTGAAAATGGTGAAAAGTCAAAGAAACGTGTATACAGAAAAACAACAGCAGAGGGCGGATACGTTACAGTAGTTGAAGACCCAGATGCAGAAGGCGGTTTCCGTCCAGTAAAGGATTCCGAAGAATTTATTTCTTCCGAAAACATAGACCGTGAAGCATTAAGCATAAAAGAGGTTAAAAACCTTGCTAATGAAACAAGAACACAAAGCAGAGGCGTTAAAACCTTAAATAAATTATATACAGACTTAGATGCGGTAGAGGGTGGTTTTGCTGGTTTGGCAACATCTCTATCAGCAAAAGCAAAGACACTTGTTGGAAAAGATTTAACGCCAAAGGAAATGGCTAGACAACTTGCTATTGGTATGCAGCAAGGTGTTCTTGGTCAGGTTCGTGTTGATGTTCTTGGCCCCGGCGTAATGACTGAGCAAGATGCTCAACGTCTTATCACATACTTAGGCGGTGATTTAAGAAACATCACAACTGATCCAGAAACTGTAAAGTCTGCTATAGGTAAAGTTTTAAGGGATAAATCTAACGATTATAATACAGACTTACCATTCTATCAGCGTCAAAGGTCTTTGAGTACAAGTGCCTCTACACTTCCAAACTTTAAGCCAGTAGAAATACCAGACATACGAGATCCAGCTTCTGAAGTTCTTGCTGGCCCTGACCAACCAAGTCCAAATGTGGACGCTCTAGTCGATAGCTATTTAGAAGGGCAACAAGGTGGCTGATTTAGACAGACTAAAAGCGGCGTTTATGAAGGCGCATGAGGCTGGTAACACAGAAGACGCCCGTGTTCTTGCTGGTGAGATTAAACGTCTACAACAGCAAAAACCAGCAGTGAAAGCGACAAAGCCATCAGGTGCGCCTACCGCTAAGCAGCAGATGATGTATATGCCAGATGAGTTTACTGGCGAGGCCACAGCAGAGGCCAAGGCTGCTGGTGCAAAGTTCATACCCGGCGTTGCAAGAGAGTTAGCGCAGGGTCTTACATTCGGCGGCGCTGGTGAACTTGTCGGCGCTGGTAGAGGCGCTATGGCTGCTTTGCGCGGCGAAGAGTTTATGCCAGAGTTTCAAGCTGGTATGGGCGAGTTTGAAGCAAAGCGTAAAGAGTTCAAAGAAGAGTACCCAGCATCTGCATTAACAGCAGAGATAGCTGGTTCACTGCCTACAGGTATTGCCGCTGGCGCTAGACTTGCTGGTGCCAAGTTATTGCCACGTTTATTGGCCCCTGCCGCTGGTGGAGCAACATATGGGTTTCTTGGCACTGAAGGTGACTTAGCGGAACGTGGCGTTGGCGCTGGGATAGGCGCTGGTATTGCCGGAACATTAGCCGCTGGCGGAGCAGCATTACCCGCTGTTATAGGCGCTGTAAAAGAGCCTGTAGCTGGTCTTCTTGCTAAGAAGGTTCCTTTGACACCCGGTCAGGCTTTAGGCAGTGGTACAGGTTATGTAGAAGGTCTTTTAGGTCGTACAGCATTAGGTGAGATTGCTGGCATACCGCAAGCACAGCGTAGAGCATTTGAGCAGTTTAATGTTGAAGCTGTAGAAAATGTTATGAAGCCTCTTGGTTACAAAGTTGACTTAGACGAACCTCTGACTGAAGCGGTGAACCAAGCTAAGATTTTTGCAGATAAGCAGTTCAAGAAAGCAGTCGGAAAGTCGTCACTGCCTGTAACTGGTGGTGTTGTAAAAGACTTTATGTCATTAAAAACACCTGAAAACATAAACAGATTCAGAAAGAAATACAAACTTAGAGAAAAAGATTTTAGTGCTTTCAAAGAAGAAATTGATGATGCCGTTATTAGCAGAATTGAAGATAATGCTATGACAGGCGATATGATGCAAGATGCGGTTTCTCAGCTTGGAGATATTGCTACTGCGAAAATGTCAGGTGGAGCGGCTGACAGAAAAATAGGCAAAGCCTTGTTTGCTTATAGAGAAGATTTCTTAGACTACATACAGTCTAAAGCTAAAAATGCGGATGAGTTTAAGCGTGTCCGTGACGTAAATCGTGACATCCGTTCATTGCAAAAGTCTGCAACTGGTGCGGATATATTCTCGCCAGAACAGTATCGTAGACAGCTTGAGAAGCAGTTTGGGCCGACATATATGGAGCGCTCACAGGCTCAGTTGGCTAAAGAGTATATTGATGTGCTTGGCACAGGTCGTGCGCCAGTAGATAAGCCTGTACAGGATATGTCTTTTGCTAGATTAGCTGGTTTGTTGCCAGTTGGCTTGGCTGGGGCGGCTGCTCCCGCCGTTACAACGGTTGCGGGTGTAGCTTTGCCAGCTATATATAGGACAGGTCGTTTAGGCACTGAGGTTGCTAGGAAAGCGTTACAGGTTCCCGGCGTTGCTATGCAAAGAGCAGCAGCTATGCCATCGGTATCTGGTGTACCCGCTGGTCTACTAGCAGAACAGTAGGAATGATGCTATAAAGGGGTAATGCCTCTAGGAGAACAATATGGCAAAGAACAGCATACGCGATTACGATGCTACTAACGCAAATAACTCTGATATTCAGTCAATCGACATCAGCGAGGGCTGCTCCCCGGCTGGCATCAACAATGCCATCCGCGAGATTATGGCTGACACGGCTGATTTCGTTAGTGGCACCGTGGGCATTGATGTCCTCTCACTCGCAGACGACGACAACAGCGCACAGATCAAGATACAAGCGCCCAGCGCGGTAACGACCACGACCACGCTTACTCTGCCGGATGGCGACGGCACTGACGGCCAGACACTGCTTACTGACGGCGCTGGCACACTTAGCTGGGGTCTAGGCGGCGGTGGCTCGTTCTTGGGCGAAGCTGGCGGCGGTCTGGGAGATATTATTCGCGTCCACGAAGAGCAGATCGACACAGATGTGACGGTTGCGGCTAATACAAACGGTTTGGCGGCGGGGCCACTTATTGTAAACGCCACGATAACCATTAACGGCAACCTGACGGTGGTTTGATATGAGCAAAATATATGTAGATGAAATCAGACACAGCGGCGGCGCAGTTGCGGCGCTTTCGATTGATAGCAGCGGTCGTGTCGATATGAACGCATCGTATGTTTTCGACCAATGGTACCTCAACGCCCATCATACAACTAATGGAGATAGCGACATTACAGCTTGGTCACAGGTTGCGTGGGCTGGCACTGGCAAAGTGTCTGGAATGTCACATTCGTCAGGTATTTTTACATTTCCGCAGACTGGTTTGTATAAAATAACTTTCCAACAAGCAACTCGTTCAGATGCGTCTGATAATATGAGTGGTCAAGTCCACGTTACTACAGACAACAGCACTTACAATTCAGTTTTGTCGGTCTCCGGTGGGGATTCAGATAGCGTGAACGGTACGGCGACTGGTTCAGTTTTTATCAATGTAACTGATGTCTCAAATGTAAAAGTTAAATTGCGAGCAACAAGTATGGATAACGCTTCTTACGTCATTGGAAACAGCACAACAACTACGACAAACGTGATGTTTGAACGTGTAGCACAAGCGCAATAGGATAAAACAATGGCAAGCATAATCGGCGTACAGGAACTGCAACACACCAACGGCACGTCTGCCGCCACGATTGATAGCAGTGGTCGGATACTGACGCCAGCTAGACCAGCGTTTATGGTAAGGTGGTCAAGCAGTCAAACAGGATTATCCGCAACTGGTTACAACAGGTTGAATTTTGACAATGAGGTTTTTGATATTGGTGGCAATGTGTCATCTGGTGTGTTTACGACGCCTGTCTCGGGTGTTTATCATTTTAATTTAAGTCAACGGATTGATTCAGTTGGTACTGGATTTCTTATAATACTGTTGTCAAATCACGCTTCAACTTTGGAAACCGCATCTGATTTGTTTAATTCGTCTTATAGAATTGAGGGCGCACCTGCTCCAAATTTCCAATCATTGCAAACTTCAATAACCATCGAATTGCCAGCTAGTTATGTAGTCGCACCGTGGTATTACATGCAAAGTGACACTAGTTATAACTTATCTATTACAGGCACTCAGTTTAGTGGTTATTTAGTGGGGTAATTATGGCAAATTATAAAAACATAAATATGTATCTACCCGCCCCAGACACGAATGAAAACGGGGCTATATACACAGCGGATGCAATATTAAAGGCAACCGACTGGACACAGCTACCAGACAGCGGCTTGACAGCAGACTGCGTCGCGGCGTTTGCCACCTATCGTGCCAGCATCCGCACTATCCGGCAGACTAATCCAAACAACCCGACTTGGCCTGATGCGCCTACAGAGGAGTGGTCATAATGACGAGCGTGATACGCGTCGATAATATCCAGAGCAGTGGCGGCACAGCGGCTATATCCATTGATGGCAGTGGTCAGGTCAGTATGCCAAATACGGTCGAGATAGACGCTTGGCGGCTGACATCTAACTTTACTACAGACCTTGCAACTATTAGTGGTTGGGAAAGAACTGACGATTCTACTTTTGCATATGCTGGGATAGGTATGACCGAAAGTAGTGGAGTTTTTACATTTCCCAAAACCGGCTTGTATAAAGTAACGCCTCAAGTAGAAATCATCACCTCTAATAGCGACACGGTTGTAACTGTTGATGCAGATGTGTCGTCAGACAGCGGTTCTAATTTTGACCGAAGGGGTTATTTCAATGTCAGAGGCACCGCTAGTGACCCCAATGGTGGTGGTGCAATGACCCGTAGTATTTTAGTCAATGTCACAAACGCATCAACATTTAGATTCAGACTTGAAACTGCCAGTTTGGGGTCTGGGAGTAACATCGCAGGTAACACTGATTATGATAGAACATCAATTATGTTTGAACGTATTACAGACAGTCAATAGGATAACGATATGGCAAAAGATAAGCTCACTGATTACGATGCCACCGCGTCCAACAACACGGATGTTGGCGGAATATCTGTAGCTGAAGGGATGCTGCCCAGTGGCGTGAACAACGCCATCCGGGAGCAGATGAGCCATCTCGCTGACTTTGCGTCTGGCACCAGCGGCGTGGACGTTCTGAAGCTACAGGACGATACCGACACCAACAGCATCAAGCTGCAAGCGCCAGCAAGCGTGACAGCCAACACTACGTTTACACTCCCAGACGGTGACGGTAGCGCCGATCAGGTGTTGAAGACGGACGGCTCAGGCCAGCTAGGCTTTGCGGATAGACACGCGAACCCTAGCCTCATCATCAATGGGGCGATGACTGTGGCACAGCGTTCAACAAGTGCCACTGGTGTATCAGGTTACATAGCCGTTGATAGGTTTCGTTGTACTGGTAGTGCTGATGCTGTTGACCAATTATCGTTAACTCACGCACAAGTTACAGATGCACCAGATGGTTTTGCCAATTCTTATAAAATAACTGTTTCAACGCCAGAAACAACTTTAGCTGCTGATGAGATGATACGAATAGAACATCGGATGGAAGGTCAAAACCTACAGCACTTAAAAAAGGGTACATCAAGTGCAGAGGCGGTAACTTTATCTTTTTGGATTAAAGGTTCGGAAACTGGAACATATATTATAAACCTGCACGATACTGATAACACCCGCACTATCGCCGCAAGCTACACAATAAACGCCGCAAATACTTGGGAGTACAAAACTATTACATTTGCTGGCGATACAACTGGTGCGTTAGATAACGACAACGCACAAAGCCTAAGTGTATATTGGTATCTTGGGGCTGGGACAAACTGGACTAGCGGAACACTAGGTACATCGTGGTCTGCATTTACTAAGGCAAACGCCGCTGCGGGGCATACAGAAATTCTCACAACCAGTGGTGCAACGTGGCACATCACAGGCGTCAAGCTAGAAGTCGGCTCAACTGCGACCGACTTTGTCCATCGCAGCTATGGCGAAGAACTGGCGTTGTGTCAGCGGTATTTTTATCGGTCACAGGGAACCTCAGCATATACTGGTCACGGGATGGGGGCTAATTTTGACGGTAACAGCAGCGATTTGTTTGTTCATTTTCCTGTTGAGATGAGGGCAAATCCATCAGTGTCTTTTTCTGGAACAGTAGGTATGCACAGAGGTAGCAGCACAAATTCAAACATTATTAATATGACAAATGCAGGTAATAGTAAGACTGTCGCGTTTGTAAGATGTGACCACGGCAATGTATTTTCAACAGGTGACGCTGTTTATTGCATTAATACTAACGATGCTAGTGGCGAAATAAGTTTTAATGCGGAGTTATGATGATGAATATTACATCAGCTAAATATTTTTCTATTAACGGTGCTAATATAAGCGTCAATATTGTTGTTGACGGCAAAAAAATATCTGTGCCGATGGATACTGACAATTCAGACTACGCAGAAATAATGCGACAGCAGTCCGAGGGCTTGCTGACCATAGCGGATGCTGACTGATGGAAATGACCAGCCTCATAGACATGCTGACCGGGCTAGTCGTGGCTGGCCTTGCGTGGTTTCTGTCTGAGCAAAACAGAGAGCAGAAGCGGCTCAACATTTTGCTGAACAAGACCCGCGAGGAATACGCCACACGGGCTGAAATGCGTGACGACATGCGTCAGGTTATGGAAGCCCTGCACCGCGTCGAGGACAAGCTCGACAAGGTATTAGGGCGTGGCTGATGTTCAAGGCAATCGTCCTAGCTTGTAGCGTAGCGTCCCCAGAGCAATGCTGGGAATACCACGACACACGCGGCCCATATGAAGATAGACAACAATGCGTAAGTAGAGCCTACGAGATGGGCAACAAAATTGCCCAAATACATGAAGGGAAGATCATGCCCCGGTCATATAAGTGTAATCCGCTAAGACCGGGAAGGCTGACGAAATGGAGCCAGTAACCATTACAGCGGCGGTTGCTGGCGCTACAGCGGCGTTTAACACCATAAAGAATATGATTGCAGCCGGGCGTGACATTGAATCCTGTATGGGCGATGTATCGCGCTGGATGAAGATGGCTAGTGACGTTGACCAAGCTGAGAAGCAGTCAAAGAACCCGCCACTGTTCAAGAAACTGTTTGCGGCTGGCTCTGTCGAGGAAGAGGCGTTACAGGCATACGCTGCTAAGAAGAAGCTGGAAGCACAGCGTCAGGAGCTAAAGACATTTCTGAATATGAGTTATGGGCCACAGGCGTGGGCTGATCTGATACAGTTAGAAGGCCGTATTCGTAAGCAACGTCAGGAAGCTATTTACAAGCAACAAGAGATGCGCCGTAAAGTTATAGAGATAATTGTCGCTGGCATACTCATATTGACAATAACCACGTTATTGGTCAGCCTAGTATGGTTAGGAGTAACTTACTAGGAGACAATTATGTGGGAGCCAAGGATTCGGCACGAGATTGAGCAGACAAGCCCGATGGGTGAGTGCATAGTAAAGATATTTGACGAAAACGAATTGGTGGAAGTATTGACGTTTAATGCTTGCAACGCCGCGTTGAGTTGGGTAGAACGGAAAGAGGAAAGCTATTCCCTTTCATAGCTTTTCTATTCCTCCCTAACTCCGCCCCAGAGGTTTCCCCTTGGCCTCTGGGGTTTTTTTGTTCATCACTTATTGGTGTGTAAATCTGTGCTTGACACAATATTCAAAAAATGGTAGAATCATTTTTAAGTCGGAAAACGACTTCGCTGTTTAACATTGTTAGGGAGACTAAAATGAGCGAAATAATTCGCATACCTAAAAGGTATTACGATGACCACCGTGATTGCGTTAGTGAGTTTGAAAGTCCAAACATAATCAAGCAAACAAAGTCACATTACTACATAGACGCAAAGCCCGGAGATGACTGGGATGAGTTTGTTTCTAGGTGCGAGTTCTACGCGGCTGATGAGCCAAACGTGGACGCCACTATAGATAATGGTCTATGGGCAATAATTAGGTCAGCTAGGGCTACCTTAAAGGTGATAAGAAAAGATAAATATTAAGATTTACCCCCGGCTTTGGCTGGGGGTTTTTCTTTCATATATTCTTCCACGCTGATAGAGCGCACATCAGATGCAGCACCAAACTTTTGCCGTGTCCAGAACGCTTTGGTATATGCAGGGTACTGTTCTTTTGCGTCTTCTTTAATGTAGTTCTTTTTAGCCATTACTTAGACACACCCTTCATCTTCTCAAAGCTACGCATACCGCCCAGACCCAGCATACCAAGCAGCACAGTCATCAGGCTTTCCATATCAAAAGCTGGCATCGGTGGTATATCGTAGCCCATATAAGCCACAACAAAGTCAGTAGCCGGAAACAGCACAAAATGCGCCATCAGAGCAACGCCGCATGTCCAGCCGATAAAAGGACGCCAACCAGCGACGAACAGCGACCTGTGAGCGGCCTCTACCTTGTTTACCTCTAGCTGACCCTTGGCAAGCTCTTGAGCGTGTTTGTCGGCCATTGTAGCCAGTTCGTGAGCCAGCTTGTTCTTCTGGTCTTTGTCTTCGATAAACTTGTCCAGCAGCCCTGTAACCGGGCCTACCAGTGCCTGTATCATTTTGCTTCGTGTCCCATCCATACAGCAAAAGCACCAGTAGCCGCTCCGACTATGGTGCTTACGAAAGCTGTTTGTTGTGTTGTTGCGTCAACGCCCAGTGACATAAACCAGTCACAGACGTTCCAAGCCATTAACGTAAAGGCTACCATCATTAGCCGGGGCAGTATCTTCCAGCGAAGAAACCGCTCCATTGTTACTTCACCCATCAGCCAGTTCTCTCATACGTTTCACTAACCGCTCTGCGCGATTCGGAACCTGAGTGTACCACTTGCTGTCTATCATTTCATCTGCCGCTTTTTCGTAGTCTTTTTCGTTGACAGCTTCTCGCATGTTACGAAAACGCTCCAAACGCGGATAGCCAAGATTAAACATCATATTAGCAATGATGTGCTGCAACTCATCACCGAATGTATCCCAATCAGAATACAGACGGCGGCAGTCTTCTATTGTAACGAGGATGTCCAGATTAAACGCCTGATGCACACGTTCTTGTGTGATCTTGGTGCCTACAGGCCTACCGTACTCAGGGTCTTCGACCTTAATTAAATGCCCGATACCCATTGTGGGCAGATCTAGATGATCGAAATATATCTCGTATTTACAGCCTTCATCAGCCGTAATTTCGTCCCTGAGTACGTCTAGTTTCATGCTACTGCTTCAGCCTCATCATGTTCGCCCTGCATCAGCTTAGAAGCCGTTACGCCTAACTGGTACAGTGCCTCAGTAAGTGTGTTGTCGCTGGCCTTGCCACGGCCAGTCATAAATACCTCAACTGCCTCGCCTGTATGCGGGTGAAAGCTAACTGTCACTGCCAGCCCGGCTCCAATGTCTGTGGTCACGCAAGGTCTTCTGTTTGGTAGGTTCATAATAAAGTTCCTCTATTGCTTTTTGCCAAGAATCTGCTTCTAACTCTGGGTTCTCAAAAAACCCAGTGCTGCGATTCATCTTTTTCTGTTTGATAGCTGTTACAGGTAGAAAGTAACACGCTCGTTGTTCGCTTGAAACGAGAGCCATTATGTCAAAATCATAGCGCGTTGGTAAGCGTTTATTTCCGCCAAGGCCAAGTTGAAACTCTAATTTGTTTCGACTGTTTCTACTGATCTGAGCGGATTTTACTTGTATAAGAAGGCGTTGTCCGGTGTCCTTGTTCCAAGCCACTAAGTCAACAGAATCCTGAGTGGCAAGAGCAACGCCCCAACCTTGCTGTAAGATTGCGGCGGCTGCTATGTGTTCACCGATTTGCCCGGCTACAGTTTGACCAATAAATTTGACGGCAACATGCCTAGTTCTCGCCATTCTGTATTTCCGCTATAAGTTTGTCTAAATACCAAGATGATTTCTGTAAGTCTTGAACGGGATTCTGCTTATGTTCAAATCTCCAGATATACTTGATAATACTGCCTTGAAGATAGTATTTGTAGCCATCTCCAAGTGCAGCCTTTATAGCATCAATACACTCTATGTCACCCTGCTTGTAATGCGGTGGGTGATTAACGAAATCGTCAGCCATCTAACCCAGCGGCCTTCTTTACAGCGGCAAGGTCACGATTCACTTTGGTTGCACCACGGCCACGCTTCGCCATCTTATTAGCAACGTAATGAACCGTTGTGTGATCCTTGTTCATCGCCCGACCAATCTGAGGAAGGCTTAGTGTCGTATACTCACGAGCCAGATACATAGCGATATGCCGCGCATGTACAAACTCTGCTGGCCTACGACCTGACAGCAACTCATTCCTAGTAATGCCAGTCACTGTGCATGTAGCGCGTATAATGCGCTCCATCGGCGGCAAGCAGTGATGCTTTGGTGCCTCAATCTCAGAGGCTGTCAAAGTCCTCGCCGTAGTCGTGCCGAACCACTTTTTCAATATTTTCCCGAAAACATTCATGTCCACAAAACTCCTTTTTTGCCCCGTTCACAATGCCGGGGTCTATGTTCCAATCAAATCCCTTGCCACAAGAGCTGCATGTACCCGGCCTGACCGTGCGTTTCACCGTTACTGTTTTGGTACGTTTCTTACCCGGCCACATATCCAGAACCATTCATACTGCTTTTGTCGCGCATTTTCTGTGTAAGCATCAACAGTATCTCCGTTGACAGCTTCATCATTTCATCCTTGTCCATCGTCACCCGATAGACCTCATCATCCGTCTGGACAATGAGGCCATCAGTTACAACGGTGATCTTAAAAGGGGATGCTGTCATTTAATGGCTCATTATTGGCACCATTTTGCTGCGGTGCCGCACGACGTGACCCATCGTCCTCTTCAACCACGAAGGACAGAAAATCAGTGCCTTTTTGGCTAGTTTTTTGCCAAGCAGATACCCTGTATTTCGTACCCTCGATTTCAAGATTGCCTGTCATGTCAGGACGCTTTGGGTTGTCGCCCTTGTCATTCGGGAACAGTACGCCCCGCATATTGTTGTCGTAATCAGCCATTAGCTTCTAACTCCTTTAAACGTTTAGTGAATAGATAATTAAAGTCTTTCGCTTTAGGCCCCATTCTCACATACAAACTTCTGAGAGATTCTCTGTCTGGGGCCATTGCAATCTCCTGCTCTTCTGTAAGAGGAGACGCAATCTTTTTGGGCTTCTGTACCCCACCGCCGCTAGAGGTATTCTCATCACAAGTTTCGGAAGTGTTTGACGATGGGGTACGCCCCGCTGCTGGCTTGCGTGGAAGGCTGCTCCCACCACCAGCGTCAGACGTTGCTGGCAAATCCTCGCCAGCGTAAATGTAGCAACCAAGACCCAGCAAGGCGATTGCCTTGACCATACAGCGTTGCAGTGAGGCATTGACCTCAAAGCTGTTCGGGTTCTTGATTGGACGATTAGCGTGATTCAGTACAGGCATAATCTCTGTAGCTGATTCCAGTGGGGTGACAGCACTTGCGTTACCCTCTGGCATAATCTTGACCGTAACAGTCACATATGCGTGACCGTCTGCGTCCAGCATGTACGGCAGTTGGTTGCCGTTCACTTGGAACAGATGCTTTGTTACCTGTGCTGTCGGGTAGTGCTGCTTGAGAATAGTCCAAGCCCACGCCCACGACAGGTAGGTAAAACCGTTTTTCTTTTCGACATGCTTTGAGCAATCAATCTTGCTCAGTGTTTCCCATACATTACTCATTTGACACTCCAATCTACGCCACGGCGTGTAGTAAAGCAGAAATAGTTATCAGGATTTTGCTTGAACGTAGTCGTAGTCTTTGCAACGTGACATTCAGAGATAGTGTCAAATGTACCAATGACATCCACCTTTGCATCCTCAAAGCCAGTCAGAGTGACCATTATCAATAGATATTTAGACATTGCTCCATAACTCCTTTGCATCATTTACGAATTGATGTCCCCAATAGAATGGATGATTGAAGTCTGGCTCCATCAAACCAGCCAGCACCTTTGGATCGGTGCTTACTGCCAACAAGTTCTGCCGGGTAATAGCCTTACGCCGGATCTCCTCAATGGCAAAATTCAGAACGTCCTCTGACATTTTTTCGCAGTTATCTGAGTTGTAGATAACGCCATCAGTAGACGATACATACGCAATGTTAGGCGTTGCACCTGTGGCCTTCCAATACACAGCGGCTTGCATAATATGCTCCCACGCTGGTTCCTTTGGCAGTGAAGCCTTAGTCCAGCTTCTAGTGCCATCCTTCTTGACCTGACCCTGCCGGGGTGCCTTGGTCTTAATCTCTGCCAGTGAACCGTCCTTAAACAAATCGACATAGCCCATAATAGGCACCAGCACACCGTCCAGCATCAGTTCGATCTTGCGCTCTTCTTGAGCGCCAGCAAACAAGGGAGATAGTAGGTCGATGCCGACACTGGCGGCGGCTGGTATCAGTTCACGAAACTTGTCACGCTTATCTTGTGAGAAGTTTGCAGGGTGAAAGTCATAACCTGTTGTAGATTCCTCAACAGCCTCATCAATGTCCTGACCGTGGCACACGACAGCCTGTATGACTGTATGCACGGCAGTACCGAAAGCTGCGTTCTCACCGACGATTATCTCGCGGCGTTTCTCTTTTGCTAGGTAAACATATTCAAACATCCAGTTCGCCAATGGACGATTTAACTGGCTTGGTGAGAAATGGTAGACACCTACCGATTTCATTTTTTCTAATAAATCCATTTGTAACTCCCTTGGCCGTGATTGGCTTGATACCCTTTGTTACGAAATAGTATTTGACCTGTCAACAATAATTTTATACAGATTGACATAATGTTAATTTATATTTGTAGGAGAACCAAGTGAAACTGGCAGAATATATGATGATGCGGGGCATTACACAGTCTGAACTAGCAAGGACTATGAATGTCACAAGAGCGTCAGTGAATAACTGGATTTATCATCGGACACCACCATCAGGGCAAAAGATGATGGAGTTGTATAAGTGGTCAGGCGGCAAGGTCGGGCTGAAAGATTGGTGCGGAGATTTTGATGTTTAAAAAACCATCTATTCTTTATAAGAACCAGTTTAATCACACGATTGACCACGCGACTGAGTTTGAAAAGCTGCGACTATTGAATATGGGTTGCCCGAACTTTGAGGATGACCCGGCGGCATCAGGTGATGCTGACAAGCACGGTCAGTACAGCAAGCGGTCATTGGCTGAAGGCCAGCTAATGGGCGGCGTTGATATGGGTGATTTTCGCGGCAATGGGGAGAAGGTCAAATGACTAACGGACGCCGGAAGGGTGCCAATTTTGAACGCGAATTGGCTCGTATGTGTATGGACGAACTGGGTATTGACGATGTGAAAAGAGACATCGAACAATACAGAGCCGCAGACCACGGCGACCTGATTGGCATTGACGGCTGGACTGTCGAAGCCAAGAGGTATGCTCACGGCGTCACACACAAAGATGAGTGGTGGTCACAGGTTGAACGTGCCAGTGACGCATCTGGTACTGAGCCTGTGCTGATCTACAAATATGACCGCCAGCCGATACGCTGTGTGGTGCGACTGTCCAGCATTAACGCTGACTATGCTGGCAAGGATGACCTTGCAACGATCAGCTTTGAAACGTGGTGCATGTTGGTCAGGGAAAGCTGGGCGTAATGGCATATACATCGGAGCAACGCCGGACAGTGCAACGGCGGTCAAGGGTAAGACGTAGAAGGCTGGCGATAGATGCTTTGGGCGGTTCGTGCATTGAGTGCGGTAACGGTGATTATCGTGTGCTTGAGTTTGACCATATCAAGCCGATACAGTGGCGCACTAATGGCAAGGTAAAGATGAACGGTCAGCAGAACACAAACACCATCAACTCAATGGTTGATGCTGGTGCTGACCCGAAGGACGTGTATCAACTGCTATGCGCCAACTGTCACAAGATAAAGACATCTGATAATCAGGATTATGAGTTTAAGGGGGAGTGATGAATAGACCGTTATATGAGAGCGCACAAGATTTGCGTAATGAGCATGAGGTCATTGAGAGGGTGTCGCTGCATCTGAACGCCGACTACAAGAAACTGCCGATCAGTTACAAGCTGGACTTTGCTATGCACAAAATGGCTAGTGGCTTTGTCTGGTTTTTCTGTGAGGTCAAGGTCAGGACGAACCCGATGAACAGGTATCCGACTATGATGCTCAACCTCGACAAGGTGATGGCTGCTCGTGACCTGTCAAAGCATACCGGGCTGGATAGCTATCTGATCGTGCAATGGACTGACAAACTTGCAACGATCAATTTTGCAGAGGATTTTGACGTTGGCTTTGGTGGCAGACGCGACCGGGGCGACAGTCAAGATGTGGGGCTGGTGGCTCATTTTGAGATCAGCAGATTTAAAGTGATAGGGGAATAGAATGACAGACACACTGATAATTCGCAGTAACCTGCAAGAGAACTTTGCGGTGCTGCCCAATGAAATGATTAATGATGAGAACCTGACAAGCGATGCACTGGCGGTGCTGGTGTATCTGCTTTCAAAGCCGAATGACTGGCAAGTGAGGCCGACTAATCTGCGTAACCGATTCGGCTGGGGCAAGGACAAGGTGTACCGAATTTTGGCAAACTTGGAACAGCTAGGATATATGCGGCGCGAATCTGCTCGTAATGATGGTCAATTTGCTGAAACCCGCTATTTCGTTATGGATTCACCGTGTCCGCATTTTCCGGATACGGGAAAACCGGATCCGGTTTTTAAGGACACTTACAAAGAACAGAAAGAACAAAAGACAGATATAACTAAATCAAATAAATTACAGCGGCAGAAAAAACAGCTTTTAATGGGCTGGGTGCCAGACACTGAGGACAAGGTCTATGCCACTGATCGCGGCCTTGATTGGCAAGAGGTGTTAGAGGATATTCGCATCTGGAATGAGCAAGGCGGAAATAAAGCCGCCTATGCGTCCTTAAAGGCATTTTGGCAGGGTTGGGTGCGAAGAGAGGTCAAACGCCGTCCTAGTGCCGCCAATGCCCCAAAGAAGGCATGTCAGAGCAAGAAGGTAGCCACGCTGTCACCTAAGCAAGAGGAATATGCGAAATCAGCCGCTTTGAAGCTGGCGCATCAGTATAAGGATCAGTTCTTCAAATATGATGACATCCTCAAGGCAGTTAATGCTTTTATGCTAACCGACCAGACAGATGAATCGTGGAAGGCGATTGGTCTAGGTTTGCCGAAACCGTTCTAGCAAAAGAAAAGCCCGGTTAATGCCGGGCTGATCCTCTGTCGCAAAACTAGCTAAAATAGCTATTTTAGTGACACTGGTTATTTGCTGTGATGGCAGACCGCTTTGGCTTCATCCAGTATGGCTTGGCAATAGCTGATAAGGTCAGCGTCTGCACCGTCAAGGACGGTCGTCTGGGTCAGCTTGTTAAGAGCACCCGCCATCGTGCTGTAGTACCCAACCACTTCCCAATGGTCAGGCCGTTGTGGGCTGGGCATGTGCTGCATCAGCGTGTGGTTGTATGGGTCAACATCAACTTTGAATTTGTCGTTGATGCTGACCGTCTGGCGTTTTGAACTGGTCATGATTGGTTTCCCTTTATTGGATTGCAGACGACATGCGCCACGACTGGTTCATCTGATTTCTTAACCAACTGTTGCACATAGTCGCGCTCTAATCGGCGGGCATCCGCCTCACAAGCAGATGCTGACATGTACACCTTGCTATCGGCTTTTATCCAGCAAGGGTTAACCCTGTCGCCGTTTACCGATAGCATGATGCACATTCCGACTAATGCCTCAAACATCATCATCATCTAAATGAAAATGATGGTGCATTTGCCAGAAAGCCGTGCTTATGTTGCGCGGTGTTTCGGCGTTATAAAGGTCAAAGCCGTCTGACCATTCATTGACAAAATCACGCAAAGCATTATGCGCTTTTTTGATTGCTTCACGCTGGCTTGGTGTTAGCGCATTCATACTAGCTTTTTCAGCTTTGATGCGGTTT
>Ga0181413_1000021_pt1 | contig 35797 bp, 41 predicted proteins | sample 36SPOviralmetaG_FD_130111 | JGI IMG/M metagenome (GOLD analysis project Ga0181413, IMG submission 130111) | Marine viral communities from the oligotrophic San Pedro Time Series (SPOT) site, San Pedro Channel, CA, USA - 36 SPOT_SRF_2012-09-28 | ecosystem: Environmental > Aquatic > Marine > Strait... | reverse complement strand
GTTGTTGTGTTTGTTGTGGTGGGTTTCTTGCTTGTTGTATTGCTTGTTGTGTATTGAATGGCTTCAATGCCCCTGCATTTTTTTGTTTGGCGGCAGCAATAGCCGCATTTAATTTATCTTCAGTTAATTGTCCTTTTATGTTTTGATGTGCATTTGGGTTAGCAGTTACTTTGTAAAGTTCCCTAATCAAACCTTCTATGTTTTGTAATCTTGTTTGTTTTATTACATCAAACCAATCCATATAATCACCTTTAATCTAATAAAAACACCAAGTCGGACTTGCCCTTGAGTATATCATCTGCTTCCTTCTTGAGTATATCATACTTTTCCTTCGTTGAAATATTACTGCCAGTTTCAGCGATTAAAATTGTTTGGTCGTCATGTCTAAGCAATTCTGCTGCAACTAACATTGTTGCGGCTTTGTGTATTGCCGAAGGTACACGACTACTACCTGCAATATAAGTACAAATGATTGAATTTTGTGTATGATAAGGATAGTCTCTTAAGAAGAAAATGCGGCCTTCATCGCCTATACTCCAAAAAGAACCAAGTCTCTTCATATCCTGCATATCAGTGAACGCAACCGACTGTGTGCTTGATGTTTGACCCGCCTTATCTGCAAGAGTAATAGTACAAAATGAGCCATCTTCACCTGCTAAAAGGCTAGAAATGTTCACTTTATTACCATTATCGGGGTCTGTGCTTGCATAGAAGAAATCACTTATGTTTAGGCCATTAGGTGAAGAAGTCAATACTTTGTCTCTTGTAGCACCTGTAAATTGTGCTGTCTTTGATGGGTATTCTTCGTTAATTAAATGACAAATTTCTTGAGCAGTTGTTTTTGAACCAAAACCATTATGAAAAGTATTGTGTGCGGCTAATGAACCTTCGGCATGATGATACAATACCCAAGAATCTCCACTGTTAGGTAATTGTAATGTAATGCTTCTTAGGCTTGCATATCCCGATGTATCAAGAGTTAAACTGGCTTGAGCAGAAGCAAGTTCTTGATAACTGTTTCCTTGCCAAACTTGTAATGAAATAACCTTTTTTAATTTTAAAGTATCTAATTGAACAAAGCCAACATAGCCACCATAATACGATTGCATAGGGTGTCGAATAAATTCAAAGTTATGAAATTCATTTCTGTAAATAATTGGCCTATAAGAACGCTTTACCTTATCGTCAATAATACCCTCTATATTTTTTATTATTGCGCCTACTTGTGCTTGAGTTGGATAAGTAGAACTTGAAAATGCGGGTATTTGTAGCATATCTGCTACTGCCCCTTTGTCAGTGTAATATCCGCTACCTGTTGAATAGTCAACATTTATTGCCGTATAGTCGCTTGGGGATGATGCTATTGCCAATTTAAACACCTCTTAGTAATGATTTTTCCAATTTATCAATGTTTGTTCTAACTGAATTTATAAACACATTGACATCTGTAATTAAATCCTTATCTCTTTTTACTGTACCTGCAAACCTAGATTTGGCTTTATCTTCTTTGCCTTTTGCTCTTGGGTCAACAGATGATTGAGTTATTTCGTGCGTAGTGCCAAAATTAAATACTTCAAATTTATATTTAGGGCTTTCTTTACCTGTTTTAATTTTTGAAACTCTTATTTCTAAATTATATAAGTTAGACATATCCCTAAAGGGTTCAGCAAATATTGATTTTGTCCAACCTTTAGGGTCATTAAATGCTTTTCTAGCGTTTTTAGCATCTGTAAAGTTTTCATATTCTTTATCACTTACATTTATAACTTGGGTTGTTTTAGAAGCCTCTTCCAAATCGTACCTTCTTCTTTCTTTTGCGCTCATATCTTCGGGCTTAGTTCCTTCTTTAGCCTTTGGGCCAAAAAAACCAGATTCTAAAAGATTAAAGAAATCTTTTTCAGTCCATTTTTTTCGCCTGTATTTTTTAGAACTGGATTGTTCTGGGTCTAAATAATATTTATCTTTAAATTCTTCGGGCATAGTTCGAGTAGTCAAAATCTTCTTTCTATTTGTTTTAAGTTTTTCTAATTTTTCATCAACATAATTTTTCTTTTTTTCTTTTAGTGATAATATTTCAGCGTTTGATTCTTTTATATTAGAAGTTAAGATTCTTTGCATTTTTTGTATTTCTATATTAAAATCTTTAATGTATTGCTTGTACTTTTTAGCGGAATCTCCTTCTAGAGTGATAGGAGCCCCTTTTTTTCTTTGTTTCGTAGAGGACAAGTTAAGTAGCAATCTCAAAACTTTAATAGCCCTTTTAAATTTATTAAAATCAACTTTATCTGTATCTTTTTTGAGTTCTACGCTATTTATTAGGTCTTCTAAAGTTTGTACTTTAAATTCTGAAGCCACACTTTTACCACCTTTTCCAGCATAACTTGTAGAAATAGACTTTAGTTCATTTATCTCATCAAAAGATAAAATTTTAAAACTGTCCTTTTCAACTACTAATTTACGCTCGCCTAATTTTCTCGCAATTGTTTTGTTTCCAACCTTTTTATAGTTATTACTTATTTCACCTTCATCATTATATTCAGTTACAGGAAAATGTTTTTTATTAAATTTTTTATCTTCTTCAGAAAGAACCATTTCATAAACATCTTCTTTTGCTTTTTTAGATAGTTCTTTAACATTTTTAAGATGTTTTTTAAATTGTCGAGCAATATCTCCAAGAAATTTATACAGTCTAACTTGTGAAGCATTATTGCGATTAGGTAGATTTTTTCCGACTGGTTCTAAGTCAAACATACTTTCAAAGATATATTTAGTCTTATTACTTCTAGTATTCAATAAACTCGGAGTTGATTCTTTTTCACCTCCGGTTATATCAGTAGTTTTTCTACCAATATCTTTTATTTCTCCTTCTTTTCCACCAACTTTTCTTTCTTTTGAAGCGACACTTTTACCTTTAGTCGATATAACAATTCTAGTAAGAGTTATTGGTCTAACACCAAGGTTATATAGAAAATTTATTTTATTAACTTTATCTCTTTCATTTGGATTTAATGGATTTAAACCAAATTCATTAAATTTAATAATTTTTTTATCGGTAGTCCTTTTGACTTTTATTTTTTTACCTTCTTTATTTTTACTTTCTATTGTTTCAGTTTTTTGGCCTTCTTTTTCTATTTCAATACCTTGCATATATTTATTATAGGCCGCTTGTTCAAAACCTTTTCTTTTTTTGGCTCTTAAATCCCCAGAACTTGTGGGTGTTTGTAAAGTAAGGTTAGTAAAATTATTATCATTCAAATCAGAAAAACTAACTGCATTATTTTTGAACGAAGGTGATGACTTAATTTCATATAAATAGTCTATAATTTCTTTACCTTTTGTATTTAATTTAACTTTATTACTTAAAACTCTTAAAGATTGTTCATCACTTCCCTTTAGTTTTTTTAAAGTAGAATCATAAATATTTTTATACTCGGTTTTTTTATCGTCAAAATCATTAGGATTATTATTTTTCATGCTTCTTAATGAAAGTTGCGTATTTATTCTCCTTGTATTTTTGTCATTTAAATATTCTTTAAAAACATATGTAAGCATTTCTTTTAACATAAAACTTTCATTGACCTCTATTTCACGGTCTATTCGGCCATATGTTAATTTCAAGTTAATCCACTCACATTAACCATTTAGCCCAAGCAGCACCTTTTTGAATTGCAGAACCAAGATGTAATCCACTTGAAGGAGGTTCATATGACATTTGCCCGTTATTTGGGTCAATCCAATATGGGCGACCATATCCGTCTGTTCCCGAAGGAGGAATAGGGTAGCCGGTTCCATTATTCATAGCACCTTGAACTTGGTTGTATTGTTGCTGTTGTCCCATAACTCCGGCCATAGCCATACCTGCTGTCGGTGCTACCGGATTCATGCCACCGCCACCGCTAAATCCTTGAGATTCAAGATATTGCGACTTAGCAAGTTTCCTTTGGTTCACAACTTCTGAGTTAATTGCCGATTGTAATATCCTTTGGATGTCTAAATCAATATTCTCTTGAGTAATTCTTTCATAATCTCTTATAGCATCTGCATCAATAACCATTTTTGAGCCAACATTAGTAAAAGATAATTTTGCTAACATTTGACTGACTACTCTTTCAACTACATCTTCCATTAATTTTTCAAGGGTAGATAAAAATTGCTCTCCATGATATTGAAAAAATTCTTCAACATGATTATCTTGTAAAGATAATAAGTTATTTACATTTTTAAATTGTTGGTCATTTTGTGCTTGTACCGCACCCATTACTGCTTTATTACTTGTTCCAAAAACCATGTTTATTCCTCTCCTTTACTGTTTGTCATCATTGAATGTAGTCTCTTAGTATTAATTTCTATTTCCGCTATTAATCTAATCGCTTCGGCCATCTCGCCCTCATTATCCTTGACTACGGGTGGCGTTATAATCCATCCGGTTGAGGACAAGGATAAAACATCTTCCCTAGTCAATGTTTTCAATGGGCCACTTTTTAACATTTGAGGTACTTTTGGTCTAGGTATAAATGCTTTGAAATCTAAACCGTGTTCATCTGCTAAAATTTGTTGTTGTAGCATTTCCATTTGTTTATGAATACCTGCATGTTTTTGACAATATGTTCCACGCATAGGTCTTCCTTTAGTAACATTATCTAAAGGAATAGGAGGTCGCAAATAATCACTTGATTCCCAAATATGATGCATTCCACAAACAATACACCTATCTTTTAAATTAAATTTATATCCATATTTAAAAATAAATTTTTTCTTTTCGGGAAGTAATACTTTCTTTATTTCTTTTAATTGTTTTTTCGGTTTTAGTGCATCAAAGGTATATTCTTCTATACTACCTGATGCTCTAAACTGTTGTAGTTTAGGCAAAAATAAATTCTGTGTTTGCGGGCTACTTATTAAATTCGGTTGTTGATACATAGTTATTCCTCAGTAATCTCTTATTAGAGTAGTAATTCCTTTATAAACCATTTCAGGGTCAGATTTTGCAGAAACAATATATTTAAAAGTGGGTATTCCTTTGTCGTTTAATTGGCGCATTCCATATTTAAATGGTTCATAAATATCATGTTTATCAATTTGTTGTCCTTCTCTCAATGGATATTTTTCTCCCCATATATCATATTTGTTTGCCCATATACTTACTGCCATGGGATAATCTGCTTCTTTTTTTCTTTTTCCGTTAGGCCATGTATTTGACATAATTGTATCTACTAAAAATTTCCACGCTAATTGATGGTCTAGGTTTGCAGGAGAATCTAAATGTCTATGGTCTATCATAAAAATAATATATTTTACTTTTCTGCTTTTCATGTCTTTAATCCATTCTTTCCAATATATTGCCTCGCCACCAATATCCGAACTTTTTAAAGTGTGAGAATCTCCATCAAATTTAATTACCTTTCTGCTTGCTCTTTCTAAACCAACTGTTCTCTTGTTTATTTGTGGTACTTCTCCCCTAGTTCTCATTTGATGACTTAAAGTTGTTTTACCCACCATAGTTGAACCATAAACACCAAAATTTATAGCATGAACTCTTTTATAAAATGAAACTACTGCTTCTGTAATTAATATAGCGAACCCTGCCATTACTGACATTTAATGCCCTCCGAATATTGATTTAACTAAAGAAATTAAAGAACCCATAATATTGACATCAAAGACACCCATAATATTTCCTATGAGTAATGCCGATAATGTAGCACAACTACCCCAAAACCACGCTCTCATTTTCATAAAGAAAATATCTGCGGAATGAGCCCTTGATTGATTATATGCGTAATCCGAGTCGGAAAAACCCATAATATCGCCAAGAACCAATTAAACCACCTACTGTTGGATGGTTGCTAAAAATTCATTAGGTATTTGGCTTTCTTCAAAAGAAGCAGTTGGTTGTTCGGGATAAACAGTATTCCATGATTCTCTCCTTTGAACACCATATTGTTTCATGCTATCTCTAAGTTTTTGTCTAATCTGTTGTTCTCTTGCTACTCGTTGAAAGTGTGATTCAATTTGTCTATCTAATAGTCTTACTTCTATTCTATCATTTAAAGATAAATCAAATAATGCTTTCATTACCATTATTCCACCAACTGTAATCAATCCAAAAAGAACTGAATGTGCTAATGCTCCATATGGGAAAGTTAAACCGTAAGCGGAGTAAAAATACACATTTGCTCCACTAACAGTACCAACAAATAAAATAGTCATAACTAATCTAGTATCATTATTTAATGCGGCCATTAAATCACCTCAAGAAAATTCTATTGAAACTGCTACTGCACCACTGACTTCTTCAAAGAAAATGCCATTAGTGCATAATACACCATGCATATCAAATTCAAGCGTTTGTTCGCCACCTATAGCCATTCGTGCTATTTCTTTACCACTAGCAGATGTACTATCATACACTTTAATTAATGCTGGTGCGCCAGCACCACCAACTTCTGCTGCATGAATGCTAATTAATTTTGCTTGTCCTGTTACAACCAATTTATCTGCTGTTAAAACACCACTACTTCGACAACCTGCTACCATAATATCACTTCGCTAATTGGAGGAAGTCAGACCCTCCTATTTAATGTGTCGGTTCAATCACTTCTTTAAAGTAGATTTAGACTTATTTTGAGTCTTAGACTTCTTAACAGAAGGTTTTGGTAGAATTGTTTTCTTAGGGGTGGGTAATAATTCCTTAATTAAATCATTATTTGAGGAAAATTCCTTTCCTGTTTCCTTTGAAAACAATTGTAGGAACCTATCGTTTAATTTCAATAATTCTTCTTTATCCGCTTCTTCAAAAACAAAAAAGTAATTAGGGTCAGAAAGACGGATAGCCGCCCATTTTACCGGAACGGCTACCCCTTCTTCCCTTGTTATTTCTTGCTTTGGATTTATATAAAGCCGACGAACTGATGAATTATCACTCAATCGAACTGTTACCATTCAATTCACCTCAAAGGTTGCCATAAACACGCATTCGGACTGAACCGCCATCGGCATCATTTGACGCAGTAGCGTTTGTTCCGTCTAAACTTGTGAACATCAGTGCTATTGAACTATTAGATTCATAAGCCCCTGTTGCCGAACATTCTATTTGTGCTTGTAGCCCATTAGCGTTATCGTGACCTGTAATAACTGCCGCCGTAATTGAAGATAATCCAAAAGAAGAAGCAGGTATTACTGAACCTGTCGCTACTATTGAACTTACATCAACTAAAGCATCAACTACATATTCGTCGCCAACTACTTTAGGCCGTGTAATCCCTTTATGGTCGCCCAATAAAGTTACTGTAAATGCTAGTGCCAATTAAAACACCTCACTGTCCGATTGCTTGAAAGTACACAACATCTCCGCTTACACAGTGAATTGCTACATCACCACTAGAAAGTGGCAAATCTGCGTTAATTACTGCTGCTGCGGCTTCTTCTGCGCTACCTTTATGGGTAAAAACAAGACTTTCTACTAGAGCAAGTCCTGTTTCAATGTTCCCATCGGTACTGTCTGTCGTTGTTTGACCGCAAACTAATCTACGGTTTCCTTCTAAATTCATTTCTAAATGTATTACTGTTGCAAATGCCATTCTTAATCACCTCATTGTATGTTTGTTATCTTTCCTTGTCCTTTGAAGAATGAACATCCGACTTCACCAATTGTTCGGTAAAGGGCTCGGTTGCCCAAAGTTCCTACACCAAATGGATTACCGTTTGCGATACCATCTTCAAAGTATTGAGTTGGTTTCATAACGGATAGCCACAAATGGTCAGTATCAAGGAAAAGCATATCACTTAGTTTGGATGAAGCAGCACCAGTAGCGGTCATGTCTTTAACCGGAATTAGAGGAATATCGTAATAAGTTGCCACACGGAAACCTACTTCTTGTCCTTTTGTCCCACGAACACCATTAACTGTTGGTACAATTTCTTTTCTATCCATAAATCGCTCTTGGCTTTGCAATAGGTCAGCCAATGTTTGAATAGTGTCATATCCAGTAAGGATAACCTTTGGAGAGCCACCTGCAAGTCGCAAGTTACGAATCATATTGTTCAAAAGAGTTAAAGTTAAAGAACGAACATTACCTGCGGTATAGTCTGTTCCGAAATCAACTTCTGCATCAAGGAAAGAAGCGGCACTAAATCGCTCACTACCGTAAATCTTACCTAATGCGTTAGAAGCGGAGGTTGTATCAGTAGCAAGAACTCCACCATCAATTAGGAGTAATTCTGCTCTTGATGTAATAACCTTCAACAATGATGAATAGTTGTTCCCAATGTTAGGCATAGCGGAACTTTCACCATAATGCTCTAATGGCATAACTAGCATCTTGTTTTGTACTTCTGCGTGGTGCTTACCCATATCTTCACGCATTTGCGCTCGAATATCTCCAATACCGTCATCAATTTGTGCCATTTCCATAGCAAGTTCACTGAAATCGAATTGATGTGCAACAACTTTTGGACTCATGTTTAATTGAGCATAAGTTGGAGCAATAGGCCCTAATCCATCTTGAGCAGTTGAAAGAGCAGCGTTCTCAGGAACACCACCAATCATATCTGCTCTTGGACTATCCGAACCTAATTCTGCAAGGTTTTCTGTTCCGCTTGCGTCAACAGTGAATAAGTTTCCACTACCGCCAGCAGGTCGGCTTTTCAATACTCTCCAACCACTTGAAGAATAAGGTCGCTTTGCAATCATTGATAATGCGTTAACTTCTCGGTTTAGCATAGACCAAACCTTTTGTCCATAAACGATGTTGTATAATGCCGAAACATCACTAACTCCACTACCGGACAAAGACGGAGAACCGTCGTGTCCTGTGTGAATACCGCCGACCATACCGGCTTGCTTCAATAAAGCATTACCGGCAGGTAAGTTGTTAATTCCGTATGTTTGCGCTTCTAAGTCTGCTATTGTATTAATATATCCTGTCATAATAAATCACCTTCAAATGTTGTTCACCATCTTATGAATGTCTGACCATTCCATTTCTGCAATATCGTTCAACGATGGGAGGGTTACTTTAGATTCTTCTTGAGCCTTAATGATTGAATCTTTCTCGGCTGTCAAAGACTTTCGCAATTGTGTAAATTCTTCCTTAAGAGAAGAAATCTCACTTGCTGCGTCATATTGAGACTTTGCGAGAATGTTTTCACGGTTTGCTCGTTCACTGGCAAATCGAGACTCAAAAGACTTTCGTAGATTATCGTAGGCAAGTGCTTCGAGTTGTTCTTCACGGAAAGCAGCATAAGCCTTTTCGATGTTTGCATTACTCAAATCAAGAGAATCAAATTCATTGTTTTCAAATGCTTTAACAACTGGCATATCCGAAGAAGTCGGCTTTCCGTTGTTAATTACAATTCGGTCGGCAGGTTCGCCAATTTGGTTTCCTGCGCCATCAAGGGTACGAAGGTATGCTTTTGTTTCATCATCTTGGTATTCTCCCATTTCCATGTCTTCTTCTTCATCAGCCATTTCATAGTTTCCTTTGTCCATATCCATGTCTTCTTTTTCATCAGCCATTTCTGCGGTTTCTGCCATAGATGCCCGTTCCATCATTTCATCCTCTTCTTCCTTGCGAAGAGTATTAACTTCTTCTAACAAGGTGTCCAACTCGCTCAGTGCTTTTTCTAGTTTTTCACTCATTTTTTCACTTCCTATATCTTGTTTTAAAATATCGAATTTCGCTTCGGGGTTAATTCCTTTTTCACATATTGTAACTTCGTGGAGTTCTAACTTACTAATTTCGTTATATTCCCCTAATTCTTTGTGGCTTTTCTTTACTTTTTGTAATGCCTGTCCACCAATGCTAAAACTTCTTAACGAACCTTTGCGAATATTTCTCCCCACTTCTTTTGCTTTTTCGATGTCATCTCTTAATTTAATTACAACAAAGAACCCAACATCATCAACTTCGGATTTCCATAATTTTCCGTTTTTATCTCTATATGAATCAACAACTTCTCCAACTTGCACATTTGAATGATTAGTCATTACATTTCTAAATTTTGAGTCTCCCATAAACTTTGTTACTGAATCTTTTAATGCGTTTAATGTAATTAAATCGTTTTGTTTATCTACGATTTCAATACTTGCATATCCACCAATCATTAAGTCGTCGTTGCTTTTGAGAATGCTAAAATCATCATTCCTTGTAGCCATAACGCTTATGCTCATGTTCCTCAACCCTTCGTATTCCCTTTGACTATATAATAGACTCGCTATTTTTTAGGAGGAAGGGGTAATTTTTTGTTCCTATCCTCATAGATATTCCATAATCCCATATCTCCTTCGTCATCGGCAGGGGTTTGTTTATATCCAGACCAAGCCAACCACATATCATTATCATCTACTCTTAATTTTCTTATGTTGAATTTAGTCTCAAATTTATTTCCTTCTAAGAAATACTCATGATAACCATGTTTTTGAACACCTAATCGAATTTTACCTTCATCAATAATTTTTCTTTTAGATGTATTGGTTGCTATCATAGCAGGGAATTTTCCGGCTTTGCCAAACAAATCAAATATATCTCCATCATCATCTAAATCAATTAACCAATTTAGAGTTTCGTCTTTTAATTTAATTATTAGATTTAAATTGTCGTCATTCCTTAAATATAACTTAAATTTCCCAGATTGATATTCTTTGGGAGTTTTATATGATTTTAAAATATTTTCTTCTTGTAGTATTTTATCGTCTTCGGAATATAGTTTATTTGTTTTTTCATCAAAAGAAATACCATCCCTTTGTTTCATCCAGTCCTTTAATCTACTTAATTTACTTTCTAATATATCTTCGTATAAATCTTTATGATTCTTTACTAAAAAGTTGTGCATCTCTTTAATTGTTTTAGGCCCAGTTGTTTTCATAAATTGAAATCCTGCAACAGTCAATCGTGATTGTTTAGTTTTCATTATTTCTTCTGCTTGTTGCTTCCACATATCCAAATCAACTAAAGCATTTTTAGCCATCAAATTATCTTCTTCAAATCCATAAATAGTAAAGCCATCCATATCTCCTTTGATTAAAATAGATGCCTCTCCGTGAATATGGTCAGTAACTAATATTCCTTTTTTGACTTCTTCAACATTATAATTCAATGCTTTCTTCTCATCTTTTGCAAGAATTTCAAGAGTAACTAATTTATCTGGATGTCTTGCTTCAGGTATTTCAACTACTTTAGCAGAATTTACAATGTATCTTTCTCCTTCTTTCTTAACTTGGTCTATTTTAACTCTAACAATGCTTCCTAAATCCGCAGAAATTTTAGTATTTAGAGCCTTTCCAACAACCATATATGTTTTACCTTCAATTTCTTGATAGTCTTTACCTTCTCCTTCTGTTGGCCCTGCTCCTAATGTATAGGAATAATTACCACCGGATGACTTTTTATCAAGAACAATTAAATCTAAATCGACGAAACTCTTCCACTTAATCCATTTAGGGTTTTTCTTAGTACCAACATAATAAGTAGAAGTTGCATCTTTTATAACAACTCCTTCTGCTGTTGGCATCTTCATAATTTCTTTAGCATACTCTTCTATATCTTTCAAAGAGTCTGCTAATCGAGTATCTTTCTTAGAAGGGAAAGAAAGCATTTCGCTTGAGTGAACAGAATAATTATTAAAAATAGTAGTCATTCTTTGTTCTAAAGGTTCCTCAAGTAAAGACTTTTCATTGTGTCTTAGTAAATCAAAAATGTGCATTTTTAATACACCATCAGGGTTTTTATCTTTATACACATGAGAAATAGTTTCTGCCCTATTTAATGCTTCTTCACCATTGAAAAGAATCAAAGAGCCATCTAATATACAATCACCAAAGTGTTTCTTAGAAATCTCTTGAACTTGTTCTTTACACTTTGATGTTATGTCTTTCTTATCAAAAGAAAACACCTTTACTTTATTATCTATTTTTTGCATTTGAATACGAAGCCCGTCATATTTCTCTTGAACATAGTAGTCTCCGGTAAAACCTTTTAGTTCTTCCATGTCTTCTATTTCAAATATTCTATACATTGGTTTATTAGGAATAATAAAATCAGATTGTGACTTTTCTTCTGTTGATTTTTCTTCTTTTGATTTCTTAACGGGAACACCTTCAACATCTTCTAAGAAACTCCAATCGTCTTTTTCATTCTTGGATAAGAATATTAATTCTAATATGCTCATCGCTTCCTTTACTTTTGATTCAACTTTGTTTGAGTCTTTTCCATCCCCGTAATGCTCAATAATATAGAGGTCTATGTCGTCAACTTCTAGGTCAAGTCCTTGAAGACCCTCCGTAATATCGTCGGGTTCCATGTCTTTAACAGCGTAAATGTCAGGTGAAAGAACTTTATTGTCATTCCTCATAGCATAATGGACAAATTTAACCATGTTTTCTACAGAAGATAATAATGCTTCAAGAACATCCCCTTTGAACCTTTTAGCGAAAGGGTCTTCAATAGATTCGGAAGAATATCTAAGTTTTTTGATTGCTTCAAATAACTTTTCTGCATTTTGGGATTGTGGATTTTTTAAATCATCGGCTTCTAAATCAGAAATATCAATAAAATTCTTTAATTCTTTAGAAAGTTCATTTGTGGCTTCATACGCTGCTGTTATAGCATCTACGCTTTTTTCCCACTTAGACCCGTACTCTTTCGGGTCAGTTCGAGCCGATAGATAAGCCACTCTTACTTTTTCAAATAAGCGAATAATTTCATCCGATGTGGACTTATCTTTTTCAAGAAGATAAGCCATTTATTTCACCTATGAACTTCTACCAAAAAACATAGTTAATTCTTTCAAATCTTTGGTAATTTCTCTCATATCTCTTTCCATTTTAGCCTGTTTGTCTAAAGGAGAAGTTAAATACTCCGAATTAATTTTACTAAAAGCACTTTGTAAAGCAGCAAAAGTCTCATCAGCCATTCTTTGTTGTTCTTCTGAAAATTCTACATCTCTATCGTCTTTCTTGAAATCACCAAATCCACCTTTGGCGTTAGCAAGCATATTCATTTGCTTAGTTAATATTTGATAAACGGCCTCTACTTGTTTTTTAAGTTCGTTTAGTGCTTTTGTTTCTTCTTCATTCAAAACACCTTTAGCAAGTTCTTTTTCAATCTTTCTATCTCCTTCGATAACAAATGCTCTTGCCGAGCGAATAGACTTAATCATTTTTGCTTTGTCAAAGGCCTTTTTGATTTTACCGCTAGTAAATTCTTCTCCACCAGCATTAGCATGAACTTTGTCTTGCTTAATGCCATGTTTAGATGCTTTAGCCTTTGGTCGCTTTACTTTTTCAATTGTTGGCATTTCGTCTTTTGTTAATCCATCTCGGAGTGCCTTAACTTCTCTTGCTTTAGCAATTGCTAGTTCTATTATTTTTTCTTCTCTAGTTACTTTTTCCGGCATTATTGACCACCTACTTTTTCAACCATTTTGTGTATATCTGACCATTCCATACTACCAACATCACCAACGGATGATGTACCAATTCCACCATTATTCATTTTTGGGCTTGGGCTTTCAGTGACAACAAAACCAGATTTCATCAAAATGTTATCTTGATGATAAACTGTTTTTTCTAAATTTTCTATTTTTTCTGTCAAAGCCTTAAGTATGGCTAATAATTCTTCATTTGCTTCACTCATTCATCATCACCTTTTTTCTTTTTAGGATAAACTAAATCTCTTAACTGTCGGTAAAGCAACTCATAGTCCTTACGAAGTTCAGTAGCATTAGCCACTATATCAATGTTCCTTTCATCCATTGATTTCATTTTTTTGTTTAATTTACTATCATCTTTCACTAACTGTAAATCTTTAAGAACATCTATTAATTCACCCATTTGAGTAAAGTCTTTCCCAAAAAATTCAGTAGGTTGTGCTGACTGTAAAACCTTTTTAAGTCTCTTTTTTTCTTTAGTGCCTAAAGAATCAAGCAGGTCTTTAGGTACTTGTTTCTTCTCGGCCTTTAATATAAACTCTTTTCCTTCTTCATAGTAATCCCATGTCGTTCTTCTTCCTCCTTATCATCTGATTCTTCAATGTAACCTTGCAATTCTTTCCTATCTAAGTCAGTTAAGTTTTTATATTTTTCATCCAAGTATCTAGCAATTTCGGCTTCGCTTGTTACTAACTTGCCATCTTTATCTTGTACTGGGTTTTCTCTAAAAGACTGTATTAGTTTCTCAACTATTGTCGGTGGTTCTTTATCCTTCCCAGATTTCAATTTATTCTGTTTCATTTCATAAAACTGAAGTAAAAGTTCTTTTTCTTTTTCTTCATCATTTACGACCTTAACATTCTTTTTAATATCTTCTCCTATTTTAATTAGCCTTCTTTGCTTACGGGATAATTCATTAAATTCAAAAGTTATTTCTTCAAGAGCAGAAATGTCTGCATTTCTATAATTAGAGAAAATTCTTTCCAAAACACTACTGACTCTATCTACATAATCATTATACAATCCAAATATTCTTTTAGTGTTTTCAATTTCTTCTGGGAAAGAATCTAATTCTTCTTCAAATGAATCTATTATTTTTATAAAGTCTCTACCTTTGTATTCTTCTTTCACGGAACCTAAAAATGCTCCAAAATTCTTAAGCGCATTATAAACATCCCCTTCTATTTTAATTCTTATTTTCATTGTTTTACTTATTGTTTCAAACAAGTTTTCATCTTCCTCATCAAAATTTGATGGGTCAATAGTTTTGAGTTTGTTTATTGCACTTGTATATTTTTTTTCTGTTTTATTCATGTATTCAACAAAAGTTTGAATACTTGAAATATCTTTCATAATGCCATCCATTTCTTCATCTGCAAATTTTTGTAGTTTTGCGGTAACATCTTCTAACACTTTTTCGTTTTCTGTATATTCTTTGAGTTTTTGTTCATCTAATCTTTTCTTTTCTTCTTTAGAAGAATCTAATGCTTTTTTGAAATCATCGAAAATAATAGACATATTGATTGTCTTTTTTCCATCAGTATCAACGAAAAAAGTAACTGGGCTTTCACTAACTTTTTCATATTTAGCAAAAACACTAAACTTTCGCAAGTCTTTAATTATCTCATCTGTTAATTTATCATATGAACGAACCAATGCTTTTGGGACATTTGGCACTCGCTTATTTGTTTTTTGTTTCTCTAAGATTCTTTTCAAACGAATATTCATATAGTTTTGAATTTCTTCTTTCTTCTTTTTCTTTTCTTCCTTAGTTCCAGAATCAACTCTTGCTAATCTATCATCTGTTATTGAAGCATAATCATTAATATAATCAAGCATATCTTTTCCTAGTGCTTGCTTAAATCTTTTGCTTGATAACATTTTTGTGATTTCATTGATTTGGTTTTCTATTAATTTAATACCTTTAGCATTATCACTATAAGGTATTGTTCTTATCTTAAGTTTGTATGGCTTATACTTAGTTATATCTAATAGTCTATATGTTGAAATAAATGCTTTCTTTAACTTTTTCTTAGCCTCATATTCTTCGGTAAGTTGACGAGTAGAAGTTTTCTTTTCTTTTTTTCTCGGTTCATCAAGCCCTTTTTGGTAGAAAATATCATCAGGTAAATTTAATTTTTGTGGCGTTATTTCATCTGCATCTCTTTTAGTATTCATTTCTTTTAAAATAAGCATAGTTAGTCTATTACCATTTACACCCAAAACTTTTCTAATTTCCAGTAAAACAGCCTCTTCGCTTTTCTTAGATGCTTCTATTAACTTAACATCTAATCCTTGAAAAGCCTTACTTAACCTTTTATAAAATGATTGAGTTCCCTGCTCGACATCAGAAGTAAAATCTGTTTGCTTTGCTCTCTTTATTTTTAAAGTATCAAGTAAATTTTGATTCTGTCTTTTTAGAGTATCTATTACTCTTTGAATACTTTTTTTCTTTGTACCATCTTCAGTAGAATCTTTTAAATTAGTTAGTGCAGTTAATAAATAACTAAAAACTTCCACACCTGCTCCTTTTTTATCTAAGAAACTTCTCAAATTATCTTTATATTCTCTACTTCTTTTATTGGGTTTTCCTTCTACCGGAAATCTAGTAACAACTTGTTTTAAACGATTTAAGTATTTCTTAGTTTCTTTATTATCTAATAGTGTTTTTAATTTTTCTAAATCTTTTTTAGGTCTTGGAGAATAAGCCTCAAAGACCTTTTCTCCAGTAATAGGTATTTCAATATCTTTAGAAGATGAAACTGGCTTTTTCTTTCTTTTAAGTTTTGGTGCTGCTGCAAAGTCTCTTATGCTAGAAGTCTGAATACCTGAATCATCAAGAGATTCTCTATATTTACGCTCTTTAGCAGACATTGGCCTTTTGAGCCTTCTTTCTATTTTTGATTTTGCTCTTGGGCTTAAATTGCCGTCTATTGGTTCCTTTCTATCTCCTACTTTTTTACCTTTTGGTATTCTATCTTTGTTTTTATCTTCATCAGTATAAAAAACAGATTTACTTCGTTTAATTCTTTTCTTACCAGAAACTAAATCTTCATCTAAAGGTTCATCACCAATTGCTTTCCTAATGTCATTCTCAATTTGTTCAATAAGACATTTGAGTAAGAACTCAACATCATCCATTCGGCCTGATAATTGAGCCTTAAGAAAAACCATTTAAACCAACTCAAAAAGGAATGTTTTCTTTCTTACCACGACGCTTCGATGGCGGTAGAATAACATCAGGAACATCATTTGAAGTTCTTGTTGCCTTATGAGTAGTATCTGGCGGTAATCCACCAACCGAGAAATCTCTTGTCTTTTTTAGAGTTCTACTTTCTGCTGAATTTTGTGCCTTGACTTTAGCCAATTCTTTTTTCAATCGTATTTCTTTTTGCTTTAAATTTTCTGTCATTTTAATCACCTTCTTTGTTCAAGCATCATCTTGAATCCTCTTAATCTTTCTTGGCTTTTTTCAAGTGCTTCAACTAAATTTAAATATTCCCTTTTAATCTCAAGATTTTCTAACATATCCATTAGTCTCTTATTTTTATAGACACTAAATAACTCATCCGTATTCATTTCTTTAATTAATTTATCAATTACTTTAATAATATCATTTGGCTCATTTAATTGTTCTTTCTTAATATTGTAATAATCCCAACTCATATCATCCAACTCTTCTTTCTGTTCTTGTATCAACATTTTGATTACCTGCTTCTGCTGGCAATCCCGTCATGCGCTTATCCGGCCCTACGGAGTTCCTTGCTTTATTCCTTGTGGCCGGTGGATTTTCTTGTGGCGTAGGGGTTCCTTGTAATGCTTGCTCTTGCATTTGCCCCATTTGTGAAGCATCTATATTAGTTCCAGCATAAGGGTCTGCTTCGGATTGTTCACCTTCTTGCGGTTGTTCGGGTTGTTCCGGTTCGGGCTTTTTGAAAGTAAATTGCCCGTCTTCATCCATATCAACTTCAAAACCTAAATTCTTTATCGAAGCAGCAATATTAACTTCTATCTCTCTTTTACGAAGACCTGCAATTTCATCTTCTTCTTCGGATGGAGGGAGTTTTAATTCCCAATCAGTAATACCAATCTGCTTAGTTAAGTAAGGAAAAACATAATTATTATAAACATTTTGAGCCATTTGTACTGCTCGATTAGTAACAAGTATTTGCATACCTTCATTATTTAACCCACCGCTAGTAGTATTGTCTGCCATGAATACTTTACTTACACCATAGAATGCTGAAATTCTATCCCGTAAGTCATCCTTGACTGAAATGTAATCCATTTCTTTTAGTGAATCCATGAACTTAATCCACTCAACAGCACCCTTTCCACCTTCTGCTTCTATTCCCATTACAGGAATAAAGTGAGGGTCTGCCTCCATTTTTTCTTTAACGCCTCTCCAAAAGGCTCTCATTGAATCCATGTTTCTAGTTTGAACCGCTAACAAACCTCTTGGCATACGGCTTTTAGTATAAGCAGAATTAACATAGTTTTCCATAGCAATAAGAGTCATAATGTGATTATATAGTGTAATTACAGGAGAGAAACCATAAAGCCTACTTGGGCTATATTTACTGAAATGAAGGACTTCTCCTTCTAAGAAGTATTGGTCTTCTCCATTTGCGCTATTAACAAAATGAACTGGCTTTAATCCTGAACCACAAGTTTCACACTTAGCATAAGGTTCAGTCGCTAACATAGTTCTATGATTAATGCAAGTAAAACCCTTTGTTCCTTTAACACCGTTTTCATCGGCATAAATGAACATAGTTACTGGGTCGCCCCGATAGATTTCTTTAATGCGATGCATTCTAATTTTGCCATTACCGTCTAAGAAATACTCTTTAACCAAAACAATGTACGCATCATCCATTGTATTCAAGTCATCTTCTAATTCTTTTAAAACATCAATGAATAATTGTTCCGATGGATTAACATACCCTTCTAAAAACTTTTCTGCATATTGAAGTTGCTTTACATCAGGAACTTTTAAATTTTGAGATTCACAACGAGAACACTGTTGAACAGGTCTTTTGTGTTTCTTTCCGCAATCATTACAAATTGCTTCAAAAGCCTTTTCCCAAACATATCCTCTTCGATAAACTTCTTGCTTTAATTGAGTAATACAAGTTCTAACAATAACAGACTGTTGAACCATAGAATAAATAATAGGAGCCGTCATCATATAGTTATTCTGTCTTTCTTGAATACCCATATTATATATCTGCCTATCGGCAGGTTTGGGGGTAGAACGCCTAAACAAGTTAGTAAAAGAAAATCTCCTTCTTCTCTCAACCATGAATACACCCCTATTGATTCGCAGGTTCCTCTTCTGCTATATAGTCATCGCTTCCCATTACTGGTGGTTTGCCTTTTTTCTCCCAACATCTCTGACAAAACCCAAATTTTGTCAAATCTCTACGGGATTTAATATAACACCTAGCACAATGAGCATATTCCAATTATCTCACCTCAAACCAAAAGATTACTACCAACTTGTTCCATAGAGTCCATTAAAGAAATTTTACAGTTATCTTTATATTTTTGAATATCATCTAAATAAATACCTTCTTTTAAGAAATCAAAACCTACATGGTCTTTATGATTTTCCCATTTCATTAATTTGAAAATCTCTTCACATCTTGGTTTGTACCACTCTTCTTTTTTATAAGACTTTTTCATTCTAATCAGTTCAAGAAGTAATTCTGCATTACCTTTCTTTAATCTAAAATGAGGCAGACATTTAGTTAATAAATCACTAACATGGGCTTGAGAATAAAAATTAAGTCTTTGAACTGGGCGTGTATCTTGTGGTGATTTTTGATTTAGATGTAATTTACCAAAACCTATTGATTTATGCATTTCTTCCATGAAAGCACGACCTCTTTCTCCGGTAGCAATTAAACCCACTCTTGGGTTATGGTTTCTATCCATAGTAATGTAGCCATCGGAATCAATAAATGCAGCAGTATAAGCCCAAATATTCTTTTTTATTTCGCTTGGCATTTTATAATAGCCACCATTAACAACAGCAACATCTAATTTTTTAACCATTTTAGAAATCATGTTTGAAGTTGTTCCTTTGTGTAATTGAGATGGTAATTTGTCATGAAGTTGTTTAGCACCAATTCCGGGACTTTTTCTTATTTCAGTTTCAATAAAACTAAGAACTTTTTCTTTTTTAGTTTTGATTATTGATTGGTCTGAAATTTTCTTAATCTCCGCCCTAAAGTCTTTCTTTGCTAAACGACATGTCTTTTCTAAAGATGAATAGTCTTTGCCATAAACCATGTCTTTTTTCTTTAAATCATTTTCCCAAAACTTGCACAACGAATCTACAATAACTCTTCTAGTTTTAACATCATCAATTTTGTGAAGTTTTAGTAAATCTTTTTCATTGAATTTCATTTTTAGGAGTGGTTCCTTATACGGGTTTAACCAGTATATTGATTCAATACATTTTGAAATGTGGTCAGAATACCCATCTATAATAGTATCAATTGCTTTAGCCATTCTTACTCTTTCTTCACCCTTTAGTTTTCTTCTTGCCCTTCGCATTTTTTTAACTAAGTCTGGGATATTTTCTCCATCAAAAGAATATTGTCTAGGAAAAGAAGTTAATTGTTTTCTTGCTTCAGTAGCATTGATGTTAAGATTTTTTGATAGTAGGGTTACTGCTTCATAATCCGACATAACATAATCACTTATAGATTTTAATTCTATTCCAACATCACTAAGTCTTTGGACAACGGGTTTTTTCTCTTCTTGAAGTTCTTCTAACTCTTCAATTTCATCTTTTGAATCTATTAAGTTTTGTTCTGTAACCATATAAGCACCTCAAAAATTCATACCTATAACACCACTACTACGCTTGTATTTGTTGGTCTTAGGCTGTTCAAATAGGCCTAAATCATCAAGCAATATGAATGTTTCACTCATAGTATGTGTTGCGGCATTGGCTAAAGCAAGGCTCATCACCATATCATCATGCGCTCCAATTCCCTCAAACTTGCCCTTTTCAGTAATCGCAAACATTGACAACTCTTCAAGTAGAGTCATTGAAACCCTTCTGCTTTCTTCATTACCGTAAGGTAGATTAATTTTTTGATTCTCAAAATTCATTTGAAGGCTCAAAATAATCTCTTCCTTTTTCTTTCGAGTAGTATTGAAATCATGAACATTTAAGTCACTAACATTTCTCAATTCTTGAGTAAAAGATTTAGCGAATGTATTTGTTTCAAATAGCACAACTTCTGGATGAAACATCTTTCCAATCAACCTAACCTTTTCTATGTTTTCTCTAAACTCTACATTCTTAGAACGGTCAATGAATACAATTGTTTTATTGTCGTGTTCATCTACTTCTAATACAGTAATAACATTGTAGTCACCATCAGTAGAAATAGCAGGGTCAACACCAACATAATACTTATATCCTTCACGACGATGCGGCTTAAGAATATGTTCTTTACTCTTTGCTTTCTCCAAAAACTCAGGATTGAACAAAGAAGTACCAGTAGAAATAGGAACACACAAATATTCTCTTGTGAACATTAAAGAACCAACTTCAGCCTTTCTTGCCATTAGTGCATCATAGTCCCACCTTTCCGGCCATAATGGTTCATTGAGAGCATTGAAACAAGGATATGTTCGGACAGTGTAAGCAGGATTTTCCTCAAGTTGTTGGTAAATATCTGTATAACTGAAAGGAGTTCCAATAACTCTCAATGAAGCGGTGTGGTGAAGTGTCGGTATCATGTCACCATAAAACCAATCTGTAACTTTTTGAATACCAGTCATACTGAACTCTTTTAAAGGGTCATCAATAATAATCTCTTGAGGGTGAAGTCCACGAATCTGTGAACCAACTGAACGCTCTAAGATTTGGTTTCCGTTTGTTAATGTAATGTTACCGATAGCCCAACCCCTTGCAGGTTTAAATTGTTTAAGCATTGGGTGAGTGAACATCTTATCAATATCTCTCATGTGAACCATTGTCTGCTTTTGGTTCGATGAAATATAAAGCATTTGATATGGGGGTTCTTGAAATATTAAATTCCAAACAACCCAACTGTGCATAAATACTGATTTTCCGTGGTCACGACTACAAACAATAACTGTTCTTTGTGTATCATTCATTAGTTCTAACCACTCTTGTTGATATTTAGGAAACATAAAACCTAGAACATTTTGAAAAAAATAAGGAAAAGAGTTTCGAGATAACTCCATATCCATTTGATGTTCAAAGTTAAAGGTTTCTATTTCCATAATTTCACCATTTTACTTTGTTTGCCCAATAAGCAGCACTTGTCTTTCCTCTCTTAATGTTTTTAGCGTGTCGGCTCTTAAATGATTTGCGCTTGGCTTTCATTCTTTTGCTTTCACCTTTCTTTGGTTTTCCGGCTACGCTTGCGCCTTGCTCACCAAATCGAATTGTTTTTGTTTTCTTACCGTCTTTAACAACAACTACATGAGATTTCTTAGGATGCTTAGGTGTTCTCTTTGGCTTACTAAAACCCGAAACTCCTGCTCTCTTTAATGCAGGATGTTTTTTTAAAACTTGTTCCCATTTCATTTTTCTCCCCTCATTTGATTTTCTTTAGAAGTTTTATCGTCATCAATTGGGCCACCTTTAGCCCAAGTATAGCATGTTCTAGCCGAATGACATTTGAAATCGTGCATCCAACAGTAACCTAAGCGACCATCTTCATCAGTAGTTAATGGCATACATTTGTCCATTCTAGGAGATATATCAAAAGCGATACAATTACTACAATTAGATTCTTTAGCAACATCGGCAGTTGTATTCCACCTTTTAGCATATTTTTCCCAATAATCCTCATCTTCTAAATTAAGAGGCCCATACTGAATATGCTTTTCTTTAACGGCTCTATCTCTATTTTTAGTGTTAAGTTTCAAGTCTTGAGTTGCTCTAGGACAAGAAAGTTCTTTGAGGATTATTTGCCAATTCACCTAATCACCCTTTCTCTTTTCTCTTTTGGGTTCATGGGTGTAAAAATCGCCATCTTCATGTTCAAATATTTTCTTTCTATCTTCCATAGAAGATAAGGTTTCTTTTAATTTATCTTTGCTAGCAATATCTTTTAGGTTCTTCATTCCTAAAGCACCACCTTCATCTTCTACTTCTTCAAGAATTTCTTCTTCAATATTCTTTTTTAATCTAAGTATTTTAAAATCTTCAGAATCCAACTTACCGTTTTTATTTCGGTCAAGTTTCTTTTGCTTAGAACTTAAAGCCTTATTTGTTTTCTCTCTACAAGATGCACAATCGCAATCCATTTTTTCTGTGCCACAATGGGCTTTTAGTATTTCTTTCCAATTCATTTCTTCACTTCCTTTCCTGTTACAAAATCTTTCTTTGTCTCTTTCTCAGTTTCATCAATCTCTTTTGATTTATTATCAAACCATTCATCTAATAGTGTACATCTTGTCAATTTAATCACCTTGTAAATGCGCTTCTTTTGCGACTTGTTTTTCTTTTACTTGATTCTTTTCTTGCTAAAGCAACTTTATGTGCAGCATTTAATCTCTTTTTTGCTTCGGGGTCTTTTGCTCTTTTTGCTGCCACTCTTGCCCTTTGTTCAACTAAGTTGATTATTTGTGATTGTCTTTTGTGTGATTTAGATTTAAATGCAGAACTACTAAAAGTATCTTTAACATCTTGAGCAGTTCTAAATTTAACCGGAACAGTATCTTTTGGGTTTTCATCTGTGTATAGTCTTCTTGCTGAACCTTTTGGTTTTTTACCCGTTCCTTTTTTCGGGTCAGTCTTTAAGACATTTTTCCAACTCATGCTCCCTTTCTCCTTTTGTAAGTTTTACAAGCGGCACAAGTTGGCCTACATCTTTGTTTAGTTCCTTTAGAAGCATCTTGTCTTCCACAAGGTTTTGCTCCTTTTTTATCATCTTCACAAGATTGACAAGAAACCCAACCCTTTACCTTTGGTTGTCCTTTTTCACCTTCGGCTTCTTGTTCAAACCATGTTTTCAAAGGATTAGCCTTCTTTACAGAATTGCCCCAATTCTTTGCACCAACTTTACGGCAACGAACTAAAGCACCACTAGCATAAGCCGAAGGCCATTTCTTATATCGGCTCTTTACTTTATGATAACAGGCATCCTGTTTCTTTTTAAGTTCTTCAAACCAAAGTTCAGTCATTATCTGTCACCTCGGCTTTGGTCTTCGACATCATAACGAACATTACTTGAACGAAGCATTTCTTCTTGTAGTTTAGAATAATAAGCATTTCTTCTTTCTGGTTTGTCAAGTCCATCTTCTAAATAAAACCTTATGGCTCTTTTATTATCTCTACCTAAATTAGAATACTTAACATACTTTTTTGGTTCTAAAAAGGGTATTTTATCTTGTAGGATTTGATTTCCCATCTTTACCCAAAACATTCTTGCTTTGTCTCTTTTTTTACGAATGTCATTCTTAAGCAAACCAAACCAACTCCCTGTATTAGACTTAATCCACTTTTGCACTTGGTCTGCGTATTTGGTATCTTTGAGTTCTTCTTGTATTTCTTCGGGAAGTTCTTCAACTTGCATATCAGTAAATCCTCTTTTTCTAAATGAACCCATTTCCGCTAATTTTTCATTAGCGACATTAATATACAAAGTTTTACTTCCTTTCTCGGATAGAACCTTTTGAACACATAAACCAAAAAGACCTCTTCCTTTGTAGGCCTCTCTAGTATGAATACCTGCGCCAAGTAAAACACTCTTATACTTTGCTATTCCGCATACTGCTACGGGAGTTTCACCATCGAATGCTACAAACATTCTTGCCGGTGCAGTAGCCCAAATAGAATCTTTTGAAAGGTTTGGCCCATACCGCATACTTCTTTTTTGATAATCAAAATAGCCATCGTCTTGAAAAGCCTTAACTGCTGCGTCTTCGGACATTTCTTTAAAAGTAATATCGCTTTCAGTATATTTTTGTTTCTTAAAAGTAAACCTTTGCCCAGTCGGGAAATCAGTAGAATAAAGAGCCTCGGAGTCAAAAACCATTTTTTTGTACTTGTCTGTAACTTTTCCTTCGGGAGTAACGAAACTTGCGCCAGTTTCATTTTTATTCGAGACAGCAATTGAATCTTGTTTATATTTTTTTGCTAATTTAAATATCATTGGCATTGCTTCTTCGGGTACATTAGTCAACATAAATAATGGCTCTAGTTCCCATTCTGCATTTCCAGTAGCACTGGTAATTGTAAATTGTTTTTTATTATTCATTCTTAGATTTTTATTTAATTTAGTTAAATCCTTTAGAAGAGCATCACTAAAATCACTTAGTTCTTTCTTTGAGAATACTTTATTTCCTTCTTTGGCAGCAATAAAAACATTACTGTTTTTCTTGCCAACATTTCTTTTTATTCCTTTCTTATCAAAAGCAGGAAGAGTAGTTTGCTTTTTATTTATAATAGTCCAGAAAATACTCATAATACTCACCTAAAGTTTGCCTTTACAATATAAACATGTTCCGAATCAATGCCGTAGTCTTCAGCAATACCTTCAAAAGAATCAACTGCCTTTACTATTCCAATTATTTCAGTAGCATTCATATCAATATTATATTTTTCTTCCATTTTCATAATCATGTTATTCATATCATCAAAACTGTTTAAGTTCTTTTTAGAGTGATATAATTCCTTAGACTTAAGTATTCTTAAAGCGTCGTGTGCTTCAAGAAGTTTTTTCTGTAAAATGCTTTTCGCTACTCTATCTATAAGAGATAACAACCTGTCGATTTTATCGCTATTACTCATATTTTTTGCTCTTAAACGCAAAGCATCTATAAATGCTCTCATTACATAACTATCTTCGGGGTCATCATGTAGAAGTTTGTTGTAAAGAGTTTCTACCTCTTTACCCTTGAATTTTTTTCTATTACCTGCTTGTTCCTTTTGTTCGGGAGTTAGCAACCTGTATATTGAACCCAAAACAGAACCTAAACTAGCATCTATTTGATTATCGAGACTTTCTTCATCAATTACATCTTTTAAGGTTTCCGAGAGTTCACTAGACCTATCATATAGGGCGTTATAGTTCTTAATATTATCCGAACCCGCTAATTCTTCTAAGTATTTTATAACATCATCAATATCCTCATCGCTAACAAAAGCAGTATCTCTTTCTAGAAGTCTTTTATTGATTACACTTATTGCTTTATATTTTTTGCCCTTTAGGGGTCTTGTTGCGGAAATAACCCTAAGTGCTATATCCCTCTCAAAAGGAAGATTTATTCCTGCCCTGTATGGAGAAAACTGGGGTAATAGAAAACAATCTGCAATTAATTGAGAAATGCTATTAATTGAAACAATAATATCTTCATTTAAATTATTTGCGGCTTTTATATTTTCCGAACTATATCTTTGTCTTCCTCTAGAAGTTGTCATTAACCCAGAATAACTAAACCAAGGCATGCTTAAGTTTCTATCACTTTTATCTTTACCCCCACTACCTGCGCCTAGAAATTCATCGTAAAATTCTCTTGATAAATTAGCCTTATCTATTTGCAAGAAATCCGAAAATACATCAAGGAATTCTTTAATGTTTCTATCTATTTCTCTGGACTCTCCTATTAAATCTGAATACTCTTTAGAAAGAGAAGTATCTTCGGACATAAAAACAGGAAGATAAAATTTAGTTCCCGAAGAAATGTTTTCAATGTCTTCTAACTTGTTTAAAAAGTTTTCAAACAATGCATCTGCATTTTCTACATCTAAATCAGGATATTCGCTTTCAGTATTTAAATCCTCAAAATACCCTTCTAGTTCCTCTTTTAGTTTGACTAGGTTTGTATTTACAGCACCAAGTTCTTTGAGTTCTTTTCTAAAATAAATAATCCCTAGTGGGTCTAAAAATTGCTTTTCGTCTAATATATCTTTAGCAGACATAATTTCAGTAGGCAAACTGTCTTCTTCTATTTCTTCTTCCATATCGGATGTTTGGCCTGTTGGATTACCTTCTTTACTATAATTTGATTCGACATTTAATCGAGATAAAGAATCAATGTCTTCTTTTTCCATATATCCTCCAATATAATTCAAAAAAGCCTCAAATGCGAAGTATGCAGAACTATCTAAGCCCTTAACACTGATTTTTTTCGGCTCAAATTCTTTAATATAGTTAAGATTATTGCCTTTATTATTAAGAAATTTGGTTAATTTCCGTATTTCTTCAGTTTCTTTGTCTTTAGTTTGTATTAGTTTTTGGTTTAATTCATCCAAATTTTCTTCTAATTTAACTAATTTTTTATTGATTTCACCCCAATATTCATAGGCATCCTCTCTTTTCTCGAAATTTTTCATACTTTTAGCATTAAAAATGCTTTTTATATCTATACCTATCTTAAGGCGACTTTCTAATTGTTGTCGAACTTTACCTTCGCTCAAATCTTTTATTTGTTTCTGTACTTCACTAAAAAATATTCGCATATTTCTTTTCAGTGGCTTATGCAAAGGCTCCAAACCTTCCTTTAAATTGCGGTATTCTTCCTTTAATCCGTCAATATTAGCAACATTACCCTTTTGCGTTTTAGTAACAGTCACATTTTTCTCATCAAACTCAGAATCCATAATATTTTTAGGAGTTATTTTTATATTTCTATATTTTACTCCTGCTAAGTATTTTTTTATTAGTTTATCAAGAGCATTTGTCACCGCACCCGATTTACTTTGTGGAACACCAACATCTACTTTTTTAGAAGTAAAATATTTTCTAATTTCTTTGACCATAAGATTAAGAATAACTCTTTTTTTACCCTCATAATTATTATATTCTGGATATTTTGGATTATCTTTTATTTTTTCCACAATTTTGCCTTTTAGAGCCGGAATAATAGCATCTGTCCTAGTAGTTGCTTCTTGAAATTCCTTTTTTGAAAATTTTGTCCTAAAATCAGGGAAATATTTATCTAATTCTGAATATTCGCTCATGATTCGACCTCCAAACTTAGAATATTTGCCTTTATTAGTGCATTTTTAATTTGACCAGTGAAAACTTCTGGATAATTTTCTTTATTTTTTCGTAAATTTTCAAAATATTCTTTCAAATTCTCTTTAAATTTAGTTTTTAATTCTTTAAGCCCTTTATTCATCTCTATTCCTAGTTCATTCATGGCTGTTTTCAACGAGGGGTCGTCAAGGGATAAGGCTTCTCCTGCCTCCGCAACAATAGTGTCAATTTTTTTAACCTTATCATCTAATTTTACTTGCATTATTCTACTTACTAGGAAATTTGAAATAATAAGGACATCAACAATAGTAATATTGGTGCTTTCTCCGAAATACTTGTCCAAATTTTCAGTAATTTCTAAAACATTTTCTAGTTTTTCTCCCTTTGATAGAACTAATTTTATTGCAGTAACTATATTTTTAGATAATGAACTGTCTTTTTCTGTATCAACCTGAAAATCATTTTCTTCTGCTAATTCTCTTATTAAATTAATAGCCTTTACGCCTTTTTTATTTACAGGAAGAATAACATTACCCTCTTCTTTAAGATTTTCTTTAATCAATTCTTTCTCATCATCTTCTAAATCATTTTTTATTGCTACCATCATTTTATCATAATTCTCTTTACTTAGTTGTGTTTGTAGAACCACTTGTGTTTTATAACTTTCTTTTAATCTTTCTTTGCCAGTTTCACTATCTAAATCCAAATCCTCATTTTCCCTTTGAAAATCAACTTTAAATCTAGAAATAGACATCGCTAACGGGCTCAATGGATAATTTTTGATAACATTATCAAATATAGAATCAGTTGTAGTTTCAGTTAACAAGTCTTTGACTACAGGTATGATAGAAACTTGAAACTTCCCCGACCTTTTAAAGATTCTTTTGCTAGTTTTTTGACCATTCAATTTAGGTAAAGTTATTATTTTTGTTCCTTTATTTTCAGAATTACCAGCACTTCTCAATATTTCAAAATAGTCTTTTACTTGTTCATCAGTAAAATCTCCTATTGGAGAAAAGTTTTCTTTTTCCACATCTACGAAAAACTCGGATTTAATTTCCTTTGCTCCAAGCAATACTTCTCTTAATAATGGCTTACTAAAATAAACTCTTACTTTCTTTTCATCATCCCAAACACTGTCAATGCCTAAATCCTCAATCAACTTTTGTACTTCGTTTTGCTCTATTGATACTACCCTTTCTTCTCTTGCTAATTTACTTCGTAATTTGATTTTGCCTTTTTTCTTTGCTTGAAAGTTTTTTTCTTCACTTTTAGGATAAACTCTAGCCCATGTTTCTAAATCGCCACCACCTAAATTTTTTGTGGTTTTTTTCCAGTTTTTTATTTCTTTTTTTTCAGATGGCTCCGCTAAGATAACTTCTACTAAGTTATATGAATATATTGGAAAATTGTTAGATTTGAAATCTTCAACAGATGGTTTTTTTTCAGGAATATTTCTAACAAACAAACTAAAAAGTTTCGTTGGTTCTTTAATTATTCTTTTTATATTTGCTGTTCTCTTATCTTTATTCTGTTTTATAATATTAAACATTTTTATTAAATTGGCATTAACATTTCTTCCTTCTAAAATCTCTTTATCTAGTTCTTCCATGTTAAACTTTCTTTGTTTTCCAAGAAGTGCTTTCTTTGCTCTTTTAAAATTTTCAAAAATTTTAAGTTTGAGGTTTTCTTTTTCTTGTCTGCTTTTGCCTTTTACTATTGTTTTATATCCAGAAAATATTTCTTCATCTCTAGATAATTTTAAAAAGAAACTACTTTCTGATTGAACATCACCAATCATTTTAGCGAAGTCAATAAAAACCCTTTTATTAATCTTTTTTTGCTTATCATTGATTAACATATCAGTGGACATATCCACCGATAAAAAAGGAATCAATGCTTGCTTCTTCAAGGTAATCTCTCCTTATTCTTTAAACGCATCAACTAGTCTGCCTAAGTTCTTCTTTTGTTTTTTCTCTTTTAACTTAGAAGGTAAATTTGCTTCAACCTTTCTTGCATATTCTGTAATTTCTTCCTTTGTCTTATAGGGGAAAACCATATCATTTTCCATAATTCCTATTTCTTGGGGTATGCTTATTTCGGGATGGCCTAACATAACTTCATATTTTTCATATGCCATCGGGTCTTCAAGATATTCTTTTGGTTTGCTATAAACATATTTACCCGCAACAATGCTAAAAGTAACATCTTCTCCAAATTTGTAAAGTGCGCCCCATCTATTGTCTGTCTTTTTAAAGTTTAAATCACTAAAATTAAACTTCTTTTGTTTTAGTATATCTTCCCAACTCATTGTAATCTCTCCTTAAGCATAGTCTTCAAGGATAGTATCAATATCCTCTTCGTAGTTATTAGCGACTTCTTCCCAATCTACATCATTAAGAGAATCAACTGAACCATCATGGTCTTCTCTTTCTAGTTCTTCCATGAAGCCTTCCATGTGAATCATTATGCTAGGAAGCCAATTTGCTAATTGCTCAAGAGCCTCTTCTTTATCATGGCCGCTTTTAACTAATGATTTTATTTTAGCCAAAACTTCTCTATAAACGGGTTCTTCATTCATAATCCAAAGTTCTGCTGAACGAGTAGCAGTAGCAATACTCTTCTTTAATGTATTTTTCCAACTCATTGTAATCTCTCCTGCATCTTTTTCTTAATATCAAGCCAAATCTCAGGATTGTTCTGTGCTAACACTTCTTGAACAACCTGCATCTGTGCGACAATAATTGTATCTTGTCTCTTATGAACAAGTTTGCCTTTGAACTCAAGTAGATACTTTAATGACTCTCGAACTTCTTTTGCGAGTTTAGTGAGGCTATCAATCTCTCTTGGTTCTAAATCTGTATTAAGGAACAAATCATTCAATTTATCATCTAAGCGTTGAACATTCGCACTCAACAAATCAATCTCATTTACTTCCTTTTTCGCTATCATAGTGGCCGCAGATTGCTGTACCAATGGGGCCAAGTGGTGCTTCATGTGTCGTTGCACCTGTTGTTTTGAGATATCTAAGACCTGAGAAATAGCGTCACTTGTTATATTACCACTAGAAAGGGCTTCTTCGTAATGTTTTCGCATTGGGTCAACACACAACTTACATTTGGGGTTACTACTGTTTGTATATTCTCCCATGTGATTTCTTTGATGTTGGGCCGCAGTACCGCTTCTCCAATTGTTTCTTGAATCTAAATCGTCACAACTAACAGAACCCTGTTCTAATGCTGCTTCAAACTCTTCTCTTTGTTCATGTTGACAAAAAGCACATCTCTTTCTTGTAATCATTCTTTCACCCACATTGTTGTTCTTAAATCTCTATTGTTTCCACTTGATTGTTTTGTAGTATAGCCATAGTTTCTTAATAATTTAGAATATGCTCTTAAACTTTCTTGCTTACCTTTTAATCTATTGAGTGCGGCTTTTTCTTCTTTAGTTCCTAATTCATTGACTACTTCAGTATAAGTTGATATTAATTTATTATCCAAGTCTTTAGTATTGATTCCTTCACCATCTAACTCTACAACTATTCTTCTAATTGTTTCTTTTATTAATTGAAAATTAAATTTCTTTCTCTTTAAAATGCTGAACCACAATTTAATCTCTCCAAAGTAATTCCATCCAAGACTTTTTAACTTCTTTCGGTACTTCTGTTTTACCTTTAATATCTAAATAATTTCCGTTCTTAAGTTTGTAAGTTTTTCTACCAATAACTTTCATAATTAAGTTAGCCATAACATTAGGGCCAAATGGCTTTAATGAAAAGACTTCTGTAGGGCCAGCAAATTCTGGTAAATTACCAACGAAAGTAATAATTCTAGATGGGCTAGCACTTCTAGCACCGTATGACTTATCACCAACAACAAATTCCATCGAAGAAAGAATAGAGGCCATTTGTTTTAGTTTTGGTTTTCCATTAGAAAACAAGTCAGTTCTCTTCAACAAAGCAAAAATTTGTTTTCTTACAGAAGGTATTAACGCTAAGGAATCTGCATTTCTTTGAACTTTTAGTTGTATTCCTATTGGTTTTTTCTCTAACTCATCTATGGCTTTATTTAAAATTTCCAAAAGACCAACTGTTACTAAATCTCCTTTTCCAAAAATTGCTTGTGCTAATGGGGGATTTGCTGTATTCAGTTCCGTACTCCACCATTTTTTCTTTTCGGGAACACCATACTTATCTTCAAAAAAGTTATCCCTGTAATGCCCATAAATTTCTTGTGGTTTCTCGTCAAGTATTTGGATTTTGTTTTTTGCTCTAGAATCAGTTGTACTTTTCCCTGCTATTTTCCAGTCTGTCGGCCTAGTGAATAAAGTATTTCTAGGATTTAATTTCTCGTTATCTTCTATTTTAGCAATTGCATTTACATACAATTCTAATTTTTCTAAGTCATCAGCAGTAATATATTTTCTTTTGAGTAATAATTCTTCAATTTCTTCGAGTACTTCAAATAAACCATCATTACCTGTATTACTTGAACCAGCACGAAGAAACTTCCTAACATGCTCTTTTAACTGTAAATATAAGTTTTCAGGGTAAGGGCCTCTTTTTGAGCCACCTTCTTTAACATAAGGACTTCCGGTGCTAGCAATTTTTTCATTAGAAATTCCCGACAATTTATTTTTCCAAGCATTATATTGCTTTTTAAAATTATAATTAGGTAATGTTACTGTACTCCCATTAACATTAATCTTCGATTTCTTCGTCATCTTTGTCACCTCCGTATTTAATGTTGAACTTTGAAGGGTCGTTTCCGTGTCCCCCAAATGCAACACCGCCAGCCTCCTTATTCAAATCTCCGCAAGATTCACAACAAGACCCCTTGATTATATGCCACCAATTCATGAAATCACCACACCCAAAGAAGTTGTCCAAGAATATCTGCCGAACCGGAATCTTCACTACCCTTTTTCTTTTCTAAAGTACGAGTAAGAATTGGCTTGCCATTTGCTAAAAGAGTTAATATACCCATATCATAATTATTAGCGGGCCCACCAGCAGGAAGTTCATAATAAATCTTAAATTTAGAAGCCTTAAATACAACATAGGGTACTCTTTGATTTTTTTTATTCCGCATTCGTTCCATACTATAACGAATATAATCACCTTCTATTCTTTTTACATCACTTGGGATTGACCGCAAAAAATCATTCAATTTACAAAATTCTTTGTCTGGGATGTCTTTTAACATTTTATCAATGAAAAAAGCCTTGGTTTGTTGCATTTTTCCATTAAGAACAGTAATTCTACCTTCATGCTGTTTTGAAAACCAGTCTAAAAAATCTTTTTTACATTCGTTATCTTCAATATCAATATTAATATCACTGGTATCAATAACACCAGTTTTCCCTTTACTAGAAAGTTTAGCGTTTTTAAGAATATCCCACCACATTATTTCCACCAACTATAACCAAACTCTCTTGCTTCATAAAATCCAGAAACATGAAATACACTTTTACCGATTCCTCTTGGGAAGTCTTCCTTAAAAGAATCGCTTCCAGAATCTAAGTTTTCTCCATTACTCCAACCAATCCTAACTGACTTCTTTCTATCTTTAGCAATAATTCGAATAGATGTTTGATTGTCTTGATATTCATGATGATTTTGAATAATTATTTTATATCCATCAATTTCTGCTTTATCGTCACTACCATAATCCCCAGTTGTAGATTTTTTAAGCATATCAATTGCTTTACATGCTACATTTTCAGGAACAGGGTGATATATAAAATGAGTTGCTTCATATAAATAAGGTTCATTTGGATAAATCGGGGGTTCTTGAGAACTTTGTTTTTGATGAATCTCAAAATATTTCATATTGTCGTCTTTTTTATTTGTATCAACTTTAAAGTGTTTTACCATTAATTCATTATCATAATAGCGTTCTTTTAACAACAAAGTATAGTTCTTTAATTTTCTTGCCCATTCTTGTAATTGCTTATTACAGTCATTGTCTTCAATATCAATTTTAAAATCGGAAGTATCTAAAGTTTTACCTTTACTTTTGGCTTTACCTTTTAGGTTTTTTATAATATCAAACCACATTGTTACCACCACTTAATAGATTTTCCTATACCTAATATTTCCGCAGATATTTCTACTGTTTGAATTGGTGTCTTATTATTTTTGTAATCAACTCTATGGCTATAGGTTAATCCTATACTTACTTCAGCATCATAATCATCAGCCGCAATATCTTTTGAAGAAATTTCAAGATGAGCAATAGAAAGTTTTGGCGTATAGTCATTAAAAACAGAAATAGTATATCCATTAAAGACTTCTGTATTTTTAGAACCCTTTCCTTTTGCTTTGAGCATGTCTATTGCTTTACATGCTACTTTTTCTGGAATTGGGCTATATTCCCATGCATACGACTCTTCTATTTCATGTTCAGGGTATTGAAACATCCCTCTTGGTTGATAGCCTATTTTATTTCTTGTTTCGTATGAAAGGTTCAAATACCCATTTTCCTTTGTAGTTCCTTGTCTGTAAGGTATAAAATTTTTACGAAACCATTTGTTATAAGTATAGGCTTCTGATAAAATAGGCGACTTGCTCATTTGTTTTATTTTATCCGCCCACTCTTTTAATTGTTTATTACATTTATCATCTTCAATATTAATTTTAAAATCAGAAGTATCTAAAGTTTTACCTTTGCCTTTTGCAGACAACTTGGCATTCTTCAAAATATCCCACCACATGAGAATCACTTCCTTTTACCTTGAACCATTTTATCTTTGTTTATAGGGTCAATCAATCGAACTGTACTGGGTATATTCGCTCCCCTAACATTACATTTTATCATTGTAACATCACGAATTGTTTTTGCTTTTGTTAAATCAACACTTCTAAAATTACACTCTTTGAAAACTACCTTACTGAAAACAGCACCGTCGAAAGTTGCTTGTCTAAAATTACAACGGTAAATTTCTCCCCTAAATTTAATAGGTTCTTCCTTTCCACCTGCAACTCCCTTTTGCGGTACAGTTCTTGTTATTTCTTTGCCTTTGCTATTTTTAAGGGTTCTACCTTTTTTATCGTAAAACTTAAAAATTGCGTTATTGAATTTAGATTTAATAAAAGACAAATTTTTAAGCCTTATTGACTTTATTTTCTTGCCTTCTTTAAAAGTAAATTTATTCCCAGATTCTTCATCGAGAGTGAGTTTTTTTGTTTTGTCAAGTACATAAACAGGATTTCCTTCTTTATCTACTTTATTTTGTCCTGCTGCAACAGGTTTTCGATATTTGGTTCCTGCGCCTCTTCTACCTGTTTTCCTACTATCTCTTTCTTCTTGTACTGTGTACTTTTGTTGAATAGGCCTACCCTTAGAATCTAATTTAGGGGGATATTTCATAGCAGTATATTTTGTATTCTTTGTATTTTGAGCAGGTACTTGAACACCGTAAAATATGTCTCCCGAAAAGTCCTTTCCCTCCATCAAAACATATTTATCTTCGGGCATAGCAAAAGGACTTTTTCTATTGACTACTCCTTCAATATGTCCCTCACTACTAACTTGTCTTTCTTTTAGACTATCTTTGGGGTATTCTTCTCCCCTTTCTTGTCTCTTCTTGTCCTTTCTTTTCTTATCAGTATCAAATTGGTACTTGTCCCATTTTCTAGGAACTTTAGTTACCCTTTTCAAAATACTTTGCCAACTCATGAAAGTTCAACCTCTTAGTATGTTTTCCCAATCCATCTTATTAACTTCTTGAAATTGCTCATCAAATCCTCTTGGGTCAAAATCAATATCCGGCTCAGTTAAATCTCCTAATTTTTGTTGTTCATCCATAAGGTGACTAACTAAAGCACTAATAGCCAAAACATTGTAATCAATAAATGGTTTAGACTTAACAACTTCAATTACTTCTTGAGTAACTTCGTGCTTTTGTTCACTTGTTAATTCCATCTCTTTATCAAATAACATATTGTCAATCTTAGTTTTAAACTCGTCAACCACTTCTTTTGCAGAATTTTGTGCAAATTCTCCCATTGCTTGTTTTACTTCTTTGGGTATTTCTTCAACATCTTCGGAACTATTATCTTCTATATCTGTACTAGCAAAAATATTCTCTTTGAATCCTTTTATTTTTTCTTCGTTCTTAGGGTCTTTAAACATATCAAGAACAAGAAGCATAGGTTCTTGAATAAAACCTTCTGCAATTTTCCTCTTATTAGCAACACTTAGGCCATCTACATCTTCGAGGCTTTTCATAGCATCTGCTAAAACCATACCGCCTTTTTCTGCCAATCTATTATAGTCTCTCATTAGTCTAAGTTTTTCAAATACCTTAGAATAAATACCTCTTGAATTTTTAACGACATCTCTAAAAGAGAAATCTACTTTAATGATGTTTTCCCAAGTCAT
>Ga0181413_1000017_pt1 | contig 38720 bp, 51 predicted proteins | sample 36SPOviralmetaG_FD_130111 | JGI IMG/M metagenome (GOLD analysis project Ga0181413, IMG submission 130111) | Marine viral communities from the oligotrophic San Pedro Time Series (SPOT) site, San Pedro Channel, CA, USA - 36 SPOT_SRF_2012-09-28 | ecosystem: Environmental > Aquatic > Marine > Strait... | reverse complement strand
TAGACAAATGAAATTATTAATGGAGAACTTTAACAAGTTTATTGAAGAAGAGATGGGCATGGAAGGAAATATTGATTCTGCCATTGACGATGTTCTTGATGATATTCTTGATGACGACTTAATGGAAACAATTCTTAAAGAGTTTGGGCCGGTATCTGCCGAAGATATGGCAGAGTTTGAAGGATCAGGCGAGGCTCCTAGTAAAGAAGATATCAAATCTGGAATTAAACAAGTTGTTAAGTCGTCTGAAGGACAAAAGGCTGCTTCAGAAATAGAACAAATGGCAGGTGCTAAGCCAGATATTAAAGATTATGTCAATGCAACAAAGAACGCAATCCAAAATGGAGCACTCAAAGGACTAGGCATCTTCGCTTCGACAGTTCCAATGTTTGGAATGTTCGGTGCATTGTTTGGCGGCGAACTTATGACACCACACCACTCTCATTCTTCTTGGCTTAACGATCCTCAAGTAGTTCAACAAGCAATAGATTCTGCGGAAATGGTAGGTGGAACAAGTGGAGCAGTCGTCGGATCGATTTTGTTAGCCATGGCTCTTGCTTTTGTTGCGAGCGAAATCAAAAAGAATGCTGAAGATTTAGCAGATGGAACACCAAAAAGAAACATAAGGTTCCCACGTACAACAAAGTGAAACCAATTATCATTGTATCCCCAATTATTTGCAAAGCCCTTTCCATCTTTATTGAGGTTGGGGCTATTACCCTATACCCTTTTATTATCTCTAGAGAACCAATGTCTGAGATTACTCTCAACCATGAGAAGATTCATTTAGAACAACAGCGTGAGGGCTTCATATTGGGGTTCTACGCCCTTTACGTATTCTATTGGGTATATGGCATAGCAAAAGGCTTATCGTCCTCTGTAGCCTATTACAACATTCCTTATGAACAAGAGGCGTATGCCAATGATAATGATATGGAATACTTGTCAACTAGGGAACGAAATGCATGGAAAAAATATCGGCTTTGATTGAATATTTTTGTGTTCTCGCACGTATATAATATACGGAGGTTATTGCTATGAGTAATGAAAAAGAAGAAAAAAAGTATCAAATTGATATATCACAATTCCCTGAGTTGCAAGATGCAATTATGGAGTACTTTATTTTAATGACAGAGATTCTTAATATGGAAGATTTCGAGATTGAAGAGATAAAGATGAATCTTGAAAACAGCAAAATTATCGTGAAAGGTTCTACTGCCGTTGAGAAAGAAGAGGAACCTTCCGAAGAGGAATCTGACTGGGAATGGATTTAAAAAACTTTTCAATTGATGAGTTTAAGTTGATGCAAGAGAATCTTATTGGTTCTCTTGTTTCTTTGTATTCTTTCGAAGATGAAATTAGAATATGTATGTCTGGGAAAGGTATCGTTACAAACCTCCGTAGAGAAGATGGGCAAGTTTATGCTAGAGTGTTTTGGGCTAAGTCTCCTTTCTTCAATTATAAAGAAATTAGAAAGTTTGGTTGGCATTCGATTCAAAGACTATTTATTTTACAAAATAAATTTGGAGTAAAAAATTATGCCTATCAAAGTAACTTTATTAAGTGAAAACAAGAAAAATATTAACGAAATGGTGGAAATGTTAACACCTGAAGTTATTGCAGCGATTGCCGCTGGTTTAGGAGTTGCTGTTCCGGTTGTTAAATCTATGATCAAGAAAGAGCCTAGAGCAGATGATGAGTTTAAAAGGATCATAACTAAGCCTATGGATTCTGATAAAGATTTAGCCGGTGTACGAAAAGGTATTGATACTAAGATTAAGAAGGCATCTAAGATTCCAAAGTCCACAAAGAAAGCCAAAGACAGACTTCGGCAACTTAAATCAGAAAGAGGTTTAAATGAACAACTGTTGAAAGAATCTATTGTTGCTGATGTTATCAATTTTGTCACTCAGAATCCTGTTCTGTTGGGACTAGGAGCAGTTGCATTAACCACACTAGTATCTAAAATTAAATCTTTTGTGTCTTCTCCTGAAGAAATTAGTTACCGAGAAATGCAGGAAATGTTTAGGCAGGCTGGAATCCCAAGTGGAGAGGAACTAAGACTTGAAAAAGAATTAAATAGAATGAGAGCAGAAGCAGAGTATAAAAGACTACGTGCAGAATATGAAGCAAGTCAGCAACAGCCAGATCTAGATCCATCCAAAGCATTACCACGAAATCCTGATCCAGAAGAAACCGGAATCTCTATCCCTATTGATCCTGAAGATCTTAAAAAATATGTCAACATTGTCAATCGTGTATCTAGAGTAGAAGGTGGCATGGATAATGCTAAACTTCAAAAATTAATAAACAAATATGGAAAAGAAAACCTAGATAAAGCAGCCGAGGGCATGCTCTATGAAATATTTAAAAGATTTATATAAGGGACTAGACTATGAATTTAACAAAAGATTTTCTCAGATCTTTGATCTTGGAAGAAATGAAAAAACAACTGAACGAAGCAACAGATGAGGAGATTGGATATCTAAACGATCTATTAGAAGTTCCCTTATCTGCTCTTCCTTTTCATGATATATTTGGAAATAGGTACCGCATCCTATCTTCTTTTAAATCTGATGATCCTGATAATCCTCTATATATTTTTGAGAGGTTTTTAGAATTTACTGGGTGGAAATTTAACCCAAATGATATGGGAGAAGTTGTAAAGTCAGTTAACACTAAATTCATCTCAGATCCAGAAAAAGGCGTACAACAGAGAACGAAAGAAGAAAAGTTGTCTTTAGTTAAATGGATCAATGAGTTTTCTAAGTACTTAGACAAACTTCCAGATACTACACAATCTTGGAAAAAGATAAGCAAAGATATGCAAGAATATATACAAATCAAAGCAGCAAATAATGAGGTAGTTAATTTTAATGACAAGAATTATATTAATATGTTTCGTAAAAGACTTTCTCTTAGAAAATCAATTGCGAAGTTTATGCCAGCAGATGCAGAAGATCGTTTTTTTCAAGGCATAGTTAGGATAGAAGACTATAGTTATTTTAATCTTCAGTACGCCAAACAACAAGCAGACTTACAACAACAATGGCTTATGGGTAATGTAAAAGATTCTGGGACTAAAGTTAAGAATTATGAATTCTTTGCTGGTAAGAATCTAGATGAATATAAGTCTTCGTTAGGAGAAGACGAATACGTTGTCTTTTCTCGTCACCCTATTGATGTATTTAGAATGTCTGATCATCAAGGGTTGCAATCATGCCATACATTACCTTCAAGTCGAGAAAAACTCAAAGCATCACCTAGTGAGCCTATCTGGGATCAGTATAATATCTGTGCCATGGCTGAGGCTCATGCTAATGGGATGATTGTATATGCTTTAAATCCGGATGAGTTTGAAGAACCGCCTACACAAGAACTCTTAGATCAGTATGAAAATGGAGAATTGTTTTCAGACGACGAAAGAGGAATAGATGGGCTTAAGCCAGTCAGTAGAATAAGGGTTAAAAATGTTGCTTTCCTTGAAGACAAAGGAGATTACTCAAAAATTAAAACCAGAGTTGCAGTACCAGATCAGAAAGTTTATGGAGATGCAATTCCGGGATTCAAAAGACATGTCAGAAAAGTACTGGCTAAAGCACAGAAGTCAAAAATAGAAGATATTGCAAACAGTTTTCAAGGGAACATAGATTTAAGAAGGTTTCTTAGAGTTGGTGGAAGTTACGAAGATAATTCAATGAATTCAATGTTGCCAGAGTTTTTTGGTGAAGTGTTGGAATCAAGCGATATCGAATATGAACAAACAGTTCAATACTCTAATGATCTAGAGCAATCTTTGAAAGATGAGTACCAAGGAATGAACATAGATGCAGCCAAGGCAATATTACAAGGATTAGTGGATGAATACAATGGAGGCTATGTTAATTTTGGAAATCTAGACGTAGAGGAAGACTGGAACGGAGATGGCTTTTTTATGTCAGGTGAAGTTAGGATAATCTACCAATACGATGAAGAGATTGAACATGTTGCTGATAGTGACGATGTTAGAGAACTTATGGAAGAAGCGGTTGATTATGCTTCTGAAGAAGTCTTTTATGATGATAACTGGTTTAGAGATTATTCTGTCATGTTTGAAAGATTTTGGGGTGGCTATAGAAATGTTATGGTAATATCATTCAACATTACAAACTATAGTCACGAAGATAATCCTGAGTATATGTATGCTGTTCCAGATACTTGGCTGTATGCCCTTGAGAATATAAAAGACAGTATAAGTTCTGTAATGGATCGTCATGATGATGAATCTCTTAACAACACTATAAAGGAGTATATTTCATTTCGAGGTAACCCAACCACTGTTAGAACTGATGTTTCTGAAAAATACTTTTTGTCTAGATTCAAAGAAGCCTTAGACGAAGACAACAATTGGGATATCGATGAAGAAGAAGTAGATGGCGACAATCCACTATCGTACTTTGGGTTTGAAATTCTTACCTCTTTTACTGCAGAGTTCTCTGACAGTATTGATCTGACTGTCTTGTTTTAAGAAGTCAATGAAGATTTCGATCCAGATAATCCAGAATTAGTTGAACAGGCTAGAAAGTTGTCAGCACACATAGCCACATTAGTCTCTATGTTGGCTTCTGAGGACATGAATATACTTAAGGCTGGTTTGCTAGACGAACAGTTCTACAGTAACCAGAGTCTATACTCAGGGCTCTCACAGGCAACAAAAATAAACGAACTAGATATGAAAGTAGTTGCAAGTATTGGCTGGGGTGATGAAGATGTTAGTCCTGAAGCAATTCTTCAAGGTATCGCCAATAATAAGGACTTAGAGTTAAGTATTAATATTACTTGTGAAGATTGGAGTGCTGTTGACATAGAAACTATAGGCAACATGATGCTTGGAAAGTTCAAAGACAACAATGGATGGCACATTGACTCTGATCAAAATATGGTTGCCTTGGTTAACGCCAACGTTCAGGTTACTCGCCCATCACAGCCTCAAGACATACAAGAAATCATAAGAAAAGAAATTTTAAATCTTCTATAAGCCCCATAAACCCTATATACTTATAGGGGGGTATAGATTATGAGAAACATTTTATTTTCATTGCTCTTGTTGGCTAGCGACACTTCACACGCTGAAGTGCAAAACTTGAGCAGCAGTTTAGTCCATGAAGACGCAGAAGAGGGACTAAGACTGGCATTTGAGTCTTCTGTGCAATTAGTGTCGATATCAGAAAAGGGCGCAGCCTTTGGATCAGGTAACTTATTTATTTACAATGGTGAGCAATATATTATCACAGCGAACCATGTGGTTGCTGGATCTTTGTTTCTAGATATCTTAGAGAAAGATGGCAACGTAGCGAGCGGAATTGTATTTTTAACAAATCCAGAACTTGACTTGGCGATAATAAAACCAGTGACAAGATTAACTGGTACAACTGCGGTTGATTTTGAATTTGCAAATGACAACAAACTAGGCAAAGAGGTGTATCACTGTGGACATCCAATAGGAGTCAGTTTTAATTTATCAAAAGGAATGATTACGACGTATGAACCAACAGGTTATATCATCAACTCTCTTTCATTGCCGGGAACTTCAGGATCTGTTGTTTTCGACAAATATGGAAAAGTGGTAGGTGTTATTGTTTCAGTCGCAGGATTTGGTGAACCACCTAATACTCAGTTGATAGAGGGTATTGTCAAGGTGATCCCCATTGATTTAAAATATGTTATAGACTCGATGTAACTAGTTATATCATGAGGCTAAGTAATTTAACTCAATTGCCAGAAATTGGAGATCTAGTGACTTTCACTGAGAGTTGGAATGAGATATTTCCCAGAAATGGGAAATATCCATATGGCTTAGTCACAGATATATTTGAATATGATAGTCTCGTTATTACTGAGGGTAAGGCAAGTTTAATAGGGACGCTAGCATTTCCCATGACATGGAGTGGCGAAGAATTATTTGATATTGAAAAAAAATTTAAAGTCTATCTGATACGATGGGCTGGAGAATCTAGCATCTCTGAAAACAATTTTAGATTCATAAATGAAGAATGGTTTCACAATAATAGTTTTATTGTTCTACAGAGATCTAATTAAGAAGGAGAAAATATTATGAAGTTAAAAGAAGGGGACACAACCACGTCAGCAAAAGCATTTTTCTACAAAGAAGGAAGGATACTATTAGTAAAACCAACCGGTAGTGAAGATAGATATGACATTCCCGGCGGCAAAATCAAGTTCAGTGAGTCCCCAGAACAAGGTGTCTATAGAGAGTGCTTAGAAGAGATCGGACTTAAGATAAAAAAGGCTAAATTACTAGGAAAAGACACCAATAGAGATAAAATATATTTCTTAGTTACCAAGTGGACTGGAGATATTGTTTTACAAGAAGAAGAGATAGAAAAATACCGATGGGTGCGGCTAGATAAAGCACTTGACTATTATCTAACAAGAACAGCGCATAACGGATTTGTAGACTATTTACTGATAGAGTTCGGAGGTAAATGAATATGGAATCAGGAGCAGGATGGGATGTGTATAGTAAAATGGTTTTGCAACAATTGCAAGACTTGAACAATGGAATGTCAGAGTTGCGTAATGAGATTCAAGAAGTTAAGACTCAGATCGCTGAAGTTAAAGTACAACAAGGGAGTGTAGCCGAACTAAAAAACTGGAAAGAAAGAATTGATGAAATCACTTCTCCAACTCAATTGAAGCAATTAAAACAAGAAGTGCAAGAATTAAAAGATTTTAAAACCAAAGCGATTGCTGGATTCTCAGTTATTCAATTTTTAATGGGATTAATCTTATTTTATGACAAACTAATGTAAAAAATCACTATTTATGCAGAGGTATTTTCGTACATGTCCATTAAAGTAAGAATAAGAAAGAACAAATCAAGTATCGAAGAGAAACTTAATCCTTCTATGGGTGCTGGTGCTTACGTAAAAGACTTTTATAAGTCCGATGCACCTCAATTTAAAGGAAAATCGAAAAAAGAAAGAAGAAAAATGGCTGTCGCAGCCTATCTAGACGCCAAAGAAGATATAAAAGAGGAGCAACTTACTGAAAGAGGAGCATCTCCATCGTATTGTAAGTCAACTCCTTGCGATGAAATGGGATTTACCCAAAAAGCAAGTTGCAAATCTCAAGGAATCAAAGATTGTTATCGTGGAAGTAATAAAAATGAAGGTAAAGATCCAAAAGTTGGCACTGGAAAGAAACCAAAGGGTTCTAGTAGGCGACTTTATACAGATGAAAACCCCAAAGACACAGTCTCAGTGAAGTTTGCATCGGTTCAAGACATAAAAGATACTCTTTCCAAGTCAAGTTTTAAGTCAAAATCTCACAAAAGACAGTCTCAAATTATCAATTTGATACATCAAAGATCTAGGGCGGCTTATAGAAACGCTAAAGATCCAAAAGTTAAGGCTAGATTAAAGAAAGCCTACAAATATGCAGAGAAACGTAAAGAAGCATCAAAGAGAAAAACCAAAAGAATGAACAAGGAGAAGAAAAAATGAGCAATTACGATCTTACGAAACAAGAAATGAAGTGGCTAATGGAAGAATTGGCTAAAGAAACAAACTTAGATGAGGGAGGATGCGGTGATATGCACAGTTCAGCAACACCTCAGATGCCTCACAACGCCACCAACATGACGATCACTGGAGAAATGGATCATGAAGTGTCCATGGCTAGCAGACAATTAGATAAAACTGCCAGATACGCTCAATCTTTGTCTTCCAGAATGGATATGGCAGGTGAAGCAAACCTTCCAGCGTGGGTTCAAGCCAAAATCACTAAGGCTTCTGACTATATTTCAAAAGTATATCACTATTTGGAAGATTATTTAGGAAACGATGAGCACATGATGCAAGAATCTGCTGAAGGTGAGATTAAAAAAGCCAGTCATGACATAGAAATTGACGTGTCAATCTCAAAATCAGACATGAAAAAGTTACATGATGGTGAAACTGTCACTTTAGATGACACTACTGGAAACAATACCTGTAAGGTAAAGATCAAAGCGGACTAATTAACAAAAGTTAAGCCAAAAAATGTCCGAAAATATATTTTAAAGCATATAATAGGAAAACAAAATGGAAGATTACAAATTATTGAAAGAACAAATGACTAAAAAACTTGAGAAGAAGTTCAACGAAGCAGGCGTATACGGCTTATGAGCGCACAATGCAGCCCGTCGGGTTGTTGAGTTGTATGAAAGCGGCATGGAATTTGAAAAAGCCGTTTATAAGGTATACAGAGGACTATAAACTATGAAAAAATTATTTGAAAATTGGAGAAAATTCACAAACGAAGCAAGAATCGCCACCAAGGATGGCGACAAAGAGGTAAAACCCTCCAGAGGAGCCACAGAACACTTCTTTGCGTACAAATCTGGTAAAGGATATATCATAACTCACAAGCCAAGCGGAAAAGCAGTGTCTGGAGCAGTCACTAAGTATGGCTCTAAACTGTCAGATCTCAAAAAAGTCATGAAAGATATAGAAGATGCCAACATTCCCGGTATTGGAGATGAAAATCCTTCCAAAGAGACGCTTCAAGCGATCAAAGATGTGCTCAAAGATGGCAATCCTTATTTAAAAGAGTCAGAAGTTGCTGATGCGGCAGGTGAATTAGAAGATGCCCTACGAAAACAAGCCGAAGATGAAGCAAAAAGACGTGAAGAAGAGAAAGAAAGGGAAGAAGCGCAGGAGACAGCAATCAAAAATGCCCAAAGAGATGCAAATCAAAAAAATCCAACTCAATCTAGGTGAAAAAAAGTGCTTGGAGAGGCTAATTTTTCTAGAATAAGTGTTGGTGATCTCATTTCTTGGACAGAGATAAGCAAAGAGCGGAGAAAAAGGAAAGGAATTGTTCTAAAAAAGTTTGTTGTAACTGATTTGGACTTACACAAAGAAAGAAAAGTGGCAATGCTTAAGGTTGTTGATGGATCTGAAAACAAGATCGTCAATATTTTAGCAATTAATGCCAAAATAGAAAGCAAAAGCACTACTTAGATACTGTTAAGGAGTATAATTTATGGATTCTGTTGTGGATCATGTTGCTTTACTGGTTAATGATTTAGAAGTTTCAGAAAAATGGTATCTTGATGCTCTGAGTGGCAAAATTACTCACCGTAAAGAAAATTATGTTCGTCTAAAGGTTGGTAATACTAATATTGCGCTTTTAGATAAGAAATTCGACACTTCAAAGCCTCATATTGGCATATTGTGCAATAATATTGAGCATTTGCCTGATTGTGGAACCAGAATCAACCACAGAGACGGAACAACTGGTGTTTATCTTAAAGATCCGGATGGAAATGTGATAGAATTCGTATATTATGGCGAAAAATGTCAAAAGTTTACAAAATGAGGGTATATTGATGAAAAAACTAAACGAAGCACAAATGATCATCTTTGAAGAAGAATCAGCAAGAGCAATCATGCTCAAAAAAGCAAAAGAATCTCTTAATGAGGCAGAATATCAAGGGCTGGTAATATTGTTGCCCGAATACGAATCTAGAGCAGAACTATCTGAAGTTTCAAGAATCGATTTGTATGAACTAATATATGAAGAGGCTGAAAAGGTTAAAGATCCTGCTAAGCAAGGAATTTTTGGATCTATATTACAAGGTTTACGAGGCAAGGCTCAGAATTTTAGAGATAGGAATATGTCTGCAGAGCAAATTAGAGCCGAACTTAGAAGAATTCTAGAAGATGAAGCAACAAAGATATTGTTCTCCACCTTGGAAGGCTATAAAGAAAAAACAGCAGATGAGTTGGCAAACGATCCAAATTACCAAGGTATGAAGAGAAATGTTGATGCTTTTGTATTAAGAACTAATATGCTTTATAATCAATTGGCAAGTCTAGAGCCCGGAACCAAAGCAATTAACAATGCTGAGACTTTGGTAAAAGTTGCTGAAACACTAGGAATGGATCCGAAAGATCTTATTGCTGGATATAAAGTGATTAGTGGAGGTTCAAAAAGCAAAAAATCAAAACTCACACCAGAAGATCAGGCGTTTGTTGATTTCAGAAAGCCCGGAACAGGTGGTGGTACCGGAGGTGATGGTGATGGTGATAAGCCAGATGACAAACCTAAAGAAAAGCCTCCTGAACAAAAGCCAGCAGAAACAGCGCCTAAATCAAAAAAAGCAATCACTGTGCGCAGTGTTCAGCGTCCAATTATTAATTTGGTACAAAGAGTTGCTGCTGATCAGGGTGTTGATGTGACAGTAAAACAAGCACAAGAAATCGCCATCACAATCACAAAGAACCTCGTTAACCAAATGAGGGCAAATGGTGTTGAATTTAAAGGTGTCTCTAAAGACTTAAAAGAATCAGTTATTGGAGAGATCGAACTTGAACTATTGGAGGCAAAACTGGTTAAACAAACTGCCTCTTTAATGAATCCTGAAAAATGGATGACGTTGGCAAAAGCAGCAATTAAAAAATTCCAAGATTTAGGCTTCACAAACAAAACAGTGATTAGACAAATGAAAGACACGGATAATGATGACAACTTTGTAGATATGTATGACTTGTATCTAGATTTGAGAAAAATTAGAACTGCTGGTGGAAAGGCTTTAAAAGCAGTAGATGAAGAATCAAAAGAAGAGTTCAAAGAACTTCGTAATTCAATTAACACTAGAATAAAACAAATGCAAATTTATAGTGAATTCTCTGAGCCTGAAGAAGGTAGAAAGTATAAAAAAAGATATGTGCAAGCGAAAAAGAAAATGAAAATATCAGGTGATAAAGATAGAATTGCAGGCGAAGAGGCAAGAGAAGAAGATGCAGTTGATGTCAAAGATATGTCAATGGCAAAACCAGAGGCAGGAAAAATCAATATTAGCCAAACTGTTGGCAGAGCAATTCAAAAAGGTGGACTTGATAAAGATGTTGCCAAAAAGATTACACCAATTCTCATGAAGAAGATTAAGAAAATCATCGATAAAAATGTAGAAGGAGATGTCAAGTATTTGCAAGAAAAAATTAATCGATATGTACGTTCTGTGATCAAGGAAATCAAATAATGAAATGCAATATTCGAAATAACTCAAATATGAACCTGAAGGATCTGAATCCTCTTATAGATGATTTGGCTTCTTCAGTTCAACAGAAAATTGGATTTAATTCTATGCCAAGTATTGTCCTTCAGGACGACGAGGATAACGCTGACGTCCTTCTAGGGAAGACAGCCTACTATGATCCTCAAAACAAAGCAGTGACTGTCTACGTGACGAATAGACACCCTAAAGACATACTCAGATCTATTGCCCATGAGTTGGTTCACCACGGACAAAACCTCAGAGGTGAGTTCGATAAGATTGGGGCTGTTGGTGAAGGGTATGCACAGAATGATCAACATTTGAGAAATATGGAAAAAGAAGCCTATTTAAAGGGTAATATGTGTTTCCGTGATTGGGAAGACGGCTATAAAAGACAAATGATGGAATCCATCCATCGACAAAATTCATTTAAAAGGAGAAGTAATACAATGAAAAAATATAATAGTAACAAAAATAATGAACTTAATAAATTGTTGATGGAAAAGTTCAATTTCGGTAGCAAAAAGAAGGAATATGATCTTGAAGAAGGTGCGGATAGAATCTTTGCTCCCAATCATTACTGCGCCCATCACGTAGTGCACGAAGGCGAAGAAGCCTATACAGTAGATCATAACTGGGACGAGCAGTTACAAGAAGTAACTGAATATGATATTCGTTTTAAAGATGGCACTGTCAAGAGAAATATCTCTATCAATGAACTTGAAGTTCTTGAGGCTTTTAACGAGTCTGAGCATCACGGAAACAGAGATGAAGATGGCAATGAAGATCACCCTCCAGTCAAGAAAACAAAAAAGAAAGATAAGAAGAAAGTCGAAGAAGCGCATTGTATGGGAAATCGTGATGATGACAAAAAGGAAGACGAAAAAGATGAAGAACAATTATATCGATATAAGAATGGTAAAATCGTACCTGTTTCTAAAGAGTTTATGGCTGGAAGAAAAGTAAGAAAGAAGGTAATGAAACTTCTTGGACTAGATGAATCAATAGACTCTCTTGATGAAGAACTAGAAAATCTTGAAGAAAAACAGTTTGCCAATAGTGATGAATTAGATGCCGATAAGGACGGAGTTCCCAAATGGGCAGACAAAGATGATAAAGATGCTAGTGTAGGTTCTAAAGGATCGAAAAACAAAGGCAAGAAGAAAGATGACAAAGAAAAGAATGAATCTTTCCGTCGGAATGTCAGAAACTTAATGGAACAAATATTAAAACTAAAATAAGGAATATAATATGATCAGACAATTATTAATGGAAGGCCCGTCTATGCATATGTGGCACCCGTTTGATCTGGCTACTGTCCAGAACGGTGAAGATTTGTTAGAGTTTTTTGTTGGAAAAGACGGAAATCCGGGACTCCCAGAGCAATATATAAACAAGTTTACGCCTTCTATTAAGATCGATGGCATCAACGGGCCGATCAGACTAGTTGTCAATAATTCTGGTGAAAAAGAATTTGCTATTGATAGAATGTCTAGGGCTTCTATTGACGTTGAAGGCGTTACTGCAGATAGACTTAAAGAAAGATTCGAAAAGGCTATCTTACAAGCGCTTGATACTGATGAGGTGATAGAAATCCCACTACACAAACTGGTTGCCATGGGTATACCAATGGACAAACTAAAGATTGGTACTAACCTAACAATCATTCACAGGAAGAAAAAAAAGCCCGTGATTATAAAGAAGATCACATCTGGACACGGTTTTGTGAACGATGGCACTGTAGCCCTTACTGTCCTCAACAATGCTTTGAATTCAAAACCACAAGAAATGGAAGCGATTCTTAAAATATTAGATATGTGGAATAACCCTAATGTGTGCCTCAACAATGATATTGTACACGAATCTTCAAAACCTGACGGGCAAGTTGGATCTGTCAAGTACGGAGAAGACTTCATTGCTTTTCACGGACTAAATGAAATATACAGCCCTGAAGGCAAGACTACAAGAAAAACAAAAGAAATCAGAATCAATGATCAGCAAAAGACAGCATTGACAGAATTAGTTAGGATCATCAATGAAACTAATACTATAGAGGGCTTTAGAGCGCTTTCGCCCTTTGATACAGTGGCTATGAAAGGTGAGTTAGACATTGACTACTCTGGAGTTCTAGGAACGATTATAGAAATAAAATTGGACTCACAAACGTCTACATCTCAAGCACTGTCTGCTTGGCTAAATGATCCTAAGATTGTGAAACCATCATACTCAACTAAATACACGTTTGCTGATGGTAAGAAGAAATCTAGTTTTAGTAAAATAAATTATGTATCCTTAATACCCGATCAAGGAGAACAACAATACTCTATCAGGGATCTTTTAAGTGAAGAAGTGCACCCAGATCTAGATGAAGATATATATTACAATTTTGCATCAGGTGCTATATTCTATCATGCTACAAGACTACTTGGAAGAGTGGTTCTACAGACTTTAGTTAATAAATCGAAAGTAGGGAATGAGGCGCTAACTAGCCATGAAGGTATTGTAATGCGTTCAGAAGCCTTGTTTGATGTTGACAAGCCAATAAAAATTACTGGAGATTTCATCAGAGATGGTATGGGAAGTAACCTTGCCTTGGCTATGACTAAAAAACCTGCTTCACTTAATGAATCATCTGGGCTACAAGATACGGTAGAAGGTGAATTGGGTGATGAACCAGAAGAGCAGACAGTGGTGACTACCACAGGAACCAGAACAGTTGCTGTTATGCCCGGATCTTTCAAGCCTCCGCATAAAGGACATTTACTGATGGCTGAGCATCTTTCGGGTATTGCAGATGAGGTTTTGATTTTTGTATCTGCACCAAAGGGTTCCAAAAGATTGTTACCTTTTTCCGGTACTGAAATAACATACGAAAAAGCCATTGAACTTTGGAATCTTTTATTGAAAGGTGCATCTGGTAATATTAAAGTTGTAGATTCATCCAGTCCGAGTTCATCTCCTATCACTGCATTGGCAGAAATTATGCAACCAGCAGATCAGAGAAACAACTATCAAGACGTTGATTTCTATCCTGAAGAATACTCAAAGTTTTTCCTAGCAATGTCAGAAAAAGGAAGAAATGATCCGGGATCTATGGGAAGATTTTCATTCTATGAAGAAATGGAAAATGTAGAAATAAAATTAGTACCTGCATTTAACCATGATCCTGAATATGGGCAATCTATTGCTGAATTGATGTCTAGTTCTGTTGAATTAATTAAGCAGATATCAGATGATGTTGAATTAAAAGCGCTAGAACTTGCTAAAGGACTTGTCTCGTCAAAAGGACAGAAAAGACTTCCTGCTAATCCTTCAATTCAAGATTATATTTCTGTACTCTCAAAGTCTAATCAAAAGAAAGTTGCAAAGTTTATGAAGTCTACTCCAAGTGGATTAGATAAGAACAACTTTAGCGCTACTGATCTTAGGCTACTTTTGGATTTGAAAAAAGTTTATAACCTCCCAGTAGATTCACTTCTCAAAGACTTTGTAGGGCAAAATCTTGAAGACTATCTTCGTATCATTTTTGGCTCTGGAGAAGTGAAAGAGTCGATAACCGTTATTCAAGATATGGTTAAATCGATCTTGGCAGAGCAACTAGAAGAAACGGCTACTATGGCTAGTGGAGCCGTGCATATAGGTGGATCTAAGCCTGAACCAAACAGGGACGATGATGAAGAAGATGACGTCAAAGAAGCCAAATACCATCCGTCAGAATTGCCAATACAAAACCCAAGAGGATCATCGTATATGACAGTTAAAGTAATACCACATGGTAAATACGCTGTTGATGGTAATGTTAGTGACGCAGGATTCAAAAAACACGTCAAGAACAGATTTAAAATTGATAGTACATATACCGACAAACGAGCCCCCTATTATGATAAGGACGATATTATAACCGATTTGGTTGAGAAAGTCCTACATAATATTATACGTTTGAACTAATTACTTTATTCAAGTTTTGGAGAAAAATATTTATGAAAAGAGAAGATTTATTCGAGAGTATCGAGAAGCAAATACTTGCTGAGAAGGTTTACCGTTCTCAGATCAGAAAGAAATTGGGTGAATTCAAAGTTCTCCAAGAAAACAAAAATAAGAAGCAGTTTATTGCAGAGAAAATATACAGAGCCAAATTAAGAAAAGAGTTTGCCAGTGTTGTAATCGAACTTACCGAAGGCAAGAAGACAACATTTGTACATAACACTACCGGAATGAATGCTCTTGAAGATCTTTTTTCTAACACTAACTTGCTAAGTGTTCTTGAGAGTGATTATAAAATACTAACAACTTCATATGAGCAAAGAAAAGATTACAAAGAAAGAGTAATGGAACTAGTTTTGGATCTATTCAAGCAAGAAGAAATTGGAAGAGACGAAGACTCCATCAACGAGAGCCTACAAAGACTATTCGAAGAAGAAGAGCCAGATATCCAAATCACTATTGATGGTGAAGATCCTCCAGAAGATAAAATCGTCGGCCCTAAGAGGGACGAGATAGAAAAAGAAAAAGATCAGGCTCGTGAGGATTCTGAGAATGCTGATGCTATTGATCTAAAACAAGATGCCACCGGTATTAGAAGGGCAGACTTAGCATTTAAGAAGATCGAGAACAGCATTAAAACGGCTTATGATACACTGGGTAATCCTGCAGATCAAACAGAGTTCAAAAGGTTTTTGATCGCCAACCTGAGCATGTATTTTAAGCAATTCGAATCAGGGTTATCAAATGAGCCTCAAGCAGATATTCCTGAAGATGCACAACAAGCAATCGATGATGCTGAAACTAAACTAAGTGATGAAGGTGGTGACACCGGTGATACTGGTGATGAAGAGATGGAAGTTGACTTAGATGATTTAGAACTATGATATATTAATATTATATAATATATTATATATAATCTATTTAAGATAAGATAAAAGAAAAAGAAGTTAAAGAATTATACTACAAAAACTATTCTAAAATATCAGAACTAAAAAGTTTGAATAAAATAGATGATCAATTCGTATATTATATTGAGTCATTATCATTAGAAGATATTATTAGCATCAAACTAGAAACTATTATGAGATCTCTAAATTTTAAGTTTTTTAACTTTCCTCTTTGGAAGTCTTTTCATAAAATTGTTTCGGAAGCATTGGTAAATTCTATTATTGGTATTGCGTCAAATAATTCAGAGGCTGCAAGATTATTAGGCATTGATATGAATCAGTACAGAAGGTGTCTTAAGGACTTTGGGTACGAAATTAAAACTTGGGAGAGAGAATGAGCGAAAAAAGATATATAGTAATAGATTCAACAAAATTTTTAGGTAAGTACAGCGTGTATGATACCTTTAAGAAACAGGAGCATCCATGTCACAATTACGCTACAGCCAAAAACCTTTGTAAAGAGTGGAACGAAAGTGACAAATATTGTTCAGTTTGTAAGTGTGATCCTTGCGATTGTCACGGTTCAGAAGATCTAGACGATTCATATTGGAAAATCATAGGTGACAAATAGTTTGAATATACTTTGATCTTCAAACGTATATAAGATGTAATCAAACAACGGGGGTTAAAATGATTAACAATATAGGCTATGCATGTATCAACATGCAACTCAATGATCCAAAAAACTATGGATCAAATCCAAAAGCGGAGCGTATTACAACAAACCGTGCAATGATCAAGAAGACATTCAAGGCTAAAGGCATGGAGTATGCCGGACAACTGGCACTCCAAAACTGTCGTGATCTTCTTACGATTCTCAAATGGAATAAGGTAAACGGATTCGATTTCTTTCGATTATCTTCTAATTTATTCCCTTGGGCATCCGAATACAATATTGAGGACTTACCTCAGTTCAGCCTCATCGAACAGGCTTTATTTGACTGTGGACTATTTATTGAAGATAACGGCATGCGAGTCACATCTCATCCCGGCCCGTTCAATAAACTGACGTCTCCTAACGAGCAAGTCATTCTCAACACCATCAAAGATCTTGAGAATCATGGTAAGGTATTTGATCTGCTTTGCTTGGAGCGCTCTCCATATGCTAAACTCAACATTCATGTTGGCGCACATTATAACAATCGAAAGATGGCATTGGACAACTTCTGTAAAAACTTTGAGCGATTATCTGAAAGTGTGCGTTCTAGACTAACGGTGGAAAATGATGACAAAGCAACATTATACTCAACAAAGGAACTTTACGACGAAGTTTATGCACGTATCGGTACTCCTATTGTGCATGACTACCATCACCACGGCTTCTGCACTGGTGGCTTATCGCAAGAAGAGGCAGTTAAATTAGCGGCTTCAACTTGGGGTGACATTGTGCCTGTAGTTCATTACTCTGAATCTAGGCGTGACGAGTTTTGTGACAATTCTATAAAACCTCAAGCACATTCTGACTTTATTTATCGCAAGATAGATACTTATGGGGTTTTACTTGACGTTATGGTTGAGGCAAAAATGAAAGAACTCACTGTTCTTAAATACTTGGAGTTGCATGGTGAAGAACCAGAATCAAAAATTGTGGCTTAAATGGAATACGGTGCTGAAGAAAATTCAGCACCTTAAATTTGACTATGCTGGCACTGAAGATAAAGAGATCATCGAAGATATGATCCAGTATATAAAAATCTTAATGGTAAGATTAGAAAAAGATGAATAAAATCATCTGTTCAAACGTATAATAATATAGAAAGGAGAAACAATGAAAACTAAATTATTTGCACTGGCATTCTTGATTGGATGTGGAGACAAGGAGCAGGCAACTGCAACGACTGCCACCACTACCACCACTGAAGAAGTCACTACTATAGAAAACACTACAAACACTACTGCTGAAACAACCACTAATATGGTTGAGGTTAAAAAAGATATCACAGCAGAAAATCCAGTTACGACTGAAGAAAATACAACTAATGTTGAAGGAGAAGATAATGATTAGTAGTTTAATGTTTATGTTCCTTGCTTGTGGAGACAAAGAAGAAGATACAAGTTTGGAAGAAGAGGTAGCAGAAGAAGTTGCCGAAGAGGTTGAAGAGGAAGATACCGCCGCTGAAGAGAGTGAAGAAGGTGATCCTGAAGAAACTTCATCAGAAGAATAATAACCCCCCCTGAGTTTGGCAGTTCTCTTTAAAAACTGCCTTTTTTTTATCTGGAGAAATTATGAAGAATATTGTTTTATTTGATATGGACGGCACACTGACTGAGCCTAGACAAAAAATGGGGATTCAAATGGAACAACAACTCTTGAAACTTCAAGAATCTGGACATGAAATTGGCATCATCACAGAATCAGACATGAATTACGTAAAACAACAGTGTTCTGGATTGTTTGATCTGAGTCTCGTAGATACCTCTAGAATCCATTTTCTGCCTTGCAATGGTACAAAGTATATCCTCGACAGAGAAACGGTTTATGAGCGAAATATGAGAGAGTATATGGGTGATAGACTTTGGAGCCGACTTATGATTCTTTTGATAGATCTCCAGAGAGACTTGGTGTTACAGCATAAGATACCCCTCACTGGGCATTTCTTTGACTACAGGGGTAGTATAATTAATTGGTGCCCAATCGGCAGGAATGCGTCTTTAGAGGACAGAAAGAAATGGGAAGATTTAGACGTAGATAATAAGATCAGAAAACCATTCTTAAAACAACTTAAAGCGCTGATATATGAGCATGTCTCTCACCTAGGAGATTTAGCAGAAGCGGATATCGAACTAAAAGTTAAATATGGTGGTGATACATCATTTGATATATTTCCTGTAGGGTGGGATAAAACTTATATACTTGAGAAGACTAACATATTTTCAGAATATGAAACAATTCATTTTATTGGAGATCGTTGTGGACAAAATGGAAATGACTATGAATTGTATATGCACCCTAGAACTATAGGGATAGAAACAACATCTCCACAAAAAACTATAAAAATTGTGAATAAAATCATAAACTCAATCGTATAGTATATAAAGGCACTCGTGGCTTAATGGATAAAGCAACTGCCTTCTAAGCAGTCGATTGCTGGTTCGAGTCCAGCCGAGTGTACCATTGGGGCAAAATATGGAAGATAAAACAATAGACGAAATGATCGAAGCATTTATTAACAATGGTTTGGATTTATCCAAATTTAAGTTTATGAATAATTATGATAAAGAAAACTTTTTCATGATGTATACTGATTTATTTGAGTCCATGATGAAAGATCATGACGATTACAGTTTTAGAATAACTGAAGAGAAAGATTTATTTATAACTTTAAATAATGAAGAGATGTTTCTGTTTATTACAGACGAATATCAAACTTTAAAATGTGATTTGTGTGGTGGATATTATGATAAAAACAATACAAATCAAATTTTATTATTAACAATTCTCTTTTTAACTGTAAAAGAATTGAAAGCAATGATTGATCTTTTCACTGACGAAATAATAAAAAATATGGAAAGTAGAAAGTCTGCAAAGTTTACTAAATTGCCAAAGTCTTTTGCTGGTAAAGCAAGTTATTTATCATCTAAACAGGAAATGATTATGGACAAAATAGAAGAAGTAAGAGAAAAGGTTATAATAAAGGAGATAAAATGAAGACTGTGATGGTATCAGGTGGGTTCGATCCTATACATGGAGGGCATGTTCAAATGATTCGTGATGCAGCAAATCATGGCGACGTTATAGTTGTTGCAAATTCAGACGAATGGTTAATGAGGAAGAAAGGATATGTATTTATGTCTTTTGAAGAACGTGCAAAAATCCTTAGAGAGATTAAAGGCGTGGTTCTAGTCGCAGCAGTTGATGATTCAGATGACACTGTGTGCAATGCAATTCGAATGATACGCCCAGACTATTTCGCAAATGGTGGCGATAGAGGAAAATCTAACACCCCAGAGCAAGATGTTTGCGAGGAATTAGGGATTGAGATGCTTTGGGGAATCGGAGGAGATTATAAATTTAATTCTTCTTCAGATTTAGCAAAAAATTTAGTAAAAAATTACCCTCAATAGGTGTTTTTAATTATTTGAAGAATACTTACTACTGTGAATATGAAATTACCGTTTCATGAAAACTCTCCGCTCCCCAAAAATTCTAAGAGAAGATATTCGTATCTTCTCTTTTTTTGTATACAAGTGACTATTTATTTCGAAATGAGGGTTACATATGAATAACAGATGGAGAGAATTCTTTAACGATGAAGAGCCAAAATACGAATATGATCCGAATCTATCGCTCATATCTGAAGACGATCTTGAGGATCTTGAGGATTATTCTCAGATTTTAAATGAGGCAGAGGATCTTCTTGACGAGAAGAAACGCAAGAAGAAAAAAAAGAAAAAGAAGAAGAAGGGTAAGAAGGATGCTTGTTATCACAAAGTTCGTTCTAGATATGATGTGTGGCCGAGTGCTTATGCTTCTGGTGCTCTTGTAAAGTGTCGTAAGGTTGGTGCTAAGAATTGGGGCAACAAATCTAAGAAAACTAATGAAGAGTTGGAACTAGACGAAGAAGCCTTAGAAGAGATAATTTCTGAGTCTATGTACAAGCCCAAAAGCAAACAACAATTACAACAATACTTTCAAAAATATCAAGATTTTATTTTCGATTCCTTAGATCAATTAGAATATTTTAAAAATACATATGGTGGAACAACTAGTGTTTTAAATTGGCATGAAAAATATCCACACCCAGAATTCTCGAACACGCTCGGCTTGGATATAAATAAAGAATATGCTGAATCCGTTGCGAAACTATATCCAGATTCATACGATCATTATATGGAGTTTGATCACACGGTAACACAATATTTTAGGAGCTTGAATGGTGCAGGGTATCATGGTGAAGGTACTGCAGGAGTCCTCAATATGTCTATCGACTCTCTGATCACTTCAATGAAAAAGAAAGTTGATAAATTTTTGATGGAAAAGAAGCGTAAAAAAAAAGGACGTAAGTTAACCTCAAAGCCATCTTCTGAGAAATCCCTTCGAGATTGGTTTGGAAGAAGAGGTGCAAAAGGTGGTAAGAAAGGATGGGTTGATTGCAATGCTCCAGACGGCAAAGGTGGCTATAAATCATGTGGCAGATCATCTGGAGAGAAAAGAAAACGATATCCTGCATGTCGCCCAACCCCCGGTGCATGTAAGAAAATGAAAGGATCTAAAGGTAAGTCATGGGGTAAAAAAGATTCTAAACGAAGAGGTAAAAAGAAATGAAAATATCAAAATCTTATTTAAAACAAATTATAAAAGAAGAATTGCTAGCAGTTCTTAATGAAGATTCTACTCTAGAAGAATTCTTTGTTGGGCAAATTTGGGTTCCACAAGGAAGAGAAGATAGAATGGACAACAAGTTTGCATTAAAAGTTGTAAATGTCCTACCAAACTCAGTGAATGTAGAAATTATGGGCAACGGTTTTAGAAGATTTGAAATGGGATCTATGACAATGTTAACAAAAGATTCTCTTAAGGAAATGTTTACTGAAAGATCTGAAGTTTTTGATCAAGAATCAGGACATACAAAATATGAGTACACCATCAATTTGGAAGAAAGTAAAAAAAAAATTAACGAAGGTTTAGAATATCACATCTCTAATAAAACTCCATTGACTGAAAATGTCTATAGAGTTGGTTCAGATGCCTATTTTAAAGTAATAAAAGAGGCGAGAGTGCAATACAAGAAAGGCAACTATACTCCTCTCAATGAAGAAGAAAAAGAAATGCTTGAGTCTGATCTAGGGGAATGGGCTACTTTCAGAGAAGAAAGAGTGCCACTTGATTTCCCAATGTATACTGAGACTCTTGATGAAAGAAAGAAACGTAAGAAGAAGAAAAAGAAAGATCCTCCAATAGGTAAGCCTACTAAAAACACTGGAGGAGGAAAGAAGTATAAGGTATTTGTACGTAATCCTAAGACAGGTAAGATCAAAAAGATTACCTATGGTGACTCACAAGGTGGACTTAAAGGTAACTGGAACAGCGCTGAGGCTCGTAAGTCTTTCGCTTCACGTCATAGATGCGCTGAGAAGAAAGATCGCACTAAAGCCGGATATTGGGCTTGTAGGGCACATAAAGATTTCGGGACAAATGTTCCCGGAAGGTTTTGGTAAGGAGATAAACCATGAAAAATAAAGTAACAAAATTATATATCAGACAATTAGTCAAAGAAGCATTGCAAGAAACTACATTTGTAGATCCTAAAGGTAGGGCTGTTGATCTTACAGGTGATAGGGAATCTCCCAAAGACAGAAGGTACTTTGAAAAAAATAAAATATTCGATCATCCCAACCAAGAGATTAGAAAAAAAGCAGATATATTACGAAGTCGTAGTAAAGGATTCGGTTTTGACGAAGAGGGATACGTTGTACCTATTTCTTCAGAAGAAAAGGAGGAAGCCCAAAAGGAATTGGACTTCTTAATAGATATGTCGCACCATCCAAATGAAAGAATCAGAAACATGTTTAATTCAGAAAAAATGAAAGAAGTGAATCAAGCACTCAGTTTTGCCGATGTGTTTCCTCCTCCAAAATACACTCCGCCGCCAATGACTGATGATGAAGAATATGAGCAAGGAATTTATGATGATTTTGATACAGAGGGTGGCTACGGTGAACACAATTATCCAAGAGGAGAGACATCCCTTGGACAGTATCACGAAATATTTGATAACTTAATGAACAAAGCGGTTAAAAGAGTTCAAGATGCATATGATTCTGGAGAGAGAAACCAGTCTAAACTTGCTAGTATTGCTTCTAAAACACCCGGACTTCAACAAACTTGGGATAAACATGACTATGATTCTGGGCAAACGCTTGAAGATCTTAATTTTATACCATATCTGGCTGTAGAAAAGGTTGTTGGAAAAGATAACATAGAAGATCTAGGATATGCTGGTAGACTTGATGAATCTAAATCTTCAAAAGTAACAAAATCATTCATCAGGCAATTAGTGAAGGAAGAGATTAGAAAAGGAAAGAAATGAAAGATTTTCCATTCAAGCAAGTCAAAATAAAAGAAAACACAGTCCGCAGAACGTTCACAATGGATGTAGATACATCTGAACTAGTTTGGCATATGGACAGAGAGGATAGGGTAGTAAAAGTCCTTGAAGGGGCTTCTTGGTACCTTCAAATGGATAACGAATTACCGACTAAATTAATTGAAGGAAAGGAATATTTTATTCCCAAAATGTGTTTCCATAGGATAATTAAAGGTACAAGCAATCTGATTTTAGAAATACAGATGCTAACATAAAGGAGTCCCTATGGCGAAGAAAACATATGTGATTGATACAAGCGTATTCTTAAGTGATTTTAGTTGTATCAACAAATTTGATAACAATGATATAGTTATCCCATTGAAAGTATTGGAAGAGGTTGACAAGCATAAAAAGCGACAAGATTCTGTAGGTTCCAATGCTCGTTCTTTCATCAGAATCTTGGATAGTTTACGAGAAAAAGGATCTTTACAAAAAGGCGTAAGGATCGACAAAGGGAAAGGAATTGTATCTGTTGTAACTTACGACAGTGTCTCTGAGAAACTTCCAAAAGACTTAACCTCTGGAGTTGCAGATCACATGATTTTAGAAACTGCAATGACAGTCAAAGCAACTAGTCCTAAGTCTAGAAAGGTGATTCTAGTCTCTAGGGATATAAACTTGAGAGTTATTGCCGATGCTGTTGGAATGTTATCTCAGGACTATCTTGTTTCACAAGTAGTTGAGGACACGGACAAATTATACTCAGGTATGGCTACTGTCTTAGTTGATGATGAGTTGGTAGATCAATTTTACTCTGGTGAGAATATATTTATTACAAAAGAATTTGCCGCTGAACAGAAAGTTGCACTCTACCCAAACATATTCTTGATGCTTGTTTCTTCATACAATGAAAAGAAAACAGCACTGTGTCGCTACTACAACTGCAATGAGCCAGTTGATAGACTGCTAGACTGCAAGAACAATCTTAACTGGGGTGTACAGCCTAGAAACAAAGAGCAGACATTTGCATTTGACTTGCTTATGGATCCAGATATTCATCTTGTCACACTCACAGGGCAAGCAGGATCTGGAAAGACACTATGTGCTATTGCCGCAGGTATGGAACAGTCAGTGACGTTTGGTAAAATGTTTAATAACAAACTGGACACAAAGCATAAATTAGAAGTATCAAAAAGATATAACACAATAGAAGATGAAGAAGAAGGAATCGCATTCAATAAGATGGTAGTATCTCGCCCAGTACAACCAATGGGCAAAGACATTGGATTCTTACCGGGTACCATGGAAGAAAAAATGATGCCATGGCTCAAGCCAATTCAAGATAATATCCAATTCATTGTTGGTAATGACAAAATCATAATGGAGCAACTTATGGAGTCCGGTGCAATTGAGTTAGAAGCACTGACATACATCAGGGGTAGATCGATATCCAATTCATTTATCATTGTGGATGAGGCACAAAACCTCACAGCACACGAAGTCAAGACAATCATCACAAGAGCCGGTGAAGGCACCAAGGTAGTTCTCACTGGAGATATTGAGCAGATAGATAACGTATATACCAATGAGACTTCTAACGGACTCACATACGCTATTGAGAAGTTTAAAGACTCAGTCATTGCTGGACATGTATCATTCAAGAAGGGTGAAAGATCAAGACTTGCAACAGAAGCAGCCAAGCGTTTGTAAAGAAAATCAAATTTCTTTTACATAATAAAACTTTTATGTAAAAATTTTGAATAAATCTTTATACTCAAACGTATAAATACTATACAATGGAGATGTTCATGGAAAAAACTATTAAAGAAATACTTGTAACATATGTTGGAGAGAAATTGAATCCTGAGAATGGTGATGTCACTGTTGAACATATTATAGAAGTTATGGCTGAAGAGTTTCCAGATTTTCTTATGATTATAGCAGAAGAGAATTGGATTCGTGGATACGAGCAGGCATTAAACGATGTAGAGGAAGGAGAGAGGCTTGTCAAGGAACAGAAACAACTTAACGAAGTTACTGCAACAATCGCAGACTAAAATAATTTCAGAAAAGAAAAGATTCTACTTTAACAGAGGTATCGAGTTTGTTCTCGATAAACCTCTCAAGAATGACATTGACATTGAAAAGGTTATGGGCTTGTTACGATCTAACTTGCCCATTTCGTCGTATGCTGGGATTAAAAATGTCTATTTTGGAGATTTTGATATCCTCAAGAGAAGATCGCTGACTGCTCTACATCATAAGGATAACATATACATATCTTCTGAAGAGTTGGTAAGCGAGAAAGAGATACTAGATGACTTAGTGCATGAGTTTGCTCACAGGTTCGAAGAGAATAATTCAGAAAAAATCTATGAAGACGGTAAAATAATAAATGAATATCTTGGAAAGATGAATAGATTACATGACTTGATAACCCAAGAGTATAACTTAGAAGAATATAATTTGTCGTATTTTGATTTTATAAACACTGAGTTTGATCCAGAGTTTGATAAGTTTTTGTATAAAGTGGTTGGGTACGAAAAGATTAAAAACTTGGCGCCGACACTCTTCATACGCCCATATGCAGCCACGTCAGTACGTGAATATTTCGCCACTGGATTTGAAAATTATTATTTAGAAGGTGGAATGCAACTTAAGAATATATCGCCGATATTGCACTCTAGAATAGAACTTTTAGAAAAGAATACAGATTTCAAAATTACTTAAGGAGAAAATATGAAACAAATTATTATTAACAAGACAGAAAAAGACAACAAATTAATCGTTGATGTTAGACTACCAGCAAGAGCATATTCTAGAGATCCAGTTATTGAATTTTCTAATTCAGAATTGGTAGAATACCTCACAGAACAAGGAATAATATTGACAGATTATGAATTAGAGTCGCAATCTTCTAATGCTCTTACGTCTTATAATACCAAAGGATTAAACCCGAACCTAGAAGGAACTTGGATTTTTAACAAAATTGTCAAAGAAGAAGAAAAATTGAATAAACAAAAGTCTCAAACGTATAAAAAGAAAAGAACAAAAAAATCGGGGGACTAATGACTAGCAAATATATTTCTTTTTCACAACTTAAAAACTGGGTTAAATGCCCATTCTATCACAAACTGGCTTCAATCGATAAGGTTGAAGGATCATTTTCTGGCAATATTTACACTGCTTTTGGCTCTGCTTTGCATGAGACAATTGAGAAACATTTAGAAAATGAGATCGATGAGGCAGAATTAAAAGACTATTTCGGTAGAGCATTTGGAAAAGAAAGAGGCTTGTTGATTGAAGAAATCAAAGACAATCATTTTGATCAGTTCAGATCTCAAGGAGAAAACTTGGTAGACAAGTATAAAGTAAAGTTAGATTCTTACTTTGGTGAGAATTATGAGATTATTAAGTGCGAAGAAGAGATTTTTGAGGATGTTTCCCACTACGATGGGAATCCTTTCAAATTTAAAGGATATATCGACTTGGTTGTCAAAAAAGGCGAGACTTATCATATTCTGGATTGGAAGTCTTGTTCATGGGGATGGGATGCTAAAAGAAGATCAGACAAAATGGTTGTCTATCAATTAATTTTTTATAAGCATTACTATGCGATGAAGCATGGCATTGATCCTAAAAACATTGAATGTCATTTTGGGCTTTTAAAGCGCACTGCTAAGAATAATGAAGTGGAGTTGTTCAAGGTAACATCAGGTAAGCGTAGAACAGAAAACGCTATGCAGTTATTAACAAGAGCACTTTACAACATCGATAACGGTGTTTATATTAAGAATAAGACTTCATGTACCTATTGTGAATTCAAAGGTACGAAGCACTGTCCGTAACAAAAGGAGAAGAAATGTCGGAAAAAAGAATTAAAGTTTTGACTATATCTGATCACCCACTATCACCATCGGGTGTCGGAACTCAAACTAAATATATTATAGAAGCCCTGCTTAAGTCTGATAAATTTGATGTAGTCAGTCTTGGTGGGGCAATCAAGCATCCGGATCATAAGCCACAGATCACGGAACAATGGGGTGAAAGATGGAAAATCTTCCCTGTTGATGGCTATGGCACACAGGATATCGTAAGATCTATTATCAGGAATGAACGTCCTGATATTTTGTATTTTATGACTGATCCTCGTTTTTATGGATGGCTTTGGGAAATAGAGGCAGAGATTCGTTCTTTAATCCCCATGGTATATTATCATGTGTGGGACAATTACCCACTACCAAAATATAACCAGAGGTTTTACGAATCTAACGATTTTATTGCAACTATATCAAAAGTTACAAGTGATATTGTGCAAAATGTTGCACCTGATGTGAGAGAGCAGTATGTGCCGCATGCTGTTGATTCTAACTTTTTCAAGCCTTTACCAAAAGAACAGATAGAAGAGTTTAGAACACAGTTTGATGAACAGTACAATTCAAAAGGAAAGTTTTTATTTTTCTGGAACAACCGAAACGCCAGAAGAAAACAGAGCGGTTCTTTGATTTATTGGTTTAAAAATTTCTTAGATCAAGTCGGACACGATAAAGCATCATTAATTATGCACACGGATCCTAAAGACGGCTATGGACAAGATTTGAACGCCATTGTTCGAAACTTGGGATTGGTTGATGGACAAATTTTGTTTTCCACCAACAAAGTTCAAATGGAAAATCTAGCAATGTTTTATAATCTAGCAGACTGTACGATCAACATATCAGATGCTGAAGGATTTGGACTGGCAACACTTGAATCTCTTTCTTGTGGAACACCAATAATTGTGAATATGACAGGCGGACTACAAGAGCAGGTTACAGACGGAGAGGCTTGGTTCGGGATTGGACTGGAGCCTGATTCTAAGGCGATTATTGGATCTCAAGAAGTGCCTTACATATACGAAGATCGACTAAATGGTAAGAAGGTTTCGTCCGCCCTAAGAGATATGTACATGGCTGATCAAGAGTATCGAGATGCCCTAGGAAGAGCAGGTAGAGAACATGTGATAAAAAATTACAGTTTTGAAGTTTTCGAAAAAACTTGGGTTGATTTGATGCAGCGAATATATGAAGAAGAAGGTTCTTGGGAAACCAGAAAGCATTTAAATTATAGACTATTGGAGGTAGCATGAAAAAAATATTATTAGTAGCACCAGTGCTCTCACGCTCTGGGTATGGAGAGATGGGAAGGTTTGCTCTTAGAGCATTGATGTCAAACCCAGCAGTTGATCTATATTTGCACAATATTGGTTGGGGAAAATCCGGATGGATTTGGAGAGACGATCAGGAAAGAAAATTGATTGATGCTTTGCTTCAAAAGACAGTTTTATATATGCAAAATAACGGACAATATGACGCAACCGTTCAGTGCACTATACCTAATGAATGGAAACGTTTATCACCTTATGATATTGGATATACAGCAGGTATTGAAACCAACAGAGTTGCTGGTGAGTGGCTAGTAAAGGGAAATGAGGTTGATAAAATCATCACAATTTCTAAACACAGTATGGAAGTTTATAGAAACACTTCTTATGAAGCAACTGATACCAAGACTGGACAAAAGATACCTGAATATAAATGTGATACACCTATATCATTTGTAGGCTTTCCCAAGCGAGATACAAAATCAGAAGATTTGGATTTAAACCTCAGACATGATTTTAACTTTCTTTGTGTTGCTCAGTTAGGCCCACGAAAAAACGTTGATAGTGTTTTAAATAATTTTATCGAAGAGTTCAAGAATGAAGAAGTTGGCTTGCTTTTAAAAGTTCATCAGGCAAACGATTCTGTTATGGACTACCATAACATTAAAAAACAATTTGAACAAGTTTCCAAAGCAGCAAAAGAAGAAGGATGGAAATGTTCTATAAACCTACTTCATGGAAATTTGACAGATGAGCAAATGCAAGGACTCTATAATCACTCTAAAGTAAAGGCTATCGTATCTTTTACGCACGGAGAAGGCTTTGGGCTTCCTTTGTATGAGGCTTCTTGTAATGGACTGCCTATTATTGCAACAGATTGGAGTGGGCACTTAGACTTTCTAAGTATCAAGGAAGACATTAATCCTCCCGGAAAATTAAAAGGTGGAAAAACTAGAGGCAAAATAACAACAAACAAAAAGAAGTTTGCTGCCGTTAAGCATGAACTAAGACAGATTCCTCAAAATGCAGTTTGGGATGGAGTTCTTCATGCTGAATCTAGTTGGGCTTATATTGATGATATTGATGCTAGAAACAAAATGAGAGATGTTTATGAAAATATTGACAAATGGACAGAAATGGCTGGACAACTTCGTGACTCTTATGAAGGTGAGCAATATTGGTTTGATAAGTTCAATGAAGAACTAGGAATTGAATTTGAAACCCAAAATGAAGAGGAGTTTTTGTTATGAAAACTGCAATAATTACTGGAGTAACTGGACAAGACGGCTCTTATCTTTCAGATCTTCTGATTGATAAGGGCTACAAGGTTATAGGCACATATCGAAGAACAGTTTCAGACTTTGAAAACAAATGCCAGAACATAACTCATTTACTTGATGACGGTAATTTTATCTTAGAAGAGGCAGATGTAACAGATTCTTCTTCACTTTATCGCTTGATATCTGAATATCAACCAGATGAATACTATAATTTGGCTGCTCAATCACATGTCGGTACGTCCTTTAAAACGCCTGTTAGTACAACCGAGATCAATATGATGGGGTGTTTGTATGCCCTAGAGGCAATAAGGCTTCAGAAGCCATCCTGCAAGTTCTATCAGGCATCTACGAGTGAGATGTTTGGTGATAATACTCAGTGTCCGCAAGGGCTTGATACCCACTTTTCTCCTGTGTCCCCTTACGCATGTGCTAAATTAGCAGCACACCATATGGTAAGCACTTATAGAAAGTCTTATGGGATTTACGCTTGCTCTGGTATTCTTTTTAATCATGAATCTCCAAGACGAGGAGAAAACTTTGTAACCAGAAAGATTACCAAAGCCGCTGCAAGAATCAAGTTGGGCTTACAAGATGAACTAAGACTTGGAAACTTGTCCGCCCAAAGAGACTGGGGACATGCTGCTGATTATGTTAAGGGAATGTGGATGATGTTACAACATGAAGTCGCTGACGACTATGTGCTGGCAACTGGCAAAACAAACTCAGTCCAAGAGTTTTTGGAATATGTTTTTGATTATGCCGGACTAGACATCAAAGATCATGTTGTCATTGATCCTAAATTCTATCGCCCTTGTGAGGTTCCAAAACTATGGGGAGATCCTTCCAAGATGATGAAAACATTAGGATGGGTTCCAGAATATGATTTCGAAGAACTTGCAATGGAAATGTATGAGCAAGATTTGAAAAAACAATATTTTAAATTGAATAAAACAATTGATTCAAACGTATAGTATATAAAGAGGATCCGATGGATAAACAAGGGATAAAAAATATTATTGCTGAGGCGAAAAGTCTTTCTTCTTATGAAGAGAGGCTGTCTTTTTTGAAAGATAAATTTAAAGGACAAACCTGTTACATATTGGGTTGCGGCCCATCACTAAAGCAAATAGAAAAAGAAAGATTAGAACTAGAAGCAAAAAGCAATTGCTTGATGACTATTAAGCAAAGTTACTTTCCTTTTTCTGATTTTGTTGATTTTCACTTCTTCAATACGAATAACTATATACGATACCCAGAAAGCAAAGATAAATTTTATGTAGGCTCTTCAGACTGGAACAGCGAGACTGTTGCTAGGGCTAACTATTGGAAAAATCAGCAAGTTGATATTTGCTCAAGGGTGACTGGCGAAATAGTTAATCGAGATAATTATGGACATGGAAACTCTACACGACTTCCATTATCCAAGAGACAATATTTTGAAGATTTTGATGGGTTAGAAAATTATACTTTTGAAAAGACAGGCTTGATGAGAGAATGGGGAGCCGGTATAATATATGAAAATGTGCTATTCTTTGCTTTGCATTTAGGATTTGATAAGGTGAAGACAGTAGGATGGGACTATGCAGATCCCAAGATTGAAGGACTAGTCGAACATTTTTATCCTGAAGGTTCTAGAAAGAGGACTATCAACCCTTGCGAAAAGCCGTACAACTCTGAAATGCTAGACTCAATTAACATGTCTAGAATGTTTGCAGAATATTTTGAAAAATTAGGAAAGTCTCTAGAAGCATTTGAATCAGATAAGTGCTTTTTATCAAAAAAAATACGGAGATATAAAATATGAAAATTAGTTTAATAATTCCAGCCAAAGGTAACAGCGAGAGGCTACAAAACAAAAACTTATTAAAAATTAAAGGCAAAAGTTTAGTATATCTTGCATGTGAAAAATGTTTAAATGTTAATATTATCGATAATGTCTATTTAGACACTGAATCTGAGAAGATTATTGAGGATGTAGCACCTTTGATAGACAAAGGATTAAAAATAATAAAACGCCCAGCAGAGATGGCATCTAATAGTTTTAGTGGTAATGATTTAATTAAGTTTGAGCATTCTAAAATTGAAAAGAGCGATTTGATTCTACACACATATTCTACATCTCCTTTGTTAACTGCAGAAACTATCCAAAATGTGATAATAAAATTTTTAGAAAATATAAAAGAATACGATAGTTTTTTTACCGCTGTTCATTTTAGAGAATATATTTGGAAAAATGGCATTCCTTTAAATTTTGATCCTAAAGAGTTGCCAAACTCTTTTGATTTAGATCAGAACGTTTGTGTGGAGACTCATGGACTATACGGCATAACTGATAGCGCTTTAACTAGATTAGGTACAAGGCTAGGAGATAAAGTTTTACCCGTAATGATTTCTAGAGATGAAGCACTTGACATTAACACAGAAATCGATTTTAAACTATTGGAGGTATTATGGAATTAGAAGAGATGAGCAGAAGATATGAAAAATTATATGCCGGAGTCATATACGATTCAATCATATTTGATCTGAAGTATGATAAAAAATTCGTTGTTGATCTGAGTATAAACAATAAAACACACAAGGGTACTTACTTTGGCAAAGCCTTTACATGCTTAGGGCAAAAAGTAAAAGATATCCATAAAATAGATGATACTGTTCGGATAGAAATGTTTAAGCATTTTCACGATCACTGCATACAGGTGATAGATACCGGAGGTGATAAGTCTGTGGCACATTTTGGAGATATATCAGGTAAATTGGCTAAAAAGTTTGGATCTAAATGTGTTGTAACAGATGGTTATACTAGAGATGCAAATATAATAAGCAATGACAAATATTCAGTCTTCTGTTCAGGTATAACCCCGATAGATGCTTTTGAAAAATGGCAAATAATAGATTATCAATGTAATATTACACTTCCAGCGATGAATGGAGGATTTGTGGACATAAGCCCAGAAGATTATATATTTTGCGACGGCGATGGTGTGTTAGTAATTCACTCTGAAATAGCCGAACAGGCTTTGATAATGGCAGAAAAAAGGAGTCGTAATGAAGAGATTGTTAGATCCAGACTCTTAGAAACTAAAGACATACAAGATTTGTATGACGAGATAGGTAGATGGTAATGGGAGGAAATATGAAAAATACTAAGTTTATCTGTGAATTCACAACAAACCATATGGGTAATTTAAATATATTGCTTGAGATGGTTAAAAAGGCTCATGAAACAGGGGCAGACTATATTAAAATGCAGAAGAAAGATGTTGACACATTCTATTCTTCTGAAAAATTAAATATGAAATTTAAAAGTCCATATGGCAAAACATATCACGATTATAGAAAGATCTTTGAGTTTGGGGAAAGAGACTTTAAGATTTTTGATGAAGAATGCAAGAAATATGGAATTGATTGGTTTGCAACCGCTCAAGATTTCAAATCATTAGAATTCTTATTAGGCTTTGATTTGCAGATGTACAAAGTTGCTTCTTGTAATGCCAATAAGCAAGATATGTTGAAAGAGTTTTCTAGATGCATACCAACAGACAAAACAGTAGTGGTTTCTTGTGCCGGAAGAACACTGGACGAAATTCGAACAGCGGCAAACATTTTTAACAGTCATAAGATGATAATCAATCATTGTGTGGCAGAATATCCTTGCAAGAATAGTAACTTGAGATTTGGTAACATTGGAGTGTTGCTCAATGAATTTAGTTCCGATAAAGACAGAATCGAGATTGGATATTCTGGGCATGAAGAGGGAATCCTACCAACTTATGGAGCCATTACCTCTGGAGCAACGTGTATTGAACGGCACTTTTGTCTATCCAGAGATTCTTTTGTGCACCACATAGAGTGTTCTCTGGAGCCACATGAATATAAAGAAATGGTTTCAACAGTCAGAAATGGACGTATCCCAGAAAATATCAGAGAGATACTTGGAGAAGAAGCATACAAGATTAATTTCGGCATGACAGAAATGGAAGAATCTTTCTTAGTAAAGAATACTTACGGATCTGATTACGTCAATGAGGCTAGAAAATGATTTGTGTAGTAAGACATGGACAAACAGTCTGGAACTTAGAGGGAAGGAAGCAAGGATGGCTTGATAGCCCTTTAACTCAATTAGGAATTGAGCAAGCAAAAAGATCCTCAAAGTTAATAAACCAAGCGATCACAGAAGATATTCACAAGTATAATATTATAGTCTCTCCATTGTGGAGATGCCTACAGTCTACTTCTGTGATATGTGAAGAATTAGGGATTAAATATGCTGACTGCATAGTAGAAGAAGATTTAAAAGAGCACGGTTTTGGAGATTGGGAAGGAAAGACAAACGAAGAGATTGAGTTGGAATTCCCAAATGGATTAAAAGATAGAGAACAAAATAGAATTGATTATGTTGTGCCAAATGGTGAAAGTTATAGAATCTTGTACAATAGGGTTGAAAAAATTTATAACAAATACAAAAACAGTAATACTATTTTTATATGTCATGAAATGGTTTCGAAAGTTTTAAGATCTATGATGATGGGAGGCATTGAGAATATGTCCAGAGTTGAAAAGCACAAACAAGATTCGATCTTCATTTTTAATAATAATGATATAAAAAAAATGAATAAAATCATTGATTCAAACGTATAATAAGTAAAAGGAGAAAAATATGAGCACTGAAGTTCAAACTACACATTTATCTGATCAAGCACTAGGGGCAATCATGATCGCACTGCAAAATAGTCTTTTGCACCAAACAGACATTGTTCCAATATTAAAACAACTTCAGTTAACTGTACACCCAACTGAAGGCGTGATCGTGATGAATCCACCTATTTTGAGAACTCAACCTCAAGGTGAGACAATCGAGACGAGTGTACAATAATGCCTAAATATTCATACCGCTGTGACGCTTGTGAGAGCGAATATGAAGTCTGGCATGGGATGACTGAAGAGCACACGAATTGTAATGTTTGTGGCGTTTCTTCAGTTGTCCGTATTCCTGCGCTATTAGGAGAGGTGACAATTAACACTCCTAAACAAAGAGTCGGCGATGTCGTAAATCAAACAATTGAAGAAACTAAAAAAGAAGTAAAGGAATACAAAAAGAATATTGACAGGAATTTTAAATTATGATTTTATATATTATCTTAGGACTTTCAATCCTTATCAATGCTCTTTTGGGGTGGTATATTTATAAACTTTTAAGAAACTTAATTTTACTAGAGGATGAATTTCTAGAAATGAAATCAAAGTTACTTGAGTTTGCCACTCATCTAAGGGCTATTAACAAAGTCGAATCCTTTTATGGAGATCCAACCATTACATCCTTAGTTGAGCATATGAAAAGGCTTGCAGGGGATATAGAAAATTATTCTCAAGTTATGGTTGTGTTCGAAGACGATCTACAGGAGGATAATGATGGCGAAGACGAGAAAACCTAGAACCAAAAGAATGTACTTTACAAAAGTGCATGAAGATGCGATTATTGAATTCAATAATCCAGAGACAGATTTGAAGAGAAAATCTGAACTTTACGAAACCTTAATCCACCCAGCATTGGATGAAATGGTTGACAAAATTGTATATACATATAAGTTTACATCGTTGCCAAACATTTCCGAATTGCAACAAGATTGTAAGGTTATGTTGGTAACTATTTTGCACAAATTCAAGCCTGAGAAAGGGCACAAAGCATTCTCTTATTTCTCAGTAATTACCAAAAACTGGTGTATTGCCCAAGTCAAAAAGAATAAAAAGAAAAACCAAAGAGAGACATCACTAGAAGGGCAAGTCGCAAATGGATTTGAACCCGGCATAGAAGATGTTTATCATGAAAACAGAGAGAGGCAAGAGTTCATGAGGCTTCTAAAAGAAGAAATAGCATCTTGGGAATCTGTTACGATGCGCCCGAATGAAAGAAAAGTATATGATGCTATCAATACCCTTATTGATAATGCTGATAAGATTGAAATATTTAACAAAAAGGCTATTTACTTGTACCTGAGAGAGATAACTGGACTAAACACCAAGCAAATTGTTTCTCAGTTGTCCAAGATGAGAGAAAAATACTCTGATTTTAAAACTAGATATGAGAATGGTGAGGAATAATGTCTAAGAGGCTTAATAAATTTATAGAAGAAGCAGTCGATAATATAAGAAAAGATCGTGAGATAACGCAAGAGTTGTTGAGCGATCTTATTGTAATTGCAGGACAAAGCGAACACAATCACAAAGAGGTGTCATTGGCAGCGGCAAAATACGTAGAGACACTTCAAAGATCAAATGAACAGTTAGTCAAACTCGCTGGATTGATCCAAAAAGATGAAAAGAAAGATTCTGTGTTCAGTTTCTCCGGAGAAGACAAGGATGATATCTATGATATGATCCAAAAAGATGATAAGGAGAAATAATGAATGGGAAAGTTTATACCACCGGTAAATCAACTCAACAGCATAACACCTAGAAGATCTAGGGCTGCATTTAGTGATAGACAAAATCAGTCTGTACTAAGACAATCAAAGAGACTAATTAGAGACTCATATAGTCCAGATGCCTTTGAACAGATTGGTACTATGAAGGCAGTTGTATTAGAGGTTGTTTCAAAATTTGAAAACACCCCTGACACTAGTTGGAAGTATTCCAAAACAATTGCTATGGCAGTTGACGACAAGGCTGTTCCATTTGCAGAAATAAGAATTAGAGTTCCTGAACTACACGCTCACCTTCCAGAGCCAGCAGATCCAAGTGATCGAGCGGCTATCAATAAGCACCCAATTGCTCTTTTGTTCCAGTCTACTGATGGATCTATTCCAGAAGTGGGGGATATTGTAGACGTTGACTTTGCTGATAAAAACAACTTCAGAGATGGTTTCATAACCTCAGTTGTCTCAAAGGGATCTCAAAATTCAACACCAGCGGCTGAGGTTGAATGTAGCACGTCGGACACTTTCAACTCTGCAGTTCCGTCTTTAAATAGCGCTCAGGCTTCAGGAGACGCACAAACTTCTTCCTCAACTCAAATAACTGGAGATCCTGCGATAGAATCTACTTCTACGGGTGTAGACTTCAAGAAAGGTGTTGATGATAATCAACTAGTTTCAAATTATTTTGTTTCTATTTCAGATTTTAACACCATGACTGAGTTTCGTAACTACTCTCAAGCCTATAATATTATCAAGGAGAAGAAAGTCTTCAATGTATCAATTCAAGTCGCAAATCAGGCTGAACTATTAATAGATTTTCAAAGATTGAAGCAGGTTGCTGAAATACTATCTGAGAACAATGTTGGGGTTTATATTTGGATATCTACGAATTATGAAAACTCTAGCGCTGCTGTTGGGCATATGCTAGATATAGTTAAAAAAATAAATACAAGAGGGGTTTTCTTTGAAGCCACCGGTGATTGGAACGAAGATCAATCATACAACTTCAACATTAGGGTATCTAGTTTTGTGAAGGAATTGGGATTAAGTTTTGGAGCGTTAATGACTGATCCAATGTCAACTTTCTCGTTTACAGAAGATTTAGATATAGCGTATGTCCTCAGAAATCATGTCGATAATTATGAAATAGATCGTTTTGAGGCGCCTATAGAAGAAAGCCAAGCACCATTTGGGTACGGATTGTATCATTTGAATGGATATAATTTTTTACCATCTGTGACTGGAGAGCCATGCGATGATGGAACAAGAAGTCCGGAAAGACTAAGTAGTGAAATGAATACATCACTATCGATGGAGAAGTACGGATTTTTAGATTATGGTATGCTGAGCCAAGACTTTGTAAAAGTCATAGATGAAAAGGTTGGTGATTTGCAAAACTTACTAAGTACTACAGAAGAAACCATACAGATACCAAAAGCAAACCTTGAATCCACATCAGTCACTCAAGACGAAAAAGAGCCCCCAACTTTCAATTCTGAAGCCCAAGGCTCACAAGATGTCAAGGCTGTAAGTCCTCCGACAAACGGGTTTACTCCCGGACTTCAATGTTCTCCGTCTGCAGTAGGAGCCGTAAGTTACGCTACAGCCACAGGAGATCCACCCCAGCCGTCGTTTAGGTTTGATAGTATAGTTGGCAGAGAGAATCTTCTCTGGACTGCTGCTCCGGATAGGATCTTCACACAACTTCATGTCGATTTTGCGAATAAACTGGCACAAAAAGTATACCAACAGATTCCCCTAACAGATCCTATATTTTCTTCCACAACTCATAAAAAATTATATGTCACGTCAACCACTAGAACTCCTGAAAAGCAGGTGTATTTGATGTGGGATAAAAGAAAAAACAAAACAGCGTATCAGATAAAAGATTTATACAGCAGTAAGGATCCCCCAAGTACGGCATGGGCAAATGCGGTTGTCGATCTTTACCCTTATGGTACCGGAGTCGAGATTATTGGGAATGGATTAACTAAAGAACAAGCGAAGAGTCAGTTTAAATCTTCTCTAACTCATCCTAACTACGCAACTGCAGTTGCTCGTGTTAAACAAAGAGTCGCAAAGGGAGGAAGTGGACACCTTTATGGCAATGGGATTGATTTTAGAACAAATAGTCATTTGCTTGCAGAAGGTATAAAGCAGTATGATGGACAGAAAATAACCGAAGCGGCAATGAAAGGATCTAGATTTGTTCAAGTGGTAACTCAGGCATGTAGAGAACTTGGAGCAGGCTTTAAGGTAGAAGATTATCAAGAACATATTCACATCACTTTTCCAAGGTAGAGATAATTAGATATATGAGGAAAAACGATGCCTAGATTCAAAAAAGCACTAGAATTAAATAATATTGACGACAAACTTAGAAAAAAACTTGACAGTTCTCCATCCTACATAAATCAAGCGATAGGCAAAGGATCTGCCGGGAAAAAAGTTACTGAAGCATTTCCAGATTTCTATCAAGCAGCAGCCGAAAGAGTATTAGAAAACGGAACAAATGCTTATCTGGTGATAGGCAAAGATCGTCCCGGATCTATATTGTCTGGGTATGGTGGTAGAGGGGACTCTGGCGCTGGCACAATTGATGTAGTTGTTGGCAGAATGTCTCACAAGCCTAGGTATAAAGATGATTATGGCAATAAAATAATTGTAGATCCTAGTTTTAAACTGGATGCAAGCCGCATATATGTCAGTCAAAAGACAGATATTGATGACAATTTTGATCTATCAGAAGGCAAGGTTGGCAATTCAGTTTCCAAAGCAGGATTAGCAATAAAATCAGACGCAGTAAGGATCATCTCCAGAGATGGTGTTAAGATCGTCACAGGTACTGATTTAAAGGATTCTAATGGCGAGGATATAT